>Ga0101944_10000057_pt1 | contig 377410 bp, 297 predicted proteins | sample DewCreD2012metaG_FD_75245 | JGI IMG/M metagenome (GOLD analysis project Ga0101944, IMG submission 75245) | Hot spring sediment bacterial and archeal communities from British Columbia, Canada, to study Microbial Dark Matter (Phase II) - Dewar... ... | reverse complement strand
ACCGGAAAGGCAGCAAAGAAGGGAGGATTTGCGATAGGGAGTTTTGACGCATCGAAAAACATGGAGCAGGAGTACCTGAGGGTAAGCCGCGACAGTGTGAGGGTATATATTGATGATGAGGCAAAGAAAGGGGTGAAGGGAGGTTTTGCCATAGGCAGTTTTGATGACAGTAAAGCTGGTAAAGCAACGTTTTTTGATGTATCGCCTAACACAAGCGATATAATCCTTTCAGAGAACAGGATATTGTGGTATCCGGTGAAGAATGCATTTCTGACGGGAAGGGTAAAGATAGAGAAACCTGACAGTGTGGGAGAGAATTCATTTGCAGGCGGTTTTGAATCGAAAGCAAAAGGCCGGTATTCACAGGCTTTGGGATTTCAGGCGATAGCAAGGGGGGATTATTCCACAGCTATCGGGAAAAATGCAGTTGCTAATAAGATTAATTCATTTGCATTCGGGGAAAATGCTACTGCCAGGAATGAAGAGAGCTACGCCTTCGGTAGAGGAGCAATTGCCGAAGGATTCAGGAGTTATGCTTTCGGGAGTGCAGGAGTGGACTCTTCAGGGCAGGTTACAGGAGTTGCTTACGCTAAAGGCGATTATTCATTTGCAATTGGGCAGGGGTCACAGGCTCTTGGGAAAGGAGCATTTACACTTGGATTGGCTGATACTGCAAAAGGTGAGTATTCAATCGCAATTGGTTACAAATCAAGAGCAATTTCTGAAGGTGCTTTATCTATCGGCAGATATGCAAATGCATTAGGCCTTTTTTCTTCTGCAATAGGATATATGACAAATGCAAGTTCAATTGGTTCAACAGCTTTAGGTTATTGGGCAATTGCAGGTGGAAATTATGCTTTAGCAATAGGTGGCTGGACAAAAGCAAATGGAGATTTTTCAATATCAATGGGTAGAGAAACAACTTCAAGCGGCATTCAATCAACCGCCATGGGTGTTGGTACCATTGCAAGCGGTACTTCTTCAACTGCAATGGGGGCATGGACTATTGCCAGCGGTTACGCTTCTCTCGCTACTGGAGATCAAACCAAAGCTGTTGGTTGGATTTCAACAGCGATTGGAGAATTAACAGAAGCCAATGGTTATGCATCAGTTGCTACTGGAGGATATACCAAAGCAAACGGAAAATATTCTACTTCATTGGGAATATTTACCAGTGCCCTTGGAAATTATTCCGTTTCATCAGGTTATTGGACTAAAGCAAAACCATTTGCATCTTTAGTAATAGGTATGTATAATGATACAACCTGTAGTGAAGGAGGTGATGCAGCTTGGACCAATAATGATCCTTTATTTATAGTAGGAAATGGCAGTTCAGATGAATTCAGAAGAAATGCTTTTACAATATTTCAAAATGGAAAGACTGCCATCGGTCATGCGTCACCAACTGAGATGATCGATGTTAACGGGAATGCACGTTTCAGAAGCGTTGGCTCAGGTACTTTTTCTTACAATCTTAATCTTACTTCTGACGGAACTCTTACAACCGCCACTTCAGACATAAGTATGAAAAAGAATATTATTCAGATTACCAATGCCCTGGATGTGGTTAATAAACTTCGGGGTGTAAGATTTACATGGAAAGATGATCCGGAAGAGACTCTCCAGATAGGAATGATAGCACAGGAAGTTGAACCAATAGTGCCGGAGATTGTTTTTACAAATCCTGTTGACGGGTTGAAGGGTATTAATTATTCGGAGGCAACAGCACTTCTGGTGGAAGCAATAAAGGAACAACAGCAGCAGATCGAATCCCAGAAATCCGAACTTCAATCGCTCCGTGAGGAGCTGGAGCAGATTAAGGCGGTGCTGGCGGGGAACCGGTAAGGTCTCTACGCTTCGCTGTCTTTACGCTACGCTGTCCTGACGCTTCGCTGTCCTGACGTCCTGCGGGCTGTCTTTACGCTGCGCTGTCTTGACGCCCTTCGGACTGTCTTAACGCTTCGCTGTCTTGACGCCCTTCGGGCTGTCCTGACGCTACGCTGTCTTTACGCTTCGCTGTCTTGTCAGCTGTAAGCTTGCTGAAGGCGGGTCATTTGATGGTAACTCAATAGTAATTCAATAGAAATTCAATGGAAATTCAATTGTATTAAATATTTAATAAGTTGATTACATGCTATTTAGGCATTGACTTACCGGTTACCGAATACCGAATACTGTACACCCTTCGCTCTGTCTCGTCCTGAGCTCCACGCCCCACACCCCATGCCCCATGCCCCATGCCCTGTGCCCTGTGCTCTTCGCCCTTCGCCCTTCGCCTAATACCCCGCTGCCTGCCCGTCCTTCCTCGACTCCGAAGCGCCGTAATAGACCTTATTCTTCTCGTCCCACATAATAGCCTGGTAACCACCGTAACCTCCGAGATTGTACTGAATCCTGTGCCCTTTCCTGAGCAGCTTCTGAATCTCGTCCCAGGCAAACCCCGTCTCGAGGTTAAGTATGCCGCCGTCGAGCATCTGCTCACCGGTGGGTTCTGATGAGTTTGTATGGTACATCCGCGGTGCATCGCCTGCTTCCTGCAGGTTCATCCTGAAATCTATCAGGTTCACTATTATCTGCACATGACCCTGCGGCTGCATATCGCCGCCCATAACGCCGAAGCTGATAAATGGCTTCCCGTCCTTTGTTATGAATGCGGGGATTATAGTATGAAACGGCCTCTTTCCCGGTGCATAGCAGTTGGGATGACCCTCCTCAAGTGAGAAGCTCTCGCCGCGGTCCTGAAGCACAAAGCCGAGTCCGGTAGGACACATGCCCGAACCCATACCCCGGTAATTGCTCTGGATAAGCGATATCATATTACCGTAACGGTCGGCCACTGTAAGGTAAATGGTATTTGCAGGCTCGATCCTGCCCGGCTGGTAAACCCTGGCAGCCCTTTCGGGGTTAATAAGCTTTCTTCTCTCGGCTGCATATTTTTTCGAGATGAGCCAGGTCACCGGCGTCTTGTAAAACACGGGGTCGGCGTAATAACGGGCACGGTCCTCGAAGGCAAGCTTCTTTGCCTCGGTGAAAAGATGCATATATTCTGCCGATCCGAAGCCCATCTCTGCCAGGTTGTATCCCTCAAGGATGTTCAGCATCTGAAGCGCCGCAATTCCCTGTCCGTTAGGCGGAAGCTCCCAAACCTCATAACCCCGGTAGGTTGTGCTTACCGGCTCAACCCATTCGGAATGGTGGCGGGCCAGGTCGTCGTACGACAGGAAACCACCCTGCTGCTTCATGAAGGCATCAATAGTCTTTGCTATGCTGCCCCGGTAAAACTCGTTACGGCCTCCCTTTGCAATCTTCTCGAGGGTGCTTGCCAAAAGAGGATTTTTAAAGATCTCGCCCTTTTCCGGTACTTTGCCTCCCGGCATATATACATCTTTGATATTTGGGTAATTCTGCAGTATCTCAGCATTTCTTTTAAGCGCCGATCCTATCACTTCAGTCATCGGAAAGCCTTCGCGTGCGTAATTGATTGCAGGCTGGAGCAGATCGCTCATGGCCATTTTACCGAACATGCCGTTAATCTCGTACCAGCCGTCCACGCATCCGGGCACCGACACCGACAGCGGGCCGTAGGAGGGGATCTTCTCCATTTTGTTTTCCCTGAAGTAATCAAGGGTGAGGGACCGTGGGGAGCGGCCGCTTGCGTTCAGCCCGTAAAGTTTACCCTTCTCGGCGCTCCAGATAATTGCGAAGAGGTCGCCGCCTATTCCGCAACCCGTGGGTTCCATCAACCCGAGAACGGCATTGGCCGCTATGGCGGCATCAAAGGCGTTGCCTCCTTTTTTAAGGATATCGAGTGCAACCTGCGTTGCCAAGGGTTGGCTGGTGGCGGCCATCCCGTTACGGGCAATTACTTCCGACCGGGTGGCAAATCCGCGGCCCGTAACCCTGTCCTGTGCCATGATAGTAAAGGATATTAATAAAGAAAAGAGTGTCAGACTGAAAACTTTCATAGTGTTAAATCTTTCCTGCAAAATTATCATTTCTTCATTGCTTCGGCTCTCATCTCAGGCGGCATTTTTTCAATGGCATACCTGTATGCGGTGCGGGGCATAACAGATTTCCGGGCAACGACAAAATCAAATACTTCTTTCCGGTGGGCTTCGCTGGCAGCTTTCAGCATCCAGCCGTAACCTTTCTGCACCATGTCGTCCTTATCGGTAAGCAGGATATCAGCCAGTTCAAAAACATCCTGAAGGAATTTTCCGTGCCGTGCCGGCAGGATGAGCGTTACGGCCGAAGCCCGGCGCATCCACCGGTTATCCGATTTAGCCCATTTCTTAAGCCCTGCCGTCAGTTCAGGGTACATCTCAACAAGGGTACCCACGGTATGATTGCAAAGCGTATCGCAGGCAGCCCAGTTGGTTACATAATTATCAACCCACCTGCCAAAAACCTGAAAATCTCCGGGAACATACTCTTTTCTAACCCTGTACGACCAGTCGCAGGCAACAAAAGACTCTTCCATGTAACCCGATTTCCAGAGCTGTTCGCAGAGTTCAAAGACGGTTGGCTTTCTTTTATCAGGAAGACTTTTGTAGAATTCAGCTGCCAGTTTATGAACCTCATTGTTTTTAAGTCCGTGCACTCTTACTTCCTCTTTGAAGAACCTCTCCTGGCTTATTTTAAAGGCGGGTTTGCCTTTTTTTATTAACTCTTTTCTAATTGCATTGATAATAGTTGTCATAGCTGGCAGAAAATTGATAAAATAAAATTAAACTGTGAAAGATAGTTAAACTCTTATATAATCTCGTATAATTCTTTTCCGGGTTGGCCCGGACACCGGAAATTTTTCTTCCCCACTGACGATGGGTCAGGTTCAGGCCTGGGAGGGGGGGCTAAGTTGACCCCCCGACCCCCCGACTCCCCGACCCCCTGTGAGGGGGGCTTCTCTCCTCCCCTGTCAGGGGAGGTCAGGAGGGGTCCTCTAACAGGGGGGGGCCTTTAACGGGAGCCCACCTTATACTCTCTAATTATCGGGATACATCTTATTAAATTCAGGTATTTTAATTGTAAACAAAACAAAACGAATTACTTTTGTTGTTAAGCCTTTCAGGAATTGGAAAAAGGGAAAGAGAGGAATATTGTTGAGTGTACAATCTGTCCGTATGCCTGCAAAATAGGAGAGGGGGCGACCGGTATTTGCGGCGTAAGGAAGAATGTAAGCGGGAAAATTGAACTGCTTACATGGGGCGTGATTTCGGGATATGCTTTCGACCCTGTTGAAAAAAAACCTCTGTACCATTTCTTTCCGGGCAGAAAAATCCTTTCTATAGGCTCATGGGGTTGCAACATGCGTTGTGATTACTGTCAGAATTACCATATATCACAGAATATATTTTCCGGAGCGGCTCAGAAGGTAAAACCGGAGGAGATTCTGAGAGACTCACTGAGGGATAATCAAAACATTGGTGTGGCTTTTACATATAACGAACCGGTGATATGGTATGAGTATGTCAGGGATGTGGCACATCTGGTTAAGGAAGCAGGTCAGGCGACTGTGATGGTTACAAACGGTTATGTATCGGAGAAAGCATTATTTGAATACCTTGAATATATAGATGCTTTCAATGTTGATCTGAAGGCATTTAATAATGATTTTTACAAGCGGCTGACAGGTGCAACACTTGAACCGGTAAAAAAAGCTCTGAGGATTATTGCAGGATCGGGCAGGCATCTTGAAATTACCACACTTATAATACCAGGGCGTAACGATTCTGTCAGAGAAATGGTCGATGAAGCTTCATGGATTGCAGACGAGGTTGGCCGGGATGTCCCTCTTCATCTGAGCCGCTATTTTCCGATGTACAAAAGAAATGACCCTGCCACCCCGGAAGAAACTCTTCTCAGGCTATATGAAACGGCCCGGAAGTATCTTAGCTATGTGTACATCGGAAATCTTGCAGGAGTATCAGGTCAGGATACATATTGCCCCGGGTGCAACAATATCGTAACAAGGAGGTCAGGGTACAGGATAAGCCATCCGGGATTAAAGCTCAACAGATGCTCGGTATGCGGTAAAGAGATTTACCGTTATTTCACTTCTTCTTCCTGCCTGAACTAAGAGAACTGAGCCTTTTGCAGAGTTCGTCCATCCCGCTGTTCAGATCTGATTTTATTGTCTGAAAGTAAATTTTCACTGCTTTCGGATCTTCCTTATTAACGACATTGTTAATCCTTTCAATCAGATTGTTCCTAAGGTTCACTGCCTCATGGATGAGAGCGCTGACTTTTTCTGCATCCTGGTCGGGATGCATTCCCATAAATAGAAGAGAATCCGAAATAAACCCGAAAACCAGGTTATCTATATCTTTCTTTAATTCCTTTTTGCTTGCCATAATATTTTTTTTTGTTGCTGTAAAGGTAAATTAAAAAATGAAGTTTTATTCCGGTTTATTTATTTAGCCGTTTCATCTTCCGAACTCCTCCATGCTTTTCTCCGCCATTCGTATATAGAGTTTTCTGAGTTCCGGCATTACCGGGTTTGAGACGTCGAAGGAAATATTCCCTATTAACCTGAACGGCAATACTATCGGAGAAGTCCCTGTCATGAAGACCGATTCAAATCTTTTTATTTCAGATTCTTTCACAGCCTCAAAAACCACTTTAATTCCTGTTTCTGTAGATATGTCAAGAATATGTTTTCTGGTAATTCCGCCGAGTACCATTTTATCAGGTGCAGTATAAAGGACATTGTCGCGTATAAAAAAGATATTCGACCTGCTTCCTTCCGTTATTAATCCTTCTCTGTTGACAAGCAGCGCCTCGTAGGCTGTTTCGAGTATCAGTTTATGATAGATTTCCGACCGCAGTTTATGATTGATAATTTTTGTTTCCGGATCTTTCCGTTCAGCGTGAAATAATACCCCTTTAACTCCTTTTTCATATTGCTCCCTGTCGGGATAAACCGGCTCAATGTAGTAAAGAAGATAGTTGCCGGTTCTGCCGTTATAATTGAATACCAGTTTAAGGTTTACCTCCTTCTTCTTTTCGGCTTTTGAAAGTAATGCTATATCCCCTTTAATCTGTTCCGGGGTTGCAAGCATAACTTTTTTTCTTGATTTTGCACTTCCGCGGAGGCGATTGAGGTGATCGTTGAAAAACCATGGAATTCCACTGGTCATCCTCAGTACTTCATAAACTGATTCTCCTTCATAAACAAGTGAATTATCAAATATCTCCGAAGGTTGCAGTTTTCCATTGTGAATGAAGTAACTTCCGTAGCATTCTGTCATGTCTGAAGTTTTTGCAAAGGTAACTAATACCGGCTTCAGGATAAACTTACAGGGTAATGAAAAATCTGACATCCTATGACTATATTATTGTAGGCTTAACAGTAAGATTGTTTCAGTGTTCCCTTATTAGTTCCGGAATATTTTTAAAGCCCATAACGGCGCTTCCCCTGCAGATGAAGTGTCAGGTCCCCCGGGGTATGAAAATAAATATATTTTACCCTGCAGATTTCTCGTAACAAAGAGCCCGGAAATATTAAATTAGCATCTGAAAAATAGAGGTGATATCTTAAGAGTGTATGCAATTATCGACATAGAGACTACAGGTGGCAGTGCAAGAATTGAAAAAATAACTGAGATAGCTGTAATTCTTCACGACGGGGAAAAGGTGACCGGTGAATTTGTCTCACTGGTTAATCCCGAACGCAACATACCGTGGTATATCACCAGCATAACCGGGATCACAAACGAGATGGTGGAGGATGCCCCGAAATTCTACGAGATAGCCCGTACAATAATTGAGCTTACCGAAGGCAGGACAATTGTTGCACACAACGCAAAATTTGACTATTCTTTTCTGAGGGAGGAGTTTAAATCGCTCGGCTATAACTTCCGCAGAAAGCTTCTCGACACCGTGGCACTAAGCAGAAAATTATTCCCGGGTTACAGATCGTACGGGCTGGGAAATATATGCCGTGAACTTGGCATTCAGATTAATGGCCGGCACAGGGCAGCAGGTGATGCCATGGCCACAGCCGTCCTGTTTGAAATGTGCCTTATGGCTGACAGGCGGCTGAATGATGAGAAAAGAACATTAACGGGCAACACAAGGCTGGCCAAGCTAAACCCGCTGCTCGATGTTTCAAAAATTGATATGTTGCCGGAGGAGCCAGGTGTATACTTTTTTTATGATGAAAAGGGAAATGTCATTTATGTAGGGAAGAGCAATAACATTTATGATAGGGTTTGTTCGCACCTTTCCAACAATACAACAGCCAGGGCAATGGAAATGAGGGATCTGACAGCTGATATTTCCTGGGAAGTTACAGGAAGTGAGCTGATTGCACTTATCAGGGAATCTTATGAAATAAAGAGCCTTATGCCGCTGTATAACAGGGCACAGAGACGACAGGGTTACAGATGGGGAATATTCCATTCAATAAATAATGACGGATATATAGTATTCAGCCTGGGAACCCTGAAAGGCAGAAAAAATCATCTTGCACTTTTCACCTCAAAAGAGAGCGCCAGATCAAAGCTTGAATACCTCATTGAAAAGTATGAACTCTGCCAGAAATTTGCCGGACTATATGAAACAAATGGATCATGTTTCCATCACCAGGTAGGGATGTGCAGAGGTGCCTGTTGCGGAAAGGAGAGCCCCGAAGAGTATAATATCAGAGCCATGCAGGCCCGGGATGAATTTTCGCTGAAAGCCGGAAACTACTTCATTATCGACAGGGGCAGAGATGAGACAGAGAGAAGTGCGGTGAAAATTTTAAACGGCAAATTTGAAGGTTACGGTTATTTTGATATTAACTGTGCCGGTTTCGGACTCGAAGCAATACATGACTGTATAGTACCTGCAGGGGAAAACACTGATGTTATATCAATCATCCGGAGTTACCTCGGCCATAAAAGGGTGGAGAGGATTATTGAATTCTGAAAACTTTAATTTGTATATGCATCCCGATTGAAACCTATTTATAACTTTGAATACTGAACCTAAAAGAAGACGTATATGTCTGTTTTTAACCGTAATTCCAAACGCACAATTGTAAAAATTGATGAATTCATTGATACTATCGACCTTGGGATACTTGTTTTCAGGGAGGGCATAAGGTCGTATATCAAAGGGGATTTGGAGGCATTCTCAACCCATCTGAATAAAGTTGATCAGCTTGAGGCAATTGCCGACAGGCTTCAGAGAGAGATTGAGAATGAGATGATAACCTACTCAATACTTCCACAGCACAGGGAGGATGTAGTGAAACTTATTGAGGAGCTTGATGAGATAATGGATGGTATAAAAAGCTCGATGTATGAGTTCGACATTGAGATACCTGAGATTCCTGCCTCTCTGCACGAAATAATGATTAACCTCAACGAGGCATCGGCTAATGCCGCCGAGGAACTTCTTCCTGCCGTAAGGGCATATTTCAGGGCTCCACATACTGTCAGGGAGAAGCTGCTCAAAGTTTATTATTTTGAGAGTGAGACCGATAAAATAGCTTACCGCATCAAAAGAAAGATATTTCATGAAATGCATGATATTGATCTTGCTCACAAGGCACATATGCGATATATTATTCATCATATTGAGAAGATCAGCGACCTGGCACAAACAGGGGCCGATTTGTTATCAGCTATGTCGGTTAAACTTATTATCTGATTATTTACAGTCAGTTATATGATTCTTTTCTTTCTGATAAGCGGATTATTTCTCGGCTGGTCGCTGGGAGCCAATGATGCTTCCAATGTGTTTGGTTCGGCAGTCGGGTCAAAAATGATTACCTTCCGCAAGGCGGCTGTAATTGCATCTGTGTTCGTGATCCTCGGTGCTGTTATTCAGGGTGCCGGCGCAAGTAATACTCTCGGCAAGCTGGGCTCTGTCAATGCTATAGGCGGCTCATTCACAGTCGCTCTGGCTGCTGCTGTAACAGTTTATATGATGACCCGGTTGTCCCTGCCTGTATCAACAACCCAGGCAATAGTGGGTGCAATCATCGGCTGGAATCTTTTCACCGGAAACAGAACCGATGTCGCAACTCTGACAACAATTGTCAGCACCTGGATAACCGGTCCCATACTGGGAGCAATATTTGCAGTTCTCCTTTATATGGTTATAAGAAGAATAAAAAGGCGGTCGGGAATTCATCTGATAATTTTCGAATCGTATATTAAAACCGGACTCATAATAGTGGGAGCCTTTGGCGCATATTCACTGGGAGCAAATAATATTGCAAATGTTATGGGGGTGTTCGTACCGGCCTTCAGCCTTGAAGACCTGAACCTAGGCATCTTCACCCTAAGTTCGGCACGGCAGCTTTTTCTTCTGGGGGGACTTGCAATTGCAGCCGGAATAATAACATATTCAAAAAAGGTGATGGAGACTGTGGGAACCGGAATAGTGAGTCTTTCATCGGAGGCTGCATTTGTGGTTGTTCTCTCTCAGGCTCTTGTTCTGTTTATATTCTCGTCATCCTTTCTTTCAGACCTTCTTTCGCGCGCAGGCCTTCCTCGTATACCTCTTGTTCCGGTTTCAAGTACACAGGTAATTGTGGGAAGCGTTATCGGCATAGGCCTTTACAAAGGAGTCAGGAACCTTAATTTCAGAATTCTGGGAGAAATTGCTACAGGGTGGATATCCACACCTGTTATTGCAGGTATTCTTTCATTTTTCTCTCTCTTTTTTGTAAGGAATATATTTAATATCGACATAGGGACAAAGATTCATGATGCCGGCCCGGCGGAGAATCTCTCAAAACCATGGAATATTTCAGAGGTGATGAAATACGTTATACTCGCCATTATTGCAGCCGGACTCATAATGGTGATTTACTATTACCTGCTGGAAAAGAAAAAGGAAACCGAATTCCGCAGGTCGGAGGAAAGATTCTGGAAGTATTTCAAATAGGTACAATCTGACTGGCCCGGGTGAACAGGAAAAAAGTCTTATCAGTTTAATACAGCCGGAAGGAATGAGTAATTCTTTCCGTAATAGAGCATTTGTGAAACATAGTCTTCGATGTACTCAACTTTTACGTCAGTAATATCACCCTTTTCATTATATATGGGAATAAGCATCGGATTGACAAATCCTGTATAAGGTGCAAGTTTAAGTTTTGCATATCTTTCCAGTATCTCTTTGTGAAGATCCGGATCAACTTTTACACCGTATGTCTCAATCAGTTTCCGACCGGCATCAAAATCGCCTTCGGATTTTATTCTCTGGATTTCCCTGAGCAGTTCACCGAACAGAACCCTTACCTTATCATAGTCATTTATCCTGACAAATGTCTTACCATCCCTGCTGAACATCTCTATGGCATTTTCCCTTTTACCGTTCTCGTATGCCCATCTTGCAATAAGAGCTCTCGCCCTCATGTGAGCCTGTTCGATCTGCTTTCCCGGTCTGATCCTTACCAGTTGTGTCAGGATACCGTTTCTTATGTAATTGTCGTACTCAGCCATTGAAGCCCTGGGATCAGGCAGAAGATTGAGTTCGAGAAGCTTCCTGTCGGGCATGTAATAGAGGGCAAAAAGGTCAGCCCTTGCTTCCTCAAGAGGGGACTGGTAGTTCTTAAGTGCGTTAGGATCTGTCCCTTCTGCCAGTTTCCCGCTTGCATGGCCGATACATTCATGAAGATCGGTATGAAGTGCCCCGGCAAGTGAACCGTATTTCTTCACCCTTTCTATTTCATCATTTCCTGAAGCGAATTCATCCAGCATTCCCGAACCTGCCGATACAATGTCGATTGCATCGGTTATATTAGCCAGAGTGACCGATTTGGAACCCACCTCTTTTCTGATCCAGTCGGCATTTGGCAGATTTATACCGAGAGGTGAGACCGGGTAACAATCGCCTCCCAGCATCGCAATATTAATCACCTTTGCAGCCACACCTGTAACTTTTTCCTTCTTGTACTGATCCATAATAGGGCTGTTATCTTCGAACCACTGTGCATTTGCAGTGATTGTCTCAGTTCTTTTTGTGGCCTCAGGGTCTTTGTAATTCACTATTGCTTCCCATGTGGCCTTCATTCCGAGAGGATCTTCATAAACTTCTATAAAACCGTTGATATAATCAATCACAGGTTCAGTATTACCTGCCCAGAGAACATTATAATCATCCCATGTCTTCAGGTCGCCGGTTTTGTAATAATTAATCAGTATTTCTAGCTCTCTCTGCTGGGTTTCATTTTCGGCCACATTTTTTGCTTTTTCGAGCCAGTAAATGATTTTATCAATTGCTTCTCCGTACAAGCCGCCCGACCTGTATACTTCTTCGGTTACTTTGCCGTTTCTTTTCACAACCCTCGAATTAAGTCCGGTTGAGACAGGCCTTGGGTCGTTGGGATTGATAAGAGAAGCGTAGAAATCCTCCACCTCTTTTTGTGAAACACCCTCGTAAAAACCTGATGCCGATTCTGCAATGATATCTTTCCCTTCACCACGTTCAACCTTTTTAGGAAACAAGCCAGGGTCGAACACTACCGGTACGATAAGTTTAAGCAGGTCATCTGCAGATTTTCCATCGCCCAGGGGAAGATGCGACTGGTCACAGTTTTTTACAAGTCCGGTAAAGAATTCCTTTGAAAACCCGGGAAAAAATTTATCGGATGAATAATGATGGTGAATTCCGTTAGCAAAGAATACCCGTTTTGAATATGTCAGAAATGCCTTGAAATCCTCTGTCTCCCTGTCTCCTGAATAATTTTCCAGCACTGCTTCAAGGGTTTTTCTTATGATAAGGTTGTATCTGAAATTCTGATCCCATAAAATATCCCTGCCGCAAAGAGCAGCCTCGCTTAGATAGTATATTAGTTCCTTCTGCTTTAATGTGAGATTTTCAAATCCAGGCAACCGGTACCTGAGAACACGCATGTCATCAAACTGATCCACCATATAATTAAACTGACTATCCGGCCCCCCGGTTTTATCTCTTTTAGAAGTACATGCCATAACAGTTGTAATGATTAATAAAACGGTTAAAGATTTGATTAGATTCTTCATTGTCACATGAGTTTTAATAAACCGTTAAATTTAGTTATAAACCGGGATCTTAATAATGATTACCGTGTTTTGTCCTGAAAAAATTGAAAATTTTTTATTAATCCTTGCATAAGTTGACAATTTATGCTGGGCTGTTTAAGGACAAGACAGCCCCTCACGGCCTGTACGTTTGCCCCTCCCGACCTCCCCAACAGGGGAGGAGTTGTATCGTAATTTATTAAATTGACAATTTTTGTAAGCCTGTTTCAGGTCATAAAGCATTTATCGGGGAAATACAAAAGTACTTGTATCCCGAATCAGAAATTACTATATTTGTATCAATTAACACTATATGGAGTTCAACTGGTTCCTGAAATATAAAATTCAAATCAACCGCACCGGACTCTTCCTGTAATAATACCATGTTTCTGTTTCTGGTTTGTGCAGTGGCATAAAACCTTATTCTCTTTTATTGAATATAAAACAATCAGTCATGGAAAATTTAATTATTACAGGATATAATCTTAAGATAGAAGATGTTGTAAATGTTGCCCGCCACGGGCAGAAAGTAGAGCTTCATCCCGACGCAAAAAAAAGAATTGTTGAGTGCCGTGCCATGCTAGAGAAGAAGATTGTTGCACATGAGATCATGTATGGTGTAAATACAGGCATCGGGGAATTTTCGGAGGTGGTTCTGAATGATGACCAGATAAAAGATTTTCAGAGGTATCTGATTTACAACCATGCAGCTGGTATTGGAGAGCCTGCATCAGAAGAGATAGTAAGGGCATCGATGCTGGGTCGCATAAATGTGCATGCACACGGTAATTCAGGTAACCGTCTGGAGATAACCCAAACCCTTGTTGAGATGCTCAACAGGGGAGTGACTCCGTATGTATGTCAGAAAGGTTCTGTTGGCGCATCGGGCGACCTTGCTCCCATGTCGCAGATTGCGTTATTGCTTCTCGGGGAAGGTAAAGCATACTATAAGGGTGAGTTGCTCGACGGTGCCGAGGCGATGAAGAGGGCAGGGATACCTGTCCCCGGTCTTCAGGCACGCGATGGTCTGGCAGCTATCAATGGGTCTAATATGCTTACCGCAATGAGCGCCCTCTGGCTGTATGATGCAAATAACTGGCTTAAACAGGCAGAGATTGCCGCGGCGATGTCGCTCGAAGCCCTGAAGGCTAACATGAAGCCATATAACCCCCTTCTGCATGAACTGCGCGGGTTTAAAGGCGCGATAAGAAGTGCAAAGGCAATATGCAAATGCATTGAAGGCGGCGACCTGTATGAAGGGAGGGTGAAGAGCAAGGTTCAGGATGCCTATTCTATGAGATCCACGCCGCAGGTAATAGGTGCTGCACACGACATGCTTGCCTATGCACGGTCGCAGGTTGAGACAGAACTTAACGGTGTTGGAGATAACCCGGTTTTTGTGCCTGAAAAAAATCTTACACTGACGGGTGCAAATTTCCAGGGCACACCGGTATCGGTGCCGATGGATATGGCAGGAGCATGTGTCACCATGGTAAGCGTTCTTTCGGAAAGGAGAATGAACAGACTCAATAATCCGTCATTAAGCGTCGGACTGCCCGATTTTCTCACGAAAGGGGCCGGTATGTTTTCGGGTTTAATGTTAAGTCAGTATACTGCAGATACTCTTATTGTTGAACAGCGAATCCTTTCGATGCCGGCATCAATACAGTCAATCCCGGCGGCAGCCGATCAGGAGGATTTCGTTTCAATGGGGATGAACACCTCCATCAAGAACAACCAGATACTTGACAATGCTTACGGGGTTCTGGGCATTGAGTTCATGGCTGCAGCACAGGCTCTCGATTTCAGAAAAGATGAATATAAGTTCGGCAGGGGTTCACAGACAGCAAAGGATGTCATCAGGAGATATGTTGATTTCCTGGATATTGACCGTCCGCTCTATCCTGATCATACAAGAATGAAGGATCTGGTGAGGTCGTGTGAAATCCTGAACGAGGTTGAGAAGGTGGTGGGAAGCCTTGGATGATAGCATGGGGCATGGGGCATGGGGCATGGGACGAAGGGTTGGGAGGTAATCGGTAATCGGTGACCGGTAATCGGTGCCGGTGACCGGCGGGTATATTTACGGATCGTGCCAAACTTTCTGTGGTCTTGTTTTGAATTTTACTTATTGGAAGTTGCGTGGCAGAGACCTGTTGGCAGAAATTCTTAACTGTGTTTCAGTTACATGGTTAATTAATTTCTCTTCCACACATACCTCATTGTAACCCCCATTAGTTCAGCGTCGCTGGTATGAGCTTTAAGGAAAAAGCCTGCAGTAAGTCTATTCCTGAACATGTAACCGAGTTCATACTTCTGATATACCATTTGCCGGGCTTTATACGGAGAATATACATACGCTCCGAGGTACTGGGTAAATACTATTCTTCCCATATAGAAATCCTGCCCGAGGGTGAGGGCAACCCTTTTATGATCAAGCCCTGTTCCCGCCCTTTTAATCTCCTCCTTTATCGCATTGTCGGCAATCATCTCTGCACCGCCATTAAGCGAATAACACGTCCGGAGCATCTTTAACACCCTGATATATAAACCATAGGATAGCGTCCCTTTCTCAGGATATATCTCAGTCCGGTCAACAACCTTATAGGCCGTCAGAATACCGGTCATCATATGCACTTTCCTGTCAGTCAGGCGCGTATCAGCAGTATAAATCCTGTCAAGGGTTAATGCCGGATTATAATATTCAATCCCCAATGAAATCGTGGGAAAATTCATTCCGTAATTGGGCTGTTTAATTCCTCCGTTTGAAATATGATTATAGAAACCCGATAATGTCAGATAACCTCCGGGAATAACTGAATATTTGATTTTCAGAGAAACATATACCGGAAAACTGATTCTTGTGCAGAAAAACTGATTGGCAGGATTGGTTATCTCATCATATATTCTTGTATGATATGATATTCCGCCACCTCCTCTCACTGCAAGTATAAACTTTTTGTTTCCAGCAAGAACCGGTTCTGCAAATGCCGTAAGAATAAAAGTCCCTCCAAGGGTGTCGCGGTTGTCGAAACTGAAATATCCTGTCTGTAAACCGGCCATCCACCACGAATTAAATACTCTCCAGCTTTCATCGGATTTATTGAGAAGTCCGATATCAAAAAGATATCCGTAAGGATTAGAGTAGGAGAGAGGTCTTATTACTTCAGAATGAGGGATAATAAATCCGTAATGTGCATGGAACCCGGTACATAGATGTATAGAGCTGTCGCTCTGGGCTTTACAAAGCAAACATAAGGCAAAAACAAATATTAATACCGGAAGCTTCCGTATATTCATTACATTAAATATACTAATTTCCAGCAATTTTATGAACCTTTATATTTCTCAGTGCTGCAGCAGTGCACCACGAAGCTATTCCGAAAGGTCTTGAAAGCCCGACCTCCGGACGAACTGAAAGTTTCCTGCCGGTAATCTGGAGATCAACAACCTTTTCATCATCTATCCATGCTTCAATAAGTCCGGTTGTAACCTTTAATTTTATTGCATACCAGCGGTTCTTTTCAAAGTTCATGTATCTGGTAGTTTCATTTTCCGAAGCATCTTTCCCGTCAATACTGCTTAGTCCGACAACTGTTCCTCCCCATCCGCCTATTATGAGGGTACATGGGTCTTTACCAACCGGGAAAGTCATGCCGCAGAAGAAATCTGTGCCTTCAACCCTCATGGCTTCAAGGGTCACTTCATAATCAATCTCCGGAAAATCTTTTTGAAAGGTGATCCCTGTGCAGCCGTCGCCCATACCCAGGATGATTTTTCCGCCTGACACATATACCGGACCTTGCGGCCCGAAATTTGTAATCTCCCAGCCTTCAAGTGTTTTTCCGTTGAATAGTAATGTGCTGTCTGCCTCCGTAAATTCACCGGCAGGTGCAGATTTTTGTTCAGTTTTCCCTCCCCTGCATCCGGTAATAGTGATGCAAAGTACCAGCAGCACTCCTGATAAAACGACAGGAATATTTATGAACCTGCCGGATTTCATCTTTCATTTAATTAAGAATCACTTCAATAACAGGTATTTCCACAGGTGGTTTAAGCACCGGAAGCTGAAGTGAAACATCATTTGTTCCCTGCACCGTATTATACCTTATTTCGGAAGCATCGTGCAGAAACTGAACATATCTGATCTTGCCGGCTATTCCGGGAAGAGTAATTCTGTTGAGTGGATAAGCCAGCAGATGGACATAGAGGCGTTTTGATACCGGGTTATATGTAAGCAGGGTATTTGCGGGGGCTTTAAATTCGGCGGGGGCTTCGGTACAGCCATAAATTGAACGGCTGTTAAGCCTCATCCAGTCGCCCATGGCTTTCAGCCGCTCCTGTGCCCTGTAATCGAATGTACCGCGGGCAGTGGGCCCGACATTAAGCAGAAGGTTCCCTCCTTTGCTTACTGATTCTATAAGCAGTTCAATAAGCTGGGCAGGGCTTTTCCAGGTATATTCGTCGCGGTAATAGCCCCATGATCCGGAGAATGTCTGGCATGTTTCCCATGGTATCTTTTTCCCGTTATATTCCGGCCATTTGTCAACCTTAACCTGTTCGGGTGTTGTGAAATCCCATCCACCCTCAACATCACGCAGGTCGAGCCGGTCGTCAACAATAATTCCGGGTTGGAGCGACCGTGCCAGTTTCAGCAATCCTTCCGAATCCCAGTCGGCACGTCCCTTTCCATATTGCCCGGGGAAAGAGAAATCGAACCAGATAATGCTTATCTCGCCGTAATTGGACAGAAGCTCTCTTACCTGGTTCTTCATGTACTCGCGGTATTTATTCATATCTCTTCCCTTGTTAAGGCGTGCATAAGCTGTATCTGACTCCTGGCGCAGCGGATGCTGCCTGTCGATTGTATAATCGGGATGGTGCCAGTCGATAAGGGAATAATAAAACCCTACTTTAAGACCTTCAGCCCGAAAAGCTTCAACATATTCTTTAATTATATCCCTGCCGAAAGGAGTGTTTGTGGCTTTATAGTCGGTGTATTTTGAGTCCCACAGGCAGAAACCTTCATGATGTTTTGCAGTGAGGACGACATATTTCATACCGGCCTCTTTTGCCATTTTAGCCCATTCCCGTGGATTAAACATATCGGGATTGAAATTTTCGAAATATTTCTGGTATTGTTCATTGGTCATTCTTTCCCTGTTCTTTACCCACTCGTGCCGGGCAGGAAGTGCATAAAGACCCCAGTGGATAAACATTCCGAAACGGGCTTCGGTCCACCATCTCATGCGCTGCGCTTTCTGAGCTTCGGTCTCTTTCGGAAGCTGTGCAAAGGTTGATTGTGAGAGTACCATAAGTAAAATCATCACAATAATCTTTGAAGCATATAGTTTTTTCATAGCCTTGATATATTACTTGTTATAAACCAAATATACGATAATTGTGCGGTTATTTACTCATTTTGAATGTTTTTCTGAATAAAGGACATCTGATAGTTTTACAACAACCGGATTAGGCCAGTTATGGTTATTGTACAGTCTCTGTGCCCTGTATACTGAAATTTCCAGTTCATTTTCATGCTGGGTAAACGATGATTTCGGAATAATTTCGGGTTGGTATTCAGATACCTTATCGTTCTGACCCAGAACAGAAATCTGTGTATTTCCGGTTGAATGAACAGATGTCAGGGTGAATGTTCTTCTTTCTCCTCTTTTCCAGTCTTGCTGATTGGTCAGAAACAGATAGATATCTTTATTATTTTTAGATCTGGTAAACCAGATATTTCCCTCTTTAATTATATCGAAAGGCCTAATATCATGAATCGCTTCCTGGTTTACAAACATCCAAAGGGCGAGTTCGCGGAAGATTCTTTCCTGTTCGAACGGTATTTTACCGCTTGGCTCCGGGCCCATATTGATAAGTAAATTTCCTCCTTTTGCTCTTATTTCTATTAACATGTTAATCAGTTCAGTACCCGATTTATATATTTCGTTTGTTGGTTTAAACTGCCATTGTGTTCCGAGAGTAAAGCATGCTTCCCAGGGACCAGGGACAGGTTTATCAGGGATTTTTTGCTCAGGAGTCTCCATTTCCCCCCTTGTAACTATACAATCAGGCTGTAATTCATGGATATATTGAGTTAATTCCCTGGTATCAAATGCGTCGAGAAAGAAGAGATCAACAGGGCCGTACCGGATGATGAGTTCTTTTATTTGTTTTTTATCGTACTCAAGTAATTCCGGATTGCTGCTTATGTTTACATAATCACCTCCTCTCCGGCGGATTATATTACCCTGCCGGTGAAGAAAATAAAAATCTTCAGGTGAGAAATATAATCCTGCCTTTAGCCCGTTTTTACGGCAAGCCTTTATATATTCACCAACTATATCTCTTTTAAAGGGAGTATTTTTAATTGAAAAAGTGGTTGTACCGGTTGGCCACATACAGAAACCATTGTGATGTTTCGCAGTGAAAACCATATATCTGAAGCCGGCAAGTTTTGCAAGTTTTACCCATTCATCAGGATTATATTCAACCGGATTGAAAGATGCGGGAAGTTCATTGATATACCGGTTCAGGTAATCATCGGATGCACCAACCATTGAATGGCTGATAACACTGCCTAACTGGCTGTCGATACTCCAGTGGATGAACATACCAAGACCCCAGTCCATAAACTCCTCATTACGGGAAGGAAGATTTTTTTTCTGATAGGCATTCTCTATTTTCCCCGGTTCATTGTTCCGGGAATCATTTCCGGTTGTGATGCACGACTGTCCGGTTATCAGAAGAATAACCGCAAAAAGAATATGGATTTTCATATAAAATTGATTTTCATTAGTTTAATTTGTTCTTGTAATGTAATTGTACAATTAATCATGCGCAATAATTTAGCGTATTAATAAATTTACTTCGATTTATCTCTCATTATATTTCTTGCTTTCTCCAGTTCAGTGGCATTGTTAAAGGTAACGGTTGGTCCGGATTTACTTTCTCCGCTTCCATCCTTATAGCAGGAAGTAACCTTATAGGTAATGATTTCATATGATTCCGGATTAATACTGTCATCTTCAAACACCGGATTGCCGAGGAGGGAAGCAATGCGTTCGTATTGAGGAGCACCGTTAACAGAACGGTAAACATTATATCTATACTCTTCATTGCCATTCCATGATAGTTTTATTGGCGGTCCGTCGAGAATAAGTTTTTCCGGAGATATTGCCATTAGTCCGGCATTCATACCTTTAACAAGGTAAGAACGGCCGGGTTCTGTTCTGAAAGAAATCAGGTTTTCGTCTTCGCGCATTATTTTGACTTTAACTCCCTTATCATCAGCAGCACTGGCAGCTGATATTCCTGTTGCAGATAGCCGGATTAATCCTCCCTTATCTGAATAGATTCTGATTTCCCTTGCAATGCCTTTTTCCCAGCTTGCATCAACGACAAATGCACCCCGGGCAGCCAGTCCTCTGAAGCTCCCTGATGACCATTCTGCAGGTATTGCAGGTAATACTGACACGTATCCTTCATGACTCTGGAGGAGCATTTCGGCTATTCCTGCTGCGCCACCGAAGTTTCCATCTATCTGGAAAGGAGGATGTGTGGACCACAGATTGGGAAGTATTCTTGTACCCAGTAATATTCTCAGTAGTTTATAGGCTCTTTCACCGTCTCCGGTTCTGGCCCGGAGATTAATCCGGTGTGCAATACCCCAGCTTGTGGAAGTATCACCCCGTTCATCCAGTGTAATTCTTGCCGCGTCCAGCCAGGCCGGTGTGGAATGGTTAATAATAGTACCGGGGTATAAACCGACAAGCTGGGAAATATGTCTGTGCCTGTATTCGCCAATTTCTCCGTAAAACCTTTCTTCCGGATATTCTTTTATCTGTCCGGACCATCCTACATTTACAGGATAATAGTATTCAATCTGATCATTCTGGAGTTTAACAACAGGATCTGATAAATTCAGCAATCCGGCAGCTGTAAGCAGATCACGGCCATTTTCAGTCAGCATCTGCTGATCAAAAGCAGAACCTATTGTCCTGTAATAATTCCCTCCGGAAATATAATTTCCATTCCGCATCTGCTCAGGTGAGGCAGAAAAAGATACAAGCAACCGTTTATCATACATTCTGACAGTTTTTGTAAGGAACTTAGTCATTCCGAGTAATGCCGGGTATGTAATATTCCTCAGAATAAACGTGTCCCGTGTAAAATCATAATAATCCCAGAATAATTTGGTTGTCAGCCCTCCTGTTCCCGGTCCGGAATGACCACCCGGACCTGAAATAGTGTATGGATAACTTGCTGTACCGATTGTCCACCCGCATTCTCCCGGAGTTGAGTCAAAATTTTCAGGATAATAACGTCGGATATATTCAGATGCTATCTGTTCTGCTTTTGGTCTGAATACCAGATTAAAGTCGGCATAAGCCCGGAACGTTTCATGAAGGTTAGAATTAAAGGCTAACCAGTAATTCATCTGCACATTAATATTATGCCAGTATCCGCTTCCCCATGGAGACTGATCGTGGCAGTTCCATATACCCTGCAGGTTTGCCGGCAGACCGCCGGGGCGGGATGAACTTATCAGAAGATAACGGCCATATTGAAAGAACAATATTTCAAGCCAGGGATTAGTTTTACCGTTTTTGTATTCCTGCAGCAGTTCGTCAGTAGGTTTGTCCATGCAGCAGGCTCCTTCAATGTTGAGCGCAACACGGTTAAAGAGTGAACCAAAGTCTGAAATATGACGCTTCTTAAGTTCTTTATACCGGAAATTTACTGCCGATGCGAGAGTTTTTTCTACCTCAGGACCCGGATCAACCTGCTTCAGCTTTCTGGATGGATCATTCTCAAGAAAAACCTCCGGCGAAAGTTTATAGTTTGTACCCAACGACATAATCAGAATCGCTTCGTCTGCTCCTTCAACTTTTATTTTCCCGTTGTCTGCAGTCAGTCTGCCCTTTTTGTTAAGTACTTTTAACCTTCCTTCAAACAGAACAGGATAGTAATTCATTTTTCCGCTAAGCTTAATGGTATTTCCCTCTGAAGAGACTTTTCCCTGTTTGCCACCCCCGTCGCCAGGTTTTACAGCATAGTCTTTTACATAAGGAATCTCGGGTGCAATCTCAAATGATAATGCACCAGGTTTTGAGGAGGTTAAAAATACAACAAGCACCCTGTCGGGATATGAGGCAAAATATTCACGGACATACTTTACTTCTCCAAGACTATAACTGCAATATGATATCCCTTCATTTAACCTGAGTCCTCTTTCGTAGTCCTGAACATCCCTGTGACCAAAATCAATATAAACTTCGGCAAAATTATTCAGGCCTCCGAGATTACCGGGGTTCTGCAATGAATTTTCGGTAATCTGAATACGTTCACGTTCAGTAATTCCGAAAATATTTGCACCAAAATAACCATTACCGACAGGCAAGGACTCCTGTTCCCATCCCTTTGCTGAATTCTCTGCCGGTTTCCGGTATTTAATTATCAGCGATCTGTTAATTATTTCATTTTCGGGTATATCGTTATGTATTTTTCCGGACTTATGGTTTTGCATATATCCGGAAGAGATTAAGCTCAATCCAAGAATCAGAACGTATTTAACTGCTTTTTTCATTTTTTTTTAGTCTATGTTCTTACCTGTAAATATACTGATGAACTCTTTCATTCTTTTGAAGTGAGATCCCTCCCAGTAAATGTGTCCGCAATTGCGGCATAATTTAAATTCATTATAAAATTCTCTTGTTCTGAGAGGAAGACGTTCGAGAATTGCTTCTTTTCTGACTTCAGCCAGGCGTCCGTTGCATTCGATGCATATTGTAAAAGGTTTTGCCGTATTTTTAAGGTCGAGCCTGTCAAAAACCTCTTTCAGCTGGGATTCCGGATACTGGGATCTGATCCGGATACCATGTGTGACTTTTTTATTTGCCAGGAGTCTCTTATCCCTAGTTACAATGATTCTCTTTTGTAATAATGAAAGATTTATTATTTCATCATCTGATAAATCTGTACCATATAGTGTATCGAAACCGCACAGGCGCAGGTACCTTGCCAGTTTGCCGAGGTGCACATCGAGGATGAATGAGGGTTCCCTGAGGGGTTTTTCCCGCAAACGGATTAAATCTTCTATATCAAAGGTTTCGAAAGATGGATAGACAGAAACCTGGTCGCTGTTCTTGAGTCTGTAACCGAAATCAACCGATTTTCCGTTAACGAGTATCAGGTCAACTTCAACGGGAGGGACTCCGCATTCTTCAATAGCTTCTCTTACCGTCCGGTTTCCTTTGATGGTCAGGGGGAATGGTATTTTTCGCCTTGATGCAGGCAGGAAGTCATTTAACTCCTCATAGAACCTGAACCACACATGTATTGACATCGGCTTATATCCTTGATTCCAGAATCTCTGCCAGTTCTTCCTCAGTCAGTTTTACAGGATTGTTTTTGATTTCGGTGTTCAGGCATATTTTTCCGATTTCACTTTTGCTGACTCCGAATTCTTGAAGTTTCGGAAGCATTAGTTCCTCACTTAGCCTGAAAAGATAATCTATAAAACCGTCGATATAATAATCTTTTGTTTTGCCCTCTTCTTCGATAACAATTCTTCCCAGAGCATGGTATTTTGCCAGATCCCTGCCGCTATTCTTTTCTCTTCTGAGTACTCTGACATTTACTTCGTTTGCTTTAGCCATCAGTGTACCGCAAACAACTCCATGAGGCACATTATAAATTGCTCCTATTGATGATGCAAATCCGTGGACGGCACCAAGGCCGGCATTGGCCAGGCAGATTCCGGATGTAAGTGCGGCAAAGGCCATTCCTGTTCTCGCTTCAATGTCATCTGTTTTACGGAAGGCATTCACGAGACTTGATTTGACAGCTTTAATGCCTTCCAGAGCAAGGGCATCGGTGTATGCATTTCCCTTCACCGAGAGATATGCCTCTGTAAGCTGGGTGAAGCAGTCCATCCCGCTTGCCGCAGTAATCTCAGGCGGACAGGTGACAGTCAGCAGAGGGTCAACTATTGCCACATCCGGAACCAGGTTTTCATGACGAAGTGACTTTTTAAATCCGTTACTGCCCACTTCGGAGATAACAGCGTTTTTAGTAGCCTCGCTGCCAGTGCCTGCTGTTGTGGGAACGGCAATGAAAGGAACCTTTAAACCGGGATGATCTTTTGTGCCGACACCTTCCAGATAATCCTTAAGGTTGCCACCGAGAGGGAGCATTGCAGATATAGCTTTGCCCGCATCAATGGCGCTGCCGCCTCCAATGGCAATAACAACATCAATTTTTTCACCTGAAACCTCAGACACAGCAACGTCAACAACTGCCGGCGACGGTTCACCGCTGACGATAGTATGAAAAATCTTTAAGCCCCTTTCCTCCAGTGAAGAAAATACTTCTTTACCTTTAGTGGATGACCTGAAAGAACCTTTACCGGTAACCAGAAGGGCGGAAGTACCATAACGGTGGATAATCGCGGCCAGCATGTCAATTTTACCGGGGCCGAAGTAAATCAGGGGCAGACGTGAAAAATTAAAAGGACTTACCATTCTGATCTGTCTGCAGGTTGAAGAATATTGTATTTTACCCCTTTACGCGGCTCAGCCATCATATTTTCAACTGTTGTACGCCATTTCAGGTAATGCGGTGTGTTTTTATGGGCTGCAGCAGCATCTTCTGATTCGTATGCCTCATAAATAAGAAACCGGCAGGGATCATCAGCCTGCTGAAGAAAATCAAAACGCAGGTTACCCGGCTCCTTAACCGATTCCCTGTGGTTTTCAGTTGAGATATCGATGAATTCCTTTACCCTTTCGGGTTTTACGCTCACATAAACACATGTTACAATCATAAAAGTAACTTTTTGGTAAATTTACTCCATGAACCATAAAAATCAAAACCTCCCTGAAATTAATACCATGTAAAACCTGTTTTGTAAATTTGTTTTCATCATTTCTTCATTTTTAAGCGGTAGGTTTACGGCAGAAATTAGTTGATGGACACGATGGAAAGGATTATTATTGTAAGATTTGGTATAATGGTGGCTATTTTCTTCAATGTCGCTTTATTACCTGTTTTTTCCCAGGCTGCAGGGGTAACCGCTGATACTTCAAAGGTTAAAAAGGAGCAGGCATTAACCGGTAACCAGGAGCAGAATCAGAATCAGGTACGGATGCAGGCTGAGAATCAGAACCAGGCAGGAAACAGGACCGGCAATACCGGAATGCAGGGTACATCAAGTGGTAATGGTGCTGAGGTGAAACAGGTTAAGAGTGCACGTCCTGATATGACAAAAGCCAGGAGTGCCAGACCTCCCCAGATAACCAGGCCCTCCGGTTCGGCAATCCCGAAAGGAATGGGTAAACCCGGCGGTGCAATGAGAAGAGGCGGCAGGTAATAATTTTTTACCGGAAAAAACGACAAAACGATGAAAATTACATCAGTTATAAGGACTATTGCTACATGTCTTTTTCTGCTGAACCAGATGACAGACATAATTGCCCAGAGTGATTCATTGAAACATACCGCGACAGCATCCCTTTCCGACACTGTGGCGAAAAAAGAAAGCATTCACGGGCTCTATGCCGGAACGGGTTATGGTAATAATATGGTATATATGGGTTCCACGATCTCAGGAAATAAACCATATACCTATGCTTCTCTTACCTACAGCCTGGCAAACAAGCTCTTTCTGAGCGGGTCTGCAGTTCATCTTTCAGATACAAAGCCATTTATGGCGTTCTATACACTTTCGGCATCATTTAATCATACATTCTCTTCCTGGTTCGATATCTCAGCAGGATTGTCACGGTACAATGTACACTCTTCGCTTACAGATACACTTTTCAATAGTTTTTCCTACGGAGAACTCGATCTTGGGATAGACTGGAAAATACTTTATACAAAATTATGTGCAGGGGGTTTCCTTGTTGAAGGTACAAAACCATATTATCAGATAAAAAACTCAAGGTATTTTCAGACTCCGGAATTTTCAGGAAAAAAGCTGTATTTTGCATTTGAGCCATATTTTAACTTTCTTTTCGGCACATTTACCAGATCTGAAACAACCACAGGTGTAGTAAGTGTTTACACCTCCCCTCCATACAGAAAGCAGGGAAACAGCGGATCGCAGACTGTTACCACAACAAGATTTACGAATATTTTCGGACTTCTGGAGATGGATATGGGATTACCGGTATCCCTCAATTCCGATCGTATCACACTGGAGGTGGAACCGGGCTACATCCATCCTGTGTATGACGATTCCATCTACCCTGGTACCAAAGGATTCCAGTTTGTTATCGGGTTATATTTAAAAATTTTATAATTCCGGCAATGAACGTACTGATTGTTGAAGACGAAAAAAACCTCGCCGGCGAAATATCATCTTTTCTTTCACGCGAGAATTTTCTGGTTGAAGTGACTCACACAGGGAGGGAAGCATCTGAGAAGATTGCCGTAAATCTGTATGATTTTGTACTGCTCGACCTTGGTTTACCCGATTACAACGGACTAGACCTGATTAAAGAGGCGAAAAAATTAAACTCCGGGGCTTCGTTCATAATCATAACAGCAAGGGGAGCCGTTGAGGATAAGGTAAAAGGCCTTGACCTTGGTGCTGACGATTATCTTGCCAAACCCTTCGCATTGGTCGAACTTCTGTCGCGTATCAATGCAGTTGCCCGCAGAAAATTCAAAGTGCCCGACGATGATCTGGAACTCGGGGAATTCATCATCAAGATCAGTTCGCGCAGGCTCTTGTGCAAAGGCAATGAGGTTGATCTGACTAAAAAGGAATTCGACCTTCTTTTATACCTTGTGCTTAACCATGGCAAGGTTCTTACCAGGCAGCAGTTATATGAACATATATGGGGAAATATTCTTGACGATCAATACGACAGTAACTTTATTGACGTTCATATTAAGAACCTGAGGAAGAAACTTAATGCCCATGCCCCTTCACCATGGCTCGAGACGGTACGCGGTGTCGGTTACAGGGTAACCACAGGTGCTGATAACTGATCCCTTCTGACAGGATGAGATTAAAAGTAAAACTTGCCCTTTTTAACCTGTTATCCAAGCTGGCAGTTGCAGCTCTCCTTCTGCTGTTTATGCCTTTTATAACTGAAAGACTCAATCTAAGGCAGATAGACAATGAACTTATTGAAAAGAGAGAGGAAATAATATCAATGATATCCAGGATAGGTATTGAACCCTTTCTTGAACCTGAAACAGAAAACTCTTTTGGCAGTTACAATATTTTAAAGGAAGAATTTATCAGCCTCGAATCTGCTTCACCTGATGTTGATATTAATCAGATCAGTGTAGTAAGCCGCCTAATCGATGATGAGATAATTGATTACAGGGTTCTGAGTTATTCCCTGACCATCGACGATAAAAACTATATTCTTGAAGTAGGAAAGAGTCTGGCAAGAGTCCACCAGACACGAAGAAATATCATAAATGTGGTTATCCTGTTCCTTCTTTTTATCATAATAATAACCTTTTTTACAGATTTTCAATACACAAGACTGACCTTAAAGCCGCTTGACAGGATTATCAGGAAGCTTGATAATATTTCTTCTCCAGATACTTTCGACAGGAGCAGGATAAATACCTCAACCTTCGACTTCAGGGAACTTGACGCGGCACTAACCGGTCTTATGGGGAGAATTAAAAACCTTTTTGAAAAAGAGAGGGAGATAACATACAATATTTCTCATGAACTGATGACTCCTTTATCAGTTCTCCGCAGCAGGCTCGAAAATATGCTTTTGACCGGCAAAAATGATCCGGAAACAGAAACGGGGATAGCCGAATCATTAAAAACTTTGCAAAGACTTCAAAGCCTCGTGAATTCCCTTCTTCTGATTGCCAGGATCGAAAGCAGCCAGTACCTGAAAGAGGATTCATTCAAAATTAATCAAGTACTTGATGAAATTGTCGAGGAAACAGGACCTGTTGCTGAAGATAAGAAAATAGAAATTGAGAAGAAATATTTTTTTGATAAGATAGTAAACAAAGTCAACAGGTCTCTGATCTTCGCCATGCTGTATAATGTCATAAACAATTCGGTTAAAAATACCGGAGCAGGAGGGAAGATTAAAATAGAAACAGATGTCGATAATCAGAAAAGATTACTCGTCACAATCACAGATAACGGGAAAGGAATGACAGGAGATCAGATCAGAAATCTCTTCATGCGGTTCAGAAACAGGACCCTGAACAGTGGTGACGGGACAGGAATAGGTATGGCTATCACAAAAACCATTGCAGACTTTCATGATATTCAGATCAGAGTAGAATCAGAACCGGGAAGAGGAACAAAATTTATTTTTATTTTCCCCTGATTTTTCATAAAATCTTCATTTTCACGGGTATATTTTTGGGTTGTAATTAATTTAAAATTTATAAGCTATGAAAAGAGGATTATTACTTACAGGATTGGCACTTTTAATCAGTGCTGCAATGATGGCGCAGGCCCAGTCAAGAAACAGGACACAAACCCGGCCTCAGCCACAAACTCAGACACAGACCCAGGTGCAGAACCAGACTGCAGTTCAGAACCAGACTCAGGCAAGGGTCAGACAACAGGTTCAGGATCCTGCAACTCACGGCCAGGCTGTCAGCGAAACTGCCAGAAATACCGAGTCAGGTTCCGGAAAAGGCCAGATCGTCAGTGAACAGGCTAAGAACAAGGGTGAAGCACAGCAGTTGAAGAATCAAAACAAAACCTCAGCTAAAAACCAGAAGGGTGCAGTGAACAGGAATGCAAAAGGCAACGCCATGAAGAATGCTGTAAAGGTTCAGAAGGGTAGTGGGGCAGGCAGGAAATAATCTATCTGCAGCTACACGAAAAAACCCCGTTGCGGGGTTTTTTCAGGCACAGACAAACATCTTCATCTGAAATTCATTTTGACTGAATTCCTTTATAAAGATTATTTATAAAAAAGTCCTGAGTTATGAAAAAAATATTTGTTTTCGCAGCAGTAATAGCCTTGTTTATTTCAGGCTGTTCCAAATCAGAAAATACACCGGGAAGACTGATAGTAAAGGTGACTGACGACCCCTTCAACATAAGTTATGTTGAGTCGGCAACTGTCACAATTACTAAAATAGAGTTAAAAAAGGCAGGCCATAACCAGAATCCGGGTGAGAATCCTTTCATAGTTCTTTCGGAAGATACAATAACTCTTGACCTTATTAATCTGAGAAACGGAATTACTGAAGAACTGGTAAATCTGGAAATTCCCGCAGGCACTTATGACCAGGTAAGGCTGTATGTTGATAACGCAGGGCTTAAAATACGCGAGCATATTTCACCTTTCCATTGCAAGGTGCCCAGCGGCCCCCAGACAGGCATAAAAATATTTATCCGGCCGGCTCTTGTGGTTGAGGGCGGACTTACTTCAGAACTGCTGCTCGATTTCGACCTGAGCAGGTCATTTTTGATGCTTGGTAATCTTCATCATCACATGGGTGTAAACGGCTTCATTTTTAAACCGGTAATCAGAGCTGTAAATAATTCTTCAGCAGGAAGGATTCAGGGTTTTGTTACGGATACATCAAAGGTAAAAATTGTTAATGCAAAAGTATGGTTAACACGGGATACTGTTATAACAACCGCATATACCGATACGCTGGGTTATTATGCAATGATAGGTATCCCTGCAGGTAATTACTCAATATCCGCAACAAAAGAGAATTACGATACCGTGAACATCAAAGATATTAAAGTGGTTGCGGCAAACCGCACTGTGGTAAATTTCAGCCTGACAAAGAAATAGAAAGGCTGAAATTATCTCTTTGGGGCTTCCGGCGGAAGCCCCTTTTTTTTATCTTAGTGGAATAAATCCCGCAGAGAAATTTAAAAACAATTAATAATCAATTATGAATATGTCAACTTCCTTACGGACAGGAATGTCAATAGTTGCTGCGACATTTGTTGCTGCTCTCCTTTCACAACCTTCAGAAGGATGGAAAGCTTCGCCTGAACTGGTTAAAAAATTATCTGCCAGCAGAACGGATGTGAATTATGTTGAGGAAAAGGTACCTTCTTATATTTTACCTGACCCTCTCATTACCCTTACAGGAGATAAGATAAGTAATTCAAGGGACTGGAACAGGTACAGACGGCCAGAGATTGCCGAACTGTTTACAACACATGTTTACGGCAGGGTTCCCCGTACGCCTTATAAACTTACCTTCACAACCACAAATACAGATAAGAATGCATTAGGAGGCACAGCCACACTTAAGCAGATAGACATAAACATAGAAGCTGCAGGAAAGAACCTTATGATTCATCTGTCACTCTTCACACCAAATTCAGTAAAGAAATCACCTGTTTTCCTTCTGATCTGCAACAGGAGCCCCGATAATATCGATCCCTCACGAAAAATAAAAAGTGAGTTCTGGCCTGTTGAAGAGGCAATTGCCAGGGGGTATGGGATGGCTGCCTTTCATAATGCGGATGTCGACCCGGACAACTATGATAATTTTAAAAATGGTATCCATGGTATATTGGATATTGAGCCACGTGGCAATGACTCCTGGGGTACTATTGCAGCCTGGGCCTGGGGTGCCTCAAGGTGCCTCGATTATCTGTTAACAGATGAAAATGTTGATAAAAACAGAATCGCTGTTGTTGGACATTCGCGCGGAGGTAAAACCGCACTCTGGGCCGGAGCCACCGACCAGCGTTTCTCAATGGTTATTGCCAATGAATCGGGTTGCGGAGGCTCATCCCTTGCAAGGAGAAAATACGGTGAAACACTTGAAATCATAAACCGGGGCTTTCCGCACTGGTTTTGCCTGAACTACAGAAAATACAACGGGAGGGAGGAGGAGCTGCCGGTAGATATGCATATGCTGATGGCTCTAATCGCTCCGAGGGCACTTTATGTGGCGGCAGCTGATGAAGACCTCTGGGGTGATCCGAAAGGTTCATATCTTTCCCTTTACCATTCACTTCCGGTTTACCGGTTGTTTGATAAAAATATAAATCTGGAAAACTTTGTCCCGCCGCTGAATAAACAGGTAATGAGTGGCAACACAGGATTTCATATTCGCAACGGAGAACATAACCTGAAACTATCAGATTGGAGTTTTTTCATGGACTTTGCCGATAAGGTCTGGAGATAAAATACACTTTAAATTTCTATGCCTGTTTCGGCAGTAATTTGATTTTTTTCCGCAAAGGCTAAGATCTCAGCTTTAATCTTTTCATTTCTTTCAAGATCACTAACTCCAAACCTGGTTGTAAAGGATTTTGAGTTCTTCAGGATTATAGTGAAATTCAGAGGGTAAACAGTTATTTTATTTATATCTGCTGCAAGAATTGTCTTTACGGGAAGAAAAGAGTTGTTTTTTATTCTGATGCTCTCATCAGAAAACTCTATGAAGGTGTTACATGCTCCAAAGGATGAGGCAACCATATATAACCCGAATATTGTAAGAAACAATGTAGTAATCCACAGCGTCCAGTCGGTACCACCTGATCTGAAATTATAAACTATCCAGTATAATGCTATCAGAATACAGAGCAATCCCAGGATGAACCTGAATATCCGTGTAAAGCGGTTGTCGGAATGAATCTCAAGTGAAAAGTATTTTTTTTCCATCACTGACCTTTTTTGCAATATACCCAAAATTTTGGATGCATGAAAATCTTTTAATTTTGGTTTCTGACCGAAAGATTGAATTTTTTATTTCGAAATTATTACTTTTAAACTCAGTTTAAACCCTGAATAAACCAATCAAATAAACCGAATATGAAAAACAGAAAGAACAGTATGACCCGCAGGTCTTTTATAGGCACTGCCGGTGCGGCAGCAGCCGGATTTACAATTTTACCGGGTTCAGTAATACCCGGATTAGGTCACAGAGCACCCAGCGATAAGCTGAACATTGCATGCGTAGGAATAGGAGGGATGGGAAATTCAAACCTCAGAGCCGTGGCTCCGACTGAGAATATCGTTGCATTATGCGATGTTGACTGGGCTTATTCCAGAAAGGTTTTTGAAACATATCCCAATGCGAAGCCTTACTGGGACTGGCGGAAGATGTATGACGAGATGGGGAAATCTATTGATGCTGTCATCGTTGCAACAGCCGACCATACACATGCCATAATCGCAGCCAACGCCATGACTATGGGCAAGCATGTTTACGTGCAGAAGCCTCTTACACACACTGTTTATGAATCGAGGCTCCTGACAAAACTGGCTGCAAAATACAAAGTGGCCACACAGATGGGTAACCAGGGCTCTTCCGCAGAAGGTGTAAATCTTACAGTGGAGTGGATTCAAAACGGCGAGATCGGTGATGTTTCAAAGGTTGAAGCCTTTACTGACCGTCCGATATGGCCTCAGGGGCTTAACCGGCCTGCAAAAGGGGAGTGGGTACCTGAGACTCTTAACTGGGATCTGTTTATTGGACCCGCTCCGATGCGCCCATATCATAGCATCTATACCCCGTGGAACTGGCGCGGCTGGTGGGACTTCGGAACAGGAGCGCTCGGTGATATGGCCTGCCATATTCTTCATCCGGTCTTCAAAGCACTGAAGCTGAAATATCCGGTAAAGGCACAGGGGAGCTCAACCCTCTTACTCACTGATTGTGCACCTAATGCCCAGATGGTGAAACTTGTCTATCCCGAAAGAATAGCCCCCAAAGGGTCAAAGATAAAATATCCGCAGGTAGAGGTTACATGGTACGACGGCGGACTCCAGCCGCCTAAACCTGCAGGATGGCCTGCCGGGAAGGATATGAATAACGGCGGAGGAGGAGTAATATTCCACGGCACAAAGGACAAACTGATTTGCGGATGCTATGGAAGAGACCCATGGCTGCTTTCGGGTCGTGTACCGAATGTGCCGAAGACAGAAAGACGTCTGCCCGAAAAAGTAAGCCATGAAATGGACTGGGTAAGAGCATGCAAGGAGAGCCCGGAAAGCAGGGTGCCGACCAAATCAGACTTTGCCGAAGCAGGCCCGTTCAACGAAATGGTGGTTATGGGAGTACTTGCTGTCCGCCTGCAGGGTCTTAACAAGGAACTTGAATGGGACGGTGAAAAAATGATGTTTACTAATATTTCTGATAACGATAAGGTGAGAATCTGTATTGAGGATAACTTCACCGTAACTGACGGACACCCGACATTCAACAAGAAATGGACTGATCCGATGAATGCAAAGGAATTTGCAGCAGAAATGATTAAACACAACTACCGCAAAGGGTGGTCGCTGCCTGATATGCCGGCATAAACCACTGCGGATGTAACAAATTAAGGGGGACCATGTCTGGGTTCCCCTTTTTTTTATTTTATTCCTGTGAAGTAGGTATTTGCTGAACTGTAGTGGTACCTTTCAGACCTATCTCATCAGCCACCTCTCTCATACCCATTATACAATCAGTGATAAGCTCGTCAAGTGTTACTCCCAGCATGGCTGCTCCCTTTTCAATTACAGACCTGTCAACTCCGGCTGCAAACCTCCTGTCGGTCCATTTTTTTCTTACTGATTTCGATTCCATGTCCATCACACTTCGTGAAGGCCTTACAAGAGCACTGGTAGTTACCAGGCCAGTCAGCTCATCAATAGCATAAAGGGTCTTTTCAAGCCTTGTTACAGGTTCCTTATCGGTGCAGAAACCCCAGGCATGACTGAGCACGGCCCGGATATACTCCTCTGGCCATTCTTCCTCCCTGAGGATTTTTTCAGTCATCACGCAATGTTGATCAGGATACATCTCATAATCAAGATCATGAATCAGCCCGATAACACCCCATTTCTCCTCATCTTCACCTGCTTTTCTTGCCATGTACCTCATTACCCCCTCCACAGAGAGAGCATGCTTGTAAAGACTTTCCGATTTATTGTACTTTTTAAACAGCTCAAGCGCTGTTTGTCTGTCGGGAGTTTTCATAATAATTACTGATATCTTAATGGTTAAATGAAACCCTGCTTTTTTTCAGGAGCTTGATAATATTTTTACATCCATGAAAGCGGGCGGGTTTAATGGCACTGATATGGTTATAAGACGAATTTAATCAGATTTTATCAATCCGGCCCTTTTTATATCCGTTTTTCCCCTGATCAGCAGAATATAATATCCCGGGGCCAGGTTACCGGGGGAGACAATAAATTCATTGGTGCCCGGAAATACTTCATATTGTGATTCCCATATTTTTGAACCTGTCGCACTGAGGATGGTGAGAAGCGCACTCTCTTTAAAACTGTGACTGAATTTTACCCTGAAACTCTCCGTAAAAGGATTTGGCATGACCGTGACGTTATCTGATACAGGGAGAATTTTAATTATGGCTGTGTTTATCAGTTCCGCAGTCGCAGTATCATTCAACTGATAGGAATCATTGTTGTTTGTCCCGTAAACCTTAATAATATAATTCCCGTTGCTGGCAAGATCAGCTTTGGTAACGAACGATATTTCAGTTGTATCCCCTGGAGGAATTGAAACGCTGAAGTTTTCTGTGACAGGCTGATTATTATTGATCTGGTAAGCCAGATTTAACTGCTTAAGAGTATCAATACCGAAGTTAATGATATTGGCTGTTATTGTTTCAAGTGTAAGTTTTTTGCCTGCTTCCGGGGATAGTATCTTTTCGGCTTTTATGTCAATGATATTGAAGCAATCGGGTTTGAAATTAAGGTAATCGAGCCGTGCACAATCGTTTCCGGAGGAGACACTTGCATCTTTCCTGTAGATCCACTCAAGCAGGTTCAACCCTTCATTAAGCCCGGCATATTTTTGTACCCATCCTGTTTCACCTGAGGCTGAGAAGATCTGGACACCGTTTACACGGAATATCAGAAAATCATAATTTTTCTCTGATGATACCTTATACATAAAACTTACCGAATCGGGGTAGGGGATATTTACCGTAAGAGCCAGTCTTGACTCGCTGTTATTTCCGATATATCCTGAGCGGGCTGCGTAAAATCCATCCCAGGCATCATCTGAAGTAATGATCCATGGGTTGGAAAAGGTATTTTTCCACGGGAACATGTTAAAGACTTGATATTCAAAACTCTCTCTGGTTTTTCCGATTGTAAATGAGAGATCTCTTGAATCAATATATGGAGAACAGTCAAGCGTGGCGGTTATCTCTACCTGGCTTCCTTTCTGAAGCAGGGCAGACAAAGTAACAGGAACACGGATGGTGGTGATTTCTCTTTCCTTTACCTGACCTGTTGGAATAATATCCGATGGGATGCTTATTCCTGCCGGGTAATCAGTTATACGGAGGTATCCTTCAGCGCTGCTTCCGCCTGAATTATTGACATTTACGAGAAGGTTAAGAGTCTCGCCCGGATCAGCAATAAAATCACCGTTGCCGTTTTCGATGTCGTCGATAGTGCAGTTCAGAATACTCAGAACGGGTGCGTGTAGCCTGAGATCGGTCTTATAGGTCTTTTCAGCAAGATTATCTTTTATTCGGATTTCCAGTGTTATATAACTTTTATCAGTGATCAGTTCATCAATTTTTAGCAGAAGCTGGCTTGCTAAAATAATATCACTTTTTCCGTTAAGCGTTCCGATATAGGCAGAATCATTAATTATGGTAAAAGGACCCGGGGAAGATGCGGAAATCTTTACGTATAAACCTTCTGAGGCAGTTTGTCCCAGGTTACTTACTTTAAGGCTCAGGTACAACATTTCTCCGAAATCTGCCCTGCCGTTATTATTTCCCGGAATGTCGTTTACTGATACCCTGGAAAGGTTAATGAATTCCTCAGTAATGTCAGTGAACCGGATACTCTTTATAACGGGAATTTTATTCTGCCCGGTAACCACCACCGTGCAACTGTCGTTTGAGATATCGGGCAGATCAAGAGTTACTGTTCCTGTCGGACTGATATAAGATGCATCTAACAGGGTGTCTCTTCTTGAAATTGCTATATATGTAAATGGTTCTCCGTTTAAGGTAACAGATCTGATTCCGTTAGGCAGAGTATCGGGGAGGCTGATATTAACCGGGGAAGGTGGCCCAATGAAAGGTATTATGCTGGGATCACCTGAAAGGTTATAAGTTTCCCAGTAGTATTTTTTTCTGGTGGAGGTACTGGATGAAACGGCAAGGTTACCGGCATAGTTGATCTGACCCATTGTAACATACCAGTCGGATGCTTTCTCATTGAATCTGTGGAACATCCTGTCATACGCTCCCAGTCCGGTCTCTTCATAGAGGGGATCTTCCTTAACGGCTCCCACACCCACCGACCAGTAATAATCATCAGACCAGTAGGAATCATTGGAACAACCGATAAAGCCGACTGCCCCTTTCCCGGGAGATTTCAGCAGGGTGTTGCCGAAGGAATTCGGAGTAATGAAGTACCCGGTAAGACATGCATTGCTGATTATAAAAGGATACATGTCTTTATTGGTCAGATTAATAACATCATCAGATTTAAAGACCGGACCGCGCCATCCATATACATCTCCATGGCCTGAGTAGTTAACAAAACCGACTCCTCTGTTAATGATTTTTATTATCGAATCCCTTGCGTTTACTGATTGAGGATATAAAAACAGACGATTTATGATGTTGCTTGCAGAATCGAGATAATATTTACTAAGATACCTGAGCTGCCCGTTCATATATCTGTCATAACCTGCATCATCGCCTGCAGTGGCAAGGGTTCTTGTGTAAAACCGGTTTGTATCGGCAAATTCAAATTTTTCGTATTTAATCAGCTTTTTCAGGACGGCACTCAGTTCCGTAGTGTCGGAGACCGATATTCTTCCGGTAAACATCTCAGGCAGAAAATCGCCGGATCCGTCAAAGGTTGTGTAATATAGGTCAGAAACATTATTGATTCCCTCAGAAACCGGTATTCTTGATGGATCTCCCACGATCAGAAGATAAACCGGAGGTGTTCCTGTAATCGTTTCTTTCAGGTAGATTTTCTTTAAGGTATCCCTCAACTCACTGAAAGAATTTCCGGCAAGGGCAGCACCTCTGTATAGAGTTGTGATCCTGAATCCTTTGCGTGTTTTCCACTTCAGATACGGAGAGAGTGTCTTTTTAAATGCTGTATCGGTAATAATGACCATTTTCACCGGTTCTTCGGAATAGCCGGTTATCAGGTCTTCAATACTATAATTCAGCAGGCCCTTTGAAAAAGACTGCAGAAAGGGAATGGCTTCAGCAGTGGTTGACTTGGAGTAATTGCCGGAAATATTAGAGCTTATTGTGATTTTCATTGAAGTAATCACTTCAAGCTCGTTGTCGCGCGGGTTGTACCGGACCGGATATACAGATACCTGTCCTATGTTAAGATCCCTGCTTTTCCCGATATATTCCACCCTGACGGTATCGGATATAATATACCCTCTGTGATTGTAGGTCTCCTTATCGATCTGGAATTTTATTTTTTCCCTGTCCTGGTTTTTTGTTCCCTCTTCCTGCCTGGGATAAACCATTCCCCTGACTTTATTTTTACCGGGATGAATAATTTTAGTTTCAACGCCGGTTATTTTAACGGTGTAATCCTTTCCGGGCAGGGTGAAAAGTTTTGTGTAGGCAGGCAGTTCCGGCTTTCCTTTTTCATTGGAGGTAATGTGACCGGGAATGAGAACTTTGTAAAAGCTGCCCTCCGGCAAAGTCATCTGCGTCAGATTCAGTTCGGAAATGTTATAGAGGATGGTTATTTCCGATTCAGAGCTAATAATTTCAATATTCTTACCGGCGGGGTTCAGCGTATATTTTGATACGGCAGATTCCTGTGCGGCAACGTTAAATAATAACAACGCCTGCAGCAGTACTGTCAGAATATATTTCCCTCGCCCCGGAAACATCTTTGTTATTTTAATAACAGAATAACCCAAATTCTTTTGCCAATTTAAGAAAAAAAGAAACTTATTTGAAAGCCAGACAATAATATTTGACGAATGCAATAAGATTTGTACATTTACAGTTGATTTTATTTGACAAAAGCAAAATAATGTTCAGGCTTCAGTATATCCTGCCGCTTATTCTTCTGGTACTGCCTGTCAAAGCCCAGGTTAACCATTTTGGGGTACCCGTCATTAAAAACTACGGTCAGGATGTAACCCATGGATCGGATTACAGCTGGAGTATAACAAAAGATAATCATGGTGTCCTTTACATAGCTACAGATACCAGGGGTATTCTAAGATATGACGGACATTCATGGTCGAATATCTCAATTCCGGGCGATCCTGTTATCAGGGCACTCGGAACTGCAAAAGACGGCACAATATATGTTGGCGGAGCATTTGAATTCGGATACCTTCAGCCATCAGCTACAGGTGCTACAGAATATATATCTATTTCGAAACATCTGTACGACACTCTGGATGAAAATAAAAACAGACATCTTAAAATATCCAGATCACAGATTCAGGAAATTAACTCTCTTCTTATCACAGATTCCCTGGTCTATTTTAAAAGTTTTGAATCACTTTTTATTTATAATCCCCGGACTGCAGGAACAGAATTTATATATTTCAGGGAACACGGATTAACGCAGGTACAGTCGATTGCTTGCTTTAACGGAAAAATTATTATTGCGGATATTCTTAAAGGTCTTTTTGAACTGAAAAACAATATTCCGGTACCCCTGCCCGGCGGTGAAAGCTTTTCAAGAAAGATTTGTACCGTAATCCAGCCGGTAAGCGAAAAAGAGTTGATAGTTGCAACCTATTATGACAAGAATCTTGCAGGTTCAAATGATGATGTAATCTTTAAATATGATATTACCACTGGTAAGGCAATAAATCCGGTATCACATGAACTGAATGAACTTCTTAAAGGATCGCAGATATATACATCCGTTTTACTCTCATCCGGTGAATTATTGCTTGGCACCCTTTCGGAAGGTATCATCGTGCTCAGTAGAGAGATGAAGATGACAGGTAAATGGGATATAAAAACTACTGACCTGCCTGATCAGACAGTAACAGCTTTTTATTGCGGAGACGGATCTTCTGCGGAATTATGGGCAGCAACCGCAGGTTTTATCTCAAAGATTCTTGTTAATCTGCCATTTACTGAACTCGCACCCCGCACAGGCTACGAAGGGGTTGTGAACAACCTTATGGAGTTCAATAATGATATTTATCTGGCAACAGACCTGGGAATTTTTAAAAGCACTACTGATAATGACGGTAATTTTGCATTCAGCAGACTACTGAACCTGAACCAGCAGGCATTTTCCCTTTCAAAGGGAATTTACAATAAAAAGGAATTCCTCCTGGCCTGTACCATGTTTGGCCTTTACCATATAAACCCAGACGGTTCAGTCAGGAATGTGGATAATGAACTCTTTTACCCTGACGGAACGAAAAGGGGAACAAATTCCGTGAGATCTGTGCTTCAGTCGGAAATAGATCCTTCATTGTTTTACATGGGCCTGAGTAAAAGCGGAATAACACTCCTGAGGTACAACGGAAGTACCTGGAAATTCGAAAAACAGTTAAAGGATATAGAAGGTTCTGTTGCCTCAATAATTGAAAATGAGAAAGGAGATATATTTATTTTCACCAATCCGTCAAAACTTATGATGCTTCCAAAAGACGGTACAACTTTTACAATCTTTTCGGAGAGTGACGGATTGCCTGAGGGTTATGTAAACGGAATAGCGAAGATTAATAATAAGGTATTGGCTATTACATCAAAAGGTATTTATAGTTATAATTCTGAATCAGGCAAATGGAATGATTACGATGAACTTTTATTCGGGTACACACATAATGTAAACTGCAAAGATCTGTACACTGACGGAGACGGGGATCTCTGGCTTTCAGCCCTTAATGACAGAATATTTGAGACATTCTTCAGAAAAGATTCATCTAGGTTAAGGATGATCAGAGGCCCTCTGAATATGATGCCCAATATTGAGAAACTGGATCTTAAGCATATCAATGACAGGATATGGATTCCGAAGTCGAAAAGCATTTTTGTAATAGACAAAGAAAAACTGCTGCAGACTCCTCCTGAAGTATTCACTTTGTTCTCAAAAATTACCATAGGGTCCGATTCTGTATTTATGCAGGGGTCATTTTACAATACTCTTGAAAACGGAAGGAGAATTCCGGCCAGGGATAACCGCAGCAATCCGGTGCCGGAATTTAAATACAGCTACAATTCCGTTTCATTTTTCTGGACTACACCATACTTCCCCGATGAGGAATCAGTTGTGTACAGTTACAGACTCGAAGGATTTGACAAAGCATGGTCGAAGTGGGAAAAGGTATTTTACAAGGATTTCACAAACCTGCCGTATGGTAAATATACCTTCAGGGTTAAGGGAAAAACAATAACCGACATCGAAACAGATGAGGCGGCCTTCGAATTTATCATTCTTAAACCATGGTATCTGACAACCCTCATGATTTTACTTTATGCGGTTGCCTTTATTATTCTTATAATACTGATAATCAGAGCCTATACACGGAAGCTTAAGAATGAGAATATCAGGCTCGAAGGTATTGTCGCTGAAAGGACAGCTGTGGTGGTTAAGCAGAAAGAGGAACTCGAATCAAGCATACATTACGCAAGGAGAATACAGATGGCACTCCTGCCTTCGGAAACAATATTATCAGAGAACCTTAAAAATTATTTCATACTTTTTAAACCGCGCGATATTGTAAGCGGAGATTTTTACTGGATGACCAAAAAGGAAAACAGACTCTATATTGTTGCTGCCGATTGTACCGGTCATGGTGTACCCGGAGCCTTCATGAGCCTCCTTGGTATGTCGTTCCTTGACGAAATAATTGATAAGGAAAGGTCGCCAAGGGCTGATTATATACTGGGTGAACTTCGTCTTCATGTAACTGAGTCCCTGAAACAATCAGGCGGAGATGATGAAGCAAAGGATGGAATGGATATGGCACTTCTTGTAATTGATTACAATACCAACCGTGTCGAATTCTCCGGAGCCTATAATCCGTGTTTCAGGGTAAGAAAGCTTTCGGAGGAGGATCAGAAAAGATACACCGACAGTGACAGCGAAATGCCGGATGGCTCGATGACAAACGGTAATTACCTGCTCGAAACTATTTATGCCAGCAAGATGCCTATCGGGATTTCAAGCCGTATGAATGAGGATTTTGTTTTCTATGACTGGGCTCTCGAGAAAGGGGTCTCATATTACCTCTTTTCTGACGGCTATATCGACCAGTTCGGCGGGACCAACGGCAGAAAATTCATGAAAAAGAATTTCAAAAGGCTTATCCTTGAAATACAGGACTATCCGATGAAAAAACAAAAAGAGATTCTCGAAGAGCGTCTTAAAGAATGGATGGGACAAATGCCTCAGATAGATGATATCCTTGTTATGGGCATCAGAACTGACTGATCCCCGATTTTCTATCCCGGTTCCAGTTTATCATTTCTTCACTTACAGGTTCGCTGCCCAGTCTGTACCTGTACCCTTTTTCCGATGCATCCATAGCAAGTATGCCGCATGAAAGCAGGCTTACTATTATTTTCTCGGCTTTGTATGAAGGAAGACGGGTAATCTTACGGAATGCTGTAAGTGAAATATATTCATTATTCCTCAGATATTCCATCAGGGTCATCTCTGCCTTGCCGAATTTTATCAGTAAACCCGATTTTGCCGAAGATCTTTGCCATAACCTGATCAATATACTGTTCGCAACAAGATTCTGGTCATTATTCCTGAAATATGCCTTCCACTTTCCATCTTCGCCTTTTACCTTATAGGGACGTTTATTTCCTTTTTCAACACTTACCCCGATTACGGTTTTACCGTTTACATGATACTGGGTTATGGTAACCGGGATCTCAGGGCTGCAATAGATACGGGCTGCGGTCTCAATCATATAATATTCCTCATCAGTATTTACACCCGCAATTGTTCCGTTATCCCTGACACCTAAAAGCAGGATACCACCTTCGGTATTTGCAAAAGCTGATAATGTCCTTGCTATTTTCCTGGAATCATTAATACAATATTTGAAATCAACTCTCTGATTTTCTCCCTTTCTGATTAAATCCTGAAGAAACCTGTTCATATCTCCCGATAATAATCCCGGTATCTGCAGATAAGCATGATAATCAGATGATTATCACAGCTACAGCGGACCTGTATTAATAATATCTTTTAAGCTGTAAACGAAAATAATATAAAAATTAATATATTTCATGCCATATTTAAATATTTCCGGATATGTTAAAGTTTAATTATGACCGGCGCAGATTTCTGAAGATAGGAACTGCAGGTGCGGCTGGAGCGATAGTTTTTAAAGGTTCCGGATCTTCATTTTCGTTTTCGCAGGATAAAAATATTGTAACACGGGTTCTCGGGCGGACAAATATTAAAATTCCGGTGGTAAGCTTTGGGGTAATGAGAGCTGACAGCCCGGCACTGTGCAGGGCTGCCTGGGAAAACGGAATAATTCTTTTCGACACTGCCAACGGATATCAGAACGGAAATAATGAAAGTATGCTTGGCAACCTGTTTAAAGATATGCCGAGAAATTCATTCCTTATCGAAACAAAGGTAAAACCTGCAGGTGTAGGTCAGGACGGATTGCCAACCTCCCATACAACAGCTGACGACTTCCTTTCAAAATTCAGCACAAGTCTTTCAAGGCTTAAGATGGATTATGTTGACTTCCTTCTGATCCACGATGTCAGCACACCTGAACTTATGAACCATAAGCCGCTTATCAGTGCTGTTACCAGGCTTAAGAAGGAGAAGAAAACCCGCTTCATAGGATTTTCCACACACAATAATATGGCGGGAGTTTTAAATGCGGCAGCAGAGTCGGATATATGGGATGTGGTACTTACCTCGTATAACTTCAGACTCCCCGATATTGAGGCTATGAACCAGGCTATTCATAAGGCAGCATTCCGGGGTATCGGCATAATTGCAATGAAAACTCTTGCAGGCGGCGGATTTCTGGATAAGGAAAAGACAAAACCTGTCAATACCGCTGCTGCTTTAAAATGGGTTTTATCAAATCCTGATGTACATACAACCATTCCGGGGATGACCACATTCGACCACCTTACTGCCAATCTTAAAGTACTGGCAGATCCTGAGATGAATGAAAGCGAAAAGAGGGATCTCATCTCGATGGCTTCCGAGCCCGGAATGTACTGTATCGGATGCAATAAATGTCTTGATACATGCAAACTGAAATTACCCGTTCCCGACCTGATGAGAGCTTATATGTACGCCTACGGTTACTCAAATTGCCAGATGGCTTATGAACTTCTGGGCTCTCTCGGAACAGGTACATCTCCATGTATCAACTGCAACATGTGTACCGTTGAATGCACCAGTAATTTCAATGTAAGGGAAAAAATCGCCGATATTTCCAGGCTTGTCAATGTACCCTCAGGTTTTATTTCCTGATTTTCATTTCATAAAAATGAGAAACTTTTGTTTTTTATCCATGCTGTCAGCAGTTGTTACATTTTCAGCAACAGCGCAGCCGTACATTTTCCCTGAACTCAAAGGGTACAGAATAGAATCCAGATACCCCGTTTATACAGCAGAATCATTATGGGATTTTATCAATGGTGCGGCAGATGGTTACCTTGCATTCGGTTTCGAGAATGTGCATGTGAGGGAATATAAAAAAGGAAGAAACATAATAAAAGTGGAGATATACCGGCATAAGGATAAAACCAACGCATTCGGTATATATGCTTCTGAACGCTCTCCTTCATTCAGATACCTTAACCTGGGCTCCCAGGGATATAAAACAGATGATGGGTCCCTGAACTTTTTCAAGGACAGGTATTATGTAAAAATGAGAACCTATTCACGAGATCAGAAAATTCTGAATGACCTTGAGAGGCTTGCCTTAAGGCTTACAGACATGCTGCCTGGTGATCCTTCGTTGCCATCCCTTCTTTCGGAATTTCCCGAAAACGGCAAGGTGAAGAATTCAGAAACATATACCGGCAAGGCAGTTCTGGGATATGATTTCCTTGAAAATGCTTTCTGCGCCCGTTATGAACTGGAAGGAGCCTCATTTGCAATTTACCTTTTTGAGAAAAACAGTCATAAAGAGGTTGCTGAATGCGTGTCTGCTTACCTGATAAAAACAGGGATGGAGCCTGACGAAAGCCCGGAGGGGAAATATATGCTGCGCGATAATTATAACGGCGATATTTTTCTCACGTGGAACGAAAAGAGAATAATAATAATTCAGGGACTTGCAAAAGACCAGTCGGCATTGGCTGACCGGTATTCATCCGAATTATTGAAATAGAAGGAAAGTATCTGATCAGGAATACCAGCCTCTTTCTCTCTTTTTCAGGTTGCCTGTAATTTCACAGGTAATATTGACATCCTCCACGATCTGAAAGTCAAACATTCCCACGCAGATAAAATCGGCTCCGTTTTCAAAAGCGTACCTGAATCCGTCTTTGGGGGCAATTGCACCGGCAGCGAGTACTTTGAAAGCTATCCAGGGTTTTCTGACATTTTTCATAAACACCGCTGTCTGTTCCGGAAAGAGGTCAAATATATTATCGTGGATCAGATTATGATCATTGTATTTTTTTGTATCAACACTGAACTCTGTTCTGTTCTCTCTCGGATGCGCCGACCAGTAATTATCATGATGAAATGTTTTTACATAGAAATCGGCCGGAATACCGTTTTTTTCGCAGGTCTTAATCACCTCAAGGGAGTGTGCGCCCACTCCGGCAGGGTATCCCTTTTTCCTTATATATTCGACAGCTTCGGCCAGCTTCTCACTCTTTCCTTCCCTCACATACCTGTCACTCTCCGCACCCTGGATATATAACAGGTTTGCACCATTCGCTATGGCAAGGTCAATATCCCCGTAGAAATTATCCTCTTTGATATAAACCTGGTAGATTGTCTGCATTCTGCCGTTGAAAAGCTTCAGATATTTTTTGATATAAGGATAATTGCGGTTTACCGTAAAAGTGGTGTTTATTCCTGCCATCTCTGCAAGATGCAGTGTGTTAAGCACACGCTTTTCGTCGTTATAGGCTTTGAAAAGCTGGTTGGCATATCTGAGATCCCTGGCGTGTGCGTATCCGCTTATCAGATTGCATCCCATTATCAGCCGGCTGACCTCGTAACCGCACAGCTTTCCGGTTGGCATCTTTCCTTCAAGTTCGTCTAGCTTCTTAAAATCAAGTTTTATTGTGGCACCCGACACTGCATCCGGCTCCTTTTCTGACAGACTCTTAAAAAATCCTCCTGAGAATAATGCAAGGAAAGGCAGACCTGCCATGCTTTTTATCAGATCGCGCCTGCGGCTGCTGTCACTTATCGCCACTGTGTTCACCGAATTAATACCCTCTGTGGTGGGGGTGGCAATTTTTCGCGTGCGGTAAAAGTCGAGTCCGTAGAAGCGTCCCGACTGTGTGAATCCAAGCACAAGGAGTGCCAGAAGTTCAATAAGGTTTTTGCTGACTATAAAGTAGTTTCCTTCATTCAGGGCGCCCGACGACCATATTCCGAACGGCGGATAGGCCAGGTAATATGTTCCCAGCAACAACACGCCCATCCATGATGCAAACCTCGTGAACAATCCCAGCATAAGTGCCAGACCGATCAGTGTCAGACCCCATGAATTCAGGAAGTCGGCGGCAGAAAGCCTTGAAGGATCCGAAGCAATCCATCTGAAAAAGTCTCCGAAGATCCATCTTGAGCCCTCAAGATACCACCTGGCAGTCCAAGCTGGATCCGTAACTTTTATCAGACCTTCGTACAGGAAGTGCCATCCCGCAGCAATTCTAAGAAGTGCAAACAGGAGCGGCACATACCTGTTCCGGAATTCTAAAGATATCATTGAATTTTAACTCGGTTTCGATGCAGCTTCCAGCCTCTTCAGAATAGAGAAGATGAATGCTGCTGAAGCTATACAACATACTATAAAAACAAGCCACAACTGCCACAATTCAACCCTGTCCCATAACAGGGTGCCGACAAAAAGAAGTTTATTTCCTACTGCTGTAGCCAGCAGCCAGCCTCCCTGCATAAGTCCCTGGAACCTCGACGGGGCAACCTTCGAAACAAAAGAAAGTCCCATCGGGCTCAGGAAAAGCTCGGCAATTGTAAGAACAAGGTAGCTTGAAATTAACCAGTAAGGAGATACCCTGCCGTCTTCAGGCACGGGTGCTCCACCCAGAAGCTTCGGAGAAACAAGGTTAAGCGAGGCAATAAGTACAATTAAAAATCCGATAGCTGCTATGACCATTCCGATACCAATCTTCTTTGGTGTTGAGGGTTCCTTTCCTTTTTTACTCAGCCAGGCGAATATACCCATAACCGGGAATGTAAGCGCCACAATGAACAGCGGATTGAACGACTGGAATATCTCCGGTGAAATGGAGTTGGATGTGTTGAAGTTTCTGTAAAAAAGAATGGTTGCAGCCAATGAAACAAGCAGAAGTACGAATCCGGTTGAACGGAATCTGGTACTCAGGCTTTTATTTAATAATATTATTGCACCGGCAATTGTACCGATAACCGCCAGAATTGACCATAAAGTAAAAAAGAGGTTCGTGAACGGACCAACCTGCTTTACAGTGTAATCTCTCGCAAACAGGGTTAGGGTAAGTCCGTTCTGGTGAAACGACATCCAGAAGAAAATCACAACAGCGAATACAAGAATAAGAGCCACGACTCTCTTTATTTCCTCTGCCTTCGAACTCATGATGATCCAGGTTACGAATGCTGCAAAAAGACCAAAGGCAAATCCGGCTGCCCACCCTACCTGCTGTATGAAGTGAAGCCCGAATGCGACGCCTATCATCGCCAGGACAGCCGTAAGCAGCGGAACAACTCTGAATTCGATCTTTTCAGTGGTTGCGGCCGCCGATTTCTGCTTTTCGGGGAGAAGTCTGTTAAAGATCAGATACACCAGCAGCGATATAACCATTGCCCCTGCTGCGATCCCGAAAGCATAATTATATCCTTTTGAGAATACTTCAAGATATTCTTTGGCAAAAGCAGTGAGATCCGTTACCGGTCCCGACATACTGACACTTCCTGCAAGCTGCTGAAGGGTTGATGTATCATCAAGTTTTCCTTCCAGGAACCTGTGGCACAGGGCAGGCAGACTGCCGTCGTGAAGGTAACCGTTTATCCTGAGCCAGCCGTTCCTCATGGCAGTGGCGGCAAATGGTGCAAAGAATGCACCTATATTGATTCCCATGTAGAATATCATGTAAGCATTATCCCTGTGCTTTGAATATTCATTATTGTCGTACATCTGACCCACCACAGCCTGAAGATTGCCCTTGAAAAGCCCATTGCCGAATGCAATTGTGAAAAGCCCTATGATGGTAATGGTTAATGTCATACCGGGAATAGCCATTACAAGATAACCGGCAAACATTATTATTATTCCTGCCAGAATTACCGTTTTGTATCTCTTTGTAGCATCCGCCAGAATGCCTCCTACAAGCGCAAGGGCATAAATGCTGAAGTAAAACCAGCTGTATATATTCCCCGCTTTTTCAGCCGAGAGTCCGAATTTGGCCTGCAGGAACAGTACAAGTATAGCCATCATGGTATAAAAGCCAAACCGTTCCCCCATGTTGGCAAAGAATGCTACAAGAAGCCCTTTGGGATGATTCTTTAACATAATGTAATTTTTTTAAGGTTGCTATTTACAGTTTTTAAGTCAGTTTCCGGCAAAACATTCATTCCCCTTTAAAACAAGTTTTAAGCCGGGCAAACAAATATATAAATCTTATTGAAATAAAAAAACGACAAGGACATGTACCGGTTATGACCAATACATATTACCTTGGCATAACATTATTTTTTTGTAACTTGGGTCTGATTGGATGACAATTCTGATGGCTTATGAAAATATTCACAGGAACAAGGATAAAGGAGATTGACGCGTACACAATTGATAATGAGCCTGTAAAGTCAATTGACCTGATGGAAAGGGCCGCTGGTAAAGTCTTTTCATGGCTTGCTGGTCATTTCGACCGTTCACACAGGATGGTAATAGTTGCCGGACCCGGAAATAATGGTGGTGACGGATTGGCTGTAGCCAGAATGCTGGCAGAAGCAGGCTATTTCTCTGAAGTTGTTTTCATACAAACCGGTCAGGAGACATCGGCTGACTGGAAGATTAACAGGGCGAGGCTGGAAGATTGCAGTAAAGCCGGGTTTTCAACAGTAAAAAATATATCTGATTTCAATATACCGGAAAACGGAACAGTTATTATTGATGCTGTTTTCGGAACGGGTTTAAACCGGCCGGTCAGCGGACTGGCTGAGGATATTATTAAGAAAATCAACCAGTCGGAATCGGTTGTGGTTTCAATTGATATACCTTCCGGGTTATTTCCGGAAGACAACAGTCTTAACAACCCTGAGTCAATAATAAAAGCTGATTACACACTCAGTTTTCAGTTTCCCAAACTGGCTTTTATGTTCGCTGATAACTACATTTTCACCGGTGAATGTACTATTCTGGACATAGGTCTTCATCAGGAGGCAATTGAAAAACTGTTTACGCCGTTTTTCTTTACAGAAATCGGCATGGTAAGAAACATGCTGAAAACAAGGAATAAGTTTGATCATAAAGGCAATTACGGTCATGCACTGTTGATTGCAGGATCTTCACATAAGACAGGTGCAGCCATCCTTGGCGCAAAGAGCTGTCTGCGTGCCGGGGCCGGACTTGTTACATGTCATTTGCCGGAAAAATCAGTAACTGCGATGAATGCCGCTGTGCCTGAAGCCATGGTATTGACAGACCGGAACCCGGATATAATAACCATGGTTGAAAATCCCGGATTTTTCCCGGCAGTAGCCGCAGGGCCAGGTATCGGAAAAGCGGAAGAAACTGCCGGAATGATTTCTGCTCTGATTTCCTCAGTAAATAAACCTTTAGTGCTTGATGCAGATGCACTTAATATTTTATCTGAACACAGGGATTGGTTTAAAAAATTGCCTGAAGGATCCATTCTGACTCCTCATCCCGGTGAATTTGCCAGGATGGCGGGAGAATGTAAAGATGGTTATTCAAGGTTGCAGAAACAGATTTCTATGTCGGGAGAATTAAAATGTGTTATTGTGCTCAAGGGCGCCTGCACCTCTGTAACATTACCCGATGGAAGAGTCTTTTTCAACAGTACCGGAAACCCCGGAATGGCTACAGCAGGTAGCGGCGATGTGCTTACAGGAATTATTCTATCTTTGCTGGCACAGGGTTATGAGCCTGCCGATGCTGCAATAACAGGAGTATTCCTCCATGGTCTTGCAGGAGATCTGGCTGCTGCCGACAGGGGCATGGAGGCTATGATTGCAGGCGATATAATTGAAAATATCGGTTATGCATACAGAAAAATAAGGGGAAACAGCTAAGAACGTTTATAATTATACCAATATGACAGTTGTGAATAAAGCAAAGCTATTTTTACTTGTCCCGGCGATTGTGCTGTCAGTGCTGTCGTGCGTTACAGGCAAAGTTACGACGGAGCCTGATATTGTAGTTACACCCCTGGGAGATAAACTCAACGTAAAAGACGGCTCCCTCGTTTATGCGCTCCCGAGGAGCATTATAAACGTCACAGTTTATTTTGAAAGGACACTTGAAGTACCCGGTCCTTATGCAGGATTTGCAGGCGAACTTCTTGGTATAAAGGATGTAATTACAACTGAGAAAGAATCATGGAAGATATTAACTGTACAGATCGAGTCATCTGAAGAGGTAGATCCGTCGGAATATTATGTAATAGAAACCAATACATTGTTTCAGACAAATGTGCTTGCACTGAAAAAAGCAGGTCTGATACTCGACCTCAATCCGTTGCTTTATGAAAGGGACAATAAAGCTTTTCCGGTTTCGGGGGGAGGCAAACCAGGAATATCCTATACAGATCTTGGTTCGGACACTTATTTTATTAGCCAGAGTGATACGGCATACCGGCTTGTTAAGCTTGATACTGCATTTATAAGGATACCTTACCTGGTGGAGAAAAAGCGGCAGTTAACCCAGGGACAGCTGGCAGAAAGGGCTGCAAAGACCCTGCTGGAACTTCGGGAAGGTAAACAGATGATACTTACCGGAGAGGCTAATGTATATCCCCAGAGCAACGCAGCAATAGATGAAATTAACCGTATGGAAAAGGAGTACCTGGCTCTGTTTACAGGAAAAACCTCTTCCGAAACAAGAATGGTAAGGTATACGGTTATACCCTCAGGGGATAACTCTTCAGGATCTTATGAGATTTTCAGATTTTCTGCATCAGCCGGACCTCTGGCACCAGGCGCAATGACAGGTTTGCCGGTGATAATTGAAGTCAAACCTGCAGGCAAAACCAGGGATATTACCTACATCACCCGTTCTGAAACCGGTGAATCTGCTCCCGAAGTAAAATACGACAAGCTCTATTTCAGGCCTCCTGAGGTTGCAACTGTAAGGATGAAATACGGGAACGAGGTACTGTATGAAACAAGAAAACTTATTTATCAGTTCGGAGAAATAATCAGGCTGCCGTCCAACTTCATCCTGGGCCGATAGTACAGGGGATATTACTGAATTCTGCTTTTGAAAGCCTTGCCGTATTCCTGAAAGTTTACCTTTTCGTATGCCTTATCGGCAAAAAAACTTAGCAGAACCTCCATTTCCCTGGCCTCCCTGTAACCAGGAACATTTGTGACAAGCTGAAGTTTCTCATTGAAAAACACCAGATTGGGATACGACATCTGCCCCTGTAACAGGGCTATGGCGAGCTGGTGTGACTTGCCTGATTTTCCGTCATTGACAAAGTTGCGTCCAAGAAAAGTTACAGGATCTTTCCCTTCTGCGTTGAATTTCACGGCGTAAAACTTTGTATTAAGTATTTCGGCAACGACAGGATTGGAGAAAGTCTCCTGATCCAGTTTCTTACACCAGCCGCACCAGTCGGTGTAGGTGTCTATAACTATAGGCCTGGGATTCGATTTTACCATCTTCTCAGCTTCCTGAATGGTATACCATTTAACCTGAACAGACTGTGCCGGAAGTATAAATGGCAGTGAACTGAAAAGGAAAAGCGAAATTAATGCCCGGTTAATATTTTTCTTAATTATTTTCATATCTGCAGCAAAATTATTAATTATTAAAATACAAATTCAGCATAGTGATATATGTAACTTTCCACATATAACAAATATTTTGCCGGAATGTTGTCAAAAAATCTGTCGGAATGATGCGTATAAAAATATATTGATACTTTTGCACATCATATCCGAAAAATACCCTTAAAAAATGGAAGAGATAAGAAGGACCCTTCGTGATTCGAAAAGTGCACGCTGGTTTGCGCTTGCTGTAATTTCATTCACAATGCTCTGCGGTTATTACCTCACCGATGTGATGGCACCCCTGAAACCATTGCTCGAAAAGGAACTGGCATGGAGCAGTTCCGAATATGGCTTCTTTACAAGTGCCTACGGTTGGTTTAATGTCTTTCTGCTGATGCTGATATTCGGCGGGATCATACTCGATAAAATGGGGGTGAGGTTTACCGGACGGATGGCTACAATAATTATGGTTATCGGTACCTCGATCAAATACTGGGCAATATCAACTCATTCTCTCGATGGTCTTTCCCTGCTTGGGATGAAGGCCCAGGTTGTGGTAGCCGGACTCGGTTATGCAACATTCGGAGTGGGTGTCGAAGTTGCCGGAATAACTGTATCCAAAATAATTGTGAAATGGTTTAAGGGTAAGGAAATGGCTCTTGCCATGGGACTGGAAATGGCTACTGCCAGGATAGGAACAACACTTGCAATGGCCACTTCAATACCACTGGCTGAAGCGTTGAACGGTGTTTCCAAACCGGTTCTGGTTTGCCTCATTATGCTTGTCATAGGTATGATAGCATTCTTCCTGTATACTATAATGGATAAGAAACTCGATGAGTCGGTAGCTGCTGAAATAAGCCGTTCAGGCAACAGTACTGAGGAAGAATCCTTCAGGGTTTCAGATATATGGTTAATACTCCGGAACAGGGGATGGTGGTATATCGCAATACTATGTGTGCTGTTTTATTCGGCAGTATTCCCGTTCCTTAAATATGCCACTGATCTGATGGTAAACAAGTTTGGCATCGACGAGAAACTGGCCGGAAATATACCTGCCATGCTGCCTTTTGGCACTATTATACTTACACCTTTCTTCGGAAATCTTTATGACCGGAAAGGTAAAGGAGCTTCAATTATGATACTTGGGGCAGTACTGCTTATACTGGTTCATGCTATTTATTCAATCCCGGGACTTACAGCTACACCCGTTGCCATAGGTCTGATTATTATCCTTGGAATAGCTTTTTCCCTTGTACCTTCCGCAATGTGGCCTTCGGTCCCAAAAATCATCCCTGAGCGTCAGCTTGGTACTGCCTACGGAATGATATTCCTTGTTCAAAACATAGGACTATCTCTGGTACCCCTTCTGATTGGCTGGGTTCTCGACAGATTCTGCATAACAGGAACAAGGGTTCTGGAAGGAGTTGAGATTCCTTCCTATAACTACACTCTCCCGATGATAATCTTCACTGCTCTCGGAGTACTTGCACTCCTGTTTGCATTTCTACTTAAAGCTGAAGACAGGAAAAAAAGTTACGGACTTGAACTGCCGAATATCAGGAAATAATATTCCTGAACAAAGGAAATGGAAATAAAGTTGTTCTCAGTATGGGAACGCAATAAAGTTTCAGATAAAAGGCTCACAGATTCTTTTCTGAATCCTGCAGGATAAAATCGCGGTGCGACTTTGTCATATTAATGGCATAAAGAACAAGATTTTTGCTCTCCGACAGTATATTAAGAAGCATCATTGCATTCCTGGTGCTTACAGCTTCATCGCGGATTAATTTAATCTGTTTCTTTTTAATCCTGGCAATCTGATCGAGAACATCTTTCTGCTCGGCAATAATTGTGTTGATCTCGACAATGTTATGCTTTTTGATAATTGCAATGATATTGTTTAAGAGAGAAGAGACTGATTCGTTGAGGTCGTGTAAATCTTTAACCTGTTCCTTTATTATCGGAGGGTGATTATTCTCAATATGGTCATAAACAGGATCAGAAATAAATGTGAGACAGTGTGCAATCTCTCTCAGGTAATCAAGTGTCTGGACATAATAATGACCGCTTTCGAGGCTTCCTTCCTCAAGCTTTCTCAGTACCTTGTGTACATTGCCCTTGAGATCCTTGGTTTTCAGGTTAAGGTTTTTAATACTTGCCCTGGTCTTCCTCATTTTCTTTCTGTCTTCCCTGATCAGGTTGAGAAGAGTTGAGAAATATAGCCTGGATACCTCAGCAGTAACCTCTGAAATTGTCGATGTACATTTATTTATGACATTCTGACTGGTTAAGGTATCCTGATCGTCAAATTCATCTTTCTTATGCTGCTGCAGGAATATTTTTTTATGTATGAAGTTTGTCCGGATAATAAAAAGAATTGCGATTCCGAGCATTATCAATATTCCAACCAGTCCTCCCTTATGAATGATAAAGGCTATGGTTAATGAAACAGTGAAAGCAACCAGTGCTGTAATGAACCAGCCGGTAATAACCGAAAGTACTCCTGTGATCCGGTATACAGCACTCTCACGCCCCCATGCCCGGTCGGCAAGTGAAGTACCCATGGCAACCATAAATGTTACATAAGTTGTCGAAAGTGGCAGTTTCAGGGAGGTGCCGGTTGCGATAAGCATACTTGCAACAAACATATTAACTGAAGCCCTGAGAAGGTCAAATGATGCAGACTCCTTACGCTGTTTGGATTTCTTTTTAATGCTGCCGGAATCAAATCTCCTTTCAATAAATAAGGCAATCTTCTCAGGAAGATATCTGCCTATTCCTCTTGAGAGATTCACCGTACCCCTTACAAGCGACCTGCTGATAAATGAAGATGAGAACCTTTCCTGGCCTTCCCCCTGCCTTGCCAGTGTAATCTCGGTTTGTGATACTGTTCTGGCTTTTTTTGAGAGAAATAATGTTATAACCATAATTGCACCTGCAGCAAGAAGAAAAGGTGTGGGAGTCTTTACAGGATTGACCAGAGAGTCCATCATGAATGTATCAGGGTTGGCAGCCGGATTGGCAATAAACTCACGGTATGATTCAAATCCGGCAAGCGGAACACCGATAAAATTCACCAGATCATTCCCTGCAAATGCCATGGCCAGTGAAAAAGTGCCTATCAGCACAATTATTTTAAGAATATTGACTTTAAGAATAGTAATGAGCAAATGGAGTATCAGAGAGAAGACCGCAAAGGAAACAAGCAATATTTCAATAGTATGGTCGTGTATCCATTTAACATTCTCACTCGTCATAAATGATGCTCCTTTTGCTCCTTTTACAAGGATAAAATAGACAATTCCTGTAATTGCAATGCCTCCCCAGACTCCACCGAAATATCTCAGGTACTTTTCATAATTGAATGTAAATACAAGTCTGGTGATAAACATTACTATTGTCCCGAATGTGAAAGCAAAAACAACAGATAAAAGTATCCCTGAAATTATTGCCAGCGATTTTGCCGAGTTGATATAATTGCTTAAATCAGCCACTGTATCTGTTGTTGCAAATATTTTAGCAAGTGCTATTGCCACAGAGGCCCCAAGGAGCTCAAATACTATTGAGACTGTTGTTGATGTCGGGAAACCAAACGTATTAAAGGTGTCGAGAAGGATCACATCGGTTATCATAACCGCTATAAAAATCAGCATGATCTCGGAGAAGGCAAAACTTCCGGGATGGAAAATACCCGACCTGGCGATCTCCATCATCCCGCTTGAGAATGTTGAACCAACCAGTACACCAAGTCCGGCAATTGACAAGATTACCTTCAGGGGAGCCACTTTGGAGCCGACCGCAGAATTAATAAAGTTGGCTGCATCATTTGAGATCCCGACTATGAGGTCGGAAATTGCAAGTATAAATAATACAATTACAAATATCAGGTAAATGTTCACAGCAAGGTTTTATTTACTGATTTATCTGTCATTATATTAACAATCCGAACCTTTGTTGTTAGATATCAGCTGTTTATTATCCAGAAAAATAACTTTTTCCAGGTTTCGAATATAAGATAAATAATTCTTTCCGGGAAAAATATAATTTGTTAAGATTTTGTTACAAACAGAAAACAGGAAATATTTGCTGGTATTTTTGTGGAACTATCAGTTTATTAAGCTCAATTTTTTATCTTTAACAGGATTTTAAGAGTTAAAAAGATTATTATGAACGATATTACAAAATTAAAACCAACCGATTTATGGAGATACTTCCATGAAATCACACAGATTCCCCGTCCCTCTAAGCACGAAAGCAGGATAGTGGACTATATTGTGAAATTTGGTAGTGACAATAAGCTTAAGACTTATGTGGATAAGGTGGGCAACGTTATCGTAAGCAAACCTGCAACAGCCGGAATGGAGAAGAGAAAAGGTGTGATTATCCAGACTCATCTTGATATGGTTCCTCAGAAAAACAACGACAAGGTTCATGATTTTACCAAAGACCCTATCGAGACTGTCATTGATGGTGACTGGGTGAAGGCAAACGGAACCACTCTGGGATCCGATAACGGTATCGGAGTAGCGGCAACTCTTGCAATACTGGCATCCAGGGAGCTTGTACACGGACCGGTTGAAGGACTCTTCACAATTGATGAAGAGACAGGCATGACGGGGGCAAACGGGCTTGAACCAGGTATCCTTAAAGGGGAAATACTTCTTAACCTCGATTCGGAGACTGAAGGTGAACTGTGTGTTGGTTGTGCCGGAGGGGTAAATGTAAATATTAAACGCGATTACGCCGAAGAAAAAACTCCTGCCGGCATGAGTGCGTACAAAGTGATTGTCAAAGGTCTGAAAGGTGGTCATTCTGGTGTTGATATTGCTCTTGGCAGGGCAAATTCGGTTAAACTCCTGTTCAGGTTCCTGATGCAGGCTGAGGCAGATTTCGGTATCAGAATAAGCGAGGCAGTTGGTGGCGACCTGAGAAATGCCATACCCCGTGAGGCATCTGCATTGATTCTTGTTCCTGAAATAAAAAACTACGAATTTGAAGCTTTCGTCAGAGGGTATGAGGATATGTATAAATCGGAGTTTGCCGAAACAGAACCCGATCTTGCATTTTTCTGTGAGAAAAGCTCACTGCCGGAAAAGGTAATGAACGCCGGAGACCAGTACAGGAATATCAGGGCTGTATATGCCTGCCCGAACGGAGTACAGCGTATGAGCCAGTCAATGCCCGGACTGGTTGAGACATCGAATAACCTGGCAATTGTCAGATGCAAGGATGGCAAGTTTGAAGCCTACAACCTTACCAGAAGCTCAGTAGATTCCGCCAAGGAGGCTACTGCCTGGAAAATCGCCGGAGTCTTCCATCTGATAGATGCAAAAGTGGTTCTTGAGGGTTCTTATCCTGGCTGGAAACCCAACATGGCCTCTCCGATACTCGCTGTTATGAAAAAACTTTATGCTTCAAAATTCGGAACAGATCCTCATGTTAAGGCTGTACATGCAGGACTCGAATGCGGTATAATAGGAGGAATATATCCGGGACTCGATATGATTTCCCTGGGCCCGACAATCAAATATCCACATTCACCCGATGAGATGGTACACATTCCATCTGTTGCCAGATTCTACGATTATCTGTGCGATATTCTTAAAGAAGTACCTGAAAAATAAAATTCTGAGGCAAGATAAAAGCAGAGGCCTGGTAAAAAATCAGGCCTCTACTTTTATCTCAACCAGAACGTCATCCTTATTCACAATGACTCCCGGTTTTGTGTTGATTTTTATAACTGTTCCGTTTACCGGACTCTGGATTTCATTCTGCATCTTCATTGCTTCAAGGATAACAACAGGTTCGCCTTTCAAGACCTGGTTTCCCTCCCTTGCCAGAACATCAACAATTTTTCCGGGCATGGGAGACTTGACAAGTTCCTTCTCCTTGCGTCCTTTCTGCCTGCTCAGTACCCTCATCCTCTTGTAGCCGAACGGGGTTTCGATGGTGAAGGTATAGCTTATGTCGTTAAAAAGAATTTCATACCGGTTCTGTCTTGAACGTACCACCTCAACAGGATATTTACGGTTTTTCCAAAGGATATAAGTGCCGAATTTGTCATCCTGTTTAAGTTTTACTTCATATTTCCGGTTTCCTATCTTGATGTTTTCACGTAAAGGATTGGAAAAGATATATTTTCTGTTACCCGAAGAGAGGGCGTAGAGTTTTTTAATTTTTGTTTTTTCGTTTCCCATCGGATGATTTTTTAAAACTGACTGATTCTCTTGTTAAGGAGCCATGGATCAATCTCGCGGCTTTCCCTGAAATCGGGCTTAATACTGTCGTCGGTCAGATTTTCCTCAATGAAAAGTTTTGTTGCAAGCCATGCTGCAAGCAATTCTTCATATTCGCTGTTATGGTAATACTGATCGAGGTCTTTTTCAATAAAGGATGTTGTAAATAATCCGCTTGTAAACTTCGGGTGTCTCATAAGCATTCTGAAAAATGGGAGAGTGGTTTTAACTCCTTTTATCCACACTTTGTCAAGTGCCAGTTTACATTTTTTCAGGGCATCCCTGCGGTCACTCCCTCTTACAATGAGTTTGGCAATCATGGAATCGTAGCTTGATACAATTGCTGATCCTGATGTCACTCCTGTATCGACTCTCACATATTCATCATCCGGCAAACTTAGTTTCTCTATTCTGCCCGGGTCGGGTGCAAAACCTGCCTGAACATCTTCTGCATTAATACGGCACTCGATAGCCCATCCTTTTATTTTGACATCCTTCTGTTTTATCTTAAGCTCCTCACCGTTGGCGATCCTTATCTGCTGTTCGATAAGATCTATGCCGGTGATCTCTTCGGTTACCGGATGCTCCACCTGGATACGGGTATTCATTTCCATGAAGTAATACTTCTTGTCGGAGTCGAGCAGGAATTCTACGGTTCCGGCCGAGTAATACCCGACTGCCCGGGCTATTTTTACAGCCATACTTCCCATTTCCTCCCTCAGCCTGTCATCAAGAGCGCATGAAGGAGCTTCTTCAAGCAGTTTCTGATGCTTTCTCTGTATTGAGCATTCCCTTTCGCCGAGATGTATGATATTACCTTTCTTGTCTCCCAGAATCTGGAATTCTATATGCTTCGGGTTTTCGATGTATTTTTCAATGAAAACCGACGGGTCGTTGAAAGCCTTTTCTGCCTCTTTGCTGGCAATTATGAACATTTTTTCCATATCCTCGGGCTTTCTCACAATTCTCATACCCCTTCCGCCGCCGCCTGAGGCAGCTTTTATAATGATGGGATAACCGATTTTAGCTGCAATCTTCACTGCCTCTTCTTCATTGGAGATATTTCCCTGACTCCCCATAGCCATTGGTATATTGCTCGAGAGGGCAATTTTCCTTGCTATGGTTTTATTTCCCATTTTGTAGATTGCGTCGGGTGAAGGACCGATAAACTCAATGTTATTGTCGAGGCACTTGTCGGCAAAATATGCATTCTCAGCCAGAAAGCCGTATCCCGGGTGAACAGCATCTGCTCCGGTTTTCAGGGCAATACCGATGAGTTTATCAATGTCGAGAAAAACCGGTATTTCCGATTCATCCTCGGTATTGTCGTAGATAACGTCGGCGTATGACAGATACATTGCAGAAGGTTCAACAGAAGTTTTTATTGCAACAGTTTCAATGTTCATTTTCCGGGCGGTCTTCATTATCCTCACCGCTATCTCACCCCGGTTCGCAATCAATATTCTTTTTATCTTCATTATTTACTAATAAAAACATTTTCTCCACAAAATAAATTGTCCTCACTCCTCACTCCTCACTCCTCACTCCTCACTCCTCACTCCTCACTCCTCCAACCTACTACCTACTACCTACTACCTACTACCTACTGTATACTGCCTATAGCGGCATATTCCCGTGCTTCCTTGAAGGCACTTTAACCCATTTATTGCGAAGCGCTTCGAATGCCGATATAATTTTCTTCCGTGTATCGGCGGGGTCGATTACTTCGTCAATATACCCGAGTTCATCAGCAATAAACGGGTTGGCAACTTTATCTCTGTATTTTTTTACAAGTTCTTTTTTAAGTTCTGCCGGGTTTTTCGCTTCTGCCAGTTCTTTTCTGTATAGTATTGCCACGGCACCGTCGGGGCCCATTACTGCAATTTCTGCGGTAGGCCATGCAAAACTGAAATCGCCCCCGAGACTTTTACTGTTCATAACAATGAATGCCCCTCCGTAAGCTTTTCTCAGTATAACAGTTATTTTGGGAACGGTGGCTTCGCTGTAGGCATAAAGCAGTTTTGCTCCATGCCTTATTATACCGTTATGCTCCTGATCCACTCCCGGGAGAAACCCGGGTACATCTTCAAAGGTAAGGATCGGGATATTGAACGCATCGCAGAATCTTATAAACCTGGCACCCTTTACAGAGGAGTTAATATCGAGAACACCGGCAAGTACCTTCGGCTGGTTGGCCACTATACCTAAAGTTTTACCCCGTAGCCTGGCAAATCCGGTTACGATACTTGGAGCAAACAGTTCAGATGTTTCAAAGAAGCTGTTCCGGTCGACCACAAGGTTTATTACATCTCTCACATCGTATGCTTTATTCGGGTCGTCGGGCACAATATCCCGTAACTTCTCATTTACGTCAGGAGTAGAATTATCGTACTGGACGGAGGGAGGATTTTCAACATTGTTTGAAGGAAGATAGGCGAGGAACTTTTTCAGGGCCATTATGGTATTCTCCTCATCCTCATAGATCATATGTGCAACACCGCTTTTTGTAACATGCACTTCAGCCCCGCCCAGTTCATCGAAGGTAACATCCTCATTAAGAACTTCCTTTACCACGTTTGGCCCGGTAACAAACATGAAGCTGGTATGATTTACCATAAATACAAAGTCGGTAAGGGCAGGGGAATAGACTGCCCCTCCTGCACAGGGTCCCAGAATAACGGATATCTGGGGAATTATACCAGAGGAACTGATGATGTTATGAAATATAGAAGCATAACCGCTGAGACTTGCCACCCCTTCCTGAATCCTTGCTCCGCCTGAGTCGAGTAATCCGATTATCGGGGCACCCATCTTCAGAGCCATTTCCTGGATTTTTGATATCTTTTTTGAGTGGACCAGCCCGAGAGAACCTCCCATGATTGTAAAATCCTGGGCATATGCAAAAACAAGCCTTCCGTTTATCTTTCCGTGGCCCACTATCACTCCGTCGCCATATGACTTTTCAACTTTTCCGAATTCAACATTCTGCGTGGCCGGTGTGACAAAAGCATCAATTTCCTCGAAAGTACCTCCATCAAAGAGAAGGTCTATTCTTTCCCATGCTGTCAGTTTTCCCTTTGAATGTTGTTTTTCGGCCTGTTTGGGACTATATTGTTTTCTTAGAGCCTCCTGCCTTTCCAGAAATGCTTTAAAGTTTTTACCTGAGATATCCATACCCCGTTTAGTTTTATTAATAAACCGGAGTTTGTTAAGACATAATAATGTAAACCCTCTTCACCCCGGATTTTATCACGGCCAAAAATAATTATTATAAGAAGAATTCCAAAACGTTTTTCGACCGGCTCTTAATACTTCCTTTTAAAGTAAAAAATATCAGGTATATACCCTCAATTATTTATCGAATCTGCCTTCCGGATGAGGGTTATGTTATTGTCTGTATTGCATTCCTATGGTTTCTATAAAACAGATTAAAGAATAATTATTTTCCTGACAATTGTTTTTATTGTGGTTTTTGTCCTTATGAAATATGTTCCTGAAGTAACAGTAACTGAAATCAACTCTTCGGGATTGAGTTTAAACCGCCGGATTAATTTACCGGTTATGTCTATAATTTCCACATCACAGACATGTGTTACGGTCATATGGAATGTTCCGGATGCTGGATTAGGAAAAATTCTGACCACATCATCTTCTTCATACTGAATATATCCGGTAGTGAAAAGATATTCAAAAGCTCCCATATCTGTGTAATCAGGATTTCCTGAACCTGTGTTGGCTGTGGCCGGATCATCTTCTCTTGGATTGCCCGATATATCAATTGGTGGAGCATAATCGCCATTGCCGGCATCAATGCATGGTGAGCCTGAAGTGAGACGGAAATCACCGTTTACAGGATCAGTAAAGCCAGGATCACTGCTTATGTTTCCGTTACTCCCCGCATAGCCGGATTGTTCAATACAGGTGTATGACACCGAACAATTACCGCCATTTGAGTTAACAATGTCGTTCTGGTTATTACCCCAGATAATTGAATTGATGACAGAAGATATACAACCCCTGTTATGAATTGCGCCCCGTGAGGTTGCATCAAGATTGTTATAAACAGTGGAATTTACTATCTGGCCTGTGGATTTGGAACCCCAGTTGAAAACGGCCGCTCCGTAACTGTTTGACGAAGATGTCGTGTTTTTTTCAAAAATACAGTTTATAATATACGTTTTTGTATCCCAGTTGCCGATCGCACCTCCGTTATAGCCTGAATTCTCAATAAACCGGCAATCTCTGAATATTATTGAATCATTGCAGAAATAATTTCCGGCTGCCCCTCCCTGTTTTGCAAAATTGTTTTAAAGATACAGTTGCTTACTTTTATCTTTGATATGCCGTTATTTGATATTCCGCCGCCAAGATCGGTTTCAAGCGAAACGGTCCCGTTGCCATTTCCTCCGGTGATAATAAAACCATCAACCGCGGCATTGTTTACACCTGTGATGACGCTGTAACAGTTGTCGGCATTATCACCTTCGGTTCCTATGTCACCACTGAGATATGTTAAATTAAGAAATGGATTACGTGCCTTAAGGCTGGTTTCATTTCCTGAAAAACCACCGTAGAGAGGAACTTTGCTGACCAGTTTAAAAGTCTTTGTGCGGGGATCGGCAGGATTCGGATCACCATTTTTATCGGCAGATGGTTTATAGATTCCTTTTGCAATCCATATAGTATCATTTTCAAGTGCTGAGGAGAGTGCCGCCTGAAGGCTGGTAAACGCATTTTCCCAGGATGAACCGTCACTGTTTCCGGTTGCATCATGTTTTACATATATCCTGTTTCCGGGATTTATTCTAACATAGAGTCTGAATGTTTCACTTGTATGGCCAACCCTGTCGGTTGCCCTGAAATCAAATCTGTATGATCCTTTGTTTAGTTCGGGATGCCATCCCGGAAATACTGTTGTCCAGCTTCCCGAGTTAACCGAGACCTGGCAGCCGTCAGGTAAAACCCCGCTCCCTTCATCAGAAGGTATTGTAAAAGAAAAATACGGAGATGTATGGGTTGACCATGGCGGGTTTTCACTGGTAGTTCCGCCGCAATGTTCCTCAGTTACGGTTGGCTTCTGGGGAGGTGTGTCATCAATATATATTCCGGAAATAACATTTAAGCTGCTTACAAGGCCGACATTATCCACTGACCTGAATTTGAAATTATACTGACCCGTGCCATAAGTCGGATGCCATCCTGGTGTTACAGCATTCCACGATCCTTCATTTACGGAAACCTCATACCGGTTGATACCACTGCCGTCACCGGTGATTTCACCGGCATCCAATACAGGCATCCAGGAAAACCAGGGTGAAGTATGAGCAGTCCACACTCCGGGCATGCCGCAATGTGTTTCGCTTACAGATGGTGATGGCGGAGGAGTATTGTCTATTCTTACATAAATGTTATAACCGGGACTTACATTTCCTGCGTTATCAACAGCTCTGAAAGCGAAAGCCTTTCTGCCTTCATACTCAGGATGCCAGCCGCTGGATACCGTATTCCATGTTGAATAAACCAGAACCTGGTAATGGCTGATTCCGCTACCTGCATCAGAGGATGCGTCCCATGTAAAATATGGAGTAGTATGTGTTGTCCAGGCAGGCCATCCGGTGTTACTGCCCCCGCAGTGATGTTCTGTTACTACCGGTGCGGAGGGGGGATCAACATCAACATAAAAGTCCGGGCCAACGGTAAAATCCGACCACCTCGGAGGATCCGGCGCTTTCTGGTAATAGACCCTTACACGCCATGTATATCTTCCAGTAGGGAGATCAAAAGGCCATTGATTGCATTTGTTACCGTTATTGAAGGTGTAATCCTGATCATAAGTGCCTCCATACGGCGTATTGCTTACCCTTATCTGCACATTGGTGAAGGGCATGCTGAAATTATAGGAGAAGTATGGTCTGGAGACTGACTGCCACCCGTTCCATTCCTCTCCCGGGTTACAAGAATTTTTATAAACTTTAAGTTCCGTCACGGTTTGTGCTGAAAGCATGAATTGCAATCAACAGAAAATAATAACTGAATTGATTAAGTACTTTCCTGACATGGGATCTAAAAATAATTAATGATTAATGATGAGCATATATTTTTATAAAATAATGCATATCTGAAAAACCAGAAATCGGAGATTATTAAAAAAACATATAGCCTGACGGACTAATTTTTACAATTTATGCCCAATATAGTATAAATATTTTAAAATATCAAGTTTTTATAGTGAAATAAAATCTATAAATGTTTAAGATAACTAAATTAATAAGAATTAATAATTTGTTATTTAGGGTTGCTGAATAAAGTGTTTTCTATCAGCCCGCACAACAGGTGAATTATGAGGCTATGACATTCCTGGATTCTGGGGGTATCATCTGATGGTACTCTGGTTGCAATATCGCATAAGTCTTTAAGTTTGCCGCCTGTAATTCCGGTCAGACCTGCAACAGTTAGTCCCCTTTTTCGTGCAGCCTCTGCCGCTTTAATTATATTAGGTGAATTTCCCGATGTGGATATAAGAATCAGCACATCCCCCTGCCTGCCCAGGGCTTCAATCTGTCTTGAGAATATTTGTTCAAAGCCTGAATCGTTAGAAATGGAGGTTATAACTGAAGGATCGGTTGTAAGAGCTATTGCGCTTAAACCCGGTCTGTCAAACATAAACCTGTTAACCAGTTCAGCTGCCATATGCTGTGCATCAGCCGCACTTCCGCCATTCCCTGCAAGAATTATTTTATTTCCGTTCTTTATTGCTGTTACACATATTTCTGCTGTATCTTCAATTGCTTTGATGATTTCATCATTGTCCATCAGGCTCTTTTTTACTCTGATAGATTCCCCGATCTGTTTTCTGATTTCATTCATGGCTTGAGGATTGTTAGCTTGTTATGTCGTTATGTCGTTATGTCGTTTGTTGACCAGTTGGCGTTTCGCAAAGTCGCCTCCTTTTTCCATGCCCCATGCCCCATATCCCATACTCCATGCCCCATGCCCCATGCCCCATGCCTTCAGGCCGGCTTAAATAGTCCTTCCTCCTTTGATCCCATAAGCCCCGATTTCAGGAGAGTCTCGCTTACAAGACTAAGCCGGGCAATCATACTTTGTGTAACAATCTCAAAATGGTGCAGACTCTCAATTTTATCGCCAATATACTCAAGATCCTCATCCGTTGTCTCCCAGTTTCTGTTGTCAAATATCGTCAGATTCAGAGGAAGTGAGTAGGAGCGAAGCGTTTTTTCTCCCTTTACGTTAAAGAAAAAGTCAAAATATGACATGATGAGTTCACGTACTGAACGGTAAACGGGTTCCCTGAACCTGAGCACCGTAAAGTTCGATTTTGCCACAGCACCCCAGTGATTGTCAACTTTGAAGACGGCAATAACATGGTCATCATCGTTCCATGCCTTCATGTCAACCAGGAGAGGTTTGTGACCTAAGCGCCTGAGAGCGGCAGCAGCGAATATTGCACCCTCAAAACAATGGGCTTTTCTTCTTTTCATTACCAACTTTGGCGACCTGCACTCATAATCAGGATTATAATCAAGGCTGTCAAGAAATTCCTGAATCATTTCAGGGCTGTCAAGACTTTTTAAAACCTTAATTTCCTCTGTTTCCCATCCCATATTTAAAAATTAAGTGGTTAAAGTATATTATTTCAGGATATTTCCTGTTGCGACTCAAACTTCAGGTTACCGGCAAAGTTCAGCAATCACCCTTTTCATATCATCAGACTGACGTTCCATACTCTCAACGAGCTTAAACTGTGTTCTGGCCCTTTCGATATTATGGTATGCGTGATGTATTTTATAATATCTGTCACCGTCGATAAAATCTGTCAGGAACCTGACACCCTGAATAAAAGTAACCACGAGAGGGGCAAAGTGCAGATAATCGGTTTCTGTTTTGTTAAGAAGTCGCTTTATTTCGGACAGATAACCTGATGAATATGCCATGAAGATGTCCATATTCATTTCAACTGCTGACAGGTCTTTCTCATCCTCGGTTGCTGTACTGGCGGCCGTCCTTATAGCGTCACCGAAATCTGAATGGATGTATCCCGGCATTACTGTGTCAAGGTCAATTATACAGAGAGCTCTTCCTGATGCTTCGTCAAACAGAATATTGTTGAATTTTGTGTCATTATGCGTTATACGGAGAGGAATCTTACCCTCCAGTCCAAGCCGTTGTATAACCTTCATTTTTTCGGCTCTTGCTTCAACAAAACCAAGTTCTTCCTTTACCATCTTTACCCTTCCTGCAGGATCTTCTTTCACTTTTTCATAAAATGCTTCCAGTCTTTTACCCGAGTCATGAAAAAAAGGTATGGTTTCGTGCAGAGGGGGACCGCCAAGGTCGGCGAGAAGTGCCTGGAATTTTCCCACAATCCTTCCTCCCTCGAAGGCACGATCGGGTGAATCAACCACGTCGTACGATTTATGCCGGGGAATATAAAGAAATACTCTCCATGGATTTCCGTCGGGGCCTGTAGTCCATAGGTTACCGTCTGCAGCAGGTATTATAGTAATTGTTTCCCTTTCAGGGTCAGAACCGGGAAGTGCTGCTATTTTGTTTTTCAGATGAACAGTAACCCTGTTGATATTTTCCTGGACCTTTTGTATATCCCTGAAAACATTACTGTTAAACCTCTGAAAGATATAATCTTTTCCTTCAGGTTCCGATGTTTTTACCAGGTATGTATCGTGTATGTGTCCGTTTCCGAATGAACTGCCCTGAAGGAAGGTGCCTGTTACTTTGAATTTTCCAAACAGTTCCCTTAACAGGTTTTCACTTTCTGAGTCCTGCCTTATGTCCGATGAATGCATAATAAACTATTACCAGGTATGAAGGTACACATATCCAGTATGCTGCCTGTGTGTTAAAAGCCACGGCCAGTTTACCGTAAATAAGCGGCAGGATAGCTCCGCCGGCTATGGCCATGATCAGCATTGCGGATGCCAGTTTGGTATGCCTGCCCAGTCCGGCAAGTGCAAGCGGCCAGACAGCGGGCCAGACAAGAGCATTTGCAAAACCGAGGAGAGCAACAAACAGCACCGTAACAGGCAGAATGAGGTGAAGAGGCTGAAATGTCACGAGATCCGCAAAAGGTATTGTGATTGTTACCTCCGGAGGTGTCAGAATGGCACCAAGAGAGAAAAATACTCCCAGAACAGTGCATATCCTTAGCGCATTGGCCTGTGAAATATACCTTGGAATGAAAATAATTCCCATCGAATAACCCAGGATCATTCCCACCATGGTAAGTGAGGTATAATATTTGGCCGAATTCATGGATATTCCCAGTGATTGTCCGTATCTGATAATAGTATCACCGGCTATTACTTCAACGCCCACATAAAAGAAAAGTGCAATGACTCCCAGTAAAAGATGAGGGTATTTCCAGATACTGGACCTGATACCTTCCTCCCCGACATGTTCGTCTTCAGCTTCTGTATCAACTTCGGGAAGATGAACCAGTTTTATGATCAATCCCAGAATTATCAGAATTGCAGCCATAATGATATATGGAACAATTACCCTGTGTGCCATCTCGTCAAGTATACCGGAGCGGGTCAGAGGGTCAGTCGCCCGGGCAAGCTGGCTGTCGAGAATATCTGAATCATGGAGTATAATGCTGGCCAGAATTATCGGAGCAATGGCGCCGGCAAACTTATTGGCTATTCCCATGATGCTTATTCTTTTAGCGGCGCTTTCCCTCGGCCCGATGATTGTTATATAGGGATTTGATGCCGTCTGCAACAGAGTTAATCCTGTACCCATAACAAACAGACCGGTAAGAAAGAGACCGAAGGTTCGGGTTAAGGCTGCAGGAATGAATACAAGACAACCAACAGCCATAATCCATAAACCTACCGACATCCCGTTCTTAAAGCCGGTTTTCTTAAGTATCGGGGTCATGGGCAGAGCCATCACAAAATATGAAATATAGAATGCTGTGGCAACGAAATATGCCTGAAAATCATTCAGCTCGCAGGCAGTTTTAAGAAATGGTATCAAAATGCCGTTAAGCCAGGTTACAAAACCAAAAATGAAGAAAAAAAGACCGATTACCGTAATTGCGAATAAATAATCCTTTCTGCTTATTGCAGGCTCACCGGAGTTGTTTGTCATAGTGTTGTATTAAGTGACTTCAAAACTAATCTTTTTTTAATTCAGAGGCAAATGCTTCCGGTAACCTGTTTACCGGTATGAAGAAGATCTTATTTGATTATATTTGCAATGCCTTTATAACGCCGGTAATAAATGTGGTATAGTTAATTATATATTGTTGTAATATTTTAATTACTGATTTGTAACAGGTATTTGAAAGGAATTGCAGAAATTTGGCGGTTCAATTATACATGTGATTATGGACAAAAAAGAAATAATAGAGAAAATCAAAGCTAAAAAAGCATTTATTTCCGATATGGATGGTGTGCTGTATCACGGTAACAAATTGTTACCAGGGGTACCTGAATTTGTAGATTGGCTGAAAAAGGAAAATAAAAAATTTCTCTTTCTTACAAACTCAAGCGAAAGGACACCACGTGAACTGAAGGATAAGATGCATCGCCTGGGAATAGATGTTGATGAAAGCGTCTTTTACACCAGTGCTCTCGCTACTGCAAATTTTCTGGCATGGCAGAAACCAGGAGGCACGGCTTTTGTGATAGGAGAGGCAGGACTTATTCATGCATTGTACAGTGCCGGATATTCGGTGAATAATGTAAATCCGGACTATGTGGTTATCGGGGAGACCAGGAGTTACAATTTTGAGAAGATTGAACAGGCCATTAATCTGGTTCTTAAAGGGGCAAGGCTTATCGGCACAAATCCCGATGTTACCGGTCCGGCCGAAAGCGGCATAGTACCTGCAACAAGAGCCCTTGTGGCGCCTGTCGAACTGGCCACTTCAAGAACTGCCTATTACGTCGGAAAACCCAATCCTCTGATGATGAGGATAGCCCTCAGGAAACTGGGTTGCAACAGGGAGGATACCATTATTATAGGCGACAGGATGGATACAGATATTATTGCCGGTATTGAGTCTGAAATTGAAACTTTACTGGTATTATCAGGAATAACGAGTCTGAAAAGCGCTGAAAAATTTCCGTACAGACCCAATTATATACTTGAAGGTGTATCGGAACTTGTCAGCTGAAAAAATAATAGTCCGGATTTTTTATTTATTTAGTTATCTGCCTGTTAATTCTCTCGATTTTGTACCAAGGTAGCCGCCATGATGCCTCTTTGCATAATCTTCGGCAGTGAATCCGATTTTATTCATAAGCAGAAAAACGAGTGCATCACCGATAACAGTCATTACCGTGGTGGATGTTGTTGGTGTCAGACCGAGAGGACATATTTCTGCAGGTCTTCCCGTAAATATTGTGCATTCAGCCTTTTTACTCAGCTCAGCTTCAGGATTGCCGGTAATAACTATCAGTGGCATCCCGGGATAAAGGTTCTCCTTCAGTTCTGTCAGTTCAATTATCTCTCTTGTCTTTCCGGAATTTGAAATTACCATCATAATGTCATTCTTCTGAAGTACACCAAGGTCTCCGTGCTGTGCTTCACTGGGATGAAGAAAGACCGATGGCGTGCCTGTGGAACAGAAGGTTGTGGCTATATCGTGGGCAATCTGTCCTGCCTTTCCCATTCCGCTTGTGACGAGCTTGCCACCGCGCCTGTGAACATGATCATAAATAAGATTAACCGCTTTTTCAAAAGAGTCGTCAACCGGTATATTCAGTACAGCTTTTGCTTCAGCTTCAAATATTTCTTTTACCTGATTTTTCATATACATTTGCTTGGGGTTCAAATTTATTAAAAACCTGATTATTTATCCTCATATTTTATAAACCTGCCGGCTGATGAACAAAGATTTTTATTTTTGTACAAAACCCTGAAACAAGAATATATGTTAAAACCTGGAAATTCATCAGGCATAAGTTCACAGCCCTATATTGTAATTACGGCATTTCTTGCCATGATGGCTATAGTAGGCTTTGCATTGTACGGATTACCATTTTTCTATGATCAGTGGATTGATGAGTTTCAGTGGTCGAGAGTAACGGTAACATCAGGAAATGCATTCAGCAAATTGCTGGTAGCCCCCCTATTTGGTTTTATAGCAGGATGGATCATCGACAGGTACGGACCCCGCAGGGTTATGCTTTCAGGAATTCTTATGGCCGGAGGGGCACTTATAGGACTTGGTTTTATGAGTTCCCTCTGGATGTTCTACTTTTTTTATTTCTTTAATGCACTTGGATACATTTTCGGCGGTCCTCTTCCATGCCAGGTTCTGATTTCAAGATGGTTCGGAAAGAACAGAGGCAAAGCAATGGGCATTGCCTATATAGGTATTGGGACGGGAGGTTTTATTGTATTCCAGCTGGCCGCCTATCTTATAAACAACCTTGGGTGGCGGATGGCTCTGACATGTATAGGAATTGCGATGATTCTGCTTGCTTTTCCGTTTGCATTTTTCATCAGGGAGCCTGACAACAAACCTCAAGCGGGGGAGAAAAAAGATGATACTTTGCCGATTGGTAATGTACTGAAAAATCCGATGTTTTATCTCCTTGCCCTGGGTAGCATGTGCTCTATTGCTGCAGTTGGAGGGACCAACCAGCATCTTAAACTTTACCTGCGAGACCTTCAGTTCTCTCAGGTTCAGGCAGCCAATGTGGCTTCACTCGTGCTCTTTTCGAGTATTGCAGGACGACTATTGGTGGGATGGCTGGCTGATCTTTTTCCACGGAAGAATGTTATGATATTTGTCTATCTGGTTGTTGCAACTGCCATTCCGCTCCTTCTTGTTCCCGATTTTCCCGGAAGATTATATCTCTTTGCAGTAATATTTGGTATTGGTCTGGGAGGAGAATATATGATTATACCGCTTATGGCCGGTGATCTTTTTGGTGTAAAGGTGCTGGGTCGTGTTATGGGCATTGTGCTTGTGGCAGACGGAATAGCCGAATCGCTTTCGCCTATGATGGTAGGTGCCCTCTATAACCAGGTACTGAAAGGCTACACGCTCGGATTTTCTGTCCTTATTGCTATTGCACTAACGGGAGCTTTGTTAATATCTTTCCTTCCAAAGAACAGGAAGGATTATTTAACAGAATAAAAACCCTCAATATCAGGCTGCTTTTCTGTGATCCCGGAGGGATTGCTCCCTTCGCTCGTGATCGCTGTTTTGCTGGGCTTTCACAAAAACCAGCCGCCTTACGGCGGTATTTTTTCTTTTTCATGAACCTCTTTGAAGCAAGCTTCAGAGGTTCACTCAAAATAAAAAACCCGCTTACGCGGGCTGGTTTTTGTGATCCCGGAGGGATTCAAACCCCCAACCTTCTGATCCGTAGTCAGATGCTCTATTCAGTTAAGCTACGGGACCCTGCGGATTTATGCGGGGCAAATATAGCAAATTTTTATTTTTGTGAATTATGACTATTTTTATTTGCCTGAATATATTAAACAATCATGGATTTATATTGTTGATAATGAATATTTAAGATTTGAATTATGAAAAAAGCAGCAGGAATTACAATCAAGGTGCTGGCAGGACTGATAATCATTATCCTGATCGCAATGTTCACTATTCCCGTGATATTCAAGGAAAAAATAAGGGCGAAGGTTGAAACGGTCATAAATGAATCCGTTAACGCCAGGGTTACATTCGGGGGATATAATCTTTCTTTCTTCCGGAACTTTCCCAACCTCTCCTTTTCTCTTAACGACATATATGTTTCAGGCACAGGACCTTTTGAAGGCGATACCCTTGCAGGCTTCAGATCACTAAGCCTTGTTTTTAACCTCGGCAGCCTGCTCGGCAGTTCAGGCTATGAGATAAAATCCATTATACTCGACAGGGCTGTCATTAATGGCATTGTTCTTAAAGACGGAACCCCAAACTGGGACATAATGAAGCCCTCGTCCGATACTCTGGCGGCCGCCGGGGAGATAACAGAAACACTACCTGAAGAAGGGGCAGGTGAGAGTACAATGAAAGTGCTTCTCCGGAAATTTGAAATCAGGCAGTCGGTCGTTACATATAACGATGCCAGTTTGAATATGTCGGCTGTCCTGAAAAATATCAACTACTCTTTGTCCGGCAATATGACACTCAGCGAAACCGATCTGAAAATGGCACTTACTATTGACGAGACAACGGTAGGGATGGACGGAATTAATTATCTGAATAAGGCTAAAATAAACTCTGAAATCAGCCTGCTGGCAAATCTAGACAGTATGAAGTTCACTTTCGCTGAAAACTTTTTTTCGGTAAATGAGCTTAAACTGAATTTCAACGGCACTGTTGCAATGCCGGGAGACAATATAGTGACCGATCTGAACTTTGGAACCGAACAGACTTCCTTCAAGACCCTGCTCTCTCTTATTCCGGCTGTATATATGTCTGGTTATGAAGGGCTGCGCACCTCAGGATCATTTACCCTTACGGGATCAGCAAAGGGAACCTATTCAGATGCCGACAGCACACTGCCGGATATTAAACTTAATCTTTCAGTTAAAGACGGGGTTGTAAGCTATCCCGACCTGCCCGAGAAAATATCTGCGATAAATATCAATACCGATGTTTTCGTAAACGGTAGTAATCTTGACCTGACTACAGTAAATCTGGATAATTTTCATTTTGAACTGGCAGGCAATCCGTTCGACATGAACTTTTCCCTTAAGACTCCCGTGAGTGACCCTGACTTCAGGGGATCTTTCAGGGGTAGAATAGATCTCGGAGCTCTGTCAAAGGCTGTACCAATGGAAGATATGAAGCTATCAGGCATAATTGAGATGGAAATAAATATGGCAGGCAGATTGTCGATGATAGAGAAAGAACAGTATGAAAGCTTCACCGCAAAAGGCACAATGGGAATCAAAAACATGCTGGTGGCAATGACCGGATATCCGGAAGTGCTCATCAGAGATGCCTCATTCCTTTTTACCCCTGCCTTTACCTCAATGGAAAAACTTGATATACTGGTTGCAGGATCAAGCGACTTTCTGCTCAGGGGAAATGTCGGAAACTACATTCCTTATGTTTTCCGGAGTGAAACTTTAAAAGGAGTCCTTACACTGAATTCATCAAAAGTTGATGTGACATCTATCCTTGGTGCAATGTCAGTGGATACAACCGCAGTAGTGGATGAAGATACCACGTCTCTTGCAGTTATTGCCGTTCCCCGGAACATTGACTTCGATTTCAATGCTCAGATTGCTTCACTGATTTATGACAATATAAAAGCAGAAAACCTTCGCGGCCATATTATCGTCAGAGACGGTGTTCTTTCACTGCGGGAGACCGGCATGTCAGTTGTCGGCGGAACTGTAAAGATGAATGCTGATTACGATACACGCGATACACTTAAACCGGTTGTCAAAGCCGACTTTGAAATGAATAACATAAGTATAAAAGATGCCTTTAACACATTTGTCACAGTTCAGAAATTCGCACCGGCAGCCAGGGGTCTCGACGGCCGCATAAGCCTGCAGATGAAATATGAAAGCCTGCTGGGAAGTGATATGATGCCGGTAACCAACAGTATTAACGGCTACGGAAAACTGAAGTCCGACCAGGTTCAGGTACTGGAAGCACCGGCATTTGACAAATTAAAAGAGGTACTTAAACTGAGCGACAACTATACAAATACTTTTAAAGATATTAATATCAGCTTCAGAATAAGTGACGGAAGAGTGTTTGTAAGCCCGTTTGATGTAAAGATGGGTACGATTAAAATGAATATCTCGGGAGACCAGGGACTTGACCAGACACTTAATTATCTTGTCAGGACCGAGATACCGAGGGCTGCTCTGGGAGCATCGGTAAATGCACTGATGGATAACCTCACTGCACAGGCTTCTGCACTCGGTATTGCTTATAAACCTTCAGATATAATTAAAGTTAATGTCAGGATACGCGGAGTTGTCGGAAAACCTGAGGTTTCACCCGATTTTGGCACAGGAGGGGAGGGCGCCGGCAGCGGTGTAAAGGAAACAGTTAAAGAGACTGTTAAACAGACAGTCACAGAAACTGTCGGCAAAGGGAAGGAAGCACTCAGGAAAGAAGCAGAGGAACAGGGCGATAAACTGATAAGGGAGGCCGAAGCCAGAGGACAGCAACTCAGAGAAGAAGCTGACAAGACCGCTATCAGGCTTAAGGAGGAAGCAGAGGCAGAAGCGGCAAAGCTTATTTCAGCAGCGGAATCAAAAGGTACATTGGCAAAAGCTGCAGCCCGTAAAGCTGCCGATGCACTTGTGAAAGAAGCGGAAAGAAAGGGAAATCAGCTGCGTACTGAAGCTGACAAACAGGCAGTTAAACTTGCAGATGAGGCCAAAGCAAAAAAAGAGGAAATGATTTCAAAAATTAATTAATAAAAGATTAAGGAATAATATAAAAAGGAGGGTGACCATAAAATCACCCTCCTTTTTTTAACTGAAATTATTTGGTGTAAAAAGATTACACTCTTTTTTCCTTGATACGGGCTTTCTTGCCTGTGAGTTTGCGCAGATAAAAGATTCTGGCCCTTCTTACTTTTCCCTTCTTGTTTAACTCGATCTTCTCAATAAAAGGGGAGGCAAGGGGGAAAATCCTTTCTACACCCACGTTACCCGACATTTTTCTTACTGTGAAAGTCTCGGTGTTTTTACTGCCTTTCCTTTGTAGTACTATGCCGCGGAACTGCTGGATTCTTTCTTTATTACCTTCAACTATCTTGTAATGAACGGTTACAGTATCGCCGGCCTTGAAATCGGGATATTCGGTTCCGGCTGCCAGCTCTTTATCAACAACTTTCATTAAATCCATCGCTCAGGAAATTTAACTTTGTTTAATTATTTTCTTAAAACAGGGTGCAAATTTATGAATAAAAATCAATTTAAACAGGTTATGTAAAAAAAAATATTTATCGCTTCAACCGTAAAAAGTTAATTGAGGTCTCAACTTAGAAGCGCAAATAAGAGCAATGAAGTAAATCCTTTATCACATCAGACTAATAGTTTTATATCAACAAAAAGCATGTTCGTCAAAAAAAATTGGTTAATATTTAAGATTTTAATAAATTACAAAATTATTGACTTTTGTTGCTCTTCGCTTTTCGCACTCAGCCATTTTTTGTATAAATAAAAATATGATCCACAACTCCTAAAATCCCCAGTTATGAAAACAAGGTTTACTCTTTCAGTCCTTCTTGCCCTTTGCCCCATGCTCCATGCCCCATGCCAAATCCCGCAGGGATTTAACTACCAGGCCATCGCCCGCGACGGATCGGGCAATCCCATCACCGGCGCCACCATCAAGGTCAGGCTCTCGGTGCTTTCCGACACCACCGGCTTTTATGGCGGTACAGGGGGTGTTTACATCTGGGAGGAGGAACACACAAATGTAAAAACCAACTCATTTGGTATGTTCACCGTTGTTCTTGGCAGTCCGACAGCCATAAAGGTTCAGGGTTCGGCCGGAAGTTTCAGCGCCATCGACTGGTCGCCTGCAAACCTTTTCGTCGGGACAAAGATTGCCAACCCGACAACTTATAAAGTGATGGGATCGGCAAAGCTCTGGTCGGTGCCGTATTCAATGATGGCAGATGAGATAAGCGGTTCTGTTAAGAAATTAACTGTGGCAGGTGAGACCAGCAGCATGGAGGAACCCCTTTTTGAGGTTAAGAACAAAAACGGTCAGACGGTATTTGCTGTATATAACGAAGGAGTGAGAGTATATGTTGACGATGGCACAACCAAAGGTGTTAAGGGAGGCTTTGCAATCGGGAGCTTTGGTACCGACAAAGGAACGTCAGATCCTCTTTTCGTTGTTAATGCCGACAGCATAAGGGCATATATAAAGCAAAACCCGGTAAAAGGTCTGAAGGGAGGCTTTGCCATCGGCAGTTATGATCCGACAAAAGCGTATGGATATGAGGAATACCTTCAGGTGACCCGCGACAGCACGAGGGTATTTGTAAAAGAGCCTGCAAAAGGTGTTAAAGGGGGGTTTGCCATAGGGAGCTTCGACGCAACAAAAGGGACTCCTCCGACACCATTTACATCACTTACACCGGAGAACTATTACATAGGACACAGCAGCGGTATATTCAACACCACCGGGCAGTATAATTCGGTTGTGGGATATGAGGCAGGATACAGCAATAAGAGCGGAAGCAGGAATGTACTTCTTGGTTACCAGGCAGGGAGAAGCAATACCACCGGTGCGAATAATGTATATGTTGGTTTCAACAGCGGCTACACCAATACGACAGGGTCGAATAATGTGGCAATAGGGAACCTGGCCGGATTCAACGGCACAGGGGCGGCAAGCAATGTAATGCTCGGCGACTCTGCCGGATACGGGAATACAAACAGTTTCAATGTTTTTCTGGGGAAAGGCACGGGTAAGGCCAACTCAGGGCAGTACAATGCCTTTATGGGTTATCAGGCAGGTATGAAGAATGCAGGAGGGAACAACAATGTTTTCATAGGAAACCAGAGCGGATACTCCAATACCGCAGGAACCCACAATGTATTTCTCGGTTATCAGTCGGGTTATCTCAGCAATTCAAGTTATAACACCTTTCTTGGCTACCAGAGCGGATATAACTCAACAGGGAGCTATAACTCATTTATCGGTTATCAGTCGGGTCGTGGTAACGCAGGCGGACAGAGCAATGTCTATCTGGGATATTTTGCAGGTTACACAAATCAGTCAGGCTCCAACAATGTTGCAATTGGAAATTACGCAAGTTACAGTGGAACCAATATTTCTAGCAATGTTTTTCTCGGTGATTCAGCCGGATATGGAAATACAAACAGCTATAACGTCTTTCTTGGAAAAGGCACAGGTAAGTCCAATACAGGCCAATATAATTCCTTTATGGGATATCAGGCCGGAATGAAAAATACCAGCGGAGGAAATAATGTCTATATAGGTAACAGAAGTGGATACTCTAACACAACCGGTTCCAACAATGTCTTTCTGGGATATCAGGCAGGTCTTTCAAATACCGGTGGTACTTCGCCTGCCGGTAGCTTCAACACTTTTATTGGGTCGGAAGCCGGAACATACAATTCAACAGGATCCAAAAACGTCTATATTGGTTACTATGCAGGACTGGGAATTTCAACATTAAAATCTACCGGTACAAGCAATGTATTTTTAGGAAATGAGGCAGGAAGGTATGTTACAAGTGGAAACAGTAATGTTTTAATCGGCAATATGTCCGGTTTCAACAACCGTATGGGAGAACACAACGTTTTCCTCGGTTACCAGGCAGGTTATCTGAGTCAGAATACTTCATATAATGTCTTTCTTGGTTATCAGAGCGGTTACAGTAACAGCGGAGGCACCGGTATAGAGGGATTGTACAATACATTCCTGGGTTACCAGAGCGGGTTTGGAAATGTAACAGGATATTACAATACTTTTATGGGATACCAGTCCGGATGGAACAACTACTCCGGATTTGGCAACATCATGATAGGATACAGAGCAGGTTATTCCACATATGGAGGATCGAGAAATGTTTTTTTAGGACATGAATCAGGACGGAATAATACTGATGGAGGATCTAATGTATTTCTTGGTCATTACGCAGGTGGGGCCAATACAACAGGCAGTACCAATACTTTTCTTGGAGAGAATGCCGGTCAGACAAATACAACAGGTTATGATAATGTTTTTGTCGGAAGCATGGCAGGAAACAATAATACCACCGGTTATAACAATACTTATATTGGTAATTACGCTGGTATTAATCTGATAGGTAACGGTAATATTTCTTTGGGTTATGGCTCTGGTCCTTCATCTATTACAAGCACTGACAACTGGCTTTTTATTGACAATTGGTCGGGTTCCGCTTCAACTGCCTATATTATTGGTAATATGACTTCTGGTTCAAGATGGTTCCGGATGAATTCATACGTGTCAATTAATGCAGGGTATAGTTCTTCCTATGGGCTGGTAGTATCGGGTGGCAGTTCAACCAGCTACAGCATCTATGCATATAAAGGAGGATATACACCGGGATCATGGGTTTCAGGTTCAGACCTCAGGCTAAAGAAAGATATTGAAGAAATGGATCATGTAACAGAAAGGGTGAAAAGACTCAGGGGAGTCTATTTTAACTGGGCTACAGAACAATATCCCGAAAGGCAGATGTCGGTTTCACACCAGATTGGCCTGATTGCACAGGAGGTAAAAGATGTTTTTCCTGAACTGGTTTCGGAGGATGGAGAGGGTTACCTGGGTGTTTCCTATGATAAAATGGCTGCAGTTCTGGTTGAAGCATTCAAGGAACAGCAATCAGTAATTGAAAATCAGAATAATAAAATAAACTTCCAGCAGGCCATCATCGAATCGGAAAGGGATGAGAAAAATCAGTTAAAAACAGAACTGGAAGCTCTTAAGGAGAGAATTTCAGCTCTTGAAGCAATTATTGGAAACAGATAAAAGTCAGGAATAACAATACTCATCCTGCGACTCTTACTGTTTAACTTTATACCTGTCGCCTGTACTTTTTACAACAAACCTGAGCCACTCCTCCGGGTATCCCGGCTGACTGACTCTGGGATTTACCCGGTTATAACCGGCAGGCACAGGCTGCTTAACCTTTATGTTCCCATCCATGTACTTGGTAAACAGGAACCTGTATAAACCTTTCCATTCCTCCACCGTGCTGTTTCCGGCATTTACAGAATAATCTGTCACCATACTTACTGCGGCAACAGGATCATTTTTGTAAAGAGTTGCCGCATCAGAGTCAATTTTTCTGGTCTCGGCAATATATTTTTCCTCAAGCTCTTTCTGTTTTGCCTGGAAATCATCTATCATCTGGCTGGTCCTTGTATACATAAAGTTACTGACCTGGTTAAAGACCCAGAATGCAGAATTATCGCTGAAGGTCATCATGTCTCCGTTACCAACGGCAAACGATTCCGGAACCCTGGTCATTCCGCAATACATGGGAGTATATACAGTAAAGAATGTGTCATCAACACCAAACCATAATATCCCGCCCACAGGATCGGGGAGGTAGGATCTGCTCTGTGAAATAAATGAAAACCCGGTCTGCTGGGTGGAAATAGCCCTTTCGTGAAGGTAGGTTATACCATCAACTTTCCATTGCATAGGTCTCCAGCGCACTGTGCTTCCATAAGGACCTGCTCCGGGATCCTTGCTCATATCCATAGGGGTCCCCTGGTAATAGTCGCGCATCATATTCATCACATCCTTCAGATCGATCTTATTATCGGGTTTTATCCACAACGGCATCCTGTTGGTGAGGTTTTCACCCATAGCGTAATCGAGGTATCTGCCCATATCGCTGTTAACCTTATTGAAGCCTGACCAGACCCTCGCTTCGCAGAATCTTGCACCACCGAAATCGAGAGGGGCATATACGTCACTGAATGAAAAGTCTCTGTCATTACCCTTAAACCAGCCATAGCTGCGGGCAACATCAATAACGTCATAAGCGTACACCGTTTCAACTTCAGGATTATATATTTTTTTCAGTTCTTTTGATGTAATGGACTTCTTTCCGTCGGCAAGGGGAAATGTCATAATTCTCGGATGATTTGCATGACCTGAGATATACCCGTCGGGTATACGCCGTGCAACCCACACAGCACCTTTTTTGCCCGGGCCTCTTCCGATCAGTTCCATTATCCATGCCTCATTGGCGTCGCCGATTGAAAAAGATTCTCCTGAACTTGCATAACCATACTGATCGACCAGTGTCGCAATTGTATAAATTGCCTCGCGTGCATTTTTTGCCCTTTGAAGGGTGATGTAGATGAGACTTCCGTAATCAATTATGCCGGTTGAATCAGCAAGTTCACCCCTCCCTCCGAATGTAGTTTCACCTATTACAAGCTGATGCTGGTTCATGTTCCCTACTACTGAACAGGTATGTGAAACCTGGGGTATCCTTCCGAGAAATTTTCCTGTATCCCATTCATAAATATCTACCATTGCACCTGCAGGCCATGTACGTGCCGGCCAGTAATAAAGCTCACCGTAAAGAACATGTGAATCGGCAGAATATGTAATCATCACTGACCCGTCTTTGGTTGCACCTTTCGTTATTATGAAGTTGGTACAGGCTTCAACCTGCTTTGTAACTGCCAGTATAAGAATGGCAGAGAGAAGAGTTTTGAACAACGGATTCTTCATATTGTGCTTTTTTAGTGAAAAATAAAAACCGGGTAAAATAAAGTTAAAAACCTTTTACGGCAAAGATAAAATGATAAGTATGATTTCAAAATGATAATCAAAGTGATTTAAGAATGTCACTGATTCTGCTTATGATATCAGTATCAACCACTATATTATTGTTTCCCGGGCCGTTAATGATTTGGAGCACAGGATTTTCTGTTTTTCCGGGACCGGTTTTTGCTGAAGCGCTGAGGTGAAACTCCCGTGCGCCTGTTTTTGTTGCAATGGCGTTAATATTTGTTTCATTAATCTTTCCTCCCGGCATTATAACAATTCTGCCGGCAGCTTTATCAATGAGTTTTTTGATCAGTGCTGCCCCTTCAAGCGCTGAAGGTGCCTGCCCCGATGTCAGTATCCTTTCGGCACCTGCATTGATTATTACGGAAAGACTTCTCAGAGGGTCCTTACAGAGGTCAAAGGCCCTGTGGAATGTGAACGACATATTTTCTGCATAATCCCTGAGTATTGATAGCCTTTCAGTGTCAACCGAATTGTCCGGTAAGAGAATCCCTGACACAATCCCTGCAACACCTGCTTCACCGCAGAATTCAATGTCATTTTTCATAATTTCAAGTTCCGAGTCGCTATAGAAGAAATCGCCGATGCGGGGTCTTATTAAGACATGTATCGGAAGGCCGGTGTTTCTTCTCGCCGATTTTATAAGTCCCTGCGAAGGTGTTACTCCTCCTGCAGCCAGTGCACTGCAGAGTTCTATACGGTGTGCACCGGCCTTCTCGGCATTTACTGCCGATTCAACCGTTTCAACGCATATCTCCAGCTTAAACTCCATTAAGGTGATTTTATAAGGTTATAAATTTACTTTATTTTAATTATACTTGCCATATAAAACTATGCCTATGAAACCTACATTACTTGTTCTTGCAGCCGGAATGGGCAGCCGCTACGGAGGAGACAAACAGCTCGATAAAGTAGGCCCTTCCGGAGAAACGATAATCGATTATTCCATTTATGATGCAATCAGAACCGGTTTCGGAAAAATTGTATTTGTAATCAGGAGGGATATAGAACAACAGGTCAAAGAGAGATTCTTCGATAAGCTGAAGGGAAAGATTGAAGTGGATTATGTATTTCAGGATCTGGATGATCTGCCCCCCGGTTCACAGGTATCGCCTGAACGCAAAAAACCATGGGGTACCAGTCACGCTATCCTTGTCACTGAAAAGAAAATCCGTGAACCTTTCGGAGTAATAAATGCGGACGACTTTTACGGACTCGATTCTTTCAGAATCCTGAGAGATTTTCTTGTAAACGATAAAGATCCCGATAGTTACTGCATAGTAGGTTTTAAACTTGGTAATACTTTGTCCGATCATGGGCATGTTAACAGAGGTGTCTGCCGGGTCGACAATAATAATCTTCTGGTAAATATTGTAGAAACCAGGCAGATCGAAAAGACCCCGACAGGCGCCATTGCTCCGGGTAAAGACGGGGTGAAAATATATTTCACGGGCGATGAAGTTGTTTCAATGAACCTCTGGGGTTTTAAACCGTCATGCTACAGGTTCCTCGGTGAGGAGTTCAGAAACTTTATTAAACTTCATGGAATGGATCCGAAGGCTGAGCTCGATATACCAACTTCAGTTGACAAATTCGTAAAAAGCGGACATATAAGAATCAAGGTTCTTATGAGCAACGAGCGCTGGTTCGGAGTGACATACCGTGAAGATAAACCTTTTGTGGTCGAGAATATTAACAGGATGATAAAAGAGGGGATATACCCCTCATCAATCTATTAATAAGGTAGACATTTAATTACCAGAAAAAGTCTCTGATAAGAGAGGATGTATTATCCCTGTTGTCGGTAACGGTTAAACGCAGCGTGTGTCTGGTCCCCTTTGTAATTCTTTCAGGATCAAATCTGTAAAAGATAAGGTTATTTTTCGAATCATATTCGAAAAGAGCCCATTTACCGTCAATTAATCCGGTGTAGCTTTTTATACCTGAAAGGTTGTCGGTAATTCTTATCCTTATTTCCTTCAGAAGTGACAGGTCGGCGTCATGTGAAAGTCCGTTGGGGGAAATAACCGGTGGAATAGTATCTGCTGTAACCGTATAATTGCCAAGCCTTGCAATCTCGGCTGTAATTCTTCCGTTTGAAAAGGTGCCTCCCGCATACGTGAGCCTGCCCGATTCGTCAACACCGGCTATCAGTAGCTTTGTGACACCTGCCCGCGGAATGGAATCGGGCCTTATCGAGAGAGTAGCAGGTTTATGTATCGGAGTAAGCCTGTTGTGAATGCTGTATAAGGGAGAGAAATAGCCATTATTTGTCCTGGTGGAAGAGAATTTAAAATACAGAGTATCGTAAAGTGCATCTTCCGGGAAGTTTACTGTCACCCCCTCGCGTGTGAACACATTCAGTCTGCCGAATGGCATAACAGTAATGTCTGACTTTTCATTTTCCGTAGTCAGGGTATTATTACTTCCGGGTGAAAATACAGAGCTTTTTTCGTAACCTGCAATGACCCTGAAATTCAATACCGAGCTGTTGCCATTACCATCACTTACTACAATCCTGATATTATGGGTTTTTCCGGTATTGAAGTCGAATAAACCGTTATTCATATAACTTTTATACATACTCAGCCTGTTATTCGGAAGAACGAATGTGCGGTGTATGTAAATGTTCCGTGATATCAGAGCTTCGTAATCGATATGGGCATTCACATATTTTGTTTCACTGAAGCTGAATTCCGAAAGGTCGCAGTTAAACCAGGATATTGAATCAATAAAAACTTCTATTGAATTGATTCCGAACCTGTTTGAGGTATTGTTCATCAGATCCCTGGCACTTATTCCGAATCCTGCTGTCCCCGATATCCTGATTTCATTGTTTTCATTAAGACGGTAGTTACCGTTGCTTCCTGCAGTTAGGAAAATCTGCCTCGTTCGGGATCCGTTTATCAGCGTCGATTTGCTGCCTGGGTATACTGCCAGTCTTTCGATCAGGGGTTTCAGGTTATCTTCTATACCAAATCCGAACTGCAGGGGATTAACCGGCTTTTCACCGTCTGTTTTCCTGACTTCAAAATGGAGATGGGGGCCGGTTGAACTGCCTGTATTACCCGAATAACCTATAACATCTCCTTTCTTAAAACTGAAACGTCCGGCAGGTGGGTAGAGGGTTACTGCATAACTCCTGTTACTGTACTGGTTGGTTTTAACATATTCATCAATTTCGGGTGTGAAGGAATCGAGGTGCGCATAAACGGTTGAATAACCTGATGGATGTCTTAAATAGATTGCCTTTCCAAATCCTCCCGGAGAAACAAGCACCAGATATACAAACCCGTCTGCTGCAGCCAGAACACTCTTTCCGGTAACTCCCTGAGTTTTTATATCAATGCCGGAGTGAAAATGGTCGCTTCTCAGCTCAGCAAAATTGGCCGACAGAAATAAAGGAATGTTCATCGGCGGACCGAACAGATCCTGCCCAGAAATGTTTTCAGATACAAATAGAATGATGGTTAAAATGTATAAAAACTGCTTATGTTTCACGCGGCATTTTATTCTGAATCGCAAAACTAGCTTTTGGCAGTTCCTGTGCAAACTAAAAATGTTAATATTTTGAAAAATTGATTAACAAATCTTATCTTTGCATCAAAGATTTTTGTATGACCGGAAAGGTTTATGATGAATTAAAAAATCTTAACAACAAACTGGACGAATTAATTCATCGGTTCATAAACCTGAAAGAGGAAAACAGAAATCTCAGAACCCTGAATGATAAACTTGAAAAAATGCTTCATGAAAGGGAAGCAGAACTGAAAGAACTTGAACACAAATACGAAACACTTAAAATTACAGGAGCTCTATTGGGAGAAGGAGAGGCAGGGCAGGAAGCGAAGAGGAAGATAAATGAACTTGTGCGGGAAATCGATAAATGTATTGCTCTTTTAGACAGATAAAATAATAAAATGGATGATGAAAAGCTTTCAATCAGGGTTAATGTGGCTGACAGGTATTATCCATTAAAAGTAGAAAGGGAAAATGAGGAGAAGATCAGACGGGCGGCCAGGATGATAAACGAGAAGGTCCTGCAGTACAAGCAAAGGTACACCGACAAGGACATACAGGACTTTCTGGCGATGGCATCCCTGCAGTTCGTTATAAAACTGATAGATGAAGAGGAAGAACTGAGTAATGACTATCTCCCCAATACCCTGAATGAACTGACTCTGAAAATAGAGACAGTTCTTAATGAAAAAGAGTAATGACGTTCTTTAAAATAGACAATAACTGATTGCCCGCATTGTTTCTTCACTAATTTTTGAAACTCAACACTAAAAACTTTGGGGATAAGCTCAGTTTGTTTATGACAGGCCTCATCCCGACCTGGTCGGGATTCCGGTAATACCGGGACAGTGGAAGTTTGAGACAGACCGGCGGCCCCATCCATGAAGTCATGGGGTTTTTTAAAAACTGAAGAAACTTTGCGGGTTTTTTTTTGTTAAATATAAAATATAATACTATGACACTGATTGCTATAAATACATTTAACGCAATGACTATAATTGCTGCCTCAGTATCCCTGGCAGCAGGTTTTGGTCTTTCTTTCCTGCTCTGGAATAAAATCCTTAAATCGAAAAGGAAAAAAATGATAGCAGAGGCAGAGGCTGAAGCAGAAGTAATAAGAAAGGAGAAAATCATTCAGGCCAAAGAGAGATTCCTTCAACTGAAAACAGAGCATGAGAAAGTAATCAATGAAAAGAACAGCAAGATTGCCCAGGCCGAGAACAGGATTAAACAGAAAGAACTTACTCTGAACCAGAAATTTGAAGAACTTCAGCGAAGTAAAAACGAGGTGGAGGCAATACGGGAAAACCTTGGAGTTCAGATGGAACTGCTTGAGAAAAGATCGGAAGAGCTCGAAAAGCTGCACAGGCAGCAGGTGGAGAAGCTTGAAGTGATATCAGGTTTATCAGCAGGTGAGGCCAGAAGCCAGCTTGTGGAATCACTGAAGGAGGAGGCAAAATCGCAGGCTGTGGCTTATATCAACGAAATTATGGATGAGGCCAAAATGACTGCAAATAAAGAGGCTAAACGAATTGTGGTTCAGACAATACAGCGGGTGGCCACAGAACATGCAATAGAAAATGCAGTTACCGTTTTTCATATCGAATCGGATGAGATCAAAGGCCGGATAATAGGCAGGGAGGGAAGAAACATCAGAGCACTGGAAGCTGCTACCGGAATAGAAATCATTGTGGATGATACACCGGAGGCGATTGTGCTCTCAGGATTCGACCCTGTAAGGAGAGAAATTGCCAGGCTTGCACTTCACCAGCTTGTAACCGATGGCCGTATTCACCCCGCAAGAATTGAGGAGATTGTGGAAAAGACCCGCAAACAGGTTGAAGACGAGATTCTTGAGGTAGGTAAAAGAACTGCAATAGACCTGGGAATCCACGGACTGCATCCTGAGCTTGTAAGACTGGTCGGCAAGATGAAATACAGGTCATCTTACGGGCAGAACCTGCTTATGCATTCTCGCGAAGTGGCAAACCTCAGCGCAATAATGGCAGCGGAACTCGGACTGAACCCTAAACTTGCTAAAAGAGCGGGACTGTTGCATGATATAGGAAAGGTTCCTGATGATGAACCCGAACTTCCGCATGCCATCCTCGGAATGAAACTGGCCGAAAGGTATAAGGAGAAACCGGAAATAGTCAACGCCATTGGAGCTCATCACGACGAAACTGAAATGACAACCCTTATTGCCCCGATAGTACAGGTATGTGATGCAATATCAGGTGCCCGACCCGGAGCAAGAAGGGAGGTTGTTGAATCATATATTAAAAGGCTTAAGGAACTTGAGTCGGTTGCACTTTCATACCCGGGTGTCACAAAAACGTACGCAATACAGGCAGGAAGAGAGCTGAGGGTAATTGTTGGCGCAGAGAAAACAACTGATAAGGATGCCGAAAAACTCTCTTACGAAATTGCCCGTAAAATTCAGAATGATATGACTTATCCTGGTCAGATAAAGATTACGGTTATCAGGGAAACCCGGGCAGTCAGTTATGCCAAATAATTAGCCCTGCAGTTACCTCAAAGGCTGCTGTTTCACAGGTAATTTTTTGCTTCTGACTAAATGTCCTGCTGCGGTCAGATTAAACATATTACAAAGGAGATTTTTATGAATCAGCCGGTTCAAATAATGCTTTCCGTATATGGAGCCGGTGGAAGGATAGGTTTTTCTTATAAAAACTATATATTTGGATATAATATTTTTTTCCTGAAATGGCAAAAGTCAAAATAATAAACCTTGTCGGAGCAAGGCCCCAGATAATTAAAGCTTCAGCAATAAGCAGGGCAATAAAAGGCAAATATCAGTCAAAAATAAAAGAGGTTATTATTCATACCGGCCAGCATTACGACAGGGAACTGTCACAGGTTTTTTTTGAGGAACTGGAGATACCTAAACCGCATTTTAATCTCGGTGTGGGTTCGGCAAGCCACGGAAAACAGACTGGTCTGATGATGACCGGTATTGAGGAAGTGCTTCTTACCGAGAAGCCCGACTGCCTTATGCTTTACGGAGATACAAATTCAACCCTGGCAGGTGCCGTTGCCGCGGTGAAACATCATTTTCCTGTGGTCCATGTTGAAGCAGGTCTGAGGTCGTTTAATAAAAATATGCCTGAGGAAATCAACAGGATACTGAGTGATCATTGTTCAACACTGCTGTTTGCTCCGACCAATGCAGCTTTTAAAAATCTGGTTGCCGAAGGCTTCAGGCCCGAAAACAGTCCACCTTATAATATTAATAATCCAAAAATCTACCTGACGGGAGATATAATGTATGATAATACTCTGTTTTTCTCCTCCCTTGCCGAAAAGAAAAAGAGCCATCTTTTGCAGATGCTTGATATCAGGAGAGGGGAATTTGTCCTGGTGACTATACACCGGGACATAAATACCGACGATATTCTGAGGCTCAATACCATACTTACAACCATTCTTAATCTTGCCGAGGAATCAAAGACGGTATTTGTTATGCCCCTCCACCCTCGTACCAGCCTGTCGATAAAAAACAATCTTGAACAGATGCTCAGGAAACTTGAGAAGAGCAGGTACATCAGAATAATTCCTCCTGTATCATATCTCGAAATGACTTACCTTGAGATGACATCAAAACTGATAATGACCGATTCGGGCGGAGTTCAGAAAGAGTCACATTTTTTTAAAAAACCGTGCATAGTATTGAGAAAAGAGACAGAGTGGGTTGAACTGGTTAAAAACGGAACAGCCATTCTTGCCGATGCTGACCCCGCTCTTATTGCGGGTGCCTACAGCTTTTTCGAGGAGAAAGCGCTAAATCTTGAATACCCGGCTTTTTACGGTGACGGCAAAACTGCCGAGTTTATACTCGATGAGATTCTGATGATGTTCCAGTGAGTGATAACCAGATTTTTAAAACGCAACAGATGTATAAAGAACTTGCCGGCAGAAGAGTACTGGTTACGGGAGGTGCAGGCTTCATAGGATCAAATCTTATTGAATCGTTGCTTGATTCGGGAAATGATGTGGTATGTCTTGACAATTTCTCGACAGGAAAAAGAAAAAATATTGAGACCTTTCTTTCAAGTCCCCGTTTCAGACTGATTGAGGGAGACATCAGAGACATGCATACCTGTATTAAAGCTGTTGAAGGCATTGAATATGTATTTCACCAGGCAGCGCTCGGTTCGGTTCCCCGGTCCATTGCTGACCCCGTATCGGCAACTGATGTTAACATAGGCGGATTTGTTAAGATGCTTTTTGCCTCAAAAGAGGAAGGAGTAAAGCGGTTTATTTATGCGGCCAGCTCTTCGACCTATGGTGACAATACTGATCTTCCGAAGATTGAGGAAAAAATAGGACAGCCTCTGTCGCCCTATGCAGTGACCAAATATGCAGATGAACTCTTCGCGAAGGTTTTCGCTGATGTTTACGGTATGGAGGTCATCGGCCTCAGGTATTTCAATGTATTTGGTCCGCGTCAGGATCCTGAGGGCGCCTATGCGGCAGTAATACCCAAATTCATACTTCAGCTGATGCGTCATGAAAGACCTGTTATTAACGGTGACGGAACCATATCGAGAGATTTCACCTATGTTGAGAATGTGATACAGGCAAACCATCTGGCAGCGCTCACTGAGAATCCGGCAGCACTGAACCAGGTTTACAACATTGCATGCGGGGAGAGCACAACGCTGAATGAGATGTTCAGAATTATTCGTGATTTTGTTTCAGAACACGATCCGGCAGTTGAAAGAATTGATCCTGCTTACGGCCCCGACAGGAAAGGAGATATCAGGCACTCACTTGCTTCTATAGAAAAGGCAGGAAAAATGTTAGGGTACAAACCGGAAGTACTTCTTAAGGATGGCCTTGGTAATTCCATAAAATGGTTTTACAGTGAGTTGAAGTAATGCTTCCCGGTTTAAAATACATAAAATACAACATTCTCAATAAAAGGATTCTTATTGAAAATTTTACTTTCCTGGGTGTTCTGCATGTAACAAATCTGATTCTTTTTTTAATTACAGTTCCTTTTCTCTTTAAAGTACTCGGCAGCAGGTTATACGGTCTCATTGTTTTTGCACAAGCCCTGGTGGCATATTTTTCAATTTTTATCAATTATGGATTTAATCTTTCAGCCACAAGGGATGTTGCAATATACAGGGATGATGAAGTGAAGCTTTCAGAGATAATATCCTCTGTAATAACTCTTAAAGTAATTCTTTTTATCATCTCCCTTCTGATGATGATTATCCTGACAATTGTATTTTATAACCTGAGGATACACAGAGAACTTTTTATTCTTTCCATGCTCATGTGCCTGAGTGAGGCACTCTTTCCGGTTTGGTACTTTCAGGGTATGGAGAGGATGAAGTACATTACATATCTGAATGCATCCACAAGGATTGTGGCAGTAATAGGGGTTATTCTGTTTATCAAATCGGAAAAGGACTATCTTCTTTACCCTATACTTATGGGCACGGGTATGGTTAGCGGTTCTCTGATATCCCTTTTCCTTATGTTCTCACAGAGCAGGATACAGTTCAGGTTTCAGCCGGTTAAACAGCTTATCTCGTATTTTTCCGGTAATCTTATGTACTTTCTGTCAAATGTTTCATCCCAGGTGTACGCATATGCAAACAAGCTTATTATAGGCTCATTCCTCGGTCTGGTTGAGGTTGCTTATTATGATATTGCTGAGAAAGTTGTAAATATATTAAGAGTTCCTTATTCCTTACTCGGACAGACAATATTCCCGAAATATTCAAGAGACAGAAATGTTAATTTTCTTAAGAAGATGTTCTTTCTGACTATGATCATGACTGTTTTTTTACTTGGAGTTTTATATATTTTTTCAGATGAAGTGGTTTTACTGCTCACCGGATCGGAGAACTATAATTCTGTTATGACTATGAGAATACTTTCCCTTACACTGGTTCCTTTGTCCTTTATAATGTATTTTGGTGATATTGTGCTTATTACTTATGACAGGAAAAAAGAATATACATTTATGAAATTTTCGGGTCTTCTTCTGTATATTACTTTGTTTCTTACTGTTAAAGTCATCGGATCTCTAAATGTTTTCAGTCTTGCGGTTATTACAGTAACAGTTGAGTATACCATAGCTTTTTACGCTTATTATCTTTGTAACCGTCATAACTGGTTCAGAGTCAGCTGAATTTTAATAATAAATTGGCCGGTTATATTAGGGGAATATAAAATTTACAATTGATATTATTTCTTCAGGAAAATTCCATCTACCTCAAGAAGCCTGCCGGTTCTTTTATCATAAAATCCGTTCTCGAGCGACCACAGATCATAACCGAGATCGATAAGATATTTTAGCATTTCCGGAATTAGCATTTCTCCATCGTAAAGTGGGACCAGGGCCATTTCTAATTGGATTATCTTAATTCTTCCCAGGGATATTGCTGCTCCTTCCAGTATTTGTTTTTCATATCCCTGAGTGTCAATCTTAAGCATTATGTTGCTATAACCAATGCTTAACTCAGGAAAAACAGTATCAAGTTTTTTAATAATTATTTCCTGTGTTTCTGTCTGTGATGTCAGAGGTTCTGCCTGGGTAGTCAGATTCAATACCTTAAGAATGGAACTGCTGTAATAATTTTGGGATATATTTATAGTTCCGCTTTTATCTGCTTCGCCCACGGCAAAATTGTATGCCTCCCACATTGGATCTTTCAAAGATCTGTTATTGAGTATTTCATAACATTTCTTTACAGGCTCAAAAGATATAATCTTCCCCTTATATCCTGCTTCCCTCATTTCTATGGCAAACTGGCCAGTATTTGCACCCACATCAAGCAACAAATCAATACCGGCTGTGTTAATTATTTTAAGTCTTCTTCTCAGATCAATTCCGGGGTATCGTTTAAGCTGAACACCCGTGAATCTGTAGATAGCTTTTATTAATTTTTGCATAAGGATAACATAATGTTTATATTCAGATTGGTTGTTAAATTTAAGCAGTTTTAGCTGGAATATAAACAGTTATTAGTAATTTTCTTTGAGACGGTTCATTTTAGTTTACGATAGAATAAGCATTTTTTTATCTTTGAATTAATTAAGTTTACTGTAACACATTGAAAATGGAATCCCGGTCATTGCCGGCTCTGCTTATAAAGAAGGACACTGTATACCGGATATTTGTATCGGTTATATTACTGCTTGCAACTATATTGTTTCATTTCATCCCGAATGAAATAATCTGGTTGCTATATCTGTTCCTTCTGATATCAGTTATTCTTTTCCGAGCTAAAGTAGTCACTGAGCCTTCTGTTTTTTATATAATTCTTGGAGGGCCGCTGATCTGGACTTTTATAATGTCATTTGGCGATAATTCAAGGGAGATTGCCAAAGGTGTGTTTTATTTGTCTGTTCCTTTTATTATGGTTTCAACAGGCCTGCAGATTCAGAAAGTTTTTGATATTAAAAGATTTATTACTCTGCTGGTATTTCTGGGTACTGTTACTTCAATAGTATTTATATTCTTTACATTACAAAGGGCCGGATTTAAATCCTTGATTTCACCCTATACAGAGGCAAGATTCTCGGTAGGCAGTGGTTCACCAGCATCAGTATTGAGTCTAGTCATTGCGATTTTCTGCCGTAAGTTTGATTTGGATATTCTCAAAAACAGATTTCTGCGTACCTTCATAATAATTGTCAGCCTTTTGGCAGTTTATCTGTTTGCCTCCAGACTATATTGGGGTATTACAGCCATTCTGATTTTCATACTTGCGTTAAAGAGCATACGTACAGATATAGTGATATTTCTTTCAGTTGCAGCAATGGCACTGATTATAGTATTCTTTATATCCGTGTCTTCGAGAGAAAGACTTAACGTAAATAACAGCCTTATTTATAAGTTTATTAATTCTTTAAATGAGGTTACACTATCCGAATACAAGAGTGACAGGGATATAAATATATTTTACAGGGGTTTTGAATCATACAGGGCAATTCAGACATTTTCAGAGGGATCATTCCCGGAAATTATACTTGGCGGCGGATATGCCAAACTGGTTGATCTGAAGCAGGAGGTTCTCCTTGCAGGTAACACATGGTCTAAAGTGCCTTTAATACATAACGGGTTCTTTTTTGTCCTTGTTAAGCAGGGTCTCGCGGGCCTGATGTTTATTCTTATTTTTTTTATTTTGAACGGAATGCTGGCACTGCATTATATCAAATCACCGCATAATGAGATTAAATTTATATCTGCTGTTTTGCTTGGAAGCACTGTTTCTCTGTTTCTGGCTAATTTTGTCAGCTGTTCAATGTTCACACTCGAGATGCCGTTATTGATTATTATTTCAGGATTTATTTCTGCAAGGTTACTGTTCAATAAGACACAGGACACTGAAATTAACCCTGGTCTGAAAAATGAGAAAAAAACAGAACAATGATTCATGAAGTTAAACCGGAAGCCGACAACAGCTTAAAAGGAGAATCAAAGAAACCCCTTATCAGCGTTGTTACAATTGTTCTGAACGGAGAGAAGTGTCTTGAAGAAACAATCCAGAGTGTTATCCGTAACAAAACCGAGGAAACAGAATACCTGATAATTGACGGAGGTTCTGTTGACAATACTCTTGAGATTATCAGGAAATACAGTGACAAAATTGACTTCTGGATTTCTGAACCTGACGGAGGTATAGCTGATGCATTTAACAAAGGCTTCAAATATTCCTCAGGAAGGTACATTGCGTACCTGAATTCAGATGACTATTATTTACCGGGAGCACTTTCATCGGTAATACCAATGCTTAAAGACCCCGGTACAATATATTGCGGGCATATACATCTGCTTACTCCCGATGGCCTCAATATTATAAAAGACCAGCTAAGCCAACCGTGGCGTATCAAACAGACAATGCGTATAGCTCATCCCGCAACATTTACGCCCAGGGAGGCTTTTATAGCAACAGGAGGCTTCCTCTCGGATTATAAGATTGCTATGGATTATGACTTTATGGTACATGCTTTTCTGAAGGGTTTCAGATTTGAAATTATGGATGTGTTTATTGCCGGTATGAGACGTGGTGGCAATAGTTCAGACCTTAAAACCGTTTACAAAGAAGAATTAAAAATCAAGAACAAAAGATTCGGATATAAAATTCAACATTATATCTGGTATCTGTTGAATTTAGCCAGATATTTAGTTATGCCCAAAAAAGCAATTGTATGATAATCTGATATAAATTGTTTTTTTGTCGAAAATATTAAATGCAGTTGGTATCAGAATGAGAGTCAGATTGTTAATATATCACATGTACAATGATTACAGCGGTAGCCCCAAAATACTGTCATTTATTATTAAGGAACTTACAAAGCAAGGTTACAGGATTGATTTATTTACCTCCACAGCAAGGAAAGGATTTTTATCTGGTCTGGAAAGAGTTAATTATCACAATATTAATTACTTCCAGTCAAAGTTTAAGATACTGATGGCAATACAGTTTGTAATAATACAAACACGGTATTTCTTTTCAGTGTTTTTTTACTCCGGCAGAAGCAGTATTATTTATCTTAACACCATTCTACCCTTTGGGGCCGCTTTGGCTGCAAAAATACTTGGCAGGAAAAGACTATATTATATCCATGAGTATCCTTTTAAAAGGAATATAGTTTATCGGCTGGCTATTAAAATATTTTACAAATGCGCAGATAATGCAGTTTTTGTTTCAAATCACCTTTCATCAACATATAATATTCCCTCTGACAAAAAAATTGTGATCGAAAATGCGCTTGACCCTGAGTTCAAAAGGACCGCTTCACTTCATTCGCCCATATACATGGAAAAGGGGACTGTATTAATGGCAGGTTCTCTGAAGATATACAAGGGTGTGAATGTATTCGTTGAGCTTTCAAAATTAATGCCTGATTTCAGTTTTATTCTTATACTGAACGCAAATACCAATGAAATCGATGATTTTAAGAAAAGAATTAATGCCGGGCAAAACATTCAGATAGTTAAAGGGACAGGAGATCTTAATCATTATTACTCCAAAGCACATCTGGTTGTTAATCTTTCCGATTCAAAATTATGGATAGAATCTTTTGGACTTACTGTTCTTGAAGCAATGTCTTACGGCTTACCCGTTATAGTTCCTTCAGTAGGTGGCATAACGGAACTTGTAGAAGATGGGATAAATGGTTATAAAGCCGACACAGGAGATACAGACCAACTCCGAAGACTTATCTTGCTTGTGTTTGCTGATAAGGAAAAGTATATAAGAATGTCAGAAAATGCCAGAAAAAAGGCCGGAATTTATTCATATGAAACACTGACCACTAAGGTTACAGAAATTCTTGAAAGAATAGCTTCTGCTTAAGGTCCCTTATATCACGTTTTGTTGAAAAGAGGAATTATGATATACCAGAAAATATTAATTACCGGCTCCAGGGGTATACCTGCCAGATACGGCGGATTTGAGACTTTTGCTGAAGAGATATCGCAGATTCTTGTTAAACATAATCTTGATGTTACCGTTCAATGTGATCCCGGTTCTTTCCATGATAATTATTATAATAATGTGAGGTTGCTGTTCTCAAAGAAAAGCAAATCTTCAGGTAGAATAACGTATTACTTCAGAGGCATAATATGGGGTTTGAAGAATTCAGATATTATACTGGTACTTGGTTCAGGAGGTGCAGTCTTCTATCTGCTCAATTTTTTCTACCGGAAAACCATAATTACCAATCCTGACGGACTTGAGTACAAGAGATCCAAATGGCCGCTTCCCGTCAGGTTGTACTGGATGTTTTCTGATTTTATGGCTGCAAAATTCTCAGACTATATCGTTGCTGATTCAGGATCTGTTGCCGATCACTTCAGAAACAGATACAAAATTGATCCTGCAAGAATAAGTATTATTGAATACGGAGCCTATATCAATAATAACTTTAATGAAAAGGTTCTAGAAAAACACGGCCTTGGTCATAAGAAATTTTATCTGGCGGTATGCAGGTTTGAGCCCGAAAATAATCTTCATATTATTCTTGAGGGATTTCTGAAGGCCGATCCTGTATATATACTTGTTATTGTCGGAAACCATTCAGACAATCATTATGGAAGAAAACTTATTAAAAAATTCCGGTCAGAGAAGATAATATTTACAGGGGGTATTTATGATAAACCGGAACTGGCAGCACTGAGGTTTTCGTGCCGGACTTATATTCACGGGCACTCTGTCGGCGGGACAAATCCCTCTCTTCTCGAAGCAATGGCCAGCAGCAACCCGGTCATTTGTCATGATAATATTTTTAACCGCGAAGTAACTGCCGGAACACAGCTCTACTTTAAGAATGTGGAAGAATGCTCTCTGAGGATCTCAGAAATCGAAAAAATGGATGAAAATGAGTTATCAGCCTTAGGTAAAGCTGCCCGACGAAGAATAGAAGATTTCTATAACTGGGAGAATATCGGCTCAAAATATTTGAAATTTCTTGAATTAGTAAGGGAGGAAAAAAAATTATTTGATGGCAGACAATAATTTACTTCGGTTAATGTTACATTTTTAGCTATATTCGTTTACCCTAAGGTTTAACAGTTACTTATTATTCGGAAATGTTTTTTTTTCTTGATAAACTCAATATAAATCCGCCTCTCTGGACGATCGTATTATCCGTATCGCTTCTCTCTTTTTTAATCACATATTTTTCTGTTCCGGTAATAGTGCTGATATCAAAATATAAGAACCTGTATGATTTTCCGAATGAGAGAAAAGTACACAACAAAGCTACCCCTGTACTTGGAGGTCTGGCAGTATTCGGCGGAATAGTCCTTTCATCCGTTGTTTTCTGCCCGGAAAACGGTTACAGAACCCTGGTTTATCTTTTCGGAGGTTTGATAACTATAATGATTATTGGGCTTAAGGATGATATCCTTATCATTAATCCAAAAAAGAAATTAACGGGTCAGTTCCTTGCTGCTGCCCTGATTGTGATTCTGGGCGATATAAGAATAACTGATTTTCAGGGGATTTTCGGAATAAATACCATAAGTTATATACCCGGTATCATCTTTTCCGTTTTGCTTATTGTCTTTTTTACCGTCAGTTTTAATTTTATTGACGGCATTGACGGACTTGCTGCATCATTTGGGTGCCTGGGTGCACTGTTCTATGGAATATGGTTCATGCTCTCAGGCAATACAATAATGTCTGTTCTTTCATTCGCGACGCTTTCGGCCCTGGCGGCATTCATCAGGTTCAATGTATTCAGTAAAGATAATAAAATTTTCCTCGGAGATGCCGGAGCTATGATCACAGGCCTTCTTTCTGCGGTTCTTACAATCGAATTCATTGAAAACCAGGCCGTGAGCCCACCGGAATTGAAAATTGAATGGGCACCGTTTTTATCCGTGGGACTCTACTTTGTGGTGATTACCGATACTTTGAGGGTTCTCTTTAACAGGCTTATCGACAAAGATTTGTTCAAGTCAGCAAAAAATCATATACACCACATAGTGGGTGATAGAGGATTATCGCAAAATTCAACAGCCATCGTTTTGCTTGCTCTGAATATTCTGATTTTTTTCTCATTTTATCTTTTAAGAAACACCGGTGCAACAATGCTTCTTATATATACTGTTTCTCTTGCTTTAGTCTTAATCATTACCGTGAATTACATCCGGGCCAGCAATCATAAAAGAAATGAGGGTGCCCGGGAGGGAACAATTACGGGCATAAAACCAGGATAGGTATTGTGACAACAGGATATTACCTGGAAAAATTTAAGTATAAGAAACTGAAAATACACGGAATCTGGTTTCTGTGTGGAACGGTTTTTCTCCTTACTTTTCCGAGGTTTTTACCTTACTGGACTCTTGCTTTATTTATGCTGGCGGGATTGATGGAATGGATCAAAAGACGTGAAGAACTTCTCCCTGCATTTAAAAAAGATATTATATACATATCTGGTCCTTTTCTGTTTTTCTTAATAAGCTTTATCTGGGTTGTTATTCAAAAACCGCCCCTGAAGTTATATTCAGATTCATTTTTGTATCTGCTGGTACCGGTTTTAGGCTATCCTTTTTTCTCCTCTCCGGGGTTATCACAGAGATTTCTTGTAATAATCAAATGGTTTATTGCAGGGATACTGGTTATTTGCCTCTTCGAATTTTTGAGGGCGGTGGTTAGTAGTATTTATTTTGATGAAGGTTCAATGGTATTAAACCCGGATGTTGATCATGATACAGCAGCCTCAAGCATAGATTACTTTTCAGCAAAATCCAGATTCAGGTCATTCGGACTGGTCGCTTTCAGTCACCCGTATTACCTGGCCTTTGAAGTGGTTTTTGCCCTCTTCCTTCTCTGGAGATTCAGGAAATGGCACGGAGTAAATTTAAGCTGCTTAATGATTATATTCATTTTATTATCCGTTTACCTTTTTCAGATTTCATCCCGGTCATCATTTATTTCGGCTGCTCTGATACTGATTTATTATATATCACGGTACCTTTACATGAAAAAGAAATCGTGGATATTGCCTGTGGCGGGTCCTTTAATAATTTTCTTATTCTTCAGTTTCTCAATGCTTAATCAAAGGATCAGGGAGAAAACCGAATATTTCATTGAGCAGGTAAAAAATAAGCCTGGCGACATATCCGATACGGATCCAAGGTTACTTGCATGGATTACCTCCGCTGAGCTCATCAGGGAGAATCCTCTTACGGGTCTGGGATTTCGGGCACGTGATTCCCTGTATGCGAGATATGAAAAAAACGGATACGCTTACGGAGCAAGGCTGAAAATCAATCCCCATAGCCAGTTCCTTGAGAGTCAGCTTACTTTCGGGATCCCCGGGACTTTGGTTCTTCTATGGCTGCTGATAGCACCTCTGATCAGGAAACCGCGAAGCATGGAAATGGATCTGTATTTAACCTTTCTGATAATAGTTTTTACCGGATCACTCTTTGCCTCTTTTCTTTTCAATAACTGGGGGACACTCTTCTTTGTATTGTTTTACTGTCTGATCGTATTTAAAAGAGATACAGAAGAGAATATGTCTGCTGACATGGCAGATAATAAAGACATCATTTAATAGAAAGTCTTAAATCTGTACGTTTAATATCAAACCTTATTGTAATAATCTCTTACGCTGTTGCTGAATCGTTTCAATAACAGAAGGATGATGGTAACAATAAAAAAACCAGGGATTATAAAGATGCCGTAATAGAGCATTCTCGTAACAGGTTTTTCAGGAACCGTAAAATCTTTTATTACCGTCACAATATCGTTATAAATAATCTGTTGGCTCTCAAGGTTCTGTTTCCTTGAGTAGAGATTATAAATGTCATCATAAAGCAGTTGGGTTTTCTGTTCCTGCAGGAAAACTATCTGGCCTCCTGATGCCGGCATCCTGTTTCTTGTCTCTTCAAAGTACTTTACTTTCTGCAGGCTGTCGAGCTGAATGATGTCATAATCAATTCTTCCGAAAAGCTCTTTATATTGCTGCAGTCTTACCCTGTTACGTCTCTGAAGAAGAGAATCACTGTTAATGTATGCCAGCAAACCTTTCTTAACAACCGGAAAAAGGTTGTTATCGCTGGTTTTTACCTGTACTGCAAGGCGGTCAGTGATAAGTTTTAAAGTTGTGTCCTGCGGTTTATAAATTCGGTTGAAATCTGTAAGGTCAGGTATTCCGTCGTTGTTCTGGTCAATCAGATAAAAAGCCCTGATTTCCTTAATTTTGGCAGCATCTTCAGCATCTGTTGCAAGTGCTGCAGAGAGAGCATTCAGATTCTTTTCGCGCGACCAGTAATAAAGACGGTTTATGTATTCTGCCATTTCATCTGAGGTGGCAACGTTTGTTCTTAAAATGATTTCCGACCTGAATGTCGGTCCGAGTGCATACTTCAGAAGATAAGACATTGCGATACCTGCAATCACACTTGAAAGCAGTGGAAGCCAGTTCTTGAACAGGAAAATGATAATGTACAGAAGTGCTTTACCCAGGTTATTGAAAAAACGGGAAATTCCCCTGCCTATTCTCCGGAAGAGATCCAGGAGATCAATCTCATCATTTCTGGAAATTTCAGTCATATTTTTGTTGTGAAAATTAGTAATTAACAAATTTAACCAAAACCCTTTAATTCAGAAATTTTCAAGTACTTTATGCGATAAATCCCTTATAATCGGCTGATAATCATTTATAAACTCACCCGTAACCCTGTTGCCTATTATTGCACACAAGGTAAGTGCCTTATGACCCAAAAGTCTTGCCAGACCGTATAATGCGGAGCTTTCCATTTCGTAGTTGGTGATTGTTCTTCCCCTGTAGCTGAATTCGGCAAGTTTTCCGTTTATTTCATTGTCAAAAGTCCCGAGCCTTAATTTTCTTCCCTGAGGTGCGTAAAAGCCGGGAGCCGATATTGTAATACCTTCGATGAAATTCATATTTTGAAAAATTTCTGTCAGTTCCTTGCTTGCTTTTACGGCATAAGGGTAGGAGAGGGTATCAGGCCATTCGAGGTAATGCACCAGGTAATCTGCAAGACTGGTGTCGAGAAGCCAGTCATAGCCTTCGTAAAAATGCAGCAGTCCGTCAAAACCTACTGCGGTTTCGGTCAGTACGAATGATCCGGCAGGCACATCCTCCCGTATGCCCCCCGAAGTACCGACACGTATGAAACTGAGCGATACGGGATCCTCTTTTACTTCGCCTGTCTCCAGATCAATATTTACCAGGGCATCGAGTTCGTTGACAAGAATATCTATATTATCGGTACCAATGCCGGAAGATATTACGGTAATCTCAGTGCCTTTGTAAAATCCGGTGACAGTTCTGAATTCGCGGTTTTGCTTTTGTACCCTTATCTCATCAAGCATACCGGCAATGGTATCGACACGTCCGGGATCACCGACAATTACAATACGGTCAGAAATATCTCCGGGTTTCAGGTGAAGGTGAAAAACAGACCCGTCACTGTTGGTAATCAGTTCGGTTTTTTTCATTTCAGGGAATAATAATGCCCAAAGTTACATAATCCGGCCGAATAGGGCATGCCGGTCTGAAAAATTCAGACCTGAATCTGGTATTATTTGTAGTAGGTCATTATGTTACCTGAAATCTGGAGAAGTGATATCTCCGCAAGCTTTGCCTGGTATTCTACCGACAAGAGCCTTTCACGGGCATCAAGAAGGCTTTTCTGAACCTCCCTCAGGTCGAGTCCGGAAAGGTTACCCAGCCTGTAGCGCTCCATGGCAATAGAAAGGTTCTCGGCAGCTGTCTCAAGATTCTGTTCTTCAAGCTTTATAAGCCTGAGGTTGTTTACATATCCGTAATAAAGTCTTATAAGGTCGGCTTTAATTCCCTGTTCTATTTCCGAATACTTCAGTTCTTTATTTTTTATATCCAGAGCGGCATTTTTCAGTTGCCTGTTTATATTAAAACCGTCAAACAGATTATAGCTCATGGTAAGACCATAGTTTATACCGCTGGTAGTCTGTGATTTATATGAAGCCTGTGAGCTTTCGCTAAGAGCATAGCTGTAACCTGCCGTTGCATCGAGATAGGGGTACCGGCGTGACATGGAGATTTTATAATCGTATTCGGAGATTACTATATTCTTTCTTGCAATCAGGAGGCTTGTATTTGACTCAAGTGTCTCCCCGTATAGTTTTTCATAAAACAGATCAGGAAAAACAGTGATAGCGGTGTCTTTCAGAGAGAAGGACATACCGGGGTCGGAGACTGCCATCAGCTCGTTCAGCTTTACCTGCACCGATCTTAATGTCTCATACTGCCTCGAAAGTTTTGAACTGTCGGAGTTAAAATATACTCTTGACTGTAAAACCTGGAGTTTTGAACCTGAACCCAGCAGGTATCTCTGTTCGTCTATTCTTAAACGTTCTCTCGATAACTCTACGGCATACTCCAAATTTTCCAGAAGCTTAAGTTGCTGTATGTAGTTATAATAGGTGGATGCAAGTGTTGCCAGGTAACTTTCCACGGCGGCCTGGGTATTCAGTACACCAATTTCCTTTAATTCTTCCAGCTTTCGGTAGGTGGTTCTGACGTTGAAGCCTCTGAAAATCGTCATACCTAATGTGGCCGAAGCATTTGCAGAAGAAGAGGTTGCCCCTTTTGTGACGTTCGAAGTGCCGTCATACAGATTTTGTCTGATGTCATTATAGGTTCCGCTGTATCTTCCTCCGAGGTTAAGGTATGGCAGGTAGCCTGCATATCCTGGCGTGAAGTTATTCGAAGATATCTGTTCATTGTTTCTGGCCACCCGGATCGAAAAGTTGTTTTCGAGGCCAATGGCGATACAGTCTTTCAGGCTATAAACAGCCTGGCCGGCCAGAAACCCGTAAAATATTACTGTAAATAACAGAAAAAATAAAAGAGCCTTTTTATTCATCTTCGGTCTTTTTTGTTTCGGATGAAATAAATGTGTACATGGCTGGTACAACAAAGAGGGTTAATAATGTTGAGAAGAGCATTCCTCCGACTACTGCAGTACCCATTGCTATACGGCTCTGTGCGCCCTCGCCAAGTCCGATAGCAAGAGGCATTATTCCGAGTATTGTTGCAAGGCTCGTCATCAGGATTGGTCTGAAACGTGCTTCAGCAGCATACCTGATTGCGTCAAACTTTGACATTCCGGCTGCTTTTCTCTGGTTGGCGAATTCGACAATAAGGATACCGTTCTTTGATACAAGTCCGATAAGCATTATAATACCTATCTGACTGAAGATATTCATCGTAATATCGAAATACCACATGAATATCAGAGCGCCGGTGACAGCCAGCGGCACTGTCATCATTACAACAAACGGGTCTCTGAAGCTCTCAAACTGGGCGGCAAGAACCAGGAATATAAGAATGAGTGCGAAAGCAAAGGCAAATGAAAGGCTTGAAGAGCTTTCCCTGAAATCCTTGGAATCACCGGCCAGCGCTGTTCTGAAAGTTTCATCCAGTACCTCTTTGGCAATCTTATCCATTTCATCAAGTCCCTGACTTATGGTTTTACCCTTTGCCAGGCCGGCTGAAATGGTAGCAGAAACGAACCTGTTGTATCGGTAAAGCTGGGGCGGCGCAGTTTCTTCAGTCAGCTCTACCAGGTTATCCATCTGGATCATTTCACCGAAGTTATTTCTGACATAAAGCGACTTCAGATCAAGAGGCTTATTTCTGTCGGTTCGGGCAAGGTCTCCCAGGATCTGGTATTGCTTTCCGTTCATAAAGAAATAGCCGAAACGCTGTCCGCTGAGGGCAAGCTGAAGTGTCTGACCAATAGTCTGTGTTGATACACCAAGCATGGAGGCCTTCTCCCTGTTAATATGCAGCCTTATTTCGGGTTTGGTGAACTTCAGGTTTACATCCGCCATCTGAAAAGTAGGATTATCCATCACTCTTGCCATGAACTCAGGGAGCACTTCCCTAAGTTTGTCAATATGAGTAGCCTGGATAACATACTGTACAGGTTGACCTGCCCTTCTTCCTCCAAATGTTGATTGTTGAATTACAGCAGCCCTTGCTCTGGTCTTTTTTCTGAATTCCATGGTCAGCATATCCGCTATCTCCTGCTGGCTTCTCCTGCGCTCTTTAGGGCTGACGAGGGTAATTCTTAAGTTTCCCATGTTACCGCCCCTTATAAACATGGTATAACCAGTTCTTTCAGGAACTTTCTGTTCCACTATTTTTGCCAGTTCTTCAGCATAACTTAGCATGAATTCGTATGTTGCACCCTCTGGTGCAGTTGTATTGACTGATATCTGCGAACGATCCTCAAGCGGAGCCATTTCGGCAGGTATATTCTTAAATAATACAAAAACAAGCCCGAGTGTTACAACAATAATAATCAGAGCATAGTATCTTTTCCTCAAAAACGTTCCCAGCCAGTTATGATATAGCAAATTAAGTTTTTCAAAGAATTTTGTGGTTTTTCTGTGAAACCAGCTGTGTTTCTTCTCATATCTGAGCAGTTTAGTCGATACCATCGGTGTTAAAGTTAGGGCAAGGAAGGCAGAAATTGCCACGGCACCGGCCATTACAATTGCAAACTCCCTGAATAACCTTCCTGTGATACCCTGCAGGAAAACAATGGGAAAAAAGACAGATATCAGAGTGATTGTTGTGGAAATTATGGCAAAGAATATCTCCTTTGACCCGGCAAGTCCCGCCTCCACAGGTTTTGTCCCGTTTTCAATCTTGACATAGATGTTTTCCATTACCACAATTGCATCGTCGACAACAATTCCGATTGCCAGAACAATGGCAAGGAGAGTAAGGACATTTATTGAGAAACCGGCGATGTACATTATGAAGAACGATCCGATCAGCGAAACTGGTATTACAAGAATAGGAATCAGAGTGGCTTTCCAGCTTCTCAGAAAGAAGTATATAATAAGTACCACAAGGGCAAAGGCAATAAAGATTGTGTCTTTTACCTCCCTGATGGATGATCTTATATACTCGGTATTATCAAAACCTTTTTTTACAATTATGTCTTCCGGCAGGTCTTTTTTGATAAACTCAAGCCTCCGCATTACTTCATCAACTATGTCGATATGATTTGATCCGGGTTGAGGTATAATGGAGACTGCTACCATCGGTACACCGTCTCTCTTCAGTATTCCTCTGATATCCTCAGGCCCCAGCTCTGCCCTTCCGATATCTTTGAATCTTACGATCAGGTCGCCTGACTGTTTAATTATAAGGTCATTAAATTCTTTCGGAGTTGTCATCAGACCTAATGTTCTTATGGTCAGCTGGGTATTGTTACCCTCAATTGAGCCTGAAGGAAGTTCGACATTTTCACGGAGAATAGCGTTTCTTACATCCATCGGGGTCATCTGATAACCGGCCAGTTTAACGGGATCAAGGTAAAGTCTCATTGCATACCTCTTTTCTCCCATTATCTGTACAGCGCTTACTCCGGAAATGGTCTGAAGCTGTTCCTTGAAAGTCAGATCGGCATACTCGCTCAGTTCAAGAAGTGAACGGCGGTTGCTTTCAATAGTAAGCATTATTATCGGTGATGCATCAGCGTCTGCCTTCGTAACTATCGGCGGATCGCAGTCGCGCGGCAGATATCTCATGGCCTGGGATACCTTGTCGCGTACATCATTGGCAGCTGTTTCAAGGTCAACGGATAACTCAAACTCGACGGTAATCATACTGCCTCCCTGCCTGCTGACACTTGTAAGTGTTCTGATACCAGGTATCCCGTTAATGGATTGTTCAAGTGGTTCGGTTATCTGGGTTTCGATAACGTCTGAGTTGGCCCCGGGATAAGATGTGTTGACCGAAATAACTGCCGGATCAACACTTGGAAATTCTCGCACACCAAGGAAGGTTGCACCGGCAAGTCCGAAAAGAATTATTACAATTGCATATACCGTCGTTAATACGGGTCTTTTTATACTTACAGATGAAAGACTCATTTGAACTTGTTTAGGTGATTCTATTTATTCATATATACGGTATCCAGCTGAACGGGAAGCCCTTCCCTTAACTGCAGAATACCTGTAACCAGGAGAGTATCACCAAATTTCAGACCTGATGTGACCTGGATATGTGATTCGGTTCTCAGCCCGATATTCACTTTTACTGATCTTGCCCTGCCTGACTTATAAATGAAAACCTTTTCTCCCTCAATCTCGGCAATCAGTGCTTCCGAGGGAATTGCTATTGCATTGTCCACCTGCGACAGGGTCATGGCTATGCCTGCATATCTTCCCGGTTTAAGTTCCTCTCTGGTGTTTGGATATAATGCCCTCAGTACTATAGTCCTTGTGTTCAGATCAACTTTTGGATCGATAGCATAGACATTAGCGTTAAACGGATTACTGAAGCCATCCACTTTAAATATTATCGGATAGCCTATTTTTATTTCTGATGCATACCGCTCAGGAATTGAAAACTCGACTTTTATGGGACTTATCTTCAGAAGTCTTGCAATTTTTGTAGAAGGTGTGGCATAGGCCCCTTCGCTGATATATCTCAGGCCAATAATTCCGTCGAAAGGAGCTCTTAGCTCTGTTTCGGAGATTCTTGCCCTTACCAGATTGATATCAGCCTGAAGAGTCTGGACTTCGGTCTGTATCTGATCATAGCTTTCCTGGCTGATGGCATCCCTGTCAAGAAGGTTACGCTGCCTGAATTCCTTAAGTTCGGCCAGCTTCTTTTGTGCCAGAAGTTTCTCGAGCTGGGCCTGCAGTGGTTTGTCGTTGATTTTTGCAAGAAGATCGCCCTTTTTTACCCTTGTACCTTCCTGGAAATTTATACCTACAATCTTTCCTGAGGTCTCGAATGAAAGATCAACCTCTTCATCGGGCCTGAGTGTTCCTGTACTGTTTACTGTCTCGCTCATCTTTGCGGGAACGATAACGTAACCGCTTGCAGGAAGTCTCTGCTGCATCTGCCTCATTGGAGGCACACCCTGCAGGTCCTTTCTGAAAAGAGACCTGATGACCGGCTTAAGCCTGGGATAGAAAATAAAACCTCCGGCAAGAATCAATATAATAATTATCAGTGTATTACGGAGTCCTTTTTTCATTTGCAACAGATTAACATTTCATTATTTCCGGTATTTAAAAACAGATAACACTTATCTTCCCGGAAAGTTTGACAAAATTAGATAAAAGTAGGGCTATGTAAATGGATAAAATCAGATTGATGTGTTAAATTATTATAAATGCATTAATTTTAAAAGTAATTATTTTCCATCAAAAAGAGTTTAATTTTGCGGGGTAATTAATATCAGGGAATGATACAACGTATTCAGTCACTCTATCTTCTGCTTATATTATTGTTTTCGGTAATACTTCTGAGCAGTAACATCCTAACCTTTTCGGGTGCAGGGAATGAAATTATTCAATTAGGGTTCAGAGACATTACAGGTAAGGGAAGTAATATTAATGAATTAACCCGGCTATATCTGAAAATTTTTATTATTCTTGGTATTATACTGGCAGTTTTGTCCTTGATTTCTGTTTTTTTATACAGTAACAGGAAGCTGCAGGGAAAAATGGTTTTAGCTGCAGTCATTAATGCTGTTCTTCTTTGTGTAATTCAGCTAATAATGGTTATTAATTTTATAGGCAACGGAGATTACAGGCTTATACCGGGACCCGGAATTATACTACCGTTATTAATGGTTATTCTGGCGGTTCTTGCCAGGCGGGGAATACGAAGGGATGAACGTCTTGTAAGTTCATATGAAAGACTGAGATAATAATAGTTATCCTTAAGAGTGATGACTAAATAATCAGCAGGTTTTCCTGGTTTGTTATTTTTTCGCAATAGAGACATTTCAGAGCAACATTTTCCTTTGAAATAACCCTGAAACGAGTTTTTACTGTTTCATGGTTTGATATACATTTAGGGTTCATACACTTTGCAATTCCTTCTATTTTATCAGGAACCTCAACAACCTTCTTTTCAACAACCTCATAATCGCGGATAATATTGAGTTTTGCCTGTGGTGCTACCAGGGCTATCCTGTTTATGTCTTCATCCTCGAAAAATTTATTTGATATTTTGATAATCGCCTTTCTTCCTAATTTCTTGCTGTCGAGGTTGGTTCCGAATGTTATCTGATTGTCGATATGGTCGAGTCCGAGAATCTGAATTACCTTAAAAAGATTTTTTGCGGGTATGTGGTCTATCACCGTTCCGTTCTGGATTGCACTTACGCTGAGCTGTTTAGGTTCTTTCATGACAATATTTATTTAAGTCCCAGTATTGAACATAGAATTGCCTGTCGCACAAAAATTCCGTTAAGAGTCTGTTCAAAGTAGTATGCTTTGGGATTTGAGTCCACATCGACATGTATTTCATTTACACGTGGCAGAGGATGCAATATCTTCAGGTTTGGTTTGGTATTTTTCAGCATCGAGTTCCTTAGCACGTATACATTTTTCACCTTTTCATACTCAATAGGATCAGAAAATCTCTCTTTCTGAACCCTTGTCATGTAAATTATATCTGCTTTTGAGATAATATCTGTAAAATCGGTATGCTCGTAGTATTTCAGGCCGATATTGTCGAGATATATTTTGTATTCATCAGGCATTTTAAGTTCTTCGGGAGAAATAAAGTTAAAAGTGGTTTTCCACCGGGCCATTGCCATCATGAGTGAATGAACGGTTCTGCCGTATTTAAGGTCGCCTACAAGAAATACATTCAGGTTGTTGAGGGTTCCCTGTGTTTTTCTTATTGAATACAGATCGAGCAAAGTCTGTGTGGGATGCTGATTTGCCCCGTCTCCGGCGTTTATTACAGGAACCCTGGATATTTCGCTTGCAAAGCGGGCACTTCCCTCAAGCGGATGTCTCATTACAATGAGATCGCAGTAATTGCTTACGGTCTTAATTGTGTCATTGAGAGTCTCGCCTTTTGTAACGCTGCTGCTGGCTGCATCTGTAAACCCTACTATTTTCCCGCCGAGCCTGCTGACCGCACTTTCGAAACTTAATCTTGTGCGGGTTGACGGCTCGAAAAAGAGAGTGGCTACAATTTTTCCATCCAGAAGCCGCCTGTCAGGTTCTTTTTCGAATCCGGCTGCAAGATCGAGAATCTGAATAATCTCCTCTGTTGAGAGATCATCAATGGAGACCAGGCTCTTGTTTATCATTGACTTCAATATTTTTCCTGTTTGTTTATCCCGTACTGTAAAGTTAACCCAGAAATTAATAATGAATAATAGCGTGTTGATAATTATTTAAAACTTTTTGGCTCGTGATTTTCCAATGATTTCACTCTGATCTCAGGAAATTCAGCAAGCCTGTTAACGGTCTGAACCTCAAGAGACTGCCTGATTCCGGCTATCAGGCTGCAATCTCCGGCAAAATTCTGTTCAACGATTTTGGCATGAGCTTCATTTAAGATCTTCATAACCTGACCGGTTTTATTATAGGGGTAGGAGATGGAATAATAGTTATACAATATGCATTTAATAACTGTAGCCTTGTCAAGGGCATCAGCTGCGGCCGATCTGTAAGCGTTTACAAGTCCTGCCGTACCGAGCAGTTTACCCCCGAAATATCGTACGACTATTACAAGGGTATTTGTAAGATCACGCAGTTTGATCTGTGACATTATCGGGCCTCCTGCCGTTCCTGAAGGTTCACCATCATCATTGCTGCGGCTGTGCTCTCCTTCCGGGCCTGTTATGTATGCGTAGCAGTGATGCCTTGCATCATGATAAATTTTCCTGTATTTATCGATCTGCGATTTAGCCTCGTCACTGTCTCTGACAGGCATGGCAAATGAGATAAACCTGCTGCCTTTTTCTTTATACAACCCTTTCGACAAGGAGCCGACAGTATAAAAAAAGTCTTTATGGTCCATCTCTATGATATTCCCTTTTTTTCTTCGAACAGTTTGCAGAGAGTAAAGATCAGGTTCATGTCGCTTTCATTAAGACAGGCCGCCCTCTCCATTATTCTTCCGTACCTGCAGTCTGATTCAGGCAGCCCCAGTTCAAGTAATATCCTGCTGATTTTTTGTTTCAGTACGGGGTAATTTGTGCCTTTATTTACCGGATCATGCTCATCCTTCAGTATATTAAAACCTGACAGTTCATATGCATATATCATAACTGCCTGGGCAAGGTTTAGTGACGGATATCTGTCAATCATCGGAATTTCGGAGACAATATCACATAATTTAATTTCGTGGTTGCTCAGTCCCGATTCCTCGCGGCCGAACAAAATAGCTGTTTTTTTAATTGTGTTGCCTTTGTTCCTGAGGAAATGAAGAAGTTCCCCCGAATAAACAGTATCCTCCTTTATTCTCCGGTGACGTACAGTTGTTGCTATCCTGAAGTCATATCCATCAACCGCTTCCTCAACTGATTCAAATACAATAGTGTTATCAAGGATGTCACCTGAACCGTGGGCCACCCATCTTGCTTTTCCTTCTTTCCATACGCATGGCCTGACCAGGACAAGATTTGAGAATCCCATTGTTTTAATGGCCCTTGCTGCAGCGCCGACATTCTCGGGAAGGGCAGGCTCAACCAAAATAAAACTTATTTCCATACAGAGCGAAAATATGCAATTTATTGATCTGTTATCACAGGCGGTTTTCCTATCCCGGTGCTAATAATTAACGGATTGTCGTCAGGCAAATAAAAATATAATAATTTTACGGCAAAAAATTAACTTATATGAGTGTTAATCTTGATGAAAAGGACTTACAGAAGCTTATTGTGGTGGGTGACAGGATCCTTATAAAACCCAAGGTTCCGCAGTCAAAGACTCAGAGCGGCTTGTATCTTCCTCCGGGTGTAAACGAAAACGAAAAAGTTCAGATAGGTTATGTTCTTAAAGTTGGGCCCGGATATCCTATTCCGGCTGTTATTGATGATGAGCCATGGAAGAATAAATCTGATGAGCCCAAATATGTCCCTCTTCAGCCAAAAGAGGGAGATCAGGCTGTTTATATGCAGAGCCAGGCCATTGAAGTTGAATTCAACAAGGAAAAATACATTGTGGTACCTCAGTCGGCGATTCTGCTTCTTCTCAGAGATGAAGGGCTTTTTGAATAATAGAATAAGAGTTTATGGAAGCCCCCGATTTTAAAGGTAAAACGGTAATGCTGGTTGAAGATGATTACTCAAGCAGGGTTTATTTGAGCAGACTTTTGATTAAGACCGGAGCTGAGGTAGTGGAATCGGCAAACGGTTTTGATGCACTGAACAGAATCACGGAGAATAATAATATTTCCCTTGTTTTTATGGACCTGCAGATGCCAGGTATGGATGGCTTCGAGACAGCACGAAAAATAAGGGAATCAAGGAAAGATATTAAGATTATTGCCCAGACAGCATACGGTTTGCCTGAAGATATAGGAATGTTGAGGAGTTCGGGATTTGATGACTTCCTGATTAAACCTATATATGAAGAGGACTTATACCGGATGATTCAGAAATACAGGGATTTTATTTAATCATTATAGAGTGCGATCTTCCTGAATTCTTTCTCAAACTGGGTTATTCCGGACTTCCATCTTTCTTTCTCCTCACCGGGAGGTGTACCTCTCAGTAATGCCTCTCTCATCCCCTGGTCACCCGAAAGTATATCAAACGGAATCAGTCTTTCCTCGTATTCGTATGGAGGATCAATGAATTTTACCATTTCAGGTCCCGAAGTCCTGAACAATGAATCGATCACCTCCAGGGCAGTACCCACAGGTCTGAAAGAAGATCTGTCTGTTACATGAATCTGAAGGCCGTGACAATACAGTCCGGAATATTTATTGAAAGTAGGAATGAAGTTATGAATTCTGAAAGCACATCCGGGGATATTTTTGTCATTGAGATGTTTAAGTAATTTGTAAGGATCAATAAACGGAGCCCCGAACAATTCAAACGGGATAGTTGTACCTCTGCCCTCAGAGATATTCATCGCTTCGAACAATACCATACCGGGATATACTATTGCAGTGTTCAGGGAAGGCATGTTAGGAGATGGGAGTATCCAGGGCAACCCTGTGTCTGAATAAAACATTGATCTTTTCCACCCTTCCATCCTGAAAATTCTCAGATCGCACGACGGAATGTGGTTCATATATATCCACAAAGCTATTTCGGCTATTGTCATCCGGTGGCATAAAGGAACAGATGCACCGCCTACAAAGGTGAAAAATTTTTCATCAAGCACCGGGCCGTCACAAGGGAGCGGAGCTATAGGATTCGGGCGGTCAAGTACAACTAACGGAATACCTTGCTGTGCACAGGCTTCCATACAGTTCTTCAGAGTCCAGACGTAGGTATATAATCTCGCTCCCACATCCTGCAAATCGGCCACAAGAAAATCGATGCCGGCGAGCATTCCGGGAGTGGGAATGCGGTTTTTTCCGTAAAGGCTGTACACAGGAAAACCATATACCGGATGCGGAGTACCTTCCCATTCAATCATGTTATCCTGGGTCTGGCCATAAAGACCATGCTGCGGCCCGAAAACCGCACCAATACTGCACAGATCTTCGCCTGAAAATATATCAATGATATGCCTGAAGTCGGGAGTGACACTCGGAGCATGACATAGTATACCTGCCCTCAAACCACTGAATTCAGAGGGAAAACTTTCCAGAAAAACCTGCAAACCCGTCTTTACCATGCTAAATGTTAATTTTTGCAAAATACAAAATGTTATGTGTTTTTTGGGGAGGATTTTGAATAAACTTTTATATGTTTATCAACAAATACCAAAACCATGAAATCTCTCAAATTACTGATTATTACAGTATTTCTTATTGCCTTAGAGGCCGGAGCACAGAAAATACCGCTTAATCACGATGTTTACGACACCTGGAAAGCTGTCTCCTCACCAGAAATCTCAGATGACGGAAGATGGATATCCTACGAGATTAATCCGCAGTCAGGAGACGGATGGCTCTATTTCTGCAACACTGCTACGAAACAGAAAGATTCTGTTTTCTGCGGGTTTAATGCGGTTTTTTCTCCCGGCAGCAGGTATTTTGCATATTCTGTAAAACCAACATATTCTGAAACCCGCAATGCAAAAGTCAAAAAACTGAAAGATGACCAGATGCCTAAAAACAGTCTGGAAATAAGATATCCCGAAGGTCAGATTATCAGAAATGTTAAAAGGGTCAGGTCATTCTCTGTACCCGATTCCGGCTCATACTGGATGGCATATCTGCTTGAAAAGAAAGCTCCTGAGAAAGGAAAGGAAAAGCCTGACAGTACAGGCACAACCCCGGTCGCCAGACAGAACAATTCGAAGGCACCCGAGCCCAAAGGTACTACTCTGGTAATTTTCAATCCGGTTAAGGATAAGGAGTACACATTTTCAGATGTGACTGAATATGTTGTAGCCCGGAAAGGTAAATCAATAACCTTCCTTCAGGTAACAACAGATACAACAAAAACCGATAACAATAAGGTGATGTTTTTCAATACCGGTACCGAATCAGTATCTGTTCTTTTTGAGGGGAAAGGATCACTTCAGAAGCTGTCAGGCGACAAATCAGGTGAACTGGTATCATTTATTTTTTCAAACGATACATCGAAGATAAAGATTTATGACCTTTGGGTATCCTCATCCGGTAACAAGGCCGCAAAAGTTGTCGCCTCGGTGAATAATCCGGATATGCCTCCGGGCTGGTCGGTAAGCGAAAATACTTCAATAACTTTCTCGGATGACCGCACAAGGATATTCTTCGGAATTGCTCCTAAACCCGTTAAAGAGCCTGAGGATACTCTTCTCTCGGAGGAAAAATACAGTCTTGATATCTGGTCATGGAATGATGATGTTCTTCAGCCGATGCAGAAGAAACAGATTGAACAGGAACGGAAGCGAACATGGCAGACAGTATATCACCTCGACCGGAAGAAAATGATAAGAGTTGCAGACAGCCTTATGCCTTCTGTAACCACACTTCAAAGAGGCAACTGTGATATTGCCCTTGGCAGTTCAAATCTTCCGTACAGGAAGATGATTTCATGGGATGCCTCCAATTATACCGATTATTATATAGTTAACCTTGAGACTGGTGCAAGGAAAATGTTCCTCCAGAAAGCACCATCCAGAGTATCTGCTTCGCCTTCAGGAAAATATGTTGTTTATTGGGATCAATTAGCAAAACAATGGTTTTCATATTCTGTGACCTCAGGAATAAAAAAGAATATTACCGGCGACATACCTTATCCGCTTTACAACGAACTGAATGATACGCCGTCTGAGCCTTCTCCATACGGTACAGAAGGTTGGACTGACGATGAAAAAAGTGTACTTATAAGGGACAGATACGACATCTGGATCGTTAACCTTGAAGGTACATTCAAACCTGTAAACCTTACAAACGGATATGGCAGAAAAAACAAGATTTCATTCAGATATATATCACCTGAAAGGGATGAACAGCTTTTTGTCCCCTTAAAAAAGAATATTCTTCTTTCAGCTTTTAATGAAGACACAAAAGAGGCAGGCTTTTTCACCTGCAAAGCCGGCTCAAAATCTGACCCTGAAAGGCTGATTATGGAGAAAGCTTCATTTCCGGGCAGGGTTATTAAGGCCAGATATGCCGACAGGTTAATCTGGCAGAAAGGTTCTTTCGAGGTATATCCTGATCTGTATACCAGTTTAACCGATTTCACTGCTGCTGAAAAGGTCTCATACGCCAACCCGCAGCAGTCAAAATACCTCTGGGGAACAGCGGAACTTGTATCATGGAATTCTTCCGATGGCAAAGAACTGCAGGGCCTGCTTTATAAACCTGAAAATTTTGATCCGGCAAAGAAATATCCTGTCATAGTATATTTCTATGAGCGAAGCTCCGATGGTCTGTACTCCTATTTTGCACCTGCTCCGAGTGCATCAATAATCAATCGCACTTTTGCGGTAAGCAACGGCTACATTGTGTTTGTTCCTGACATTGTATATAAAGAAGGTTATCCCGGACAGAGTTGCTATGAATCGGTGGTGAGCGGAACGAATTACCTTATATCTCATTACAATTATATCGACAAGGATCATATTGGTCTCGACGGTCAGAGCTGGGGAGGATATCAGATTGCGTATCTGGTAACCCGGACAAATCTTTTTGCTTGTGCATATTCAGGTGCGCCTGTTGTAAATATGATCAGCGCTTACGGTGGTATCAGGTGGGAAAGCGGAATGTCGAGGATGTTTCAGTATGAGGATACACAGAGCAGGATAGGAGGTACACTATGGGAAAAACCTCTTCACTATATTGAAAACTCTCCGATATTCAGAATTCCCGATATTAACACACCGCTTCTGATAATGAGCAATGATGCTGACGGGGCCGTACCATGGTATCAGGGTATAGAATTCATAACAGCGCTGCGCAGACTTAATAAACCCGCCTGGCTGCTGTCATACAACGATGAGGCTCATAACCTTGTAAAAAGACCAAACCGTAAGGATATCTCAATAAGGAAAATGCAGTTCTTCGACCATTACCTTAAAGGAGAACCAATGCCTTACTGGATGAAATACGGTATATCCCAGTTGGAAAAGGGTAAAAAAGACGGTTATGAACTGATAAAATAATGCCTGCCGGTAAAATCTTTTCGCTCTTTTGTTTGTTTTACTGTTAAGAAATATAATCTATGTCTTACAAAGGGCTGAGATTCCTTATTCTCATATTATTAACCAGCGTGCACCTCTCTTCCTGCACTGAGGATGCCGCCAGGAAAATCGTGATTGTTTCAACTACTGATGTTCACGGTGCAATATTTCCGTATGACTTTACTGACCGAAGGCCGCTTGAAGGCTCACTTGCTGGTGTCTCATCATACCTGAAACAACTCAGAAAGAAAGATGAAGTTGTACTCCTGGATAACGGAGATAACCTTCAGGGACAGCCGGTTGTATATTATTATAATTTTCTCGACACAGTATCTCTTCATATAAACAGCCTTGTAATGAATTATATGAAATATGATGCAGCATCGGTGGGGAATCATGATATTGAAGCAGGGCATTCAGTTTATGACAGGCTGGTAAAAGAATATAATTTTCCTCTCCTGGCAGCAAATGCTGTCAGAAATACAGACGGAAATACTTATTTTAAACCTTATACGATAATACACAAGAACAATACTAAAATCGCTGTCCTCGGTCTGATAACACCCTCTGTTCCCCAATGGCTGCCTCCTGCTCTGTACTCCGGAATGGAATTTACAGGTATGGTTGAGGCTGCCCGTAAATGGATGCCTGAGATTTTAAAAGATAAACCTGATATTGTAGTGGGACTTTTCCATTCGGGTTACAGAACTCCTGCAGGTAACCAACTTTTAAATCCTGAAAATACCCGGGAGGAGGATGCTTCCGGCGAGGTTGCTTACCTTGTTCCCGGATTTGATATCATCTTCGCCGGACATGACCACAGAGCGGTATGCGAGAAAATAGTAAATATTGCCGGAGATTCGGTTTTGATTCTGAACGCCGGAAGCAGGGCTGAGTCCGCAGCAGAGGCAACCATCATTTTTACCGGCCGGTCATCAGAAAAGGTATCTGTTACAGGCAGGTTAGTGGAAATTAAGAAATACGGGCCTGATAATGAGTTTGTCAGTGAATTTAAGCAACAGGAGAAATCTGTCAGAGAATTTGTTGATCAGGAGATAGGAGCACTGGCAAATACCATCAGTACACGTTCCTCATATTTCGGGCCGTCGGCATTTGTTGACCTGATACATACTATCCAGCTCAATATAACCCAGGCAGATATCTCATTTGCTGCACCTCTTTCTTTCGATGCAGAGATAAAAAAAGGAATTCTCACAGTGGGTGACATGTTTAAACTGTACCGTTATGAGAATATGCTCTATAAGATGAATATGAAGGGTTATGAAATTGATAAATACCTTGAGTATTCATATTCAGGATGGTATAATACTATGTCAGGCCCCGGCGATAACCTTATAAATTTCAGAAAAGATGATTCAGGAAAAGTGTTAGTAAATAACTGCAGGGCAATGCTTAAAATACCTCCATATAATTTTGACAGCGCGGCCGGCATCGAGTATACGGTTGATGTAAGTAAACCCGCAGGTCGGCGGGTGGAGATTCTTTATATGTACAACAGAAAACCCTTCGGACTGAATGAAACTTATAGTGTTGCCCTTAATTCATACAGAGGCAGCGGGGGAGGAGGCCATCTTACATCGGGGGCCGGAATTAATGCAAATGAAATTTCAGAAAGGTTGTTGTCATCAACAGTAAAAGACCTGCGTTATTATATAATTGACTATGTAAGGACGAGGAAAGTCATTGATCCGGTTCCGGTAACCAGATGGAAGGTTGTTCCGGAAGAATGGGCCAGACAAGCCCGTAAAACAGATTTTAAACTTATGTTCGGAGAGGAAGAAAAGTAATTAAATCATAAAATATGAATGAAATGAAAACCAGATTATTTATCAGAACTGCACTGATCTTCTGTGTGTTATTCTCCCTGACCACAGTAGCAGAATCTCAGACTGTCAGGTTTTCCAAACGTCCGAAAAACATTATACTGTTTATCGGCGATGGAATGGGTCCGTCACAGGTAACTGCCGGAATGACATTGAGCGACAATACCTTCGTTTTAAAGAAATTCCGGTATGCAGGCTTATGTACTACATTCTCATACGACAGGTATGTTACCGATTCGGCTGCAGCCGGTACGGCAATTGCATGCGGAGTCAAAACAAGGAACGGTATGCTCGGAATGACACCTGATTCAATACCCGTACCTTCAATAATGGAGATAGCCAAAAAGAACGGAATGGTAACAGGCCTTGTCAGTACAAGCGCTGTCACTCATGCCACTCCTGCTTCTTTTATAGCTAAAAACCCAGGACGTGGAAACTATGAAGATATTGCACTCGATTTCATGAGCGGAAAAATAGATGTATTTATAGGTGGCGGTGCTGACCATTTCATTAAAAGAGAAGATGGAAAAATTCTTGCAAATGATCTGACCCGTTTAGGATACGATGTTGTTTACACACTTGACAACCTTAAGAAATCAGGTTCCCGCAGGATCGCAGGATTACTCGATAAGGAGCATATGGCAAAATCGACAGAAGGGAGATACGGGATGCTGGCTGAAATGACCGCAAAAGCTATAGAAACACTTAGCAGGAGCGAAAAAGGATTTATTCTGATGGTGGAAGGTTCACAAATTGATTTTGCAGGTCACGAAGGTAATCTTGAATGGAATATTTCCGAAGTCCTCGACTTTAATGATGCGGTATCGGTAGCCCATGATTTCGCAAGCAGGACAGGAAATACTCTCGTTGTGGTTACCGCCGATCATGAAACCGGAGGCCTGGCACTGGTCGGAGGCAGTCTCGAAAAAAAGAGTGTCCAGGGAATCTATCCCACCGGAAATCACACTGCAGTTATGGTTCCGGTATTTTCCTACGGACCCGGTGCAGAAAAGTTTACTGGCATAATGGATAATACTGACTTCTTTCCGGCTTTCAAAGAACTTCTGAGGCTTAAATAAATTATTTTTGCATCGTGTAAGAATGATTTAAGTGACGAAAACGGAAGAAGAGAAGGATTATCTTCCTCTGGTTGAGGAGTTTTATTCAATACAGGGAGAAGGATACCATACGGGAAAACCGGCATATTTCATACGCCTCGGCGGATGTGATACCGGATGCAGCTGGTGTGATTCACCTTTCACATGGAACCCGGAGCTCTTCCCCATGGTTCATGTTGACAATATCATTTCGCGCGTTTTGAAATCAGGAGCTGATTCAGTTGTGGTAACCGGAGGGGAACCTCTTATGTGGAATCTGACAAAATTATGTAACGATCTAAAAGTTCATAATATCAAACTCTTTCTTGAAACCAGCGGGGTATACCCGGTAACCGGAATATGGGACTGGGTTTGTCTTAGCCCCAAAAGAAACAGACCTCCAATGCAATCAACCTATGATGCCGCAGATGAGTTAAAGGTGATTATCGAAACCACGGAAGACTTTCTATGGGCAGAGGAATGCAGGTTAAAAGTGCAGAATGAATGCAGGCTTTATTTACAACCGGAATGGAGCAGGTATAAGATTATAATCCCGGAGATTGTTGAATATGTCAAAAATAACAGGCAATGGACAATATCGTTGCAGGCACATAAGTTTATGAATATACCATAGAATGAAAAAGCTTGTATACATATTGTCCCTGCTCATTTTCATGATAAACACCTGTCTCCTGCATGGGCAGAAATACCATACAAATTCAAACCGTGCCCTGAATGCCTACATTGCAGGGAAGAAACAGTATGAATTTCTTTATTTCGAAAGCGCAGAAAAACTACTCAGGGAAGCAATAACCATCGACAAAAATTTTTATGAACCATATGTTCTTCTGGGAGAGCTTTATTTTAAGACTAAACGGTATTCAGAATCGGCCAGAGCCTATCAGCAGGCAGTGAGAATTGATTCTTTGTTTTATAAGCCTGTTTTCTTCGAACTTGCCGCTGCAGAATTCTATTCAGGACAATATCAGAAAGCACTTATTCATTTCCGTGCCTACCTCGAACTGAACAAGGGTAACGAAAAAAACAGGGAGTTTGCCCTTAAAAGTATTGAAAACTGTGAGTTTGCAATAGAAGCGATCAAACACCCTGTGCCTTTTAATCCTGTTAACCTCGGAGATTCCATCAATACTTCAGATGATGAATACTGGCCATCCATAACAGCCGACGGCAGCATGCTCATGTTTACAAAACAGATGAGGACAAAAGGCCGTACAAATATTTATAATCAGGAAGATTTTTACATAAGTCTTCTTAAAAATGACAAATGGGGCAGATCTTTCAATGCAGGAGCCCCTCTTAACACTCCCCGGAATGAAGGTGCCCAGAGTGTTACCTCTGACGGTTCCGGGATTTATTTTACAGCCTGCGACAGGCCGGGTGGAATGGGAAGATGTGATATTTATTATTCCTCATTTGACGGTAAAATGTGGTCTCAGGTGGCTAACCTGGGTAGTCCAGTTAATTCCTCTTACTGGGAAGCTCAGCCTTCAATCAGCGCAAACGGGAAGATGCTGTTTTTTTCAAGTAACAGGCCGGGCGGCAATGGCGGAATGGATATATGGTATTCTGTTATGGACAACTCAGGAAAATGGACACTTCCGAAAAACGCCGGAAAAAATATCAATACTGATGGCGATGAAATGTCCCCTTTTATCCACTTTGATGGTGTTACTCTTTATTTCTCTTCCAATGGGTTAAGAGGTATGGGAGGTTTTGACATCTTCTATTCAAAAATGAAGGAAGATACTACCTGGACTGATCCTGTTAATATGGGATATCCGATTAATACTTATAATGATGAAATGGGGCTAATTATTGATGCTACGGGTTCAAAGGCATATTTTTCCTCTGTAAGAGATGAGAAGGCAGGAAAAGATATTTTTTCATTTGATGTACATGCTGAAGCCAGACCAACACCTGTCTCATATTTCAGGGGAAATGTACTTGAGAAGGATACAGGTAAACGGCTGAAAGCCGATTATGAACTTGTGGATCTCAGGCGCGGTATTGTAGTGGACGGAGGAACCACAGGAACTGACGGAAATTTTCTTGTCTGCCTGGCGGCAGGTTCAAACTACGGACTGAATGTCAGCAAACCAGGGTATCTGTTTTACTCTGATAATTTTATGCTTGAGGGAATTCATACGGTACTTAAACCATATGTAAAAAATGTTATCCTTATTCCGGTAAAGACCGGAGAGTTACTTCCACTTTCCAATGTATTTTTTGAGATAGATTCATGGGAGCTTAAACCTGAATCATTGTCAGAACTCCGGAAGCTTTACAGGCTTCTTGCTGATAATCCGTCTGTTACCATTGAGATTGCAGGATACACCGATTCAACCGGCACTAAGGAGCATAACCAGATACTCTCCGAAAGGAGAGCGAAGTCTGTTGTTGATTACCTGCTTCAGCAGGGTATCGCCAAAGAGCGCCTTACTTACAGAGGCTACGGGGCATCTCAGCCGGTTGCTGAGAATATCACCGCAGAAGGCAGAAGACTCAACAGAAGGACTGAGGTAAAGATTACAGCCGATGGCAGAAAATAAAATGAGACCCTGATAACCGGGTCTCATTCTTTTAAAAGCCACCTAAATTATTGCAGACAGTTTTCGAAAGTATTTATCAGATAGCTATTCTCGTACCGTTTAACTTATTTATGGGGATTTGTGTTGTTATAGTTTTTTTTACAGGAAGACTGAAATAAAAACCTGTTCCGGAAATGCCGTTTCTTTCAACCCAGATGCGGCCTCCCAGCGAGGTGATTATGAGCCTGGTTACCGCCAGATTAAGTGCAGCCGAAGTATCATTATATTTTAAAATAGCGTTGTGAAGGTTTTGTTCATTAATCAGGTAAGAATTCTTTCCGTATTCTGTCCCTGAATCAAGTACATAAAATGTCAGTATGCCATCTGTCTGACTGTAACCTACTTTGATATAACCCGACTTTGTATTGCTGACGGCATTCCGGAAAAGGTTGCGTAAAACTTTATTAACCCTTACATTATCAATGAAAACTTCATCTTTAAAGAGTGCCTGGTTTTCATGAATAACTACAACATCATTCTTTTCTTCTTTTTTAAGAAGAGCCCCGAATTCTGTAATGAGCTCTGAAACCAGGTTATTAACAGAGCAGATTTTCGGTTCGGAATTTACATTACCCGTATCAATGAAAACCGAATCGAAATAATTATCGAATAATAACATTAACTGCTCGCAGGAACCAAGTATCTGATTAGTGAATTCTTTTCTTTCCTGATCATTGAAATTTCCGTTATTCAGCAGAAATGTAAATGCCACAATGGAATTCATATAAGTTCTCATTTCGTGAGACAAACCTGAAATAAGAGCAGGGCAATTGATCATACTTTCAAAATTCTTTTCTGCTGAAGAATCTGCCTCATGTGAACCTTCCAGGGTATTGATAATTGTAATATTTTCAGCCCTCTCCGACATACCTTCCTGAATTAACTGAATAACAGCAACATATAACTACTATTAACTTCCGCGGTTTATTTAATTTTTCTCAATAGCTTTCCGGCCTTTTTACTATATACAGATCCCGATTTTCTTATTTCGGTAAGCTCATTCCTGGCTTCCTGTGTTTTTCCGGTGTTGATATAGCATAAAGCCAGATACCACTGTGCGTTATCCAGGAAATAGTTGTTACCGTCGCGAAGTATTACTGAGAATGAATTTTCGGCTTCAGGGAAATTCCTGTTTTTCATTTCCGATATTCCGTATATCAGGCGGGCTTCCATATTTCCGGGGCTGTTGCGGATAAATTCCTTAAACAGTATGGCTGCATTTTCAAAATCATTACTGTTGTAAAAATTTAATGCCTTTGAATACAGAGGATCTAAACCCGAATGGGCATTACTTCTTGCCTGATCTCCTGCTTCATACAACGAAAAATAATTGTTGTAGAGTGTTTCCGGCGACTGATGGCGGTTGATGTAAATGAATAGACTTCCTATAATTACAAGAGTTGCAATTACGGCTGCAGAGCGGTAAGCTGCTTTCCGTCGCGCAATCCTTATTGCCTCTTTTTTCCTGTATTCTTCACCGATTGCAGTCAGCCTGTTGCGGAGTTTAATTACATCCTGCCTGCGTAACATTGCATCAGTTTTTCTGCGAAGCATAATTTCCCTTTGCAGGAGTTCATTTCCCTCGATTTCCCTGTTAAACCAGTCTTTTTCATGCTGCTCCATTTCTCCGGAAAGGTACTTTTCAATGAAATAAGAATAATCAATTGCCTTCATGGTACTAATATTTTTAAATAAAACAAAATATTCTCTTCCGATTCTCATCAACTAACACCTTCAGATACAATCAGATGAATTTATTACAACATCCGAATAAATCTATTATGCAGGATGAGCTTCTTTATCCACACAATGATTAATCATTGTATGAACTTCACCGGACTATGCCTTTCCGGCACATGTCATGTGATCATGTAGCGAAAACACGTTTTCTGCACAGTCCGCACTAACTGCCCTTTCTTTTTTACCATAATTAATCACATCACGGTGATATGTTTATGGCAAAACCGAACGAACCAAATATTACTTCAAAAAACCTACTTTACTTGTTAACTATTAACTGTTATAACTTTACCGGTGGTGTGGGTGGTGGGTTAATCGGATCAAGACCATCTTCACCTCCGCCGCGTACGGCAAACATTTCATCATTCGTCAAAGCAAATACTGCCAGACATTCAAGATCTTTTTTCAGTTCCTGTGTTTTCATTTTTAAATCGTTTTTAGTTTTCATTGATACTTTTCGGGTAATTGTTTTACATACATACGTACCTGGAACTTCAGTTTTGTGACAAAAAAAATTGAAAAAAAAAGAAAATTTTTTTAACTAATAGTAAATCAATATCTTGGTGATGGTAATGAAATATCTTTATGAATATAGATCTGTATTTAAACCCTTATATTTATACCCTGAAAACAGTGAAATAAACTTGTGTTCAGGATAAAAGTCATAATTGCCTCATTTTTGCTTCTTTGTCCGACTGAAGAAGTTTCCTTACAGGCAGACTCGTCAGAAGTGTCAGGAAATACTTCATTTACTGCGTTTCCTGTATTTATGCAGGATCCTGATATGCAAATGAAAGATTTGATAGTCAGGGTTGAGAATGCATTCAGTAACGGCCAGACCGATCAGATTTACTACCTGACGGAGAGAATTAAAATCCTCCTCGGGTCCGGTAATATTTCAGATTCAGCTCTTCTTGCCAGGGCCAATTATTATGCCGGAGCGTCGCTAGCCTATATTAATAAAGCCCGGGAATCTTTTAATTATTTCGGGAAAGCAATGGAGATCCTGAACCGTCATCCTGACGATACCCTGAAAAGCCGTATAATATATTTTATGGGCTATGCTGCAAACATTACAGGAGATCATCTCGCTTCAGACAATTACTTTAACCAGGCTCTGGCAATAAAAAAAAAGATATACGGTGAGAATTCCGCTGAACTTATTACATCCTACGTATCGAGCGCTATTGCCAAAATAAATATTAGAGACTTTGAAGGTGCAAAATTGTTAACTGATGAGATCCTTGATAAGATAAGAAGGAATCTTATCATGCCTTCTCCGTCAGAACTGGCATTTTTATACCAGAACAGGGGGATAGCTCTGGCAAACCTGTCTGAACAGAGGCAGGCATTACTCAATATGCTGAAATCGCTTGAAATTCATGAAACTTTCCGGTTGCCTGTTGATGACAACAGGCTTAATCTGTTGAACAATATTGCAACCACCTATTATTATCTTAAAGAATATGACAGATGTATAGAATATTATGAGAAAGGGTTGAAGTACACTCATGATATAAGATCCGTTCATGCAAGAGACCTGGCTGTTAACTATGCTCTCATTCTGGGTCAGATGGGTTATATTGAGAGGGGCAGTCAGATACTTGATGACCTTTATAAAAGATTCCTGTCAAGATACGGCGAAGAATCGTCAGAATCAGCTGAAATAGCCCTTTATTATGCTGATTATTCAAGGTTATACAGGTTTGATAAAAGTAAATATCTTCATCTTTTCAGACACTGCTATAATTACGCGGCTTCACATCAGTGGAACGCCAACTTTATTTCAAGGTTATCTCTCGGATATTCATTATACCTGATTGATCAGGGTCAGTTTAAGGCCGCTCATGATACGGTTGCTATCCAGCTCTTCAGAAATTCAGGGTTAAATTTATCAGATAATTTATACTCCAATCCCGATCAGGCATTACTTCATAATGACAAGACAACTATCGATCTTCTGAAAGTAAAATATATTGCACTTGAGAAACTTTATGACCGTGAGAAGCAGATAAAATATCTGGATCTGGCAGTTGAAACCATAGCATTGATGGTTACCGTAATTGATAACATGAGGTTTCGTCTGGGAGAGGAAGAGAGCCGTATTATGCTTGGTGAAAGGTTCAGGGAGACCTATCTTCTGGGAATAGCTGTTAACTTAAAATGTTACGACCTTACTCTCAACCCTGATTATCTTGAAAAAGCCTTTACTTATACGGAAAAGGGAAAAGCGGCCAGCCTTCTTACATCAGTGAGGGAAAATTTCGGTATTAAATATCATGTGCCTGAGAAGCTCGCCACAATGGAAAGGGAAACAAGACTTAAAATAGGTTTCTTTGAATCCAAAATAGCTGAAAATAACAATCTGCCGCAACCTGACGGGAATGTAAACATGACTTTTTCAAATCTGCTCCTGGATGAACTTGCAAGAAAAGATTCCCTTATGACTGTTATAAAGGAGAAATACCCCGGGTATTACAGTTATAAATACAATAACAGGGTTCTTAATACGGGAGATGTAATCAGAGAAACAGGGAAAAAGTCAGATTTTATCAGTTATGTGGCAGGAGATACTATACTTTACATTGTTTTGTTAAATAGTAACTCAAAGATTATTAAGGCCGTTAATATTGACACCGGTTTCTACGGAAAAGTTAAGGTTTTCAGGCAGATGCTGTCGGAGCCCGTAACAGAAGGAGATATCAGATCATCCTTTATACGGATGCAGCAAACAGGATATGAACTATATAAATACCTGATTGAACCAGTGAGGCAGTATCTTATTTCGGACAATCTTATTATTTCTCCCGACAGGGAACTTGTGCTTTTTCCTTTTGAAGCACTTCTTTCATCGTTTAATTCCGATACATCACTATATTACAGCAGACTTCCTTTTCTTTTCATGGAATATAACATTTCCTATACTTACTCAGCCACATTGCTTGCCGAGACAGGCAGGAGAGGTAAAAGTCTTTTCAACAGAGCAGTTGTATTTGCCCCGGAATATAAAGGGCCAATCAGTACTGATTCTGCTGATCTGATACAGGACCTTCCCGGGATGATACTTATGCCGTTGAGATATGCAGGACAGGAGGCTGTGTATGTTAAAAAAATCACCGGTGCCAGGCTCTTCACAGGTTCTTATGCTACAGCTGACAACTTCAGAAAAGAAGTTGAGAATCATAACATTATTCATCTTGCCCTTCATACAGTTATTGATGAAAGGTCACCGTTAAATTCAGGACTATATTTTTCAGACCCCGATAGTACGGGTGATAAGTCTGTATTAAGTCTTTATGAGATACCCGAATTAACACTCAATGCAAGAATGGTTGTTCTCAGTTCGTGCCGTACCGGTTCGGGAAGGCTCCTGTCAGGCGAAGGTGTTTTAAGTGTTGCCAGAGAATTCATAAAAGCAGGAAGCAGTTCAGTAATAATGTCACTTTGGGAAGTTGACGACAGGGCGGGAGCCGAAATAATGAAAATATTTTACAGAAAGATAAGATCAGGGTCAAAGAAAAGCACCGCTCTGAGGAAATCGAGGGAAAAATATCTTGAAACTGCCGATATGAAACATTCTATGCCTTATTACTGGCTGAATATTGTTGTTTATGGTGATGACAGTCGTGTCTACCGTCCCCTTTATCTGAAAACAGGTATTCTCATAATTCTTATATCACTTATCGCTGTAATACGGATTTACTTCAGGAAACGTTGATATTCAAGATATTCAGGATCAGCTTTTATTATTTCCATCAGCGCTTCCTTGCAAAGGTATTTTTTGCGCCTGGCATATACCTCATTTTTAAGGTTTAATTTCTCAGATATTTCCTCATAGGATTTCCCTTCATAGAACATTTCCAGAACAGACCTGCAGTCGGGTTTAAGCTTGTTCAGAGATCTCGTCAGGATTTTCATAAACAGTGGATCGGATAAATTATCCTCTTCCTCTTCCCCTTCCCCTGCAATATCAAAATCAAGTTCACCGGTTCTTGACCTTTCTTTCAATTGCTTGTTCCATATATTGCGGGATATGCCAAAGAAATAGCCCTTAAGATCAGAATGCAGATTTAGCCTGTTATCGCAGATCATCTCATACAATGAAAGAATTGAATCCTGGAAAACGTCAAATGAATCCTCCTCTGACCCTCCGCTTTTCAGAATATGACTGTTTACCATCCTGAACCAGACCCGGTACAGGTAATTCAGAACCTTTTCGTTCTGCTGACGAATGCCATCGATAATTTCTTTATCTGAAAGATTCCCCAACAATCCCTGTCAGATTGCCTTAATAAACTGACAAATATACTATTTCCTTTTTCATTCATTAAAAAATCATCAAATGAGTCTTTTTGGACAACCAAAGTAACCTGAATTATGTAAAATAAATATCTTTACCGTTATAACGGCAGAAGAAGATGTCCTTCCCTTTTTTCAGGCAGCCAGATAATATGGATTGCGGCCCCGCATGTCTCAAAATGGTGACTGCATTTTACGGAAAAAATTTTTCTATTGAAAACCTGCGGAAAAGATGCTATATAACAAGAGAAGGTGTTTCATTCCTTGGTCTGTCTGAAGCTGCTGATTCGCTGGGATTCAGAACTATAGGTGTAAAAGTTCCATTCAGTACATTTTTATCAGATGTTCCGCTTCCTTCTATAGTGCACTGGAGACAAAAGCATTTTGTTGTCGTATATAAAACCTCTGATAAATATATCTGGGTTTCTGACCCTGCAGCCGGTCAGATTAAATACACTCATGCCGAATTTATAAAGAACTGGTCAGGCACAGTTATAAGCGGAGAACCTGTGGGACTTGCACTGATAATGGAACCGCAGCCCGAACTTTTCAGTACTGGCGATGACGAAAAAACAGGCACGGGATTTAAATTCCTCTGGAAATATTTTCATCTGTACCGCAAATACCTTTACCAGTTACTCCTTGGCCTCTTTCTCGGAAGTATTATTCAGCTTATAATTCCTTTCATTACTCAGTCGGTAATTGATATTGGAATTAACAATAATGATATCGGGTTTATTTACCTCATCCTCTTTGCCCAGTTGGCGCTGGTGGCGGGACGTTTTTCCGTGGAATTTATACGAAGCTGGCTTCTGCTGCATATAGGCACCAGGGTCAATGTGGCCATTGTATCAGGGTTTCTTCAGAAACTGATGGCTCTGCCGGTCTCCTATTTTGACACAAAACTGACAGGGGATATCTTCCAGAGGATAGAAGATAATAACCGGATTGAGGAATTTCTTACCTCCACCTCCCTTAATATAATCTTCTCCTTCTTCAATATAATTGTATTCGGGATAGTACTTGCTATCTTCAGCCTGAAAATCCTTGCTCTTTTTATTACAGGTACAGTTCTCTATATTACATGGGTCTTATTTTTCATGAAGCCAAGAGCGTTTCTCGATAACCAGCGATTCAGGCAGATGTCTGCAACAAACAGCAAGCTCATACAGATTGTAAACGGCATGCAGGAGATTAAACTGACACAGAGTGAACTTGCAAGAAGATGGGAGTGGGAAAACCTTCAGGCCTCTCTTTTCAGACTGAGAGTAAAAGGACTAACGCTTCTTCAGTATCAGAGTGCCGGAGCTACATTAATAAATGAGATTACAAATATTCTTATCACACTTGTCGCTGCCACTTCAGTAATTAAAGGTGATCTTACATTGGGTATGATGCTCGCGGTACAGTTTATAATCGGACAGATGAATGTACCGGTGAGCCAGATTCTTTATTTTTTAAGAACTTCCCAGGATGCAAAGCTGAGCCTCAACCGGCTTTCTGAAGTCCACTCAATGGATGATGAGGAAACATCGCCTGAATTCAAAATTAACAGATTGCCAGACAGGAAAGATATTTATATTAATAATCTGTCGTTTCAGTATGAGGGACCCAGATCACCATACGCCCTTAAGGATATCGACCTCGTTATCCGTGAAAATAATGTTACCGCAATTGTGGGAACCAGCGGGAGCGGTAAGACAACCCTTCTCAAAATGATACTGGGGTTTTACAAGCCTGTTACAGGTGAAATAATAATCGGAGATACACGTCTTGAAAATATAAGCATACACACTCTCAGGAAAAAAGTGGGGGCCGTTATGCAGGACGGTTATATTTTTGCCGATACTATTGCTGCCAATATAGCCCCCGGAATTGAAAATATTGATGAAGAAAGAATGATTCGGGCAGCTGAGATGGCAAATATCAGGGGATTTATTGAGTCTCTTCCTCTCAGGTACAATACAAAAGTGGGAATGAATGGTCACGGCCTGAGTGAGGGTCAGAAGCAGAGACTTCTGATTGCAAGGGTTATTTATAAGAACCCCGAGATAATAATATTCGACGAGGCTACAAATTCACTTGATGCGGGGAATGAAAAAGCTATTGTCGAGAATCTGAAAGAATTTTACAGGGGAAAAACCGTTATAATCGTCGCACACAGACTTAGTACAGTTAAAGACGCCGATAAAATTGTTGTGCTTGATAACGGCCACCTCGTTGAATCAGGTACCCACCAGGAACTGACAGAAAAAAAGGGACCCTATTTTAAACTTGTGAAAAACCAGCTGGAACTGGGAAGCTGAAAGATTGATATCATAAAGTGGTGAAAACAGAAATTCAATATTCCGAACCTGTAACCGAAATAATGGGAAGACCTCCCGGTTTGATTACCAGGATAGGCACGGTGGTTATCTTCTCTGTATTCGTTTTATTTATTTTATTCTCATGGCTGATAAAATATCCGGATATAGTTCCTGCCCAGATTGAAATAACAACCGAGAATCCTCCTGTTGAAGTAATTTCAAGAACCTCGGGAAGAATCATGCATCTTGTCGTCCGGGACAGGGAGAGAGTCTCTGCAGGCCAGGTCCTTGCTGTTATGGAAAATCCGGCCATATATAATGAAGTTTCACAGGTAAGATTATTAACGGATACATTTAAAATTGACCCTGAAAGAGTCAATTACATTTTACCTGATTTCTCTGGTCTCGGGGAGTTGCAAAGCAGCTATGAAACCTTCAGGAAATCGCTGGCAGACCTGGTTAATTTTATAAAGAATGATTTATACGGAGCAAAAATAAATGCCCTGAGGAATGAAATTAATGAAATTGAAATATATATCGCGAGACTTAAGGAAAGTGAACGCCTTTTCCGTGATAATTATAATCTTGAACTCAGCAGGTTCAGACGCGATTCTTTACTTAATGCCGGAAAAACAATACCTGCTGCTGCATATGAGCAATCAAAGCAGGCTCTTATTAGGCAACAGATAGAGCTCCAGAAAGTAAGGCTCGACATATCATCGGGAAATATTGACCTCACAGGCAAAAAGCAGCTGGTCGTGGAATATACACTCCGGCGTAAAGAGGAACATGATAAACTATTCAATACTGCACAGGAGTCTTTTAAAAACCTCCAGGCCAACCTCAGAATCTGGGAAACCAGCTATTTACTGATTTCACCTGTAGACGGCATTGTTACATATTCCAAATACTGGTCTGAAAATCAGATAGTAAAGAAGGATGAACCTGTATTATCGGTAGTACCCGGGAATCCGGGAAACCATATTGGTAAAATAAACCTCAGAATGCAGAAATCAGGAAAGGTTAAAGAGGGCCAGACCGTGATGATAAAACTCTCAGGTTATCCGTACATGGAGTACGGAATGCTCAGGGGAAAAATCAAATCCAAATCACTTGTTCCGTCGGGAGATTCATATCTCATTGAGGTCTCACTCGAAAATGATCTTATAACCCTCTATGGAAAGAAACTGGAGTTCTCCCAGAACATCACCGGTATCTGCGAGATAATCACCGAAGATATGAGCCTTCTTGAAAAAATGATTTACCCTTTCAGATATCTTGTTTCAAGAAATAAAAGACTGTAGGGAGATTAAGTTCTTTTATAAGGTTCGTATTCCTCCCCGTCATAATCCCTTAAGTCTTTATCTCCTTTCCCGGACTTTTCCCCCGAACCTGCTCTATCCCTGTATTTTTTATATAATCTTACACCGGCTATTGCAAGAGCTCCGGCTGCAATTATTAAGGAAATACTATCCTTCATGATACGATGTATTTTTATAAGACCAAAGGTAATCAAATCCGGTTTCAGGTATCCTGTATTATCGCACAATTATCTCTTAAAAGATTTTGTTGCAGATTTTCAGTTTGTTATGAGCGTAATCCAACAATGGCAATATTTATTGCAAAACTTTGAGTTTTATTAAATAATTCAATATTTTCGTAGCTTAAAATTCCAGGGGAGCCTATATTGGGATTTTTGAGGGAAAAATTTGTAAATGGATTGGAAATGAACGAGAAAAATCCAAATGATTCTGTTCGTAATGAACAATTCACCATGCCTGAAAACGCTGGTGAAACTAATATGGAACAGCAGGCCGATGCCGGCAATGAACCTGTAAAACAGGATGACATTTCTGAAGATACTGTAAATGTTTCAGATGTCAGTAGCCAGAATGAAGAGTCCGGCACAACCGTACAGGACATTTCCGTCAGTAGTACAGATGATGATGCCGGCACAGTAAGCAAAAAGGAGGAAGGAAAGAAAACGAGGAGCAGAAAAAGGGTTACTGCCGCCAAAAAGGACAAACCTGTTAATGAGACTGAACTTCCTGACACTCCCGTTGCCAGGCAGGAAGATGATATTGAGGATATCGAACTTCCTCCCGTTGATTATTCCGGTTTGTCAAAGACAGAACTCGTTGAAACACTTGAGCTTATTATCGAGAACAGGCCGCCCAACGAGATAAAGGATGATGTCGAAAGAATTAAATCCTTCTTTCACAGGAAGATAAAACATGAATCGGAAGAACGCAGGAAAAAGTTCCTTGAAGATGGAGGAAAGTTAGAGGACTTCAGGATTTATGTCGATCCTCTTGAGCAAAGGGTGAAAGAACTTCTTGAAAAATACAGGTCGAAGAAAAATGATTTCGGAAAAATCCAGGAAGCTGAAAAGAACGAAAATCTGAAAAAGAAATATGAAATTATTGAAAAAATAAAAGACCTTGTCAACAGGGAAGAATCGATAAACAAAACATTTCAGGAGTTCAGGGCATTGCAGAATGAGTGGCATGCGATAGGTATTGTTCCTCAGAGTGCACTCAAGGATCTGTGGGAAAATTACCATCATGCCGTGGAAATATTTTATGATTATATAAAAATCAATAAGGAACTCCGCGACCTTGACTTAAGGAAAAATCTTGAGGCCAAAGTCAAACTCTGCGAAAAGGCCGAAGAACTTATGCTGGAGCCGAACCCCGTGGTCGCCTTCCGCGCCCTTCAGGATTATCATAATGCATGGCGCGAGATAGGTCCTGTTCCTCATGAATCGAAAAATGAAATCTGGGAACGGTTCAGGGAGGCAACTACCAAAATTAATAAGAGACACCACGAATATTTTGAAAACCAGAAGGAGGAGCAAAGAAAGAACCTTGAAGCCAAAATAGCCCTTTGTGAAAAAGTGGAAGAGCTCGTCAACGAAGAATATAAAAGCTTTAAGGAATTTGACGAGAAGGCTGAAATTGTTGTGGAACTTCAGAAGATGTGGAGAACCATCGGCTTTGCACCACGTAAACAGAACAATAAAATCTATCAGCGTTTCAGGGAGGCCTGCGATGCTTTTTTTGAAAAGAAAAGAAGCTTTTATGCCGACAGCAAGGAGATCCAGATGAATAACCTTCAGCGAAAAACAGATCTCTGCGTACAGGCAGAAGCCCTTCAGGAAAGCACCGACTGGAAATCAGCAACCGATGCCCTGATTAAACTGCAGAAAGAATGGAAGGAGATAGGTCCGGTACCTCGCAAACACTCCGAAAAAATATGGAAGAGGTTCCGTAAAGCCTGTGACCATTTCTTTACAAGAAAAGCTGAATACTACTCAGGCCTCGACAGTTCCTACGATGATAACCTTAAGGCCAAGGAAAACCTGATTCAGGAACTTGAGTCATTTGATGCAGGAAATGACGTCCAGGAAGCCTTCAACAGGCTCAAGGATATCCAGAAAAGATGGACGAACATAGGTTTTGTTCCCCTTAACAAAAAAGAGGAAATAAATAACAGGTACAGAAATGCCCTTAATAAACAATTCGATAAGCTTAAAATAGGCGAGGACGACAAGAGCATACTAAGGTACCGTTCAAAACTTGAAAACCTTAAATCAAACCCGAGATCGGTAAGGAAACTCACTACAGAAAGAGATAAGTTTATCCAGAAAATAAAACAGCTCGAGAATGACATTGTTTTATGGGAAAACAATATAGGTTTCTTTGCCAAATCGCCCAGTGCCGAAAATATGATCAGGGAAGTCCAGGAGAAAATCAATAACGCCAAAAAAACTATCAAAACCCTCGAAGAGAAAGTCCGGCTTATCGACCAGATGGGTTCAGATGATTAGTATATGTCAAACTTTAATTGATTAGTTTTGACCGGAGTAAAGTTTATTTTTGTTACAGGAGGTGTTGCTTCTTCACTCGGCAAGGGGATAATATCGGCCTCACTTGCCAAATTGCTTCAGTCCAGGGGTTATTCTGTAACTATTCAGAAGCTTGATCCTTATATAAATATCGATCCCGGTACCCTGAACCCTTATGAACATGGAGAGTGTTATGTTACTCTCGACGGCGCAGAAACAGACCTTGACCTGGGACACTATGAGAGATTCCTTAATGTACCCACCAGCCAGGAAAATAATGTAACAACCGGCAGGATCTACCAGACAGTAATCAGTAATGAAAGAAGAGGAGACTACCTCGGTAAAACTGTTCAGGTAATACCCCATATAACAGATGAAATAAAGAGAAGAATTAAGCTGGTTGCGGCAGGAACCAGATTCGACATAGTGATAACGGAAATAGGGGGGACTGTAGGAGATATCGAATCTCTGCCCTATATCGAAGCTGTGAGGCAGATGAAATGGGAGTTAGGTAATAATAACTGCATTTCCCTTCACCTTACGCTTGTACCATATCTGTCGGCATCGGGTGAACAAAAAACAAAACCGACACAACATTCCGTCAAAGCCCTGCTTGAAGCCGGTGTTCAGCCTGATATCCTGATTTTAAGATCCGAAAGATCATTACCGGGTGAACTGAAGAGAAAAGTGGCACTTTTTTGTAATGTAAGAGAAGATTCAGTTGTCGAATCAGTTGATGTTAAAACAATTTATGAAGTTCCCCTGCTTATGGCAGGTCAGAAACTCGATTCGATTGTGCTCAGGAAACTCGAACTTCCGGCTGGTGAAGAACCAGACCTTTCCGACTGGAAAAAATTTGTTGAAAGTATCAAGAATCCCGTACATTCAGTAAAAGTAGGTCTGGTCGGTAAATATGTTGAGCTTCATGATTCCTATAAATCTATATCCGAATCATTTGTTCATGCCGGTGCTGCCAACAAATGCCGGGTAATTGTCGAACATATCTCTTCAGAAAAATTAAACAGTGAAAATAACTCCTCACTTCTGAAAGACCTTGACGGAATTTTTGTGGCACCGGGTTTCGGGTCGCGCGGTATTGAAGGCAAAATTGAAGCAGTCAGGTATGCGCGTGAAAATGATATTCCTTTTTTTGGTGTCTGTCTCGGCATGCAGTGCGCAGTAATTGAATTTGCAAGGAATGTCCTCGGACTTACCGGAGCGCACTCTACCGAAATGGACCCCGGCACTGAATATCCTGTCATTGACCTGATGGAGGAACAGAAAAAAGTCACGGAAAAAGGAGGAACAATGAGACTTGGCGGATACAGGTGCATCCTCAGCCAGGAATCAAATTCCTTCAAGGCTTATGGTACAAGAGAAATAATTGAAAGACACAGGCACAGGTACGAATTTAATAACAGATTTCTTGATGCCTTTATTGAAAAAGGAATGCAGGCTGCCGGAATAAACCCTGAATGGAACCTGGTGGAAATCATTGAAATACCTAAACACAGATGGTTCGTCGGAGTCCAGTTTCATCCGGAGTATAACAGCACCGTAATAAAACCGCATCCGCTTTTCGTAAAATTTATTAGCGCCTGTATGAAATATAAGTCGGAAAAAACAGCCAATAAATTATGATGGATAAAAACACAATCACAGGACTCATACTGATTTTCTTAATATTTATCGGATTCAGCATTTATAATAATAAAAGGCTGGAGAAACTGTATAAATCAAAAGTTGTTCTGGCAGATTCATTATATGAAGCGGGTAGCTATGAAAAAGCCAGGGCTGAATATATCTATGCACTTAATCTAAGGCCCAATAATCCTGAAATAGCCATGAAGATCAGTGACCTGAACAGGCTCCTGGGCGCTGATACTCTGCGGATTGAAAGTGATACTCTTAAACCGGAAAATTCATCCGGTACCAAACCGCTGCAACTTACAGAACCTGACAAAACAGATGACCTGACTGCAACAGGTGTGTTCAGTAATGCCTTGAAGGGAAATCAGGAATTTATAACTCTTGAGAACGACCTGCTCGAACTGAAAATTTCATTAAAAGGAGGAAGGATTTACTCGGCCAGACTAAAGGAATATACAACCCACAACGGAAAACCTCTGATACTTTTTGACGGCGATTCAACTGTTTTCGGATTTAATTTCTTTACAGCCGATAACAAACCCGTCTCTACCAACGAATTATTTTTTACTCCGGTATCTGATGAAAAGCATTTTACGGCTGATAATCAACCCCGGAGCGTAATGCTGCGTCTGTATGCCGACAGCAGTAGCTATATAATGTACACATATACAGTTTCTCCCGGAAAATATATGATTGACTTTAAGGTCGATTTTGTATCCATTTCCGGACTGGTGGCACAGAATCAGAATACTATTACACTCGACTGGAGAATGTATATTCCTCAAAAGGAAAAAGGGAGACAAAACGAGGAAAACTATACAACAATCAAATACAAGTATTATCAGGACGAGGTTGACGGGTTCAGAGAGAGGGCAGGAAAGGAGACCGAGAAAGCAGACATACCCACAAGACTATCATGGATAGCCTTCAAGGACCAGTTCTTCAGTTCAGTAATAATTACAAATGAATTTTTTCAGAATGCATCTCTTACCTCGAACAGGTTGCTTTCCTCTCCTGATTATATAAAACACTTCACTGCCGAAATAGGAGTACCTTTCAACGCAGCAGATCCACAGGCTCTCGGACTGAAAATGTACTTAGGCCCCAATCACTTCAATACACTCCGCAGGGAAGGAATGGATCTTGACCAGCTTGTAACCCTCGGTAAAAATATTATCAGGTGGATAAACCAGTTTCTGATAATCCCGATCTTCAACTGGCTGAATAAATACATCGGTAATTATGGATTAATAATACTTATTCTGACAATTATTATAAAAATAATCCTCCTTCCTCTCACATTTAAATCCTACCAGTCGCAGGCAAAAATGCAGGTGCTGAAACCGCTGGTTGATGAGATTTCAAAAAAATATCCCAACCGGGAAGATGCCATGAAGAAGCAACAGGCAACTATGGAACTGTATAAAAGGGCCGGTATCAATCCTCTGGGAGGTTGCCTGCCTACTCTTCTCCAATTCCCGATTTTATTTGCCATGTTCAGGTTCTTCCCTACATCCATCGAATTGAGACAGGAGGCTTTTCTGTGGGCAAAAGACCTGTCTACATACGACTCAATTCTTACCCTGCCCTTTAGTATACCAATCTACGGCGATCATGTCAGCCTCTTTACAATCCTTATGACAGTCTCTACAATACTCACAATGAAAATGTCGGGACAGACACCGGGGCAGGATCAGCCGGGCATGAAGGTTATGATGTACATGATGCCGGTTATGTTTATGCTCATCCTGAATAATTTCTCAGCAGGATTGACCTATTATTATTTCCTGGCTAATATCCTCACATATTTGCAGAATATGATTTCAAGGAGATTTATTAACGCTGAAGAGGTGTTGACACGGCTTGAGGAAAACAAAAAGAAACCTTTAAAGAAATCAAAGTGGCAGCAGAGGCTCGAAGAGGCTGCTAAAGCCAGAGGAATACAATATAAAAGGTAAAAGGCAAAAGGTAAAAGGTAAAAGGGGAAAAGGGCAAGGGAAAAGGTAGAAGATATAGAATGAAAGGAAAAGTTGAGCTATGCGAAATTCCCACCGGTAGTGAAGGGAATAAAAGAAAATCGGGGGAAGGCTCCGGATTAATTAAATTAATTCAATGCCGGTAAGGCTGGCAAATAATCCGGTTAAGCGTAATTAAATTGTATTAAAAATTGTTAATATGTAAATTATTGATGGACAAATAAAAAAAAGTTCCTAAATTTATCATATCTAATAATGGGAAATGGGGAAAAAAGTAAAAAACAAAGATTTAGCAGAAAGGCTTGGAGTATCATGTACTCTGGTCTCTCTGGTGCTTAACAACAAGGCCGAGCAGCATGGTATAAAAAAAGAAACCAGAGAAAGGGTCCTTGCAATGGCCCGGCAGATGGGATTCTTTAATACCGGCGCTGAGAAACAGAATGAATATCCGGTTGAGATTCAACCCGGGATAATAGGAATGGTGGTACCGTCACTGCATGAACCTCATATCTTCGAACTTACAGGTTATGTGCAGAAAGCGTTCGAAAGTCTGGGTATAGGCTTTACTGTCATTATGCGCGACGCTGACGACAGCCGTTTTAACCGGTTCGTGAATTCTTTCCGGAAATTCTTCAGCGGACTGATTCTGTATGGCGATGCTGCCGATGAAAAGACAATAAGGATACTTAAGGAAGAAGATTTTCCTTTCGTACTACTCGAGAAGACTACCGATAAATACCGGGTTAATACGGTGCTTACTGATAAAGAGACCGGGATTAATCTTCTTTGCAGACACGTTACCGATCTGGGTTATGAAAGACTCCTGATTTTATCAGCAGAAAATGTTCATAAGCAGTATGAGAAAATCATAAAGGAATTCTCATCCTCGCTCGGAAGCCTTACAGGAAACCGGTCAAGGGTTGCCGTGGAGGTAATAAGGGAATTCTCATCTGATGAAGGTATTGATTTCAGGCTGATTGAAAAGTATTTGCGACCACCCCAGAGCATCCAGGCAATCATCCCAATGAATTCGGTATTGGTTTATCCTTTATTTAAATCACTGGAAAGCAGAAAAATAAGAATACCACAGGATGTTGCATTGATATCATATGAAGATTCACCGGGATTTGAATTCGTATTTCCTTCAGTAACTGCGTTGAAAAGACCACTTACCGGTCTGGCTCTTAAAACCGCAAATATTTTATGGGCAGAAATAAAGAATGCCGGTAAAAGTAAGTACAGAAGGCAGGTCAGCATCCAACCATCCCTTATTGTAAGAAGATCCTGCGGTACATTATAAAAGGCAGACCGGATAATTGCTTTTGCTTATAACCGGAGCCCCTGATTACTAAACAGGAGGGCAGCAGGAATTTCATGTAAATTAATAAAGTACCCGGGAAAAAATCTTTTTACTGCAGCCCGGATAAAACAACTTTGGTAATAGTATCAGTAAAAGGCAGATAAAAAAGTTATCTGCTCAACTTTTATAAATCATTATCTTTTAGAGATTTCTGGTACTTTTAAACATTTGTTTATAAAATAAAACCGTTTAACGTTTATAATATCCGGTAAACTTTTACATTTGTATTCAATGGTGCACTGCAGAGATGAACTGCAGTCAAGAGGGAATACGGTGTGAATCCGTAACAGTACCCGCTGCTGTGATACCCGGCCGCTTGACGGTCAGATCTCCCGGAAACCTGCCACTGTCCGGAAAAAAAGAGGATGGGAAGGCTCCGGAAGACGGGATAAGTCAGAAGACCTGCCATAAATATTCAATAGTTCTGAGCTTTCGGGAAAAAAAGCGATGAATCATCTTTTGATTCCTGCCTTAATCTCCTGATAGTTAAGAATATTGATAAGAATTAAATTATGTTTAATCTTAAAAGTATTCTTATGGGATGTAAAGTAAATGTTCTTCTTGCGGTTTGGACCGTAGTTTCTTTTTTAACTGTTTCATGCGAAACAGAGAAACCGGTTACTGAGATTGTTGATTTTGAGAACCTTTCTCTCGATGCTTCAGGCGTTTGGAACGGTTCGGACGGGACAGGGGGATTCAGATCGGGCAACCTCTTCTTCCCGAACAATTTCAATCCTGATTTCCAGGCCTGGTCAGGTTTTGCATATACAAATCATAAAGATACCGTGACGGGCGACTATACAAACCAGTACAGTTCAATAGCAGGAACAGGTGCTGAAGGCTCATCAAAATACGGAGTTTTCTATTATATGGGCGTTCCGGATACAATAAAATTTGCTGTACCCGGAAAAATTACCGGTTTTTCGGTTTGCAACAGTACCTACGCATACAAGGCAATGAAATACGGCTCTCCGTTTAATAAGAAGTTTGGCGGAGAAACAGGAGATGACCCCGACTGGTTCAAGGTTACCTTAACAGGTATAAACGAACTGGGGAATGTTACGGGGTATGTTGACATATACCTTGCCGATTTCAGGTTTCCTGACAGAAAAAATGATTACATAGCAAATGTCTGGACTTCGTTAGACCTCAGTGAATTAGGGTTTCTGAAAGCACTTAAGATTGAAATGTCTTCGAGCGATTCCGGAGAATGGGGTATCAATACTCCGGCATATTTCTGTGTTGATAATATTAAATCTGTTCTCAGTATAATTCCGGAATGAGGTTTGGTGTTCTGTTTATACTACCATTATTCGTTGCTTTGATGCTGCCGGCTCAGGTATCTTCCTGTCAGCCTTCCTACGACAATATTCCTGTGTATTATAATAATCCTGCAATAAAAAACTGGGCAGTAAAATGCACTGTGTCGAGAGGTTATGTAAATATCGCTGATAAATCGGCAGGACATGCTTCCTCAGGCGATGAAAATGCATGCCTGGGCAAGGCCGACAACATCACCGTCAGTCTTGGTGATTCAGGTTACGCAGTTGTCGGTTTTTCCGAACCGCTGAAAGATATTGAGGGTTACGATTTTGCAGTGTTTGAAAACTCCTTTGACGGTAAATTCCTCGAGTTTGCATTTGTTGAAGTCAGTACCGACAGTGCCAGATGGGTGCGGTTTCCTTCCAGATCCCTGATCAGCACTGATGTACAGACAGGCACTTTCGGTATTTCAGATTACAGACTGGTACATAATCTGGCAGGAAAGTACCCTGCTTATTACGGAACACCCTTTGACCTCGCAGATCTGCGCGATTCTGCGGGCATTGATGTCAGGAATATTAATTATATAAAGGTTGTTGATTGTATCGGGTCAATTAATGATAGTTATGCTACCAAAGATGCATTCGGGAATAAAATAAACGATCCCTGGCCGACAGCTTTTCCCCAGTCAGGTTTTGACCTCGATGCTGTGGCTGTATTGAAAACTCCTGACTCGGCCCCGTCTGAAGAATTACAATACGGAATTGAAATCTACCCTAATCCCGCCACGGAACGTTTTTCTGTTCGGGCTCCCCACGATTCGGAAAAAATCGTTTCACTGTGCGACCTGTCCGGCAAAATAATCAGAAGATGGACTGTCAAAGACCGAATATCTGACCTGGATATTTACGGAACAGCACCTGGTATTTATATTCTTAGCATAACAGGAAACAGGACATTTTTTTATTCGAAGCTGATAATAAACTGAAGTGAAAAGAATAATTAAAATATCAGTTCTGATCCAGGCATTTTCCTGTTTTGTCTGCACCGGGCAAAGTTCAATTACCGATACTATAAGAATAAAGGAAGTACATATCCTTGCAGGAAAAGGGACTGTTATCACAACACCTTTCGGAAGTAAGGAAGCTGACAGCAGTATGATTGCAGGTAAGAAATTCTCAAGAATGACTGACCTGCTTTCGGAGACTGTACGTGTATATACAAAAAGATACGGACCGGGAGGACTTTCAACAGTATCTTTACGGGGAACCACAGCAGTTCATACTACTGTTACCTGGAACGGACTCTCTCTTTCTTCACCGATGGCCGGTCAGACAGATATTACATTGATTCCGGTTCTTTTTGCTGACCGCGTAAATGTAGAATACGGAGGAGCATCATTGTTTTCAGGAAGCGGCAGTTTCGGCGGAAACCTCAGCCTTTCCACACTACCCAGATGGAATACCCCGCTGGAAATTTCTCTGTCAGGCCTTACGGGAAGCTTTGGCAGGATGTCGGGCAATACCAGGATTACAACAGGAAGCGGAAATTTCAGCTACTCTGCAAGAATATTTTCGGAAAAGGCAAAAAACAATTACAGTTACCTTAATTATGCCCTGTACCCTGAACCCGTAAAGGAGCGTCGCAGAAACGCTGAAACCTCATATAATTCGGTTTTACAGGAGGCTTACTTCAGAAAAGGTAAGTCATTGACTTCTGCATCTATATGGCTGCAGAAATCTGACCGAAACCTGCCGTCAAGCATTCTTGTTTCCGGAACAGGTCTATCAGAAAACCAGAAAGATGAATCAGTAAGGGCTGTTGCCAGCCATAAAATCACTTACGGAAAAATGTCCTTTGATATACTGGCAGGAACATCTTATGAGAGACTCAAATATGTAAATAATATTGCATCAGTCACCTCGGATAACAAATCAATCATATATACTCTCAAAGGTTCAAACGACCTGAAGATTAGCAATATTCTTGGTCTGAGATTCTTCATCTCAGAGGAATACAGCAGTGTAAGATCTGTTAATTATGAAGGCGGGAGAAAATCGAAGAATCTCTTTTCAACAGGTTCTGCCCTCAGCATCACACCAGGCAACAGAACTGCCGTTACACTGTTAATCAGGGAAACCGCTCCGGACAATAAATTGCAGGTACCCGATTATACTGCCGGATGGAATTTCTTCCTGTCGGAGAAAAGAAATTCCTGGATAAGAGCAAACATCTCAGGAAACTCCAGGATACCGACTCTGAACGATTTATACTGGGTGCCCGGAGGTAACCCTGATATCAGAAATGAATACTGCCATTCGGGAGAGATGAATACAGGTTTTAATCTGAAAAGAGGAAACGGTTTTAATATGAATGGTGAAGTATCCATGTTCAGGTCCTTTATCAGGGATATGATCCAGTGGTTGCCTGGCAACAATGGATATTGGAGCCCTTCAAATATAAGAGACGTAAAAATCACCGGCTCTGAGATTAATTATGGCATATCGGGACGTAACGGAAGCATATCCTGGAAAATCAAAGGGAATATGTCATATACAAAATCGGTATATATGTCGGGAGAAGACGGTATGAAAGGTAAACAATTAATATATGTGCCTGAATTTGAATGGGGAGGAGGGGCAGGAGTAAAGTACAGGTCATTTTTCGGAGAGATAGACGCCGCTTACACCGGAAAACGATTCACTTCTGTCGACAATACACGTTACCTTAAGCCGTTTGCTCTGGTTAACTTTGAAACAGGTGTTGACCTGATAGAGGGAAAACATGGTTTTACTGTCAGACTGAAACTTGAAAATCTTACAGATGTTAATTATGAGCTGGTAAGTTATTTCCCGATGCAGGGATTATCGTATTTTCTCAGCTTTGAATACAGATTCGGAAAATGAAAAGAATCCTGACAGCCGGATTGGCATCTTTTTTTTTACTGGTCAGCAATTGTGACTCACGTGAAAATGATCTTTCAGGCAGCATTTGTTTACCGCAGGGAAACGGAATTTTCATCGCCAATGAGGGCAACTTCATGTGGGGTAATGGTTCTGTATCTTTCTTTTCGTTTGATTCTCTGAAAATTTACAATGACATTTTTTCAAATATCAACGGCAGACCGCCCGGAGACGTTCTGAACTTCATTGCAGTTCACGACAACAGAGCATTTATCGTTGTAAATAATTCCAATAAAATTGAGGTTGTCGATTGCTTCACGTTTAAAACCACAGGTGTAATTACCGGACTTGTATCCCCCCGGCAGATATGTTTCATCAACGACTCTGAGGCTTATGTGTCAAGCCTTTACAGTACAAAAATAAGCGTTGTTGATATTAACGGCTACAATGTAAAACGATCTATTGAAACCGGCAAAACCACCGAAGCCATGGTTTTGAGAAACGGAAGGGTTTACGTTTCATCCTGGGCCGGAGGAAATGAAGTGCTTGAAATAAATATACTAACCCACCAGGTGACCGGTAGCGTAACCGTTGGCAGGGAACCCGAGAGTATGGTTTTTGATAATTCAGGGTTGCTCTGGGTTTTATGTACAGGCGGATACAGCGGTGAATTTTTCCCGGAAATAAGTGTTGTTGATCCGCAACAGATGTCTGTAATAAAAACATTCATGTTTCCTTCAAAACAGGCTTATCCGTCATCACTGGTGATAAACTGTACCGGCGATACGCTCTATTATATCGACCAGTCTGTATGGATGATGCCTGTTAATTCTGCCGGACTGCCGCAGAAACCTTTTATAAGTGCATCGGGAAGAACATTTTACAGGATAGCCAGGGAGCCCTTTGGAGGCAGATTGTTTGTCACAAATGCACTTGATTACCAGAAAAAAGGATTTCTTCTTATTGCCGACAGCAGGGGAATAATTACTGATTCAGCAAGAACAGGCATTATTCCCGGAAATATGTGTTTCAGATACAGAAACCGATAATCTGGTTACAGAGAATGAAAGCCTATACTTACATAAATGTGTTTTTATACTTTATACTGCTTATCTCTTCAGGATGTCGCTCCGGAACAGTTTCTGAAATCACTGATAATACCGACAGGAACGGCATAATTAAATATGCCGGTCACCTGAAGATAAAACATTATAAAGGTTTCACGACAATGGAAGTGATTAATCCGTGGCAGAAAGCTGAAAATCTAAGCCTTAAATATTTTCTGGTGAACAAGGGAGATTCAATACCACCGGGACTCGATAAATCGAGGATAATCTTCACACCTGTTGAAAGTGTCATTTTGATGTCGACCACTTATATTTCAATGATTACTGCACTCGGAAGGCAGACCGTCATAAAAGGAATCTCAGGTACAGATTATGTATATGATGAAGTGATCAGGAAAATGATTAAGGAAGGGTTGATTCATGAAACCGGGTATGAAGAAAACCTTAACAGGGAATTAATTTTAAAAATCAATCCTGAACTTATTATAGCTTACGGAATAGGCAGTGAATCGGCAGGGTATTTAAAAAAATTTGAAGATACAGGTATCAGAATTCTTTATAATGCGGATTATCTCGAGGAAAATCCGCTTGCAAAAGCTGAATGGATAAAAATGTTCGGTACTCTTTTCTGTCTCAGCGAAAAGGCCGATTCGGCATTCAGTGCAATAGAAATGAATTATATGAATATCACTGATTCGTTAAAAAGAGCCGGACCTTTTAAACCGAAAGTACTGCTGGGCTTTCCATGGCAGAATGTATGGTATATCTCACCCGGCAACACATATATAGCCAACCTAATAAAAGATGCGGGCGGAGAGTATATCTGGGGAGATCTTAAATCAGACCATGCAGTGCCCATGAGCCTTGAAAATGTATTTATTAAAGCTGCTGAGGCTGATTTCTGGCTTAATACCGGGAATGCAACTGATATTGAACAAATAATATCAATAGATACGAGACTTGCCGGAATAAAACCGGTGCGGTCCGGAAAGGTTTATAATAACAATAAGAGGTCAATATCTGGCGGGGGAAATGATTACTGGGAAAGCGGAGCATTATATCCGGATATAATCCTTAAGGATATTGCCTCAATACTGCATCCGGGAATCTTCGGGGATTACGAACTTTTCTACTATCGTAAGCTTAAAGAATAACCGGTATATATGAAAAAGGATTTTCAGGGAATAAAGTCAGTTGATGTCAGAAATACAGGTTTTTTCATATCCCTGGCACTGACTGTTCTGGTGCTCTTTATTCTGGATATCCTTTTCGGGTCTGTAAGCCTCTCTCTCAGCGATATAGCAGGAGCATTTCATGACCGCAGTGACGTTGCAGGGATGATAATTTTCAAATTCAGACTGCCGAAGGCTGTTACAGCTGTACTTGCGGGGGCAGCACTCTCTGTAAGCGGTTTAATGATGCAGACACTATTCCGCAATCCTCTTGCAGGTCCTTATGTGCTTGGCATAAGTTCGGGAGCCAGCCTGGGGGTTGCGGTTGTTTTGCTCGGGTTTTCGGCATTCATTCCTGCTGCCTTTGTGAAGTCATCAGGGGCATGGCTGATCGCTGCAGCATCCTGGGCCGGGGCTGGATCAATTATGCTTCTGATAATGTTCATTTCCATCAGGGTGAAAGATATCCTGACTGTACTGATTATAGGTATAATGCTGGCATCAGGTATCACTGCTGTGGTCAGTATAATGCAATATTTCAGTTCCGAAACCATGCTTAAATCGTATGTCATCTGGACAATGGGCAGCCTTGGAAATGTCGATTCAGCACAGTTACGTGTAATGGCAATTTGTATTATCGCCGGACTTGCACTGGCATTATCGGCATCAAAAATGCTTAATGCACTTCTGCTGGGCGATACTTATGCCATGACTCTCGGAACAAATCTGAAGAGAGCCCGTATCCTGATTTTTATCTCAACGAGCCTGCTGGCAGGCACCGTAACTGCATTCTGCGGCCCGATAGGCTTTATAGGGATAGCAGTACCTCATATAGTAAAGTTCTTCCTCAGAACGTCAAACCACAGTGTCCTTCTGCCGGCTTCAATTCTCGCCGGCAGTGCCATACTTCTGCTGAGTGACTTAATTTCACAGATGCCGGGTTCGGAAACAATCCTGCCCGTTAATGCAATTACCTCACTTACCGGGATACCCGTGATTATCTGGGTAATTCTTAAAAACAGGGAATACAGGTTCAGCATATGACTGAAGCATTAAATGATATTTTACTGAGAACGGAATCCCTGCTTATAGGTTACCATGGCAGAGCAGCCAGGCCTCTGCTGCCACCGTTATCATTTTCGGCAGAGACAGGGGAAATGATAGCCGTTGCAGGCAGAAACGGGTCAGGTAAGAGCACATTCCTTAAGACTGTGACAGGTATATTGAAGCCTCTGGGAGGGACAATATACATCGACGGAAAAGATATTACCAGGTTTAAAAGAAGTGAACTGGCTCTCCGTGCAGGATATGTGGCTGCAGGCGAGATAAGGATTCCGGGTATGAAAGTGATTGACCTTGTGAAGCTTGGAAGATATCCTCATACTTCATGGACAGGTACACTTGATGAATATGATTACAGCAGGGTTGAATATGCTATAGAAAGCACAGGCCTCGGAGACCTGTCAGGACGTTATGTTGATGAACTTTCAGACGGTGAAAGACAACGGGCAATGATTGCCCGCGTGGTAGCACAGGACACACCTCTGATAATTCTGGATGAACCGACCGCTTTCCTTGATATAAAAAGCAGATATGAAATAACAAACCTGCTCAGAAGGCTTTCAGAGGAGAGTAGAAGAACTGTGATCTTTTCAACACACGATCTTCAGACCGTATTCGGCACATGCGGCCGTATGATGCTTATGACGGAAAATGAAGTTATCGACGGAGCACCTGAAGATCTGGCGCTTGACGGAAGACTGAATCTCCTCTTTAATGACCCCGGTCTGAGGTTTAATCCGGACAATGGTACCGTAACTTTCCAAAGAAAGATGACAGGCAATGTTCAGGTAACGGGTGCAGAAGGTATAATTAAAATCTGGACATACAGGACTGTGCAGAGAACAGGATTTAATCCGGTCAGCACTGATGCACCTTTAAAGATTGAAATCAGGGAAGAAACTTCAGGCAAAAAATGGATCTGCAGAAATATTAAAATCCCCGGCCAGGTTATCCTTTCAAATCTGTATGAAACGGGAAAATGGCTCGAAGAACAAAAAATACCCGCACCTTAATGTTTAATAGTTATACCTCCTGTAATCATTAATGAAAGATTCTACCGATTCAACAGGAAGTTTCTTGGCAATGATTTTTTTGTCTCTGTCCAGAATATAGATTATAGGTGTTGAAGTAATATTGTAGTAGTAATCAAACCTGGTTAACCTTGCCGGATCCCATCCGTTTATCCAGTTAAGTTTATTCTCCTGGATAAATTTCTCCCATTTGTCTTTATCCGGCTGGGTGCATACGGCAAATACTTCAACGCTTTTATCCCTGTATTTTTCATAGAAATCCCTCAGTTTGGGTACTGCCTCCCTGCAATGCCCGCAATCTGGTTCCCAGAATATAAGGACAGTGAAATCCTTTTTAATATCGTACAGGGATACATATATATTATTGAAAGTATTCATAACAAGGTCGTGAGCTTTGACCCCGATAAGGTTGGGTCTTATCCTGTCAACCTCTTTTTTCAGATTATCCCTCCATTCCTGGGTTGTCCAGTCGGCTTTCCCTGAGAGATAAATCTCATCTGCCAGTTTTACAACAACGGCATCATGCCCCATAATTTCACTTTCGCGGAAATGGTTAAACAAATAAACACATACATACTGAAATACCTTGTAGTTGGCAGATGACAGAGCTATAACCCTGTCAATTTCCTTGTTTATGGAATCGGCAAGCTGAATGACAACACCGGTGAAGAAAGAGTCAAGTCTTGAATGGAGTATCGGCGTTCTCAGAATCCTTTCATCCGAGAAGTCAATATTGTCAAAATAATGGTTTTTATTATACTGATAGGTAAGTACATACCTTAATGAGTCCGGATTTTTCGTTCCGGCAGGTATATTAAATTTGGGTATTTCAGGCGGAATGATTGATTTAACCAGCATTGCCAGCATAGTTCCCTTGTTACGGCCGGCAACCTCTTTCAGAAAGTTTTTCATTTCCTCCTCATGTTTCAGCCTTGCATCGTAAAGGATCCTTGCCGAGTCGCTGTTATTCCGGTTTTTCTGATACCTCTCACTCAACGATGCTGCCCTTCCCTGAAGCCTGACCCATTCTTTCTGGTAACCGGTAAAGGCAGTATTTTCTGCTGAACCATTAAATTCAAGTGTTGAGAAATAATCAGGATAAGAACAGCTTATCCCGAAAACCTGGTCTGATGAAATCAGTACTTCAAAATACTTCCTGCCCGGAAGAACTATCATATATATTCCCTGAGGCAATGGTTCTTCACCGCTGATTACCGCATGACCCTCCTTATCCAGTTTTATGGTATCCCTTAAGTATTGTTTGTCTCCCATGTGATAGGCAAGATATACCGTGGAATCGTGCAAACCTTTAATTGTCAGATCAATCGAATAGCCTTTTTTCTCCTGACTGCACAGATTCACTGAAATAAGAAGAACCAGAAATATTGAAAGCTGTCTCATCGTCGTGTTAAAAAAACAAAAATAGTCAATGCAATAACTTTGCCAAAATGAACAATTTTAGTGATTCAGAAATAAATTGTACTTTTGGAGGTACATTCAGGGGATGAAGGAATTATGATTTCAATACTGATTCCGGTAAATAATTGGGACATAGTTGCACTGGTGCATACCATGAAGGAAGGAATTAAAAAGGTTCCTGATTTTGGTGAGATAATTATCGGTGATGACGGTTCGGCACCAGGTTACAGGGATAATTACAGGAAACTGGAAGGGGATGGTGTAAAACTTGTGGTTTCGGAAAAGAATATAGGCAGAGCTGCCATCCGTAATAAAATGGCACTTGAAGCCTCAGGCGATTACCTTCTGTTCATTGACGCAGATACTATGGTCCCTGCATCTGTAACCGGTGAAATATGGCTCCGCAAATGGCTTCCCTATGTAGGTAAATATAAGGTTATATGCGGCGGGGTACTTTATCACAATATTCCTCCGGGAGATCCTGACGTGCTTCTGAGGTGGACATACGGAAAATACAGGGAACAGCGCAAAGCGTCTGAGAGAAACAGAAAACCGCATGCCTCATTCTCTTCATTCAACTTTATTATTGAGAAAGAAATAATAAAAAAAATACGTTTTAATGAGGAAATAAGGCAGTACGGGCATGAGGACACTCTGCTTGGCTACCAGCTTAAAAAGGCAGGGATTGAGGTGTTTCATATAGATAACGGATTGATTCATGAAGGACTCGAATCGAACCGTGAATTTCTGAATAAAACAAAACTTGGAATTGAAAACCTCAGCCTCCTTTATGATAAAGTAACCGATAAAAAAACATTCTCGGAATCGGTCAGGCTGCTGGGTCTCTATAAAAAGCTTGAATTTTTCAGACTTACCGGAATACTCTCCAGGTTATTTATGCAATACCGCGAAAGGATGGAAATCAGACTCGATTCCGCGAAAGTCTCACTTTGGCTGTTTTCATTCTACAAAATCAGCCTCTTCTGCACCTACAGGGCTATTCATAGCCGAAGAAACACTTTGCCTGTATTTTAACAGATTACTTTCTTAAATTTATTTTGGTGAAAAATCATTTATCTCATCCCCGTCCAGGGTAAGATATTTCCTGTTTGCATCTGCCGTCATACAGGAATGAACAGGAATTACAGCAACCAGTTCGCCGGGTCTGAAAAGATTCAACATTCCGTTAGGTACCTTGAGAATACCATGCTCCTGGGTAATTCCGGTAAGAAAAATTCTTTCCTCGGGAAAAATCCATCCTTTTCCGGAGGGGAATGCAATCTCGCCGTAAACCGCCATTCCGTCTTTTCTGACAAATACCTCTTTTGAAAGGTGAACACCTCCGCCGTATAACAGGACCTGATTCCTGCTTATGTTTAGATCCACAACAGGGCAATAGAGAGCCACCGCTACCTGGTCCCTTGTGCACGAACCGATTTCAGTCTGCATAAGGTCATAAAAAACAAAATTTCCGGGCCTGATCTCGTTAAACACACCAGGGTGCTCAATCATGCTGCATAAGGGTGTATCACCGGTTGACAAAATAATTTCATCCATGCCTGTTGACTCTTTTGCCATGGCCATTTTTTCGGATGAATCATAAAAAATTTTCTCCGCTTCATTATGCGACCTCACTTTGTAGGAGTGACCTGAATGGGTTAATAAACCCTGAAAGCGAAGGTGGTCGGAATTATTTATTTCGGATATCATTCGCAGGAGTTGTGGTTTGTCATCCCAGCTGATACCTGCACGGCCATAGCCTGTATCAATCTTAATAAAACACCCGGCATGGAAATCTGCCTTTTCCAGTAGAGGATTAAGATGATCAATGCCTGAAGTAAGGATATTGATTTCTGCTTTCGATTTTTTTACCAGGTTCTTAAGGTCCGGGATTTCCCTGAGGTTTAAAGGGAAGGCTATTGTTATATCATTCCATTTATTTCCGGCGAAAAAAGAGGCCATGGTAACAGAGGAAACAGTAATGGAGTATACACCTTCCTCCCTGAACCAGTTCCCGATGGTTGCCGACTGATGTGTTTTGAAGTGTGGACGAAAAGTCACACCCCACTTTTTTGCTTTCTGAACCATTTTCCTGATATTTTCCCTGCATTTTTTTTCGTCGAGCACCAGGACAGGTTTCCTTATGTTTTTTAAAATATTTTTCATCTGTTTCTGTACCCGGAAAACAGTGGTTAAAAAGAATTTATTTTTTACCGTCGTCTGATACCAATATACAATTATTTTTCGTTCACTATTTTATTATCTTTGAAACTATTGATGCAATTTTAAAAAACAGCCTGATGGAAAATCCCATATCATGGTTTTTCAGGAAAATCAAGCAGCTTAATGATTTAATCTGGCATACTCCATTGTCGGAAATATCCCGGCGCAAGATGCTGCTCATCAAACAAATGAGGATTCTAATTATTGCAGCCCGGGGGTTTGTTAACAATAAGGTAATGCTTGAAGCTTCGGCACTTACCTTTTATTCCTTGCTTGCGGTTGTACCCCTTGCTGCTATTGCTTTTGCGGTTGCGAAGGGTTTCGGGCTTGATCAGAATCTGGAAGACCAGCTTATCAAAAATTTTGAAACACAGAAAGAAGTATTGAACTGGCTTCTTACAAATGCAAGGAATGCCCTTGATGCAACAAAAGGCGGGTATATGGCAGGTGTCGGAGTAATAGTTCTGATGTGGTCGGGTATGTCATTGCTCGACAGTATCGAAAGATCGTTCAATAATATCTGGGAGATTAAAAGCTCACGTCCCTGGGTCAGAAAATTTACTGATTATCTGACCATCATGCTGATTGCACCGATATTCCTTATTCTTTCAGGGAGCGTTACCGTATTTATCAACACAAATCTTAAGGAATTTATATCTGATTCGTCTATTCTCGAAAGGTTAAAACCGTTGGTATCATTTCTGGTTAAGTTAATTCCTTTCATACTTACCTGGTTTGTACTTACAGTGCTCTTCATTGTTATGCCGAATACAAAAGTAAAATTCAAATCGGCACTGGTTGCAGGTATTCTATCAGGCACACTGCTGCAGTTCCTGCAATGGCTTTATATTGATGTTCAGTTTGGTATTACCAGGTTGAATTCCATATACGGCAGCTTTGCAGCCATACCTTTATTTATAGTATGGATACAGATGAGTTGGCTGGTGGTATTGCTTGGTGCGGAACTCTCCTTTGCGAACCAGAATATATCAAGATACGAATATGAGTCTGAAGCCCTGAATATCAGTTACTACCATAAAAAAGCACTTACCCTGATGATACTAAGCCGCATAATCAGGCATTTTGAAAAAGGTCTGCCGCCTCTCAGTGCGGAGGTTATTTCATCTGAGATTTCCATGCCGGTAAGGATTGTCAGAGATATATTGCAGGATCTTGATACTGTCGGGCTTGTTTCGGCAGTTGTGAAGGATGACAGCAAAGAGAGGCTTTATCAGCCGGCATTTAATACCGAAAACATTACAGTATCCTTTGTTCTTTCGAGGCTTGAGAAAAAAGGAATTGAACAGAAATCACTATCCACAAACAAGGAATTTGAGAAGGTCAGTGCCTTACTGGCGAAACTCGAAAAGCACGCAGGTAAATCAAGAGCCAATATACCTCTCCGGGAATTATTGTAAGGTAGTTTCTTTTCTTTTAGTCCGGCCCCTGCCATGTTCGCAGACAAAGTCAATGAAACTGTGGTAATCAGGCCACTTATTGAGAATGTAATGATTCATTGGCAATGTCAGTATCTTTGTATCCTTTCTAGTTTTCCAGTAGTTTAACTGTGCTGCCGGGGGGAAAACCCTGTCTTTTTCTGATATCACGGCATAGTCCCATTTAAACGACGGATCACTCTGCTCCATCATCCTGTTGTACAGCCATCTGAGTTCATCCTGGAGAGACCTGAGAGTACGCCGGGGTATTCTTTCCCTGTTCTCTTCGAAGGATTTCCTGTCTCCGAAAATCCTGTAGTAATATTTCATCATGTTTTTCTCTCCCAGGTTATTCAGAGTGCCTTCAATTATTCTTAAGGGGATGCCATATCTGTCATCTGCCGGAACAGGGGTGCCATTGACTGCAATTTTAATGTCTGGTTTGATTCCGGTTTTACCCGAAAGATGTTCGGCAGCCCAGACACCCAGAGACCATCCGATGACGGTGACTCTGGTATAAATCTTGATCTCAGGAAGCACAAGAGCCTCATCAGCCGAATAATCATAGAACAGGATAAGATCTGTATCGTCGCTGCTTAACGGAACAAACATATTTTCATCAATGCCCCAGCCGGCATAAACAACCACCAGTTCCGTGTTTTTTTCCCTTCGTTTTATAAAGGTTTTCATTATACCCCATTAACCCATTATAAAAACCCGTTAAACCGGACTTTTATCTACGATAATCTGAAAAACCGCACTAAAGATATAAAAATTAAAAAGCAATATTATTCCTGCCGAATCAGGTTATTTGATACTATTGAATTTAACTGTTTTATATTCAGCAATTAGCAGCCCGAAAGACTTTTGTTATTACAGTGCATTACAGAAAAAAAAAGAGGGAAGAGCAGGTGTGATAAGGGAGCGGGCTTTTTAGATAGTCCCCGTGTCTACTGTCTGATAAAAGGAAGGTGCCTCGATAAGCTGGCGCATTATCTTAGAACCTAAAATGTGAAAGTCAATGTCTGCAATACAATCCTGTTGATTCTCACATCCTGCTCTCTTTCCTCTTTCTGATAACAAAAATAAGATTCTGTTTCGAATTTTCAAAATAAAATAAAATGTTTTTTCCGCCTTATGTGAATTATTTTTAAATTTGATTGGACACTATTTCCTTTTCAGATGATTGAGTATCACCCGGCTGAAATGCAACAGATAATTAAAAACTCATCCGAAGGATTATATGCCGAATATGTCAGTGACAGGGGAGGAGTATGGCATTACCATCCGGAATCGGAGATTATGCTTAATATTAAATGTAACGGAACAAGGATAGTGGGAGACAGTGTTGAAATATTCGATAATTATGACATGGTACTTATACCCGGTAACATGCCTCATTGCTGGAATTACTACAGGGATGAAGAGTTGCCACCTTCCGGGCATTCAATTACAGTTCATTTTAACAGGGATATTTTCGGTGACAACCTGCTGTATCAGCACGAAATGAACAGGGTAAGAGAATTATTTGATGAAGCCCAGAGGGGAATTTCCTTCTCTGTGGAGGATGCAAAGATGGCTCATAACTACATGGAGGGAATGACTTTTCACACAGGCATCGAGAAACTGATAGATTTTTTTAATATTCTGAAAATTCTCTGTAACTCAAAAAGGAGGAGAAAATTATGCTCAGACAATTACCGTATTGAGGGTGACGACAGAAATGAAAAAGAAATGGCAGAAGCATATAACTATATCAGAGAGTATTACCGTAAACCAATTACACTCGATGAGATAAGCAGAATTGCCGGAATGAAACCATTTTCATTCAGTAAATTATTTAAGAAACATACCGGTACGGGGTTTGTTGAGTATGTGAACCAGGTAAGAACCAACAGGGCGTGTTACCTCCTCAGGGAGAGCCGGGCTGCAATAAATGCCATAGCCAGTGAATGCGGTTTCGCCAGCTTATCAAATTTTAATAAACAATTCAGGAAAATAATGGGTGTTTCACCCAGAAAATACAGGGAACAGTTTTCGATAAAATAGTATTTTTACAACGACATAATATTGGATATCGGAATGTTTTTTCTAACCGGAAATCTGATGAATATGAAAAAGTATTTTTTGTCCCTTATAGTATTTTATTCTCTCATTTCTCATGTTCAGTGTCAGGAGGAAGGTTTAAACTGTTCCACAGTAATAGTCGGAAAAGCCGCAAGCGCTACTGGTTCTGTCATTATTGCACATAATGAAGATGACGGAGGCAATCAGATAGTTAATTTTTACAAGATACCGGGAAAAGATAACCGTAAGGGTGAAACGATAAGATTCAAAGAAGGGGCCGTTGAACCTAAACCCTCTCATTCATATACATGTCTCTGGTTTGAAATGCCCGGACAGGACTTTGCAGACACCTACATAAACGAAAACGGTGTGCTGGTAACATCCAACGCCTGCACATCAAAAGAATTATACGGAGAGATAACAGACGGGGGTATAGGATATGAACTGAGGATGCTCATAGCCGAACGGGCTCTCTCAGCCCGGACAGGAGTGGAACTGGCCGGTTACCTGGTGGAAAAATGGGGTTATACCGGTTCAGGCAGGACCTACACCATAGCCGATAAAAATGAAGCCTGGCTTTTTGCCGTGGTAAGGGGTAAAAACTGGGTGGCTAAAAGAGTACCTGATGACCACGTGGCTTTCATTCCTAATTATTACACAATTACTGATATCGATACTACCGATACCGAAAACTGCCTTGCATCGAAAGACCTGATAAAATACGCTATAAGAAGAGGCTGGTATAATCCGGAAACTGACGGCAGATTCAACTTTTCAAAGGTTTATTCTGCCGAAAGGACACTCGCCAGCATGGCAAATATCGGAAGGATGTGGATGGCAGTCAGCACTCTTTCCGGGAAACAATACAGAAAGGAAGACCTGTTCCCGTTCAGCTTTCCCCCGGCAAAGAAACAGGCTTTAAGTGATCTTGAAGCTCTCCTAGCCAACCATTATGAGGGCACCGATCTTGATGATTCACAAAATTATACCAAAGGATCCCCCCATTCAAACAAGACTCAGAATATATGCGCTTCACATCAACAGCTTTCATTTATTGCAGAACTCCGTCAGGGTCTGCCTTTTGATATCGGAGGCAGGATCTGGGTTGCCCCGAGACGGGGATGTGTTAATGCTTACATGCCAATCTATTTCGGAGTTACAGTCTTTCCGCAGGGAATGTATCTTGACACTCCGGAAAAAGCATATGAAATGCACTTTAAAAGGGATGAATCAATTTATGACAGATCAAAACCTCTGCTCTGGTGGAACTTTGTTTCGGTTGCTGAATATACCGATGAGGATTTCGGAAACCGCTATCCTGAAAGGATAAAAATAAAAAACAACCTCCGGCAGGAATATCTGAAAATGGCCGGCCGCCTCGAAAAAGATTATCTGCCTCTCTATAAGAAACAACCTCAGAAGGCTGAAAGTCTTATTAATGATTTTACCAGGCAGGTTGTTGAAATGGCTGTTTCCGGGAACAATAAATATTTAAAAAGATAGGTTCCGGAGTTCCCGGTCAGTTCCGGTCATTTTGATTTTTCCTGCTGCAAGGAGCCTTGCCTTCAATCATGGTATCACATCAGTATTAACTTGCAGAATCTGAAAAATGAATTAATTTTGCAGGCTGATAAACGGTTCCGTAGCTCAGTTGGATAGAGCAACAGCCTTCTAAGCTGTGGGTCGAGCGTTCGAGTCGCTCCGGAATCACAAAAAGCTGCCGGCAGGCAGCTTTTTAAGTATTAAAAAATGTGCAGGGTCTGTTTTTTGTATAGTTAAGCTGACTTAAAACCTACTGATTGCGAAGCAGCGGTACGAATCTCACCATGGCCAGACGGGTTTTCTCAATCCTGCCGTTCTTTTTCACTGCAAGATAAATATACTGGGCAGATGATGGAGGCCCTACTGGCATGATAAGTCTGCCGTTCTCAGCAAGCTGGTTAAGGAGCGGTTCGGGAATGTGATCGCCGGCTGCAGTAACCATTATTATATCAAAAGGTGCATGTTCTTTCCATCCTACATACCCGTCACCTGCCTTAACAATTACGTTACCGTATTTGAGCCTGGCCAGACGTTCTGCTGCTTCTTTGGCCAGTTCCGGTATAATTTCGATTGTATATACCGTATCAACAATTTCTGCCAGAACAGCCGCCTGATAGCCTGAACCTGTGCCTATCTCCAGTACTTTTTTGTTCTTAGATGGCCTTGACAGCTCAGTCATGTAAGCTACTATGAAAGGCTGAGAAATGGTCTGGTTGTAACCAATGGGGAGCGGAGTATCTTCATATGCCCTGTTTATCAGGCTGGCAGGAACAAACAGGTGCCTGGGTACCTTGAGCATGGCCTTTATGGTCAGAGGATTGCGTATTCCGTTTGCCACTATCTGTTTATTTACCATTTCCTTTCTCAGAACGGCATATTTATCCTCCTGGGCTGAAAGACCGGTATTCAATGCCGGCAAAACCATGATCATAAAAAATAAAAAAATAATTTGCCTGCTCTGCATATACCGATCTTGATGTTTTTGGATACCTTTTACAAAATTAGAAATTATATCCCAGAATTCTGAGAAAACCCGTGCTTATCTTTTCAATAAGAGGCCAGACAGGCAAAAGATTTCTTCCGGTAGTGAAGGTCAAGATAAGCAGGCCAAAAAGAAGAAATGTACCGTATTTGTATATTGTCCGGTATACAACAGGATATTTTCTGAACCAGTTGAAAAGGATATGAGAACCATCAAGCGGGGGAAGAGGAATCAGATTAAAAACAAAGAGACCCCAGTTTATAAAAATTGCATAAATAAACAACTCTTCCCATATTCCCGTAATCATTACACCCCAGTCGAGCATGGCTGCATATATTAACGACAGAAACATGGCGGTAAGGGCATTTGATAAAGGACCTGCCACAGCAATCTTCATTACATCTGTTTCGGGGTTATTCAGGTTTTTTTCGTTAAACTGTACCGGCTTTGCCCATCCAAAACCCGCAATAAATAACATGAGAAATCCGAACGGGTCTATATGTTTGAGCGGATTGAGTGTAACCCTTCCCTGATCGTGGGATGTTGTGTCACCACATTTCTTTGCCACGTAGGCATGACTGAACTCGTGTACAGTCAAACCAATAACTATTCCGGGTAACAATTTAAGACTATGTATCAGATCAAATCCACCCATATAATTAAATATTTCCTCAGCCCCGGAAAATTTGAATCATCAAATAAATTCTGAAACCGGGTCGTTTATATCATTACAGTTTATTTAATTTGCTTAAAATTAAATATTCAATTACTGTGCGAATATAGCATTAATGCAGGAATGAAACAACGAAAACACTTATTCCCTATTCCGAAATACAGATATTATGAATCGTTTGACAATAGCAGCAGCACTTTTTGCACTTTCGGGACTAGCCGGTACCGGTCAGGTGAGTTCACCCGATACATCTGTTTATCTGATTACATGTGCCCCCGGAAATGAAATTTATTCCATTTACGGACACAGTGCGCTAAGGGTAGTAATACACTCTTCAGGTACTGATCTTGTCTATAACTGGGGAGTCTTTGATTTCAGGACTAAAAATTTTGCATGGAAATTTGCAAAGGGTAAATTAAACTATATGCTTGGTGTATATCCCTACGACCTGTTTCTGAGAGATTATATGATGGAACGAAGATCGGTGATTTCACAAAGGGTTAATATTGAAAAGCAGGACCTTGATATGTTAATGTATCTTCTAAATGAAAATCTCAGACCCGAGAACATCTTTTACAGGTATGACTTTCTGTATGATAATTGTGCTACCAGAATCAGGGATCTTTTCGAAAAAGTTTATTCTTCAAGGCTGATCTATCCCCCTGATGAAAGAAAGGATTTACCCACCTTCCGGGAGAAAATTACAGAATACCAGCGGTTTTATCCGTGGCTTAATGCTGGTATAGATTTTCTTCTGGGTCTGCCTGTAGACAGGAAAGCCTCATTCCGCGACAGAATGTTTCTCCCTGAAGATCTTCAGAAAAACCTTTCAAGAGCGGTCGTCAACAACAACAGGATGATGATTCCGCTGCTGGAGTCTCCGGAATTAATTCTTGAATTTGATTCACATCAGGTTAAGCCATCAGGGTTTCTTTCACCATTCGTTATTCTGAGCCTGATATTCATTCTGGTACTGATCCTGAGTACAAAACTCAGCAAGGCTTTTCTTTATTATTCAGATATACTGCTTTTTTCAATTTTCTCTCTGTTATCCCTGCTTATGATTTTCTTTGGTTTTGTTACGGATCACGAACAGACCAGGTGGAATCTTAACATGATCTGGAGCAACCCGCTTGTTCCTTTCTGCCTTGCAGCCCTGGTTCTAAATAAAGAATGGGCATATATATTCAGAATGGTCTTCTGGTTATCAGTTCTTTTCATTTTAATTGCACTGGTATTACCGGGAAAAATCAATATGGCTCTGATTCCGGCCGTTATGATTCTTGCCCTGAGATCTGCTGCAAGAGCCGGAATGTTGCCGGGAATTTTGAACCGTGAATGAAGTTATATTCTTTGTAAATGATTATCATTTAACAAATATTTAACATACCTTAACACCGCCTTTCAGAATTGGAACTTTTATTTGCCTTCCGTAATAATTTTCTATAAATTTATTTGAAAACCAGGCATTTTAATGAATCAGACTATGGAACAGGCCACCGATATCCGACTTTTAAATGAACGCATCGAAAGGGAGAGCGCCTTTGTGGATATGATACGCATGGAGATGAGCAAGGTAATAATCGGGCAGAAACATCTGACCGATAACCTTCTGATCGGACTGCTTTCGAACGGACATATTCTTCTGGAGGGTGTGCCGGGGCTGGCAAAAACACTTGCTATCCGTACACTTGCGACCATAATTGACGCAAAATTCAGCAGGATACAGTTTACTCCCGATCTGTTGCCTGCCGACCTTACAGGAACAATGATCTATAGCCAGAAGAAAGAGGAATTTGTAGTGAAAAAAGGACCGGTTTTCGCAAACTTTGTACTGGCTGATGAGATCAACAGATCTCCCGCCAAAGTACAAAGCGCACTGCTTGAGGCTATGCAGGAAAGACAGGTCACTATCGGGGATTCCACATATCTTCTCGATGAACCTTTCCTGGTGCTTGCAACACAGAACCCCATCGAACAGGAAGGAACATACCCGCTTCCTGAAGCCCAGGTAGACCGCTTTATGCTTAAGGTATTGATCGGTTACCCGTCCAAAGAAGAAGAGAGAGGCATTATCCGTGAAAATATAGGAACCACTTTTCCTAAACCTGATACTGTAATTAAAACCTCAGATATCATTAAGGCCCGGAATGTAGTCAGGGAGGTCTATATGGATGAAAAGATTGAAAACTATATTCTCGATATAGTATTTGCCACACGTGACCCTGAAAAATATAACCTGGGAAAATTCAGGCCTATGATCTCTTACGGTGCATCTCCCAGGGCATCAATTTACCTGGCACTTGCATCAAAATCATTTGCCTTTATAAAACGCAGAGGATTTGTTATCCCCGAAGATGTAAGGGCAGTATGCCATAATGTTATGAGACACAGAATTGGACTGACATATGAGGCTGAAGCGGAAAATATAAACCAGGATAATATAATCACTGAAATACTCAATACTGTGGAAGTTCCTTAAATCAAAAATATATGTCAATGAAAAGCTTTTTTACGGGTGCATTACTCTTCCTCGTCGTTAACCTTCCCTTTATGGGACAAAACCTGATAGGTTACCACGAACGGGACATAAGAAGTTATATGAAACAAAACCAGAAAAGTATGATCATGCAGGGACTGACTTTCAACAATACTTACAGGTACCTGAAGTATGCCGACAGAAGTCAGTCCCAGACTCTTTTCTTCTTTCTTTCAGCCGACTCGGTCTGCAGAAGTGTAAGACTGATTTGTGATAAAACCCTTAAAGACAAAAAGGTGGCTGAACTTAATTCCCTCTATAAGCCGGCCGGCAACAACAGGTGGGAGGAGGAAAAGAACGGTACTAAATACTTAGTGGAGCTTAAAGACGAGGATTGGACATTCAATATCAGTATAACAACCAAACCGGCCAATTAGGTTAAGAAGGTGGAAGCTGTAGAGCTGATTAAAAAAGTAAGACGTATTGAAATTAAGGCAAGGGGATTGTCGAGGCATATCTTCGCCGGCCAGTATCACAGCGCCTTTAAGGGGAGAGGTATTGCTTTCAGCGAGGTAAGAGAATACCGCTACGGAGATGACATCAGAAATATTGACTGGAATGTTACCGCCAGGTTTAACCATCCCTATGTTAAAGTATATGAAGAGGAAAGGGAACTTACCGTAATGCTCCTTATCGATGTAAGCGGTTCCGGAATATTCGGTACAAGGAACAGCTTTAAAAGGGAGGTGATGACAGAGATAGCAGCTGTACTTGCATTCTCGGCAATCCTTAATAACGATAAGATCGGTGTTATGTTTTTCTCCGACAAAGTAGAGAAAATTATAAGACCCCAGAAAGGAAGAAAACATATCCTGCGCATTATCAGGGAACTTCTGGAGTTTAACCCCGAAAGTAAAAAAACCGATCTGAATGAACCTCTCAGGTATCTTACAAATGCAATAAGAAAAAGATGCACAGCCTTTATAATTTCCGATTTTATCTCTCCCGATTTTGATGAATCTCTCAGGATAGCATCAAATAAACATGATATAGCAGCCTTAAAGATTTATGATCCTGCCGAAACAGCTATACCCGATATAGGACTGGTAAGGATTTCCGATCCGGAATCAGGTTTCGAAAAATGGGTTGATACATCTTCATCAGTCTTACGGCGCAATTATTCACAATGGTGGAATAACCTGAGTGAAAAAACAAAAAATACTTTCATAAGGGCAGGTGTCGATTCAGTTTCGGTCTCAACAGGTGAAGACTATGTGCCGGCACTGATCCGGTTCTTTAAGAAAAGATAGTGTATGAGGAGGCTTTCGCACATATTATTAATGCTTTTCGCCATCCCGGGAGTAATTTCATCCCAGGAAGTGACAATAAAATCTTTCTTTGATACTTCCCGTATTTTCATCGGAGACCAGATAAAATATATTATCACCCTCGAAAAACCGGCAAATCTGAATATAAGCCTGCCTGTTTATAAAGACTCTCTGCTGAAACAGATTGAAATTATTAAGGGGCCTGAAGTTGACTCTTCTGCAGCAGAAAAAGGTTTTGTAAAGATAAAGCATAAGTATCTTGTGACTTCATTTGATTCCGGATTTTATCAGGTCCCTCCGGTATATGCTGAGATAAAGACAGATTCAGGAGTAAAGCGTTATTATTCTGATTATGCATGGCTGGAGGTGATGAGGGTGAAGATCACACCTCCCGATACGGCTTCAGGTATTTTCGATATTATTGAACCTGTCCGGATACCCCTTACAGCAGGAGAGGTTATTCCATGGATATTGTTTGCTGCACTGATAGTTGTTGTTATCTGGGTAACAATAAAAATCATTAAACGTTTCAGAAAAGTACCGCAGGCACATGAACCTGAACGGCCGTCAGAACCGGCACATGTAATAGCCTTCAGGGAACTGGAGAACCTCAAAATGCTTAAGCTGTGGCAGAAGGGTGAAACCAAGGAATACTATTCACGACTTACTGAAATCATCAGGCAATACCTTTATAACCGTTATTCGGTAGAGTCGATGGAAATGACAACCCCCGAAACACTGGATGCCGTTCAGAAGTCGGCCATCCTTGAAGATGATCAATACAGGATGCTAAGAACTATACTTACAGGAGGAGACCTTGTGAAGTTTGCAAAATATTACCCGGAACCATCGGAAAATGAACTCCATTTTGAGCATGCATGGTCTTTTGTAAAAGCTACCATGGTACCTGTATTACCTGATGTTAACCGGAATGAGCCCTTGAAGAGGGAGGAGGAGGCAAAATGAAAAACATTGTATTTGCTTCACCCGGGTTTTTATACTTCCTGGCACTGTTGCCTGTGATGATTGTACTATATATTCTGCGCTACCGTAAACCTAACGCCGCACTGAATGTGTCATCAGCGGAGCAGTTTAATGCTTTCCCTGCAGTCAGCTTCAGAATTTACATGCGGCACGTGCTATTTGCATTAAGAGTACTCTCTGTTGGTCTGCTGATTATCATCCTTGCCAGACCACAGTCGACAAACAGCTATCAGGATGTTACCACAGAAGGAATAGATATTATTCTGACACTCGATATATCGGGAAGTATGCTTGCCCGTGACTTTAAACCAGACCGGCTTGAGGCATCAAAGAATGTTGCAACTGAGTTTATTACCGCACGTCCGTACGACAGAATCGGCCTTGTGGTATTCAGCGGCGAGAGCTTTACCCAGTGTCCTCTTACAACCGATCATGCAGTGCTGATTAACCTTCTGAGGGAAGTTAAAAGCGGGATCATTGAGGATGGTACAGCAATAGGTGAAGGCCTTGCTACTGCTGTAAACCGTATCAGGGACGCAAAGGGAAGGAGCAGGGTCGTTATTCTTCTCACTGACGGCATAAATAACAGAGGCATAATTGCTCCCCTTACTGCAGCTGAAATTGCAAAAACCTTCGGCGTCAGGGTGTATACAATCGGTGTAGGAACAATGGGAGTGGCTCCGATGCCGGTCAGAACACCTTTCGGAATCAGATATGAAGATATGCCTGTTGAGATTGATGAAGATATTCTCCGAAACATTGCATCAGTTACAGGCGGCAGTTATTTCAGGGCGACTGATAATAATAAGCTCTCACAGATTTACTCCGAAATTGATAAAATGGAGAAATCAAGACTCGAAGTGAGACACTTCAGGGTAAGGGAAGAAAAATTTTTCATACCCGCTGTTATTGTAACAGTGATTTTTATACTGGAGTTTCTACTGAGGAATCTTGTACTGAAAAGTCTGACTTAAAAGAGGATGAAAGATGAACCTTTTCAGATTTGCAAATCCTGAATACCTCTATCTGCTCCTGGCAGTGCCGGTGATGATTCTGATTTTTGTGCTCAACAGAATCAGACAAAACAGGGCCCTTGAGCGTTACGGCGACAGGAATTTAGTTAAAAGGCTTATACCTGATCTTTCATCAGCCCGCCCGGTCGTCAAAACGATTTTTTCTGTTCTGATATTAATATTTCTTTCTATCATGCTTGCACGTCCGCAGTTCGGATCCAGGATAGAAGAAGTGAAGAGAAAAGGGGTTGAGGTAATAGTTGCGCTCGATGTCAGTAATTCAATGCTTGCAGAGGATGTTCAGCCCAGCAGACTGGAACGTGCCAAACAGGCACTTTCCCGCCTGGTCGAGACTCTGACTGATGATAAATTCGGACTCATTGTATTCGCCGGTGATGCCTATATCCAGATTCCCCTGACCGCAGATTATGTATCTGCAAAAATGTTCCTTTCCACCATAAACCCGTCTGCAGTTCCAAAACAAGGAACTGCTATTGGTTCGGCTATATCCTTGGCAATGAGATCTTTTTCACAGGGACAGGATAAAAGCAGGACTATGATTATTATCACCGACGGTGAAAACCATGAGGATGACCCTGTTTCTGCAGCAGGTGAGGCAGCAAAACAGGGTATAGTAATTCATACCGTGGGAATAGGTTCCCCCGAGGGAGTTCCTGTAGCCCTTACGGTTAACGGACGACGCGAATTTCTGAAAGACCACGAAGGAAATACCGTAATTACCAGGCTTAATGAGAACATCCTTAAAGAAATAGCCATAGCCGGCAATGGAAAATATGTCAGGGCTACATCAGCAAGCCTCGGCCTTGAACAGATTTTGTCAGATATCAGAAAAATGTCGAAACAGGAAATTGAAGGTAAAATATTTACAGAATATAATGACCAGTTTCAGTTTTTTGCCGGACTGGCTCTTTTATTCCTCTTAGCTGATTTTCTCCTAATGGATAAAAAGAACCGTAAGCTTTCGGGGTTGAAAATCTTTAAATTAAGATTCTGATATGAAGGTTCATTATTTACACCGGCAGATTTTAATTTCATTGCTTCTTCTGGCAATAACTGAGATTATATATGTGGTTCCGTCAAATGCTCAGGAAGAGCGGAAACTTATCAGAAAAGGCAATACAAAATATTATGATGGTCAGTACAATGAGTCGGAGATCCTTTACAGGAAAGCTATTGATAAAAACGGACCCTCATATCCTGCATTATTCAACCTCGGAGACGCACTTTACAAACAGAATAACTTTGAAGAGGCTTCAGGCAAATTTTCTGCTTCACTTGATATGCAGAACGACAAAATAAAGAAGTCTCAGAGCTTTTATAACCTCGGAAACTCACTTCTTAAAAATAATAAAATAAGTGAAAGCATTGAAGCATACAAAAACTCATTAAGGCTTAATCCCTCAAATGTTATGGCTAAGCACAACCTTGCTTTTGCCCAGGATATGTTAAAGAAGCAGCAGGAGCAGCAACAGCAAGAGCAAAAGAATCAGAATCAGGACGATAAGAAGGATGATAAACAGAATGATAATAAAAATCAGCAGGATAACCGTCAGAATGAACAAAATCAGCAGCAAAATCAACAGCAACAAAATCAACAGCAAAATCAACAGCAGCAACAACAGCAGCAGGAGGGAATGAACAGGGAAGATGCTGCCAGGATTCTGGAAGCCCTGGCAAATCAGGAGAAAAAGGTACAGGAGAAAGTGAAGGATGCCAAAGCGGCAGGAGAGAGGGTCAGAACACTGATTAACTGGTAAAAGGATTATGAGGATATTAACATTCATATATTTCATTTGCAGCATCTCTGCAATGACTCCGGCACAGGATATCTACGTAAAAACCGAGTACCCGCGTGTGGTGAGTCAGGGTGAGCAGTTTGCAGTAACCTGGACTATCAACACCGGCGGCGGTGAAATGAATGCTCCTCCTTTTAATGGTTTCTACAGGTTAATGGGGCCACAGACCAGCTACAGTTCAAGTACAAGTATTATCAATGGTAAAATATCACAGGAGACCTCATACTCCTATACCTATTACCTGCAGGCAGTTGAGCCGGGAAGGTTTACCATACCTCCGGCAGTAATAAAAGTAAAAGGTAAGGAATACAGGTCCGATTCACTGTATATCGAAGTAATACCTGATCCTTCTGCCAGGCAACCCGGACAGGGAGCAGGCAAAGAGGCTCTTCAGGAACCATCTCAAAACCAGCCCTCGGGAGGAGACCTGTATATAAGGCTTATACCAAACCGTACAGAAGTATTTGCCGGCGAACCCGTAATTCTGACTCTTAAAATCTATAATCGTACCGATCTGTCAGGTATACAGGAGATTAAATACCCCTCCTTTAACGGGTTTATTAAGGAGGAACTGGAAACACCTCCGCTTAAATCACTGCAAAGAGAGAATGTTAACGGGGTAATCTACGGAACAGGTATAATACAACAGTTTCTTGTATTCCCCCAGTTAACGGGTGACCTGAAGATTGACCCGGTACAGGTTACGGCTCTTGTCCAGCAAAGGATAAGCGACCCTGATCCCTTCTTTGGCGACTTCTTTGCCAGATTTTCAAATGTTCAGAGGATGCTTGTCAGCAACCCCGTTAACTTAAAGGTGAAGCCGCTTCCGCCGGGCAAACCCGATAATTTCTCGGGCCTTACGGGAAATGTTAAAATAAGTGCATCCCTGAATAAGGACACGGTAAGTGTTAATGATGCCGTAAACCTGAAAATTGTAATCAGCGGTTCCGGAAATATGAAATATGCCGGTGCCCCTTCAGTGAAATTATCTCCCGATATTGAAAAGTATGATCCTAAAATCACCGATAATATCAGAACAAGTACCACGGGACAATCGGGTCAGAGGACTTATGAATATGTCCTTATACCCAGGCATCATGGTGATTTCACAATCCCTCCCGTAACATATTCATATTTTAACCCGGTTTCAAAACAATATGAGACAGCATCAACGGGTGAGCTTAAGTTCCATTCACTGAAGGGTACCGAACAAACTCAGGTGGCGGTTTTCGGAGGGATATCCAAAGAGGATGTACGGTATCTCGGAAAAGATATCAGGTTTATCATGTCATCTCCGGGTTTATGGATTAATAATGAAAGATTGTTTGTTTCTTCTCCGCTGTTTCCTTACCTGTACATTACAGCGATAATCGTATTTATAATTGTCGTTATGATAAGAAGGGAGCATATCAGAAGAAACTCCGATATTGCCCGCGTCAGAAACAGAAAAGCTGGACGTATTGCGGGAAAAAGACTGGCAACTGCCGGAAGATTATTGCGCAGCGGGGATAACGATAAATTCTATGAGGAACTGCTAAAGGCAGTATGGGGCTATCTGAGCGATAAATTCTCTATTCCCCTTGCTGAAATGAACAGAGCCAGGGCAATAGAGGAACTTAAAAAGAGAGGTATTGAAGAGAGCGTAATTGATCTCGTACGAGATATTATTGATAAATGTGAGTTTGCAAGATTCGCACCGGCTTCAATAACATCGGAAAACAAGGCTGTTTTCGACAGAGCAGCAACCTTTATAAAGACAATTGAAAACAAACTGTAAGGTGAAAAGGAAACTGAATAAATATATCTTCGCCACCCTTCTGTTACTCCCTTTGATGGTTTCGGGGGCAGATCTGAACGAGAATAATACTGATCAGAGATTCATGGAGGGAGTGGAATTATATACCGCAGGAAAATATAACGAGGCTCTCGAGATCTGGAAGTCTCTTTACAATGAAGGGTACAGGTCGGCCGGACTGAATTACAATATTGCAAATGCATGTTTCAAGATAAACGATATACCCGGGGCAATCCTATTCTATGAAAGAGCATTGCTGCTTAAGCCGTCAGGCGAGGATATAAGATACAACCTTGAGATTGCCAGAACAATGGTGGTCGACAAATTCAATGAAGTACCCGAGGTCTTTTTTATAACATGGTTTAATTTTATCTCACTTTCAGCACGCTCCGATACTTGGGCTGCAGTAAGTATTCTTTCATTCATTTTGTTCTTTTTGCTCCTTTCACTGTATCTTTTCAGCAGCAGGTACCGACTGAAGGTGGCATCTTTCTGGATTGCACTCTCACTTCTTATTGTCAGCGGAAGCACTCTGGCATTCTCGTTAAGAAACAGGTATCTGCTTAATTACAGCGGCAAGGCAATAGTTGACTGTCCTCAAGTCAGCGGCAGAAGCTCTCCTGATGAGAGGGGAAATGAACTCTTCCTGATTCATGAGGGTACAAAGGTAACAGTAACAGACTCACTTAAGGTCTGGTATGAAATAAGACTTCCTGATGGCAACAAGGGATGGGTACCAAGAAATTGTGTGGAAAAAATATAAAAAATGCAACTATTTTGCTATATTTCAGGTCAGAATTATAGGACAAGGACATAATCAGTTTATATGAAAAGACTTCTGTACATCTTTTTCCTTTTTCTTCTTATTACGGGTTGTAAAAAACTGGAAAAAGAGCCTCTTGGTCCCACAGATATCAGAATCAGGAACTTGTCTGATGTGGTTATGAATGAGCTGACGGTAGAAACAGGAGGCGGTACCAATAACTATGGTATACTCAACGCTTTGTCTGTCACAGACTATTTTCGTTTTGAAAAAGCATATCCGAAGGCAAATATATCGGCAATTATCAACGGTCAGAAATATAAAACCGACACGGCAATTTATTACTACATGCAGTATCTGGGTCAGGTTAAGGCTACCTACGAAATTTTTATTGAAAGTGACGCTCAGAGAAAGCTGAAGATCAGCAACGTGGTAATGGAATCCGACCTGAAGTAAATTAACCGGAAAAAATTTTCAATCACAGGCCGAACTTTTTTGTCCGGCCTTTGTTTTATTATCAGACAGGTTTTTCATGGTTGGTTATAGGTTAGTTATGTTTAAGAGGCGAAAGCCTCTTTTTCTTTTACCAGACAACCGGTTCAATTCCGTTCTGCTGAAGGTAATCATTGCATTTGCTGAAATGCCTGTTTCCAAAGAATCCCCTTGATGCCGAAAGGGGAGAGGGATGCACTGATTCCAGTACCAGGTGACGGGTTTTATCTATGGCACCACCTTTTTTCTGGGCATAGGCTCCCCAGAGAAAGAATACGACTTTGTTTTTTTCCCTGTTAAGTAATTCAATTACTGCATCGGTGAATTTTTCCCACCCTTTACCCTGATGGGATCCAGCCTGGCCTGCCCTGACGGTAAGGATGGCGTTCAGAAGAAGCACACCCTGCCTTGCCCATCTTTCAAGATTTCCCGTTCCGGGTACCGGAATGCCAAGGTCATTTTCAATCTCCTTAAAGATGTTTATAAGACTTGGAGGAAAAGGGATACCGTCGAGGACTGAAAAGCAGAGTCCGTGGGCCTGCCCTGGCCCGTGATAAGGATCCTGTCCGATTATTACGGCTTTAACATTATCAAATGGGCAGAGATTGAATGCGTTAAAGATCAGGCTGCCGGGGGGATAGATGGTTTTTGTACGGTACTCTTCCCTTACAAACTCAGTCAGATTTTTAAAGTATTCTTTTTCGAATTCCGGTAAAAGCCTGGTTTTCCAGCTCTCTTCGATTTTGACTTCCATTTGATTTGATCTGTTTTGAGATGTTTTAAAAGTAAAAAAAAAACAAGACTGTCGGATAGTGAAATGATAATATGTTATAGTTTAAAATGGGCTCAACCAGGAGTTTGAGCCCAACGGATTATGGATGTTCGGCTGAGCGTCCTCGCTCAGCCGGGGAAGAATACAGAATAAAAAGGGCTCAGCCAGGAGTTTGAGCCCAACGGATTATGGATGTTCGGCTGAACGTCCTCGTTCAGCCGGTGGTATTTACAGGTAAAAAATGGGCTCAACCAGGAGTTTGAGCCCAACGGATTATGGATGTTCGGCTGAGCGTCCTCGTTCAGCCGGGGAAGAATACAGAATAAAAAGGGCTCAACCAGGAGTTTGAGCCCAACGGATTATGGATGTTCGGCTGAACGTCCTCGTTCAGCCGGTGGTATTTACAGGTAAAAAATGGGCTCAACCAGGAGTTTGAGCCCAACGGATTATGGATGTTCGGCTGAGCGTCCTCGTTCAGCCGGGGAAGAATACAGAATAAAAAGGGCTCAACCAGGAGTTTGAGCCCAACGGATTATGGATGTTCGGCTGAACGTCCTCGTTCAGCCGGTGGTATTTACAGGTAAAAAATGGGCTCAACCAGGAGTTTGAGCCCAACGGATTATGGATGTTCGGCTGAACGTCCTCGTTCAGCCGGGGAAGAATACAGAATAAAAAGGGCTCAGCGAGGACGCTGAGCCCAACGTTATTATATCATTAATTATTATTGTAGAGATATAAGAACCATAATTTTTCCGGTACCGGCGCCTGAGAAGCTCTCCACGGCCTTGCCGATAATGGCTCCGCGTCTTCTCTCATTTTCGGCCAGAATTCTTTTAAGATCATCAAAATCTTTTGCCTCATTCACATCGAGCAGGCTCCATTTCATAGCGCAACCGGGGGTCGAGGATGATGTAAGATAATCGCCCGGCTGTATCGGGCCGTTTTCCCCGGTTACGTTAACAGGTACGCGGCCTGCCAGGGCAAGCTTGGCAGCCTGAACGCCCTTCTTCTCTTCACCGGTCTTTCCGTCAAGAATCAGATCCATACCCATCGTAAGATGAGGATTGGTTGAGACTACTCCCAAAATACCAGTCTGGTAGGGTCTGGTTGACTTAATGGCACTTTCCTTAACTGACGGGTTGGCAACAACTACATCAGCCGGCTGTAGATTTCCATTGGTGTCATAAATACATTCAGCAAGATCAAAGCCGTCACCAGTACGGATATTAGCGTAAAGTCCATAATTTGTACCTGTTGAACTTGCTTTATAAGAATAAAAGTACCCCGAATATACTGCAGGAGATGCAGATGCATTATATTGGTATACATAACTTCTTATACCATAAGCAGAGCCTGTACCGTATTGGTATGCGTAATTATATGAAGCATATACACTACCGGATGCACTTGAATTATTCTGATTTACATAGTTCCTGATTCCGTATAAAGCTGAAGAACCTGTTTTAAGGTCGGCATAGTTATAATTGTAAATACCAGATGCAGTGTTTGTTGTATAGTTGTAGATGCCATATGTTGCACTGTCCGGGTAAACATATAATGCTCCGCTCTTTTTAACTTCCAGGGCATTATGCCGGGTTCCAGAATCTCCGTTTCCAATTACAAATAGTGGGTCATTGTTATTCCAGCTGTCCTTGCTGCCACTAATCACATTATAAGTACCAACCACAAAACTGTTTGCCGACTGTGCTTCCAGGTTGTCCCCAAAAGCAAAGGCATTGTAGCCGGTAGTTTTGTTATTCGACCCGGCAGCCATGGAATAAGCCGAGTCGGCAACATTTGAATGACCGAATGCTACAGCACCAAGCGATCGTGCAGTGTTATTGAATCCGATTGCCATACCCCCGTTTGAAGCAGTATTACCGTTTCCGATAGCAATTGAATAATCGCCTGTAGCTGTATTGTATACATTAATATTTACTGGCAACCAATAACATATACCGGTAATTTTATTACAGAAACGTTTCAGATAGCTGGTGGTATACTGGCTGCCGATTGCAAGTGATTTATTTCCCCACGCTCTGGAATAATAGCCGATAGCTGTGGCATAGGTGCCTAACTGAGTACCGCCGTCACTTGTGTTTGATCCCATTCCGATGGCAACAGAATAATTTGCCGGTGAGGAGGCACCGTAACCCATAGCAGTGGAATATGTTCCAGATGAAGTAGCCTGGTATCCTATTGCTGTACTGTAGTTTCCTGAAGAGGTCGGCTGGTAACCCAGGGCCATGCTGTATTGTCCTGAAGATGTAGGTCCATATCCCATAGCTGTACTGTAGACTGCGGAGGCAGTAGAATTTACACCAAAGGCCATTGAACCCTTCTGGCTGGCCTGGGCACCCATGCCCATGGCTACAGAATAGGTGCCGGTTGTTTTTGTGGGCCTTGAGGTATTGACGTTACCGCTGGCATCCAGTCCGTAGGTGCCTATTGCAAATGAATTATCGGCTGCGGCTTCACTGTTATATCCGAACGAGAATGAATTAGTTGTTGTGGCTTTAGCCTGGTAACCGATGGCGACAGCATAACTGTTCTGGGCCGAAGCCTGGTAGCCCATTGCCACGGAAGTGGCTCCTGTGGCTGAGGCGCTTGTGCCGAGGGCAAGGGAACCTGTTCCTGTTGCTGAGGCCAGGCGTCCGAAGGCGCTTGCTTCAGATGCAGAAGAACCGGTAACGGCTCCAAAACCTACTGCCACCGAACTTGCCCCCTGGGCATTCGCACTCTTACCGAATGCGCTGGCGTCGGTTGCCGTAGCGGCGGTAACAGCACCGTAACCCACCGCAACTGAGCTTATCCCGTTGGCTACAGCACTTCTTCCAAGAGCTGCGGAGTAATTGCCAGGGGTTGAAGCCTGGAAGCCCAGTGCAATAGAGTAGTCACCGGAGGCAGAAGCATAATAGCCCATAGCTGCAGCATAGGGTTTTGATGCATTGGCATAGAAACCGAGGCTGAGCGATGCGGTTCCTGTTGCATATGCCCTGTATCCGAATGCATGTCCGTAAGGTGCAGTTGCGTAGGAATAGTATCCCACGGCTGTCGAGTTGGCTCCTGATGCATAGGCACGGTATCCGATTGCTGTTGAGTAATTTCCCACCGTTGTAGCACCCCATCCGAAAGAGGCGGAATAGGCACCCTGTGAATTTGCAGTCACACCAATACCGATAGTCCCGGTACTAAGTGCCTGAGCGCCCATTCCAATTGCTGTTGAATAGTTGCCGGTCGCCCTTGTGGGTGTTGAGAGGGGATTGCCGAGCGTATCGATACTTACCGAACCGAAAGCGAAAGATCTTGTTCCGGTTGCTTCGGCGCCGGAGCCGAAGGCATACGATTCAGGTCCGGTGGCTTTGGCTGCATCTCCCATGGCAAAGGCATTTGAAGCTGTGCTTACTCCGCTGGCATTGCTAACCCCCGCAATGGAATTCTTACCTATGCTTGTAGAGTAGTCACCTAAAGCCCTGGCCTTATAACCAAATGCCTGGGAATAATTTCCCCTTGCAACGGAACGATATCCGAGTGCAGTAGAATAAAGGCCAACGCTGTCTTTCGATGCAATCCTTACGTTACCGGCAAAGAAGGCATTCTTGTTAGGATACCACAAAACCTGAGGTGAACCGGCTACGACATCTACCAGATTAGAACCTGTTACATTCATGTAAAAATCGGGCAGTATCCCTTTGGCAGCATCAAATCCGCCAATTGCAAAACCACCCTTTGAGCCTTTGGTCGGATTATTATCTATGTAGATTCTGACACTGTCGGGAGTTACCCTGAAATAGTCCTGAGATGGAGCTTTTTCCCCGAAACCGCCGATGGCAAACCCGCCCTTGGTTGCTTTTGAACCGGTAGGAACGAAAATATTAACTGCATCGGGATAAACTGCAAAAACAGTCTGACCATCTTTTCTTTTTACTTCAAAGAGGGCATCCGGTGAAGCATCGTTGGTGCCGATAACTTTTGCTCCTGCCGAGAGCTCTCCGGCTTTGGCAGAAACCATTGCATAAGGCACTGTCCAGAGTTTGGCTGAACCCATTATCTTCCATGTGCTTCCACTGTTCTGGGAAATTTTTGTGCCAACATAATATGGTCCTGGTGTCCATGATATGGCACTGAATGATGTGGAAGAACCCTGGAACTTGGTACCCGTTCCGAGCACCACGGTAAACATACCAAAGGAATTGGTTTTCACATTCGTGTGAGTCTCCTCCCAAACATACGTTCCCGTGCCTGAGTTGTAAAATCCTGTAGTATCGGACAGTATCGACAACCGCACCCAGAGAGTTGCGTTTGTGATGGGATTTCCTGCATTGTCGCGGGCAATTGCCTGATAGTTGAATCCCTGCGGTACTTGTGAAAACAGGGAAATAGTAACCGCAATAAAAACAGATGTGAGCAGATGCTTTTTCATATAATACGGTTTAATTGTTTCCGGTTATGTCAAAGAAAAAGGGAAAAAATCAAAATAAAGTTAAGAATATAGATCGGAACAAAGGTGTTTTTTGAATGATATTTACATAAAGAATGTAATTTTTTTGATAAATGTATATTCCCGTTATATAATCTTTAACTTTTATTTGACTAAAATTCCCTGTAAAAAGTTGCTTTTGTTTACTGACATTGTTAATTCCGGGCAGGTTTATTATAGTGAACCCCTGAAATAAAACAAGACACAGGTACACCAGTTTTTCTGAACTGGATTAATGGAAGCCAGGTTAGATAATTTAAGTTGCCGTTTTGAATTGGATCACTTATTAAATTTAAAAATTGAGCAGTTCAGAGAGTATAACCGGTAATGAAGAAATAGAAAGTAAATAATAACCGTCAGTTATTTTTTAAATACAAAATAGACAGCCAGCACCAGAAAGATAAACCCGATAAGATGATTTATTCTGAAATGTTCTGTCCTGAAAACAATTATGGTAAACAGTGTAAAAACAAGTATAGATATTACTTCCTGTATGACCTTAAGTTCAACAAGTGAAAATGGGCCTCCGTTACCCCTGAAGCCTATACGGTTTGCCGGCACCTGGAAGAAATACTCAAAGAGTGCGATACCCCAGCTCATAAGTATTACTGCCAGAAGAGTAAGATTTTCAAACCTGCTCATGGTCTTTAGCTTAAGATGACCATACCATGCGATCGTCATAAATGTATTTGAAAGAATCAGAAGCAAAACAGTATAGAGACCTTTCATTGCAATCAGTTGTTCATATCGTTAATTATCCTCTGCAGGATTTGTGTAAAATCATAGCCGGCTGCCCTGGTGGCGGCTACAAAGCCTCCGTCTTCAGAGATACAGGGATTGGCATTTATCTCGATAACGAAAGGCTGGCCTTCATCGTCAACCCTCATATCGATCCTGGCATATCCCTTCAGTCCGAACACCTTCCAGCACTTAACGGCTGTCTCTTCAATCTTTATGCGCAGCAATGGATCCATTTCATCTCCCGGAAACCGCCTGATGGTGTTTTCACATTCGAAACTGCCGTGGATCCATTTTGCGGTATAGTCAACAATTTTAGGCCTGTCGGGCCCGAAGCCCACAAATGTCATCTCTGCAAGTGGAAGCACTTCAGGCCCCGAAGGACCAGCTAAAACACTGACATTATACTCACTTCCGTCAATAAAATCCTGGATTATCCAGTGCGAATCCGTTTTGTCCCTAAACATCTCTTCCATTCCGTCATTCCATGTAAATACGGATTCCGGAGTAATTCCCATCGAGCCGTCTTCCCATGATGGTTTTATAATATACTTCTTCCCCTTGGTTAAAGTATTACAGGCAGAAGGGTGGATTGTTTGCGGACTGCTGATTCCGGCTTCTGTCAGTATTCTGGCTGTCAGAGACTTACTTGTTGTAAGGAACATTGCCTCAAGGGGATTACCAGTATATGGGATATTGTGCATATTCAGGATTGCAGGAATAAAATAAAGTAGCTCACCCTTATTACCGATTGATTCAGCAAGGTTGAAAACAAAATCGAATTTTTCCTTTTTCAGTGTGGCAATCTCCTCCATAAATAAGGAAGTTATTCCGAGCCTGAAGGTGGAGATGTTCATTTTTTTTAAGTTTACCTCTACCCATTCGGCCTGGTCGAGGATATCCAGTTCATCGGGCAGGGCGTTTTTACCGGGCTCGTTATAAAGGATACAGCATCTCATGTATGAAGGTTATATCTTTTCATTGCCGATTTTACGATTCTCTCTATCAGTTCATTATATTCGATGCCTTCATAACGTGCAAGAATCGGAAGGTCGGAGTCTATGGGATTAAGGCCGGCAAGAGGATTTGCTTCGATGAAACATATTCTGCCGTTACGGTCGGTTTTTACGTCAACCCTTCCTGCGTCTAGTCCGCCGATTGCTTTCCATGCCCTCAGTGCTACGTCTTTGGCTTCTACTTCTATTTCTTTGTCGAGAGGTCTGTACTGGCAGAAATCCTCATAGTTTTCCTTATATTCATAGGAGTAGGGGAGATCGTTGTTGCAGATGATTTCCATTCCGCCGACAGCATAGGCTTCCTCACCGCTCCCGATTAATCCTACTGTGAATTCCCTTCCTGGAAGATATTCTTCAACGAGGGCAGGTTGTTCAAACCTCTTAAGAAGGTATTCGGCTGTTTCTTTAAGTTCGGCCGGAGATCTGAGTACACTCTTGTCAGTTATTCCTTTACCGGTACCCTCGGAAACCGGCTTTATAAAGAGAGGATATTCAAGCCGGCATTTGTCAGTGTCTTCCGGTTTGTTTATAAGCATTCCCGGGCTGACAGGTACTCCGGCTGAGGAAACGATAATTCTCCCCAGATATTTGTTTAATGAAACACCTAATACGAGAGGTCCGCTGAATACATAAGGTATTTTATACTGGTCGAGCAGAGCAGGTACAACCGATTCTCTTCCGTCGCCGTACAATCCTTCTGTTATGTTGAAGACCAGATCCCATTTCTTTCCTTTGTGAAGTGCCTCTATCAGTTGAAATATATTACCTATTTCTTCGGTTTCAAACCCCATACACTGAAGTGCATTATTCAATGCCGTGATGGTTGATTCCTGGTCAAATTCTGCAGTGTCTTCCATGGAAAATCCGCGATCGAGATACCACGACCGCAGGTCAAATGTAAGTCCGATTTTCATAAATAATCAGATTTCCGGGTATTCGCAGATTGTACCCTTATAATTACGAAGTACTATCTTTTCACCGGTATGTTCAACGACATAGTCGGGCAGAAGGGGTATTTTTCCGCCTCCGCCCGGAGCATCTATAACATATTGAGGTATAGCATAACCACTGGTAAAACCACGGAGTCCTTTTATTATTTCCAGCCCCTTTTTCACTGAGGTTCTGAAGTTGGATGAACCCGGAATAAGGTCGCATTGATATAAATAGTATGGTCTTACCCTTATCATCAGAAGCTTATGAAACAGTTCCTTCATAACTTTCACATCGTCATTGATTCCTTTTAGCAGCACAGTCTGGCTTCCAAGAGGGAATCCGCCATCGGCAAGTTTAGTACAAGCCTCTCCGCACTCTTGGGTTATTTCATCCGGATGTGAAAAATGAAGACTGATAAACAACGGATGATATTTCTTTAATATGGTAATAAGTTTATTGGTAATCCTTTGCGGCAGAACAACCGGAACACGAGTTCCTATTCTGATGATTTCCACATGGGATATTTCCCGGATGTTCCTGAGTATATAATCCAGCATTTCGTCCGACATTGTCAGGGGGTCACCTCCGCTGATCAGAACATCTCTTACTTCAGTGTGGTTTCTGATGTATTCAAAAGCTTTTTCAAAATCATTCTTACCGAGTTTATCAAGCTTTCCTACTGAATGTGAACGGGTGCAATACCGGCAGTATGCACTGCAGACCTGGGTAACCGTAAAAAGAACCCGGTCGGGGTATCTGTGAACAATACCTTTAACTGGAGAGCTTAACTGTTCATGGAGTGGATCTGTTTTCTCCTCAGGCATCTGCAGAAGCTCTTCCACAACAGGCACAACAATTCTCCTGAGAGGATTGGAAGACCTTGTGTTGTATATCAGCGATGCAAAGTAAGGAGTAACCCTGAGAGGCAACCTGCCTTTCAGATTATTCAGGGCCATGATTTCTTTTTCCGACAACCGGATAATTTTTCTAAGGTCCTCAATTGTAGTAATTGAATTCCGGAGCTGCCATCTCCAGTCGTTCCATTGATCGACAGTTGCCAGTGGGAAATTGCGGCGAATGAAATCCGCATTCCGGTTGCTAACTAACTGGTCTGGGGTTTTAATTTGCGGAAAAAACATGGTTTCCGCGCCAGGCTCTTCATCTGAAGAGCAACCCGTGAGGCGGCCTTCTCCGAGGAAAGCTGATGCCTCATTATTGTTAGCGTTCATGATAAGAGTTTCACTTCTTTTTTAATCTCTTCTTCTTTTTTTAGTTTAAAATTTCGACGAAAATATATATTCTGTAAATACAATGTGTTTTTTTATAACAGATTATTTCAACTTTTTTATGAAATTATTAACACAGGTATTTCTAAAATGTTCGATCTCTGCGAAAATATCAATTAAATAAAATATAACTGACGATACTTAATCACCAGAGAAATGTTTGAAGTACCTGAGTTATGAGATTTGCCGCGAATCAGAATTTCCTGAAAAGGTTAAGATCAATTGATTCACCCGTAAGTATTCCCGAACCTGCCTGAAATATTTTACCCATAAGTCCCTGGTCAGGTGCAGATCCGTCACCCATTTTTGTTTCATACTCAATTCCCTGCTCCATATAAACCATCGTGCCTGCTTCAGCTATCACGGTCTCTCCCGGATCGAGCTCTACCTCCACAAACTGGATGTCGTCGCCGAAGATCTTAAAATCAATTTCATGTGATGTCATACGAGTAATTTTTTCTGTGAAATTATTAAATCTGCCGGGATTTTTATAATGGTTAAAAAGAAGTAACCCTGGCAACGTTCAATCAGGTTCGTCTCACGGAGGTAACCGGTTGAATCGGGCTGTGGCTTTATTTGTATCCGATCCGGATCAACCCTGCAATGTCAAGAAAATTCTGAAAAAGCCTGCGACCGGTGTTAAAGTATTCCTGTTTAATGGCTTCAAAATCGTTACTGAGCTTTACTTTGTCTAGTTTACAGAGGTCTTCATCCTCGATTGCCCATGAATCGAGCAGATCGCCGGTGAGTTCAAAATGTGACTGTATACCGTATGCTTTTTCACCTGCTTTTACAATCTGATTCCTGCAATAGTCACCGGTAGCGAGCAATTTCATCTCAGTGGTAATCATTACGGTTTCGCCGTGAAGCTGGAAGACAGTCAGGTTATCAGGAAGGTTATAAAACAGAATGTCTTCTCTTCCTTCTGGTGTAAGCATTACTTTGAAAAAACTTCCTGAGGGATCCCTGAATCCGATTTCAGCCGTTTTACATTTTTCTACATTACCTCCCAATGCTTTTACCATAACCTGCATTCCCAGGCAAATACCCAGGTAAGGTATGCCAGATTGAATGGCATTCCTGACAAAATCAATTTCATTTATCATTTTCCGGGATGTGTCGTTTGCGCTGTCGGGCCCTCCGAGCACCACCAATGCCGAGTAATCCCTGATATCACCGTAATCAGCGGAGTCATAAGCATCCCTGATGAGATAACTTATTGCATGTTCCCTGAGTATGATTTCAATAATTCCGGGGTTTTCGCGGGGAACGTTCCGGATTATTAATACCGGTTTTGACATGTTCGTATTGAAAAATTATTTATTGATTTTATTGAAAACAAATTTAAAGGATAATTGAATACCATTTTAATCTAATCTGTTGCTATAAAGAGAATGAAGTTAATATGACCTGTAGGAAATAATTGATTCCCTGAAAAGAACCATTTTTTAATTAATAGGGATATATTTGCATTGCCGGCTGACCTACTGAAGGAGTCCGGAAAAAACCGGAAACATACAAATGAAATTCACGGGTCAGGTTCCGGCAAACCTGTGAAACCGGCTAAATCATCACTTTAATATTATGGATTGGCTGACCGATTTGATTTTCAGTAATTCAGTTGCCCACACAATACTTGTCTATTGTGTTGTTATTGCATGCGGTCTTGCATTGGGTAAGATAAAAATATTCAATGTGAGCCTTGGTATCGCTTTTATACTTTTTGCCGGAATAGCGGCATCTCATTTTGGTTTCAGGATAAACCATGATGTTCTTGAATTTGTGAGAGATTTCGGACTGATACTGTTTGTCTTTTCCATCGGTCTTCAGGTAGGTCCTGCCTTCTTTTCATCTTTCCGCAGATCGGGCGTTATACTGAATATGCTCGCACTTGCACTTGTTTTAACGGGCGCAGTTGTGACTGTAATAATCTGTTTTGTCTCAGATCTTCCAATGCCTGTTATGGCCGGAATAATGTCGGGTGCAGTCACCAATACACCGGGGTTGGGGGCTGTTCAGCAGACATTGAGCCAGATAATGCAGACTAACCCGCAATCAGAAATCCCAGACCCGGGTATAGGATATGCTGTCGCTTATCCTTTCGGTGTACTCGGAGTAATTCTGTCGATGATAATAATAAAAAAGGTATTCGGTATAAACATGGTTGCTGAACAGAAGGCAATTACCGAGGCTCAGCACCCTCCAGACGAAGCCCCTGAAAAGGCAACTATTCGCGTTACATCAGTTAATGCAGCCGGGAAAACCGTTCAGGAGATAACTGAAAAAGCACCGGTAAGAATAATTATTTCAAGACTTCTTCACAATGGGAATCTGATACTGCCCGGACCCGACAGTAAGATTGAACATGGAGATGTACTGCTGGTAGTTACAGGTAAAAAAGATCTTGAGTCAGTTGTCGGCTACCTTGGAACCCGCAGCGACATAGACCTTTCCGCACATCAGGCGAAACTCATTACCAGAAGAATAGTGGTAACAAATACAGATGTGAGAGGAAAAACACTCGGGTCACTCAGATTAAGATCAAGGTATAATATTAATATTACCAGAATAGAGAGATCGGGAATCGAACTTGTGGCAGGACCGGGAATTGAGTTGCAGATGGGCGACCGTCTTACGGTAGTGGGAGACGAGAAGTCAATAGAAAATGTTGCACTGGAAGTGGGTAACTCACTCCGCAGGCTTTATGAACCAAACCTTCTGCCGATTTTCACAGGAATTATACTGGGAGTCATTGCGGGAAGCATACCTCTGAAGGTTCCGGGATTGTCAAATCCTCTTAAACTGGGACTGGCAGGCGGCCCTCTCATTGTGGCCATTATTCTCAGTAAATACGGTCACAGGCTTTCGCTGGCTGCCTATACCACCCCAAGTGCAAATCTTATGCTTAGAGAGACAGGAATTGTTCTGTTCCTGGCAAGCGTCGGGCTTAAGGCCGGCGAGAATTTTATTCCTGCAATTACAACCGGCGGAGGATTTTCCTGGATGGGTTATGGCGCATTGATAACAATTGTACCTGTTCTGATTACCGGAATTGTTGCCAGGAAATGGTTCAGATTCAATTACTTTGAAATATGCGGACTTCTATCCGGAAGTATGACCGACCCACCGGCTCTTGCATACGCAAACAGCCTGGCACAGTCAGAAGCCCCTGCTGTTGCCTATGCAACAGTATATCCGCTGGTCATGTTTATGAGAATTTTTATTGCCCAGTTGCTGGTACTTCTTTTCATCTGATTAAATTTTTTGTATAGGTTTTCTTAATAATTTGATCCAGAGATGTATCACGGTGATTAATAAAAATATCATTGTGAAAGTAGTCAAGCTTCTTCAGAAGATAAAGAAGAGTGTTCTTCTCAGAAAGTGTCAGGTTCCCGGAGATTATGTCTGCTGCCCTGCTCATCTCAGGAAGAATAATCCTTATCTCTTTCATTCCTCTTTCGGTAATAGCTACCCTTACCTTCCTTTTGTCATCTCTGTCAGGAAATTCCCTGATTAATCCCTTCGCCACAAGACGCCTCAGTATCTCAATACCGGTACTCTTTTCCATAATCTGGTCAGATATCAGTTCACTCTTTGCCATGCTTTTATGAGTCATAAGTGTTATAAGAAACGAGAATTCATCTCCCGTCTGAAGAAGGCTCTCTTCAAGTGCTTTGCGAATATAGCACCTGGCATATCTGTACATGAATACAAGAAGAATTGATATCTCACTGTTAATGCTTCTGAAACCTTCAAATTCATTATCATTTGAAACACCTGAAATTTTTCTCAAAACCAGTTCTTCATCGCTATAGAAGGAATTCAGGTAACCGAGAAAATCCGACATGTTTAAATCTCCGTTATGCTTATTTCTTTCCGCGAATTCAGAATACCTTTCTATTAACTCTTTTAAAACATTCATGGACATAAACTTTTTTAATTATCTGAAACAACATTACCGGACTTAAGAAAGATTTACCGCCATTGAAACCCGTGTTGAATATGTATGACATTTTTCTGAATATTTTGACGCTGTAATACATCATAATATAGTGTATAATAATACCAATATTCATAAATAATGAACAAAAAAATACAAAAATTGTTTTATTCAAAAATTTACTGATGAAACCAGTTGCATATTTATCGGAAGCGTCAAAGGAATACAAGACAGGAGAAAGTGTACTTACAGCCCTCCAGCCTACAAATCTCGAGTTCAGGGCAAAAGAACTTACTCTGATACTTGGACCGTCCGGTTCAGGTAAAACAACTTTGCTTTCATTGCTCGGTTGTGTAATTTATCCAACCTCCGGAAAGGTGTACGTGAAGGGGATGCTGACGGAAGGTCTTTCCGACAGGGAGCTTGCGAGGCTTCGGTCAGGAAATATAGGATTTGTGTTCCAGAATTTCAACCTTATTAATCCGCTTACTGTTGTTGAAAACGTAATGCAGCCTCTGTTGTTAAATGGTATCAAAGGAAGCAAGGCAAAGGAAACCGCTTTAAATGCGCTGGCGAAGGTTAATATGGAATCAAGGGCAAATGACCTGCCAAAGAATCTCAGCGGAGGTCAGAAACAAAGGGTTGCAATTGCCAGGGCCCTCGTTACAGAGCCTGATCTGGTATTGTGTGATGAGCCCACTGCATCGCTCGACCACGACAGCGCTGCCATAGTAATGGAAGAGCTAAGTATGCTTGCGCGGTCAGGAAAAGCTGTAGTGGTCGTTACTCACGACCAGAGACTTAAAAAGTATGCTGACAGAATTATTTATGTAAACGACGGATATGCATCAGAAAAACAATCAGAAGATGACTCAATTAATTAAGAATCAGAAATATTTTATAAGCATGACCAGATTTATTCTTTTTGCAGCTTTGATAATTACTGCCGCAGGGTGCAGTAATAATAATGAAAATACTGCACAAGACAATAAGATGCCTGATGCAGTATTGGATGATATAAAATTAATTACCGAAATAATTGCCACAGGTAAAATTGAACCCGAAGGCACCATCCTTAAACTGGCCTCTCCCTCGGGCGGAATAGTAAAAGAGGTTTACAGGTATGAAGGAGAATCACTGAAACAGGGTGAACCTATAGCTCTCCTTGACAATGATCTTGAAAGAATCAGACTGGAGCAGCTTGTGAAGCAGATGGAGTCGGAGAGAATCCGTACCGGTATTGAAAAACTTGCCCTGGCGGAGGCTGAGATAAGGCTTAAGAACAAATCAGCCCTTCTGGAATCATCGAAAAGACTTGCAGCAGGCGGATCAGAATCTCTTCAGAATATTGAAGACTTAATGACAGAGACAGAAGCTTTAAGATTATTTGTGGAAAGGCAAAGATTATCTGTCAGCATTTCCACAACAAGAATATCCGAACTGCAATATCAGGCAGATTATGCCAGGGCTGAAGCAGAAAAGAAAATATTGAGAGCCCCTTCGGAGGGCATTTTACTTGACATTTCCATAAGACCAGGTATGGCGGTAACCCAGTATTCAGCTTATGCGGAGATGGCACCTGCGGGAAGAACCATTGTCAGGGCCGAAGTGGACGAGCTCTTTGCCGACAGACTCAGGCAGGGTCAGAAAGTTATAATTAGGTATCCGGGTACCGGACAGGAGATTGCCCGAGGGGAAGTGTATTATTTGTCTCCGTTCCTTTCAGGCAAATCCCTCTTCACCGGACAAACAGGCGAACAGGAAGACAGGCTTGTGCGGGAGGTTAAGATACAACTCAAAGGTAACCCTTCGGTCATTGTCAATACCAAGGTTGAATGTATTATTGAAATCTGAGCATCGTCATGATAAAAACAGCTTTACGTTTCATAAGGTACGACAGGGTTAAAAGCCTTGGCGTTATAATCGGCATAGTCGTCAGCATATTTCTGATAGGCCAGCAGGTGGGCATACTGCGGTTTCTGCAGAATCTTATGGGAGGACTGGTCGCAAATTCGAGGACAGATCTTGCACAGGTATGGGTGGTGGATAAAATTACACGCAACAGCAACGAACTTGCATTCCTCGACGAAAGCCTTGTGAATGAAGTCAGAAGTGTCGAAGGAGTGGAGAATGCATGGGGTGTTATCGCCGCGGGAGCAACTGCAAAATTTCCCAACGGGAAAAGCTCTCCGGTACTGTTAATAGGCAGTGAGCCTCCGCTGTTCGTGGCAGGACCCAGACCCGAAAAAATTACTGACGGAGAACTGCTTTCACTTATCGATGACGAGGCGGTCTCGGCAGAATTTTTCGACAGACAGACTTTTGATTTTCCGGTAGCAAAGGGCACACGGATGGAGATTAACGGAAAGAGTGCCCGGGTTAAGGTACAGACACGCGATGCCAGAGGATTCGCAGGTTCGTTTATTTACACTACACTCACGAGGGCACGGTTTTATGCATCACTGCCAGGTTCGGTGGTAAATGCTGTGGCAGTTAAGGTAAGGAAGGGATTTACACCCGACCAGGTTGCTGATAAAATCAACAGAATTATACCCGATGTCAGAGCATGGAATGCCGAGACCCTCAGGAAATCAACCGTTAGCTATATAACTCTTACCTCAAACATAGGAACTAGCATCGGGTCACTGGTAATTTTTGCTGTAATAAGCGGATTCTTTATAATAGGGTTAACACTCTATTCAGCTGCAGTTGATCATATACGTGATTACGGTACTTTGAAAGCCATCGGAGCCACCAACGGATATATTACCCGGCTGATATTGACGCAGTCGTTCATCTTTGCGGTGGCAGGATTCATGATTGCGGTATTTCTGCTCGAAGGTTTCCGTCTCGGAGTCTCAAACTCCGGGTTAATGATCAGATATTCAGTTTCAGAATACATTGCGCTGTTTACCGTAACACTTTTTATTTCAACGGGAAGTTCGCTCTTTTTCTCAATAAGAACTATCAATAAGGTAGAACCAGCTTCCGTTTTCAGAACTTAAATAATTTACAGAAAATGAAAAATACGCTTATATCTCTTATACTTGCAGCTAACATCTCAGGGATACACGCTCAGAAACCTGTTCTTACCCCGGGACAGGCTGTCAGGGAGGCGCTGAATAACAGGGAAAACATTGCTGCTGCAAAAACAGAATATCTTATTGCAAAATCCATAACGACGTCTGTAAAGAAGGAACTGATTCCCCAACTGTCGGCAGCTTACAATTACAGATACAGCTTTGTTTCACCTTCACAGATTATACCGGTCGGACTCTTTTTTCCGGTGCCAACCGACGAAAAGAGAGCTATTCAGTTCGGAACAGCATGGCAACAGGGCGCTGGTGTAACCCTGTACCTTCCTTTTTTCGACATATACCTTTTAAACCGCATAAAGGAATCGGGGATAAACGAAAGGATAAGCAATGTATCCCTGAAGATAGCTGAAGAGGAACTCGCTGCCGAAGTTATAAAAAGCTTCATTTCCGTATACAGCAGAGAGATGATGTTAAGGTCTGCAACCGAAGATACCCTGAGAACCGCAAATATAAAAAATAATCTTTACCGCAGATTCTCAGAAGGAAGGGTGACGAAAACGGAACTGAATGTCGCCGAAATAAGTCACCGCAAGGCCCTCGAAGCTTACCGGTCTGCACATTCATGGCTTATCAGGGAAAAAATGTATCTCAGTTTTCTGACAGGCATTGAGTTGGAAAAAATACTAAATCATGATTTTGACTTCTCTTTTATTGAAAGATCAGATATTATGAACCTTTACGGTAAACTTAATACCGATTCACTATACCATCTTGAACAGATACGTATATCAGGCGAACTTGTTTCCAGACAGATCAGGAGGGAGAGGGGAAGACTTCTTCCTGTTGCAGGCATTGAGGCTTTTGCCGGGGGAAACCAGTTTACCGAAAGATTTGATCCTCTCAATGCCGGAAAATGGTATGGAAGCAGTTTCGCAGGATTATCAGTGAAGATACCTGTTGCGGGAGGTGATATTTCGGGTAACCGGATCAGAGAGCTGAGGCTCAGGGAAAAAGCTATAGAATTGAATTATAACGACGAATTAAAAAAGACACTTAACAGGTCGCTGATTCTTATTGAGGAAATTAAGCAGCTTTCACTGAGGATAGAAGCTGAAACAGAAGTGCTTATTCTTTACCGGGAAAATCTTTCACTATACAGGGAGAGGTTTGAGAACGGTCTCATGAGCGCTGATGAAATTCTGGATTATGACCTGGAATTCCGCATTGAAAAGTTAAGGTTCGGTGAACTCAGTGCCGAACTCATGGCAAAAAAGATAGATGCTGTCAGGCAATCAGGCAATATGGAAAGATTTATCAGGGAACTGAGATAGCAATCAAATCCGAATTATTTCAGCTTATAAAGAAGATGGCTGTTCCGGTCACGGAGATCACTGCACCGGCAATCTCAGCGATTGTGACTTTTTCTTTATAAAGAAGAACAGAAGGAGGTATTATGAGAACGGGTACTATTGCCATTATTGTGGAAGCTATGCCTGCCTGGGTGAATTTAACTGCCATCAGCGAGAATGAGACTCCGAGGAAAGGACCGAAGAATGCCCCTGTTGTAACTGCGGTGAAAGCCTTCCTGTCTTTAACCCCCCTGGCCACGTCATTCCAGCGCGACAACACGGAAGCCAGAAAAGCAAATCCAGCAGCGCCTGCGAAGACCCTTATCTGGGTGGCTGCGAAGGGGTCGTAGCTCCCCTGCATTCCTATTTTGCTAAGCACCAGTCCAAGGGCCTGACCGACTGCTCCGCCCAGGGCAAAAATGATTCCTGACGGGGCAAGTTTTAATGACAGTTTTTCCCCTTTGCCGTTACGTGAGAAGATAGCCATCGAAATACCGGTAAAAGTGAGCAGCATCCCTGCAAAATGAGGAAGACTCAGTTTTTCGCCTATCAGTATCCATCCGAAAAGGGCTGTAAGCAGCGGAACAGTTGTCATTATAAGCATTGAAAACCTCGATCCTATAACCGAGAAGGCCCTGAATAGAAAGTAATCGCCAAAAACAAAACCAACCAGTCCCGAAAGCGAAAGCCATATCCAGTTATATGCCGTTGCATCTGCAGGCACAAGGTATCCGCGCGCAAAAAGGTTATAAACAGAAAGGAAAATAACCGCGAGGAACATCCTGATGATATTGACCGAAATGGATCCTATTTTACGGCTGGCCGATTCGTTGGCAACCGCAGTGATGGTCCAGAATACGGCTGTAAGCAGGGCGGCAAATTCACCGGTGTGGCTGGTGATAAATGACATGGAATTTTAATGAGCCTGCAAAATTATTATTTAATATCATACGGCCAAACATAGATAGATGTCTTAACGCTTCGCTGTCTTAACGCTTCGTTGTCTTTATGTAGTGGCTGAATTAAACCTGATAATTTTTTACCTTCGCTTTTATCTCAGTCTTTTTTATCTTTTATCTTTTATCTTTTATCTTTTATCATCCGTTATCACAAAGTGATATTCCCCGGACCCTGTTTCCAGTCTTAACTTTCCGTTTTCTGTCCTTACACCTGAAATATCCTTTGCTGATGTAAGAGGTGTGCCCGACTCGGTAACTTTTGAAGGATCACCGGCCGGGAGGATAACTGTGGCTTTTGTATTTACCGGTATTTTAATCTTTAAAATTAAATTCCTTCCGTCCCTTTCCCAGCCTGATGAGATTTGCCCGTACCTGCTTTCAAAAGATGCTTTTGCATAGCTGAGCTTTGAAGTGGGGGAGGGTTGAATTACTATTTTTCTGTATCCCGGTTCTCCTGCTTCTATTCCGGCGCAGACCCTGTACATCCAGTCGCCGATAGCCCCGTATGCATAGTGGTTGAATGAATTCATTCCGGCATCCTGGAAGGTGCTGTCGGTTTTTATTCCGTCCCACCGCTCCCATATAGTTGTGGCTCCCATTTTCACGGGATAAAGCCATGACGGATACGCTTCCTGAAGAAGCAGATCGTAGGCAACGTCGGTAAAGCCCATATTTGAAAGAACATGGCAGAGGTAGGATGTGCCGACAAATCCTGTTGAAAGCCTGTCTCTTCTGCTCCTTATGTCGTCAACAAGAAACTGTGCAGCATTCTTTCTCAGGTTTTCGGGGAGGAGATCAAACATAAGGGCAAGTACATATGATGTCTGTGAGCCTGTCCCGACCCGCCCGGCCGGTGTCACATACTCATGGGTGAAAACCTCTTTTATCTTGTTGAATATACCTTCATACAGCCTGGCATCATCTTCCCTGCCGAGTTCCTTTGCAGCCAAAGAGAGAAGTTTTGAGGAGTATGCATACATAGCGGTAGAGATAAAATCCCGTTCGGTATGACCGTCAAATTCCGTATGATTTTTTACGGGAGGGTGGTAGAAGAGCCAGTCTCCGTATTTGCTGCCGCCTTTCCATATATAACTTTCACCCGATTTACTCCGTATATATTCAACCCAAGCCTTCATACTCGGATACTGGTTTTCGAGAAACCTTTTGTCGCCGTAAACGAGATACATGGTCCATGGAACGATGACAGCCACATCGCCCCAGGCTGCTGAGGGAGCAGCGCTTGTAGCATCCTGCCTGTTTAGAACATCTGGGATCACATCAGGTACTTCGCCTCCCTTTTTCTGGTCGGCTGCCACATCTTTAAGCCATTTGGTGAAAAAGGCAGCCACATCCATGTTAAAAGCAGCTGTTCTGCAGAAAACCTGTGCATCGCCTGTCCAGCCAAGCCTTTCATCTCTCTGGGGACAGTCAGTCGGTACATCAACAAAATTTCCCTTCTGTCCCCACTGAATATTATGCTGCAACTGGTTAATAAGAGGATTGGAACATTCGAAAGTACCTGTAACAGACATATCAGAATGTACAACAACACCTGTGATATTCCCGGCAGTAAGCTCACCCGGGAAACCGGTCACCTCGACATACCTGAATCCCATGAAGGTGAATCTGGGTTCATATATTTCTTCACCTGAGCCGTCCAGGGTGTATATCAGCTGGCATTTGGCAGCCCTTAGGTTTTCTGTATAGAATTCACCGTATTTGTCCAGAACCTCTGCATGTCTGAGTGTTACAACGGTTCCTGAGTTGCCCTTTACATTAAGCCGCACCCATCCAACCATATTCTGGCCCATATCGGCTACAAGGCTTCCTTTCGGTGTGCGGAAAATTTTCACAGGTTTTATTTCCTGTATCTTTCTGACAGGTACACTCTCCGAAGCAATAAGATTGTTATTATTGTACGCGGCTACTCTCACCGGAACCCAATTTTTGTCATTGTAAGCCGGCATATTCCATCCGGTAAGTTTTTTACGGGCATCGTAGGTTTCACCGTTGTAAATATCATTCATTCTGATAGCTCCGTCCTGGTTGCCTTTCCATGTTTCATCGGTCACAATCAGGGTTTCCGTACCATCGGTGTGGGTGATCTTCATCTGCATAAGCAGGCCGAGTGTTTTACCGTATATTGCCCAGTTGTTACCCCAGGCAAGGGTACCGCGGTACCAGCCGTCGCCTAACACGGCACCTACTGCATTGTTACCGGTTTTAACCTGCCCGGTTACGTCGTACACCTGGTACTGCAGCCTCTTACCGTATGATGTCCATCCGGGGGTTAGTACCTGGTCTCCGACTTTTTTGCCATTCAGATGCAGTTCGTAAAAACCATGAGAAGTAACATAAACAACAGCTCTTGCAACAGGTTTGCTTATCAAGAACTCTTTTCTGAAATGGGGTGAAGGAGAATAGCGGAGCGTGTCGCCGGGCATCTCAATCCATTTTGCTTTCCAGTTGTTACCGCCCATTAGTCCTGTTTCAAAAGCGGCGGTCTGGCTCCATTTCGATTCTTTTCCGTTACTGGTCCACACCCTGACCCTCCAGAAATACTTTTGAGAAGGTACAAGTTCTTTTCCCCTGTACGGAATATTTACTGACTCATCTGACATGATTTTTCCTGAATTCCAGACCGTTCTGGAGGCAGAAAAGGAGGGATCGATAGCCACCTGCAACTGCCAGGCATTCTGCATAATGTTTCTGCCGGGTGAATTAATCTTCCACGAAAATGCGGGATTCGGATTGTCAATACCTGCAGGATTTATCTTATGTTCACACATCAAACCATAGACTGTTACCTCCTGGGATTTCAGGCTGGTTGATATTATAAGGAAAGATAAAATGACGGGAATAATTATTTTTTTCATGGCGTAATTATTAATTTCAGGGTTATCTTTGGTTATGTAATATTAATAATTTTCAGAACTTTTTACAATGACAGAATCTTATAAAAAATACTTATTTTGGGTCTTTTAATAAATTTCAGTTCTTTATGGAACCAGTCGCCGGAATATTTCTGATTATGCTTGGCAGCATAGGGGCAGCAAGTTTTTATGTCCCGTTCAAGAAAGTCAAAACATGGGCATGGGAATCTTACTGGATATCCCAGGGCCTTTTCGCATGGATTATAATACCGTGGATATTTGCATTTATTTTCGTTCCGGCGGGGGAATTGATACCGATAATAAAAGAATCCCCTGCTTCTGCAAAACTGATGGCGATGTTTTTCGGTATCCTCTGGGGTTTTGGAGGTCTGACATTCGGATTGAGTATACGTTATCTTGGAATTGCGCTTGGTCAGAGTATAGCCCTTGGTCTGTGTGCAGCATTCGGAACTCTTATTCCGCCGGTTGTGGCCGGAGAAAATCTTTTCGCAACTACCGGAGGAATACTTACTGTTACCGGCGTGGCCATTACCGTTGCAGGAATTGCAATAATAGGATATGCCGGTTCGCTGAAAAGCTCGGAAATGAGCGAGGATGAAAAAAAGGCGGCTGTTAAGGAATTTGCCCTTAAGAAAGGGATCCTTATAGCGATATTTGCCGGAGTGATGAGTGCATGTTTTAATTTCGGTTTTGAATCGGGCAAACCTATCGAAAAGATTGCACTCGAACATGGTACAAATCCTCTTTTCCGGAAGAATCCTTCACTTATTTTCATTCTGCTCGGAGGTTTTATTACAAACGTTATTTATTGCGGTTACCTGAATTTTCGTAATAAAACCTATAAAGACTATTTTACGGTTGCGGGAAATGTGCTGATAAGCAATATTTTCTTTACATTCCTTGCCGGCCTGCTGTGGTTTCTGCAGTTCCATTTCTTCGGAATGGGTTCGAGCAAACTTCCCTCAGGAATGGCTGTCTTCGGCTGGAGTATCCTGATGGCACTTAATATAGCAATCAGCAATATCTGGGGAATTATTCTTAATGAATGGAAAGGAGCAGGTAAAAAAACAATTGCCGTACTTGTGGCAGGAATAGCAATTCTGATTCTTTCAACGTTTATTGTAAAACTAGGATAACCTGCTATCATATGAAAAGATCCGGATTTAAAATGAAACTTAAACCGGGATTCCGGGAGGAATACCGCAGGAGACACAGCGAAATCTGGCCGGAGCTTGTTGAATTGCTTAAACAAAACGGAATAAGCAACTATTCAATATTTCTTGATGAAGAAACACATACCCTTTTTGCCTATCAGGAACAGGCAGGGGAGAGTTCTTCCCAGGACCTTGGCAATACGGAGGTTGTAAAGAAATGGTGGAAATATATGTCCGATATCATGGAAACAAACCCCGATAACTCACCTGTAACTATACCGCTTGAACAGGTTTTTTATATGAAATAATCCTGGTGTAAAAAACAAAAACATTAATATTTTGAAAAAAAAACATCATAATATGAAAAAAGCAGAGATTGAAAAAGCTTACAGGATCGCCAAAGAACAATATGCAGATATGGGCGTGGATACTGACAAGGCTATCGCTATCCTTAAAGATATACCGGTCAGCCTGCACTGCTGGCAGACTGACGATGTGGGCGGGTTTGAAAAACCGGGAGCCGAACTTGGCGGCGGAGGTATTCAGGTTACAGGAAATTTTCCGGGTAAAGCAAGAACAATTGAACAGATGCGACAGGACCTCGATAAGGTCATTTCAATTCTCCCCGGAAAGCTCAGGCTCAGCCTTCATGCAATATATGGTGAGTTCGGTGGAAAATTTACCGATCGCGATAAAATTGAAACCCGCCATTTCCAGGGCTGGATCGACTGGGCAAAGAAAAGGGGCGTAGGACTTGATTTCAATTGCACCTGTTTTTCACATCCATATGCAGATGACGGCTTTACCCTCTCAAGTAAAAATGAAAAAATACGGAAATTCTGGGTGGAGCATACAAAAAGATGCAGAAAAATTGCTGCCGATATGGGAAAACAACTCGGCACACCATCAGTACACAATATCTGGATCCCTGACGGTTCCAAAGATACACCGGTCGACAGGATGACACACAGGAAGATCCTCAAAAAATCACTCGATGAAATTTTCCAGACCCGGTATCCCAAGAAATACCTGAAAGACTCCGTCGAAAGCAAACTGTTTGGCATTGGCTCCGAGTCGATGGTGGTGGGCTCACACGACTTTTACCTGGGGTATGCCGTTAAGAACAATTTACTTATCACCCTCGACAATGGTCATTTTCACCCTACTGAACAGGTGGGAGACAAGATATCTTCAATACTTCTTTTTGTTGATGAAATTCTGTTACATCTTACCCGTGGCGTAAGATGGGACAGTGACCATGTCCTGACACTTAATGATGAATTGTCGCTTATCGCACATGAAATTGTAAGGGCAAATGCCCTGGGCAGAGTATATATCGGCCTCGATTTCTTTGATGCCAGTCTGAACAGGATCGGAGCTTATGTTGTCGGAACAAGGTCGGCTCAGATTGCTTTTCTGATTGCACTTCTCGAACCGGTTTCAAGGCTCCGGGATTTTGAAAATAAGGGCAGGAACTTTGAACGTCTGGCATATTTGGAATTAATGAAAACTAAATTATTCGGAGCAGTATATGATTATTACTGCATGATTAACGGGAAACCTGCCGGTGAAGACTATATAAACGAAATTCTGAAATACGAGAAAAATGTTTTAATGAAACGCTGAAGGGTAAAAGATCTGAAATGAAGGAGGAGGTTATAGCAGTTTTTGACATTGGCAAAACCAATAAGAAGTTGCTCCTGTTTGATAAGGAGCTTAATCTGGTAAGGGAAACCGAGGAAAAGTTACCTGCGACAACCGATGAAGACGGATTTGAATGCGATGATATTGAACTTATAGAAACATGGGTAACGAAATCCCTTCAGAATCTGGTTAAAGCAGGCGATTTCACACTTCTTGCAGTCAATTTCGCTACCTATGGTGCGTCACTGGTTTATATCGACGGACAGGGCAGAAGGCTTACTCCTGTTTATAATTATCTTAAACCTGTAGACGAATCCATACCCGAAAAACTTTACGGACGATACGGAGGTAGAGAAGAATTCTGCAGATGCACCGCCTCACCTGCGCTGGGTATGTTAAACTCAGGAATTCAGGCACTCTGGCTTAAATATACCCGCCCTGAGGTTTTTTCCAAAGTAAAACATATACTTCATCTGCCCCAGTATTTTTCTTTCCTTCTTACCGGCAGGGCAGTTTCTGAACATACATCAATAGGCTGCCATACTGCTTTATGGGATTTTGACAGGATGAATTACCATGCCTGGACAAGGGATGAAAATCTTAAACTGCCCCAACCGGTACCGGTAAGCACTCTTTATGAGACAAATATTCTGAATCATAAGGTGATGTGCGGCACAGGAATTCACGACAGCTCGGCGTCACTCGCCCCGTATTTCAGTCAGGATACAGGTAAATTCATTCTGGTTTCCACAGGAACATGGTGCATCAGCATGAACCCGTTCAATAATTCTCAGCTTACTGCTGAAGAACTCGAACAGGACTGCCTCTGCTATCTGAGCATCAACGGTGAACCTGTGAAATCATCAAGGCTCTTCCTCGGACATATGCACGATGATGCAATATACGTACTGAGCCAGTATTTCAAGATACATGAAAACTCATTCAGGCTTATCAAACCTGATGTAAAACTACTTAACAGGATGATAGGAAAGTTTGAAGGTGAAAAGGTTTTTACCATACCTGAGCTTATTCCGGGTAAACTCAAAGATGAACCTGAGCTTTTCCATTTTGACAATTTTATAGAAGCTTACCACCAGCTTATGATTGAACTGGCCGATCTTACGGTGGATGCTATTAACAGGGTTATCGGAGAAGAAGATAATACAGAACAGTTGTATATCACAGGAGGTTTTTCGAAGAACCCTCTTTTCCTGAAACTTGTGGCGAGTTCGTTCCCTCATCTCAAGGTTCAGACTTCCGAAATCAGCAACTCCACCTCCCTCGGTACAGCCATGGTAACACTTAAAGCCCTGATGCCGGAAAAAGAAATCCGGCCGGAACTTGGCCTGGCAGAGGTAACAATATAATCTTTTTAAATATGTTTTCATTAATCAGAATAAGCTGTCATTATGAAAAGAATATCGTTAATAATAATTCTGGCGGCCGCCTGTATCTCATTATCCGCTCAGCTTGACCCGGAACGTCAATGGCCCTGGTACAGGGGATATATGATTTCAGGAACGCTTGATAATGCGGGCCTGCCGGAAAAGTTTGATTTCAGAACCGGAGAAAATATAAGGTGGAAAACTGAAATCCAGGGCCTCGGTTTGTCATGCCCGGTTATCTGGGGAAACCGGATATTCCTGACAACAGCGGTGAGCAAAGCTGACGACAAAGGTTTCAGACCCCTATGGGCGAATTCAGTAATACTGCCCCCGCAATATCGGAAGGAATGATTCTCTTCAGAGGTCAGCGACACATTTTTTGCGTTGGAAAAAAATAAACCTGAAAACCCCGTTTATTCCCTTCTGAGTGATGCCAGCAGGGGTTCCCTTTGAATACTTCTTAGCGAAAGAAGAATTGCAGTAAACCCCGCCGCTAAAACTGATGCAATGATAAGAATTACTGATATCCATGGTATCCCCTGGATATTTCCGGTAAGCGGCATGGTTGCTGAGAGGGCACCTGCAAAACCGGTCAGCAGTCCGTAAACAAGTATAAGAACCTGTTCGGAGATTACCATTTTATTAATACTTTTTTCGCTATATCCCAGTGCAATCATCAGACCGAATTCCCTTCTTCTGAACCTGTAATTCTGCAAAAGGACAAACCCAAGCCCGATTACGCCAAGGACCATGCCGAATGCTCCAAGTACCATAAATACAGAGAGATATGTGTTTGTTACCGTAAAGAAAGCAGACAGCTTCTCCTTTGCATTAATAACTTCAATACCGTAATTTTCGAACCGTGCATTAAGCAGGGTGATGTATTCATCGATATATTCCTTCCTGCCCGATACAAGCATTACAGATGCACCCGGTACCGAAGGGAAGAACTCTGAAAACAAACGCTCCCCTGTAAGCAGATATCCCTGGAATAGACTCGATTTAATACCGCCTGCAATTATTATGTTCAGCCTGTCGCCACTTTCTGCAACATAAACAATTGTGTCACCCACGCTCTTCTTAAGTCCCCACTGCAGAACAGTCTGATCAGCAAAACCGTATATGGTATTCTTTGCCGGCATAGTGTCAAGCAGACTCCAGGGTGATTCCTGAGCGGCATTATTTATGAGAGTTTCAAAAGAAAAAGCCTTCGATTCTTTCAGAAAAACATTGTCTACTCCCAGTACCGGAGGTGAAGTCACATGGTTCAGGTTCAGACAACTTGCATCATCACCCGGCAGCCTTTTGGCCTGCATGAATTTCATTGTTTCAGAAGGCGGGTAAAGCAGTCCGTGTTTCTTCCTGCCTTCAGGGGTGTTAAGGTTTTCTTTTACCGGGACGGCAGTTTCAGCCCAAAGCAGAAAACCTCCGGTTCCTCCTGAAGCTGAAAGGCTTTGCCGGGTAATCTCAAGGCGGTTGACCCCTGTTGCAATAACTGCAAAGAGACCTGATGCAATCAGCAAAACAGGCAGCACAGCCCTCGAAGGATACATTCTGTAATATCTTAGTGAAAGATGAAAGGTCTCATTTTCATTAACGGCAGCTGGCAAAATATTCAGAAAATACCTCAATGTCAGAATAAAACCAGTAAAAATCAGTCCGCCCGTAAGATAGCTGACCGCTACGGAAGCACCTTTTATCATACTGACGATGAACAGAATAATCAGAGCCGGTAAAATTAAGAAGACCAGAAGAGATCTCAGTATTTTTTCTTCCTTTCCGGGCATCCTGATTACCCTGCTCTCTTTACGGGCCATTTCCTTCAGATATTTTCTGATCCTCAGGTACTGAATAATTACTGATACTGATACGGTTATCAGAAAACCTCCGGTTAACGGAACTATTCCTGTGTAATGTGAAAGAGAACTGGTATTGACTGCTCCCGACCATACGCTGTTCAGTGCTTTTATGATCAGAAGATTAAAAAATATTCCGGCTGTCGACCCGGCAAGAGCAGCAAGAGCTGCAATAATCATATTTCCAGATATCAGAAGGAAAAAGATATTCCTGTTGTTGTAACCTAAGGCAAAAAATGTGAAAATTTCCTCCCTTCTTCTTTCGAGGAAAGAGCTTACCGAGAGTGCCAGCAGCATAAGGCTTGAAATTATGATAAAGATTCCCAGGCCGAGAAAAAGCGTACTGAAGTCAACACTCCTTGATGCGGCTTTCAGCATATCATTACGGATATTCACAATTCTGAAGCCGGCAACCGAAGGGTCAATATTGCCGGTGAGAGTTAAAATAACATGCATCCGGTCATTTTCAGATGGAACCCTGATGGCTGTCGCCGGCCCGAAATTATTTCCCCATAACTCCTTACCGGTTTCATAACTCATAAATATTTTGGGAGTTCCCTGGTAAATATTCCAGTATTCTTCGTCCTCTTTCCTTATCAGCTCTGTTTTTAATTTTACACCCGCATCCCATCTTGAGCAGGAGACCTGACCGGTTATTCCCGGGAATTCAGGCATCAGGTCAGGATCATCCCATTTTCCTTCAAGTTTAACTACGCCTGCCACTACAAATTTCTCCTCCCGTTCAACGAGGTCATTGATACGTTCAGGTTCATACCATGAGAGTTTAACAGTATCGCCTGCCGCCACACCGATATCTCCGGCAAGCCAATTGTTTACCAGAATTTTCCTGCCGTCCGGAATCTCAGGGTAGATTGATTCCGGGACTCCCGACGCAAAAGAATAGGGGTTGAAACTCTTTTTGCTGAGTGTGCTGTTAACCAGATACGTTATAAGAGGTGATGCATCCGGAATAATATCCTTTATTTTAATTATAAGGTTTTCGTCGAAGAATATCCTGGAAGAAATTATCTCCACCGAGCCTGAGGGATGATTATTTCTTACCCGCAATCCTATATCGTCAGGTGTCAGAATACTCTTCAGTTTCCTGTTAATATCATCTTCGCCGGTATTGTAACGGTAATCAATGAGTATCCTGTTTGCCCTTCCTGTTTTACTGATATCGGTAAGATTCACGAATACAGTGCTCCGGTCAGTCTGGCTTATGGTGAGTGAGAAGTTACCTTTTTCAGAATTGTTCAGAATATACTTAACCCTGAAAACAAATGAAGAAATTTCTCCTGCCGATGGTGCAAACGGAGAGTTGGCAGGCAGGTCGCTTATTTGCTTCTGTGTAAGTATGAATTCATCTCCCGGTTTCAGTTTCAGTCTTGATGCAGCAGTTTCGTTAAGGGCTGCCTCACCGGGTCCGATATATTTCAGACTGGTTCCGTGAAAAAGGAAAAAATTGTTTGAAATTCCGTAAACCTTTACTGTTTCCCTGTAATTTCCGGTATCAAACTTTTGTATCCTGGCTTCTGTTTCCAGAACGGATATGCATTTTACTCCTGTTGCACCTGCCAGTTTACCTGCTACAGATTCATCAAAATACCTTAAACCTGAGCTTACGAGAAACCCGGTATTACCGAGCTTTTCTGTTGCGGTATCTTTCAGCGATGACCGTACTGAGAAACCTGTAAGGAGAGACCCTGTAATAACAAGGGCCAGGATAAAGATTACGGCAAACTGGTTTAATACCTGTTTCCTGTAAAATAGCAGCGATTTCAGAATCAGTTTTATCTGTTGGAGTCTCATTTAAGTTCAGATCCTGGTCAGTTTTCCGTTGAACAGTTTGTATATTTTACCCATCCTTTCAGCCATCTTTTCAGAGTGGGTTGCAAGTATAATTGAAGTACCTTCGGTTTCACTGATCTCCTTCAGCAGTCCCCCGAGAATTCCGGCATTCGAAGGATCGAGAGAACCTGTTGGTTCATCAGCAAGCAGTATAGATGGTTTGTTTATCAGTGCTCTTACCAGTGCTGTTCTCTGTGCCTCTCCGCCTGATATCTGGTACGGGTACTTATCCAGAATTCCAGTAATACCCGTTCTTTCCGCCATTATAATTCCTCTCTGTTTTGCCTCATCTATACCGGTAGCGTTGAGTTTCCTGGCAAATACCGGCAGAAGAATATTCTCCATTACCGTTAGATAGGGCATCAAAAGATGATCCTGGAATATAAAACCGGTATTGAGGTTCCTGTAGTCAGAAGATTCCTCTTTGCTGAAGATGTTTATCTCTTTCCCTTTGTAAAATATTTTTCCTCCATCGGGGCGGTCGAGCAAACTGATAAGGTTCAGCAGAGTGGTTTTACCTGATCCTGATGGTCCTGTCACCGCAATCGTTTCACCTTCCGCAACTTCAAGGTTCAGATGATCAAGCACTGTGCCTCTCTGCGGAAATGATTTACAGACATCTGTCAGTTTAAGCATAGATGAAAAGTTATCGTTCAGTTATAATGCACCTGCCTTCCGGTATGCTGTCAGCAAGCCTTCCGACATCTTTTGGATATTAAGTTTCTCTTTTACATTCTTCCTTCCGGCGGTACCCAGCGCGGTTCTGCCGGCTTCATCCCTCAGCAGCATGGCAATACTACCGGCAAGTTTTTCAACTGTGTCAGGTTCATATAAAATGCCACCCTCTGTAACGGATAAAATCTCAGGAAAGGCACCTGTTGCGGGTTGAACCACAGGTATTCTGAATGCATTGGCTTCAAGGATATACAATCCGTATCCGTCGGGTTTTCTTACAGGAACACTGATAATATTAACCGAATTCAGAAACTCCTCTTTGCCTGTTCCGTGAAATTCATTGAAAAATCTGACACTCTCCCTGAGCCCGTTTTCATTAATTTTGGAAATCTGTTTTTTAATGAAAGGCTTGTCATCACCTGTATAACCGCCGCATACATGCAGTTTGAGATTTTCAAATTCCTTTTCCTTTTTAAGTATGATGAATGCATCAACCATTTTGTCAAAGCCGTTATGATAACTTACCCTTGAGAAGAAGCCAATGGCCATTCCGTTATCCCTCTTTTCCGGAACCGGATTATCAGGCACCTCTATTCCTGCTGGTACTATAAGAATCTTCTCTTTGCTGATTCCGGTTTTCAATGAAATGAAATCCGTGAAATAACTTCCCGGGGAGATAAACACGTCGACGTTTGCTGCCTCCCTTCCGATAAGCTCCCATGCTTTCGACTGGTAAGGTTCGGCCATGTCATTTATCCAGTCATCTTCGTTCTGCAGTGAACAGACCACTTTAATATCCAGGTGTTCCTTAAGCTGTTTGGCCAGACCTATTATAAGTGAGTTGGAAAGATGTACTATATCTGCTTTTATACTCTTCAGATGGCCTGCAAGTCTTTCAAGTTCTCTTTCGTGTATCCTGGAAGAACTGTCGATCATGTTAAGAGTCATTTCCTCGAGGCCTGATGATCGTGTGGAACCCGCACTTCTTGCTGCTATTTTCAGAAGGGGAGGGGAGTCAAATATTTTTTCAAGGAAAACAGGCATATTCTGAAAGGCGTGTACTTTTTCACGCAGGAAAAGGGAGACCGCTCCGAAATAGACCTCAGTTCCGAATCCGTTTTCAATGTATATTTTTTCAGGGGGAAGATATAGCGGTACGGCCTCGGCGTCTGTTTGGCCATATTGTTTTACAGCCCTGAAAAAAAGCATATCGCGGTAACAGTTGCTGCAGTAAAATGATCCTCCCGAACCTGTTATCAGGAATACAACTTTCATATGATTATTTTTTAATTCCGAAGGCTGTCAGCCGGCCCTCTTCGGTAAGTACATAAAACCTGTCGTTTGTTACTGCAGGTGTTGATGATACCGGCGAACCGCAGTTAAAACTCCATATTCTTCTGCCGTCATTAAGACCGACTATATATACATATCCGTCATTACTGCCGAACAGCACTTTATTGTCTGCAATTACAGGGGAACCTCTTACACTTCCGTTGGTTCTGAAGCTCCATATTATATTTCCCTTTGAGGAATCGAAGCAATAAAGGTTACCGTCGTCGCTGCCGATCAGAACCCTGTTACCGGAACAGGAAGGAATTGACATGATGGATCCCCCATCACTTCCGGCCGGTTTTCTCCATAAAATCTTTCCGGCTGAAATGTCGAGTTTATAAAAAGTGCCTTCATAGTCGCCTACGTATGCGTAGGGATAATCTATGGCAGGTGAGGAGGCTATGTATACGCCGGCGTTTATGGTATCTTCCTGCCGGCCGGTGACCGGATTTACTATCCGGAGTATCCCGTCACAGCCACCGAACAGCACCTTACCCTCAGAGATCGCGGGAGTTCCGTTAACATAATTTTCTGTTTCAATTTTCCAGAGCAGTTTTCCGTTCAGAGGATCTATACAATGAAGGTAGAAGTCATAACTCCCTACAAGAATTCCCGATTTACCTGCTATATGCCAGATATTGGCCGAACCGGCAATCTGATTTCCGGTTTTATATGACCAAATGATTCTTCCTGATTCTTTAAGTGCGCACTTCACCGAACCGTCAGATGAGCTGTAAATAATGTTGTTTCCCGAAATCAGGGGAGGTGCTTCAACGGCACTGCCTGCTCCGGACTTCCACCTTAGTTTTCCGTCATCACCTACAGCCACAATGCTTCCGGCTTCTGTTCCGAAAAAAATTACATTGTTACTGATAACGGGAGAGGATTTTGACCTGGAGCCTGAGGAGAAATTCCATATTACTGCCGGATTATCAGGAAGGGGGACTGCCGATCTGCCTGAAAGATCTGACTTTCCCCTGAAAACAGTCCACTCCTGACCCTGTCCGTAAGCCGTTAACGATATAGACAGGAAAAATAATATTTTGTAAAGAAACCTTTCAGTCATTGGAAATGCAATAGAGGTTATTAATACCTCTGATATAAATTCTTTTTTCGGAAAAAGCAGGGGTACAGTCGGCATCCTCTCCCAGTTCAGGCTGACTGATAAGTTCATAAGAACCGGCAGCTTTAACAATATGCATTGTACCCTTGCGGTCTAAATAGTAAACCTTCCCGTCTGCCACTACCGGAGAGGCATAAAAGGGTTCGCTGAAATAATTTTCCCATAGAATCTTACTGCCGGCTGCATCATAACATGCTATTCCGCCGGTACCGTCGGCAATAAACAGAAATTCATCGGTTGCTGCCGGACTTGAAACATCGGGGGTATAGGTATTGTCTTCCCATGCAACGACCGGATTTTTTCCTGCCTTTATAGCAATAAGCTTTTCATAATTGGCGGATATATAAACGTAATCTTTGTTAATTCCCGGTGAAACGGCAACATCATTCTTGACACCGGGAATTGTCCATAGTTCTTTTCCTGTAGAGGCCTCGAAAGCAGTCACATCCGGGCTGCCATTAATAATTATCTGGGGTATACCGTCAAATGATGCAAGAACGGGAGATGAGTTCACAGCTCTGCCCCTTCTGGGAGTCTCCCATTTTATTTTTCCGGTTTTTAGATCAAATCCCATAACGGCAAGCCTTGTGTCGCTGTCGTATTGTACTATCAGAATATCTGACCATATCAATAGTGATGATGAATATCCGTACATGTGCTCAGGGACCCCAAGATTTGTTGCCCATAGCTGTTTACCGTCATGATCGAATGCCAGCAGGTTTCCGTTTCCGAAAATTGCACATACAACACCCTCGGCCACAGCCGGTGTGGGGACTGCCATACCGGCCTCCTGGTCACTTTCGGGTATTTCTTCCGAAGCTCCCGGGAAATCTGATCCGGAGCCGGTCCAGAGAATATTTCCGGTATTCTTGTCGATACAGTATATCTCCAGGTCAGAACCTTCTGATCCTGTCAGAAAAATTTTGTCTCTCCATATCACCGGTGAGCTTTTTCCATGTTTCGGAACAGGAATCTTCCATCTGATGTTTTCTCCTGAATTACCGTTCCAGTTAACCGGGTAACCTTCACCTCCGGCAATTCCTCTGCTGCCGGCACCCCTGAAAAAGGGAAAATTGATTTCATCAGGTTGTGGTATACCCCCTTTAGGACTGACTGCTGCAACTGATTCACTCTTTGTCCTTCCCGGATCAGGCATCAGCGGACGAAGAATGAAAGAGGATATTACAGCAAGTACCACAACGGCTGAAGCAGAAATTATAAGATATCTGCGGTTACGGTTTTGATTTTCAGAAAGCACAGGTCTGGGAGACAATTTTGTCCTGATGAGTGGTTCATTTGAATATGTAAGCCATCTGAATAGCACAAAGAGGGCTGCTCCGATAACAAGAAGATATGAGCCTGCCTCAAGCTGCCAACGTGCGGTAAAATAAGCTTTTCTGGCAATCAGGTCGAGCGATCTTACATATTCGGCATTGACGGTGTTGTCGGGGTCTCTGTCAAATTGTTCGTAAACGGCAACCAGTGCCGGACTGCTCAGAGGATCGGATGACTTTAACTGTATCAGACTCATTATCATTGTAAAGGCTATTATCATGGTAAAAATGCCTGCAATGATACTGAGCGTTCTGAAAAGTGAAATCTGTTTTTCAGTAAAATTCATTTTGTAAATTAATTAGGTTTTACCGGACAATATCTGAAGCATTTACCGCAGCTAATGCATCTTCCCCTGTCGGGTTCATATTCAGTTCTGGGAAGCCGGGTCATCCTTCTGTAGAATCCTATTCCCAGAGAAAGACCGAGGAAGATTCCTACCAGGGGTGCTCCGGCCCTGAATCTTTTTATTACGATTAGTTCCTCCGCAAAAAGCTCCTCTTCCGGGGTTGCCGATTCACGGAATGCAAGAGCCGCTTCCGATTCTGCTTTAATTCCCGTCTCCTTTTCCAGTCTTATTTCCCTTGCCAGCATAACATTTTTATTCACACCTGCCAGTAATGGTGCTGTATTATAAGCAATAAGGCCAAGCGACAAAGCAATAAATATAATCAGAAAGGGATAAAGTAACCTTACAGTGGAAGGTTTTACCGTTAATTCATTTTCACCGGCTTTGTCCGATACATTAATTGCCCCGTAGGGACATGAAGGTTCACACCTCCGGCAGTTTATACATTCAGCCGGTGTAATACTCAGATGTCTGTACGAAAACCTTGAGAAAATGTTAAGCAGCACCCCGTAGGGACAAAGATACCTGCAATAGGGGCGATTGACGAAGATACCTGTTATAAGGAGCAGAGAGCCGAAAATAACCATTGTATATGGGGCTCCCAGCCTGAAGATTCCGACAAAAGGGTCATACCTGCATATTATGAACTGGCTTCCGGTGGCTGAGAAAAGAACTGCCAGACCAAGATATACAAATGGTATCGATCCCAGTACTGCTTCTACCTTCGGATTTACTTTTACCTGCCTGAATGCCGTCAGTTCCTGTATTGCACCAAGCGGGCAGACACCCGCGCAGAATACCCTTCCGGAAAATAATGCAAAACCAAGGGGAAGAAGAAAAAACAGCAGTGCAACAAGCGGCATGGAATAATCACTGTTGAAAAGAGCAAGCGATACATTCTGCACCGAACCCACTGCACATATACACCCCTGACGGTAGAATCCGAAATATGCCAGAGAGAAAAGGGAGACCCATACTATTCCCTGCCGCCACCTTTTTTTCAGAACAAGCCATGAAGTAAGAGTAAGTGCGGCAATCAGGACTGCCACATCGATATATTCCCATACCGGACTGCGCTGGTATATATACTGATATTCGGGATATGTGTAGTCTGTCTCAAATTCCGGCCTGGGATACCTCATCTGCTGCTGGGCATATAAAACGGAATGACCGATAAACATCAGTCCGGTAAGTAAATACGGAATTATTCTGCTGAATTTCCTGAACATGTTTTATTCAATGACTGGTTTTTGCTCCTCTGCGGCAGAAACCTGTTTGTTTCTGAATCTGGTAATCTTTTTATTCCGGTCCTTGCTGAGATAAGGTTCATTTTCTCTTACCCTTTTTATGGCATCAGAAGGGCAGACTCTTGCAATTCTGCACTGGTTACAGTTTACGCACAGGTGCTGCATTATCTGTAGATGCAGCGAGCCGTTTCCGAAATCCTCACATGCCTGAACACATTTCGAACATCCGTCGCACAGATTCTCATCAATAACATATTCGAAGTAGGGTTCTTCAACAAAGTTGCGTTTAATCGCACCTACCGGGCAAAGCTGGTTCTCGGCTCCGGTATCGTAAACCCTGGCTCCCTGCCTGAGAAATCCGGGACAAAAATCGCAATAGCCGCACATCTCATATTCATTGGTACATTTTACCGCCGACGGTGTGAGCACACAGCTTGTCTTGCAAAGCCCGCAACTGGTACATTTATACGGATCAATCTGCCATACATAACCTGTGGCATAACTTTTTCTTGAGAGTATGGCCGGTATGGTTCCAAGCGGAACTGCAACAGCAATTCTTCCTGCTTTCCTGATAAACTCGCGGCGTGATTTATTTTCATTCTCTTTTTTCACCATTTGCACCATCATTTAACCCGGTTAAGTGTGCAAGCCGTTAAACCGGCACAGTAATACCTTTCGGGACAGTTATTGCATTCCTTTCCGCCGGTTATTTTCCTTCCCGTTATCCATGCTATTGCAAGTAGAACCACTGCAAGAGCCGCACGGAAGAGTGTCATTGTAAACTGCTGCCTGTTCATTTATTTTGAAAAAATTATAAATAGTTCATTTTTATTTCATTTTTCCATCATGTTCCTTCTGAATACATAAATCTTTGAATCGGCAGGATTTGCTGCATAAATAATGTTTTCATCACCGGCAGCAATGTCAAGAGGTATCCCGCGCTCAAAATTGTTATTACCTGACACATACTCCACTAATTTACCATCAGCATCAAGTATTTTAATTCTGTTTATACCCTTCTCCGCAGTAATATATCTGTTGCCGTGAATGGTGAAATGGGAAGGATTACAGCATCCTGCGAATCCGGCAGGACTATTTCCGGATTCTCCGATCCAGCTGACAATATTTCCGTTAACATGGTGTTTTTCAATTCTTTTCATACCCGTGTTTGCAATATAAATATTGTTTTCATTATCTATATATGTGTCGAAAAAGAGACTTGGCACAATAAATCTTTCATCTCCAGTGCCTATTATACCTGCGGTGGCCCCTTCGTTATTCAGAATAAAAACACTCTTGTTGGCAGCATCGGCTATCACTATGTAATTCTTGTTTGATGCTACTGATGTAATATAACCGTCGGGCATAAAAGGGCCCCAGGTTTCAATATAATTGCCGGAGAGATCGTACAGGTCGAGCCTGTCGCGCAGAGCTGCAAAAATGATTTTATCCCTTGAATCAAGTGCGGTCACAGTTCCTCCGGTCTTTTTCTGCCATAAAATCCTGAAATTCTTGTCGTACAGTATTATGAAGCTATCGCCTCCTGCAGCAATATTACCGTTATTGCATATTGCAACAGCTTTAAGCCCCTGAATCTCTGTCTGGTGTGTTAAATGAACATACCAACTGTCGGTCGGCACTTCAGAAGATACTACAGTAAAGTCTTTTTTCTTTCCGGTTTTCTGAGGTGAATTAATAAGGTCGGTAATAAGATAAGTAATTATTACGGCAGTCAGAATTAATAGCAATATGAGTGCGTGGTTCTTTTTCATGATTCAGTTGTTTGCTCCCACATTAACGCAAAGCAGGTTATGGGCATCTCTCAGGATAAGATATTTGCCGGCCAGGGCCATTGGCGCCCATGCTTCTATTGCAGCAAAAAGTTTGCGCTGTGCGAGTAATTGTGCAGTACCTGGTCCGGTTTTGAAGAGAAAGAGGGTGCCTTCATCGTCAAGCAGCAGCAATTTATTTTCCCTCATGATATACGGACCCATACCTTTGCCAAATCTCAGATCCTTACCGCTCGACCAGACCGGATTGCGTATGCCGGATATATGGTAGCAGGCAAGCTGCCGCTTAAGCTCCCCTGAATTGTCGGGCATAACAGTCCAGATATAATCATCCGTTTTAATCGGTGTATGCTGCTCGGCGGAGATACCCTGATTGGGTTTGTGTTTTTCTACAACAACTGCGGTAAAAGTGTCTCCGTTGGTGGCTATTTTTATTTTGGCGGTACCTGCGCCGTATGTTCCGAATGCGAGTAACTCCCCGTTACCCAGATAAACCGGTGAGGCAACCACAATGGCAGGATTCCATTCACTGGTTTTCCATAACAGTTTGCCATTGTCATCCGGTTCGGCTGAAACCCCTGTTACGCCACCTATGGCATGATACACATACATCCTTTTTCCTGATATGGTCATCGGCATAATCGAGGTATGTGACATTCTCATTGAATCGACATTTGGTGTTTCCCAGATTTTCTTCCCTGTTGCAAGGTCAAAGGCTGCCATAATTACCCGGCCTCCGGGTGCAACAATTACCTTATCGTTGTCAATCAGGGGACATTGCCCGTTATAGAATTCAGGTGTAATCTTTCCCCGGGCGGTTCCCGGAATGCCATATTCCTTTTCCAGGTCTCTTGTCCAAATCAGATCGCCGGTCAGAGCATCAACACACATCACATGTGACCGTGGTCCCATGGTAACAACATATTTTTCGGTTACGGCGGGGACGGTTCTTGAATATCCGTGATTTCTCTTGAATTCCACCCTGTACCAGCGCCGCCACAGTTCGGTGCCTGATTGAAGTGAAAAGCATCTGAGCATATCAGCTTTGCGGCGCTCATTATAATCGAGAATATATACTCTGCCGTTTATTACTGCCGCCCCTGCATATCCTTCACCCAGTTCGGTTTTCCAGACAACGGGTGGACCTGATGTGTCCCATTTTTCGGCGAGAGGAACAGTTTCCCTGCTAATATTGTCAAAATCAGCTCCCCTGAATCTTGTCCAGCTGCCCTCAGCAATGCCGTCGATTTCGCCAAGCTTTTCAAAGTTTTCTCCTATCGAAACAGAATCTGCTTTTACAATACCAACAGGCCTGTTGTCCATTCCCGGCACCCGTTCCACAACGGCGTAAGCAGGATGAGCAACCATCCACCAGATGAAGGCTGCTGCAAATAAAATTACAGAAAATAAAATAATTATACTATTCCTGCTGTTCATGCCAGATATGCTTTCTCAAAAATAGTAAAGAAAGATCTTTTTTATTTCTGAAGCGGTACTTTCTTCTGCTATTTACCGGCTTTTATCGAAAAAGCAGCAAGATAATTCCCGTGCCTTACGAAGAGGCGACCTTTGTCAATCACCATATGAGCCCAGTGAGGTCCTTCACCTTTTGTTATTCTGAAAGAACTTACCACATCCAGTTTAGCCGGATCGGGTCTGATTAATGCGACATTCCCGTCTTTTTCTTCGTAAATATATATCATTCCGTCTGCTGCAATAATTGAACCCTTGTTTTTCCACTGGGTAATCCATTTGGTTTCACCTGTATTCCAGTCTGTACAGGTCCATCTGCCCATGTTGTTATTATCATGTGTTGAACTGTAGATATAATTGCCCAGCAAAATCTTTCCTCCGACATGAGGATTCAATTCCGGATTTTTCCAAACAAGGGATGGATCGGAGGTCGCATTTAATTTGATCTTTGCCCCGGTCTGTCCGTACCCGTTGCCGGCAACAATAAATCCGTCTCTGTAAAGAGGAGTATTAATATGATTCCGCCCCCGGTGTTCGTTATTTACAGCTTCATAGTCAAATTTCCATATCACATTTCCGTTTGATGCATTAATCCCCACAATATATTTCTGTGAATATGTTACAATGGTTTTTATCCCGTTGAACTCGATCAGCAGAGGACTTGCATACATAGCTCCGGTTTCCACAACGGGAGTCTCCCATACAACAGAGCCGTTATCGGCATTGAAGGCAACCATGAAAGCCCTGGTGCCTGCAGGTGTTGCAATAACTTTGTTATCAACCACAAGAGGTGACTCTGCAATACCGAATCGTTGCTCGGTGGCATTATATTTCTGGTAATGGTTGACTGTCCACAGCAACTTTCCTTCCTTGCTTATGCAGGCAAGGTCTCCCTGTCCGCTTATAACATATAGTTTTCCGTCGTTGTATGTCGGGGTGCAACGGCTCTCCTGGTAATTCTTTGTACCTATTTTCCCGTATTCAACTTCCCATTTTTTCTTTCCGTCAGATGTCAGGGCCGAAAGATAATCTTTACCATCCCGCGAACCTGTAATATATATTACATCATCCACTGCAATAACACTGGAATAACCAATACCCACTTCAGCAGATTCCCATAATAATGTTGGTCCGGTTGCCGGCCATGATTTAAGTAAACCTGTTTCATTATAAACACCTGAGCGGCCTGGTCCGCGCCATCCTGCCTGCTGGGCTTCGGATGAATTAATAAATGCCGGAAGGCAGAAAACCAACAAAAGAAATGATTTAAATGTCTTTTTCATAACCCTGTATATTTGATAATCCGCAATATATGGATTAAGTTGTTTCCTTATAATTTTTATTGTATACAATACATTTTTTACGATTCTTTTTAACATTTATTAATATATTTATTCCTGATACAAATTAAACCAATGATGAAAAAAGCCTGCTTATCACTTCCCGGAATTGCCTGTCTGTCTGGAGTTATTATTTCCTGTACGGGCAGTAAGAATGAAGAACCGCTCCCGAATATTATTTACATCATAGCTGACGACCTTGGTTACGGAGATATTGGATGTTATGGCCAGAAGAAATTTACGACACCGAATATTGACAGGTTAGCATCGGAAGGGATGCTTTTTACCCAGCATTATTCGGGAACAACAGTTTCTGCACCCTCACGGTCAAGTCTGATGACTGGAATGCATACCGGGCATACTCCGATAAGAGGCAATAAGGAATGGGAACCTGAAGGCCAATGGCCTCTCCCTGCCGCTTCGGTTACTATTGCCGAAATGCTTAAAACGAAAGGATATACAACAGGTGGTTTCGGAAAATGGGGGCTGGGTTTTATTGATACCGAAGGAGACCCTAATTCACAGGGATTTGATGAATTCTTCGGGTATAACTGCCAGAGACTTGCTCATAATTATTATCCTGCTTATCTGTGGCATAACCATGAAAAGGTTCTGCTACCCGAAAATGACAGCGGAAAAACCGGTACACACAGTGCGGTATTGATTCATAAAGCTGCATTGCAGTTTATTGAAAAAAACAGGGATAAGCCTTTTTTCCTTTTCTATCCGACAACCATTCCTCATGCAGAGCTATATGCTACTGAGGAATACATGGCAAAGCACAGGGGTAAATATGAGCCTGAGAAATCATTTAAGGGAGTTGATGATGGACCTGCTTTCAGACTTGGGCCTTATGGTTCTCAGCCTGAGGCTCATGCTGCTTTTGCTGCAATGATAAATATGCTCGACGATTTCGTGGGAGAGATTCTGATGAAACTTGATGAGCTTGACTTGTCGGAAAAAACTCTTGTCATCTTTACTTCCGATAACGGACCCCATCTTGAAGCCGGAGCTGACCCCGGTTACTTTGACAGTAACGGCCCGCTGCGTGGTTACAAACGCGACCTTTATGAGGGGGGGATAAGGGTACCAATGATAGCAAGATGGCCGGGAAAGATAAAACCGGGATCAAGAACTGACCATATATCGGCTTTCTGGGATGTCATGCCTACATTTGGAGAATTGACAGAAGCCGAAGTTCCCGGAAATATTGACGGCATCTCTTTCCTTCCAACCCTTCTTGGACGGAAAAACCAGAAACAGCATGAATATCTTTACTGGGAGTTCCACGAACAGGGCGGTAAAATGGCCGTCAGAACAGAAAACTGGAAAGGGGTGAAACTGAATATCAATAAAGACCCGCAGGGAAAAACAGAACTTTACGATCTCTCAAAAGATCCGGGAGAAACAACAGATGTATCTTCAGAGTTTCCTGATATCGTGAACAAAATCAATGAAATTATGAAGCAGGCACATACGAGGTCAGATATTTTCAGCCTTTCTTTTGAAAAGTAAAACAACAGATAATTCCGGGAAACCAGACAATGATAAAAAGACATTTTCTCCTTAAAGGCACGCTTGGGTTGATGGCAGTTAATTTTGTACCGGGCGCAGAGGCAAAATCTGTTGAGCATCCCAATATAATAATTATTTACGCTGATGACCTTGGTTACGGTGATGTCAGCTGCAACGGGTCGCGGACAATCAATACCCCGAACATTGACCGGGCCGCATCACAGGGATTGCGATTCACCAATGCCCACTGCACATCGGCAACAAGTACACCATCCAGATACTCTCTGCTTACCGGCGAGTATGCATGGCGAAGAAAAGGTACAGGCGTCCTGCCGGGGGATGCTTCGGCAATTATAGAACCTGGCAGGGCAACCATAGCAACTATTCTTAAAAAAGCCGGATATACCACCGGCGTGGTCGGCAAATGGCATCTCGGATTAGGCCCTGCCGGCGGCCCCGACTGGAACGGTGAAATAACTCACAGTCCGCTTGATATCGGCTTCGAATACTGCTTCCTTATACCTGCAACAGGCGACCGTGTACCCTGCGTATATGTAGAAAACCGCCGTGTCGTCGGTCTTGAACCTTCAGATCCGATAAAAGTTGATTTTCAGAAGAAAATCGGAGAGTGGCCAACAGGGAAAGAAAATCCCGAACTGCTTAAGATGCACCCGAGCCACGGCCATGACATGACTATCGTGAACGGTGTGAGCCGGATAGGATGGATGACGGGAGGAAAATCTGCCCTCTGGGTGGATGAAGATATGGCCGATACAATAACACGTAAAGCAGTACAATTCATAGAAAAAAATAAAGATAGACCTTTCTTCCTCTATTTTGCCACTCACGATATCCATGTTCCCCGGATGCCTCATCCACGCTTTGCAGGTAAAAGCGGAATGGGCCCTAGGGGCGATGCAATACTTGAGTTCGACTGGTCGGTGGGTGAAATACTTAACACAATAGAGCGCCTTAAACTCGATAAAAAGACATTAATTATCATAACCAGCGATAACGGTCCGGTAGTTGACGACGGCTATAAGGATCAGGCTGTTGAATTGCTCGGCAACCATAAGCCGGCCGGCCCGTTGAGAGGAGGGAAGTACAGCCTCTTCGACGGCGGCACAAGGATTCTGTTCATTGCAAAATGGACAGGAAAAATAAAACCCGGTATTTCCGATGCCCTCTTCAGCCAGGTTGACCTTCTGGCTTCATTCGCTGAATTAACCGGCCAGAAACTTGAAAATAATGATGCACCCGACAGCTTTAACCACATTGATGCCCTCCTCGGTAAGGACAAAAAAGGCCGTGAATGGCTGGTGGAACATGCAGGCAGACTGACTTTAATAAAAGGCAACTGGAAATACATCGAACCGGGTCCGGGACAAAAAATTCAGGTTAATACCAACACCGAAACAGGCAATGATCCTATGCCTCAACTCTATAACCTTAAAAATGATATCGGCGAAAAAAATAATCTGGCCGGAAAGTATCCGGATCTTGTAAACGAATTATCAGAACTTCTGAAAAAAATAAAGGAACCATTAATAACCAGATAAAAACTTATGAACTACCGGCTTATTTACAATATAGGCTTTACAGCCTTAGCTCCATTATCCTGTTCTCTCATTAGCGGTTGCAGTCAGGAGAAAAAGCCAAACATAGTTATCATCCTGATGGATGATATGGGATACGGCGACATTGGCCGCACAGGGGCAAATCAGTATGATACCCCCAACATCGACCGGCTTGCCGCACAGGGCATGCAGTTCACCTGGTTTTACTGCCCGCAGGCTGTGAGCAGCGCTTCAAGGGCCGGACTGCTTACCGGTTGTTACCCGAACCGGATCGGCATCTCCGGCGCACTGATGCCTTGGGCCGAAACCGGAATAAATCCGGAAGAGACAACAATTGCCGAAATGCTGAAATCAAAAGGTTATTATAACGGCATTATCGGCAAATGGCATCTCGGACACCATGAAAAATTTCTTCCTCTTCAGCATGGCTTTGATGAATATTTCGGTCTTCCATATTCGAACGATATGTGGCCGGTCGATTTCGACGGTGTACCCATCCGTTTGAAAGATACCACGGACAATAAAATGCGATACCCGCCACTCCCGCTGATCGAAGGAAATAAGAAAGCGGGGGAGGTACTGACATTACAGGATCAGGACAAACTTACCACTCTTTATACCGAAAGGGCGGTCACATTCATTGAACAGAACAGAAACCGGCCGTTTTTCCTTTACATCCCGCACTCTATGGTCCACGTGCCGCTTGGGGTTTCGGAAAAGTTCCGCGGAAAGAGTAAACAGGGATTCTATGGAGATGTGATGATGGAAGTTGACTGGTCGGTGGGAGAAATAATGAAAGCACTCGAACGTACAGGAATTGAAAAAAATACTCTTGTTATTTTTACTTCTGATAACGGCCCCTGGCTCAATTTCGGAAACCATGCCGGCACAACGGGCGGACTTCGGGAAGGTAAAGGCACAAGCTGGGAGGGAGGACAAAGGGTGCCATGCATCATGAAATGGCCTGGAGTAATATCTCCGGGGACAATCTGCAGCAAACTTGCCTCCTCTATTGATATATTGCCGACACTGGCTGCCATTACAGGGGCTCCTCTTCCTCAAAATAAAATTGACGGAGTTAATATCCTTCCGCTATTAACCGGTGATAAGGATGCAAACCCACGTCGTGAATTCCTTTATTACTACCAGCAGAATGCACTTGAAGCAGTTCAGATTGATTACTGGAAACTCGTTCTCCCGCATAGCGGCAGAACATACCGCGGTTTCAAACCCGGCAACGACGGCTGGCCCGGTCAGACAGGCACAGAAAAGATCACGGAGCCTCAGCTTTACGACCTCCGCCGCGACCCGGGAGAATGGTATAACGTGGCAGAATGGAACCCGGAAAAAGTGAAAGAACTACTGGAGCTTGCTGACAGAGCCCGTGAAGACCTTGGAGACCAGCTTACAGGAGCTCCTGGAGCAAACAGAAGAAAACCAGGTGCTGTAAATTAAAAACACATATTATGATTCCTCTTAAAACTACTTTCAGTCTGGGTCTTGCATCACTGGCTGCACTTAATACAGCAGCACAGCAGCCTCAGAAACTGCCTAATATTCTCTGGATATCAACTGAAGACCTGAGCCCTCACCTCGGCTGTTACGGCGATCACACAGTCAAAACACCAAATATTGACAAACTGGCTTCACAAGGGGTAAGATTTACCAATGTGTTTACCACAGCAGCTATCAGCGCCCCGGTCCGTGCAGGTGTAATTACCGGTATGTACCAGACATCCATTGGCTGCATGCACATGCGGACAACCTCCTACAGGAGGTCGGTTAATAACCCTATCGAGTTCACCGCCGTTCCCCCTCATTATGTGAAAGCTTTTACCGAATACCTGAGGGCTGCAGGTTATTACTGCACCAATAATTCCAAAACAGATTACCAGTTTGCAAAGGACCCGGTACCGGCAAGCATCTGGGACGAATGCAGCCGGACTGCACACTATAAAAACCGGCCCAATAAAAACCAGCCCTTCTTTGCAGTGTTTAACTGGACGGGAACCCACGAAAGCCAGAACTGGGATCTCAAAAATGTAAAGACCGATCCGAAAAAAGTAAAAGTTCCCCCATATTTCCCTGATAATGATTCAGTAAGACTTAACATTGCAAAGATGTACGACAATATAGTGAGGCTCGATTCAGTGGTGGGAGTATTGTTAAATGAGCTGGAAAAGGAAGGGAAGTCATCAAATACTGTTGTGTTTTTCTGGGGCGATCATGGCGACGGCCTGCCGAGGGCAAAACGCTGGCTCTACGACTCCGGTCTTAACATTCCCCTGATAATAAGGTGGCCGGGTAATTTAAAACCCGGTACCGTTGACGACCGGCTGATAAGTTCAATAGACTTTGGCCCAACCGTGCTTTCCATTGCCGGTGTAACTATACCCTCGCACATGCAGGGGAGAGCCTTCCTCGGAAGCCAGGCATCCGCACCCCGCGATGCCGTCTTCGCTGCCCGCGACCGTGTGGACGAATCATACGACATGATCCGTTCTGTGCGTACAAAAGATTATTTATATATCCGTAATTATTATCCGAATGAACCGTTCCCGATATGGGTACCATATCTCAGCAATATGCCGATATACAGGGAGATGCTTCGCCTCGACGCCGAAGGTAAACTCAACGGATCTCAGAAAAGCTGGTTCGCATATTCTCGTCCGCCCGAAGAACTCTACGATGTAAAAGCCGACCCGTACCAGGTAAGCAACCTCGTTAACGACCCGAAACTGAGATCCGTACTTGATGAGATGAGGAAACGACATGAGGCATGGACAAGGGAAACCGGCGACATGGGCCATCTTAACGAACCCGAAATGATTGAACAGATGTGGCCGGGAGGAAAACAACCTGTAACGGATATACCTTATTTTATAATAAATGCCCCTGAAGACCGCTCCTCAAAGAATTACCGCACGGGAGGCACCTTCACCTCACCCATGACCCTGAGCTTTTATTGCCCGACACACGGCGCATCTCTGGTTTATACATTTGAAGAAAAGAAAAACCCCCGCTGGCTTCTCTATACCGGCCCCCTGCACCTTAAACCCGGTACATACAACATACGCGTAAAAGCAGTCAGATACGGATATAAAGAAAGCGATGAACTTAACGGTACATTTGTGATAAAATAGAACTTAATAATCAAAATTACAACACTTTGAACCTTGAACCTTGAACCTTGAACCTTGAACCTTAAACCTTAAACCTTAAACCTTAAACCTTAAACCATATGACCTCTCTTAATCAGCTCACAACTTTGTTAGGCCTGTCGGCTGTTGCTCTGTCATGTACAGGTAAGAAACAGACGGATGGTAACCGCCCGAATATTATCTTTATCATGGCCGACGATCACGCCTGGCAGGCTGTGAGTGCCTACGGAGGGCCCCTGAAAGATTATGCCCCCACACCCAATATTGAACGGATTGCCCAAAACGGTATCCGGTTCGACAGGTGCCTGGTCACCAATTCAATTTCCGGTCCATGCAGGGCGGTTATACTTACGGGCAAATACAGCCACCTCAATGGCTTTTTATCGAACGAGGCAAAACAGTTTGACGGTTCGCAGCAGACATTCCCGAAACTGCTTCAGCAGGCCGGTTACACAACCGCAATGATCGGTAAATGGCATCTCGGTTCAAACCCCACCGGATTCGACCACTGGGAAGTACTCCCCGGCCAGGGGAATTATTACAACCCCGATTTTATTACCAGTGAGGGCCGGCACAGGGAAGAAGGATATGTTACTGAAATAATTACCGGAAAATCCATAAAATGGCTCTCTGAAGCTAAAAACAGCGGCAAACCATTCATGCTCATGATGCATCATAAGGCACCTCACCGTGAATGGCAGCCGGGCCCGGATGAATTAACCCTCTTTAAAGATGTTACTTTCCCCGAACCGGCCACACTGTTCGATAAGTATGAAAACAGGGGTACGGCAGCAAAGACCCAGGATATGACAATCGCAAAAACCATGCGGCTGCAGGAAGACCTGAAACTCTGCAAAGACCCCGTGAAGGGGAAAAACGTCGGGCTTAACCGCATGACACCTGATCAGGCCGCTGCCTGGGATTCTGTCTATAATCCCATTATCAGAAAATTCTATGCCAATCCGCCCGAAGGTGATGATCTCGTACGGTTCAAATACCAGCGTTACATGCAGGATTACCTGGCATGCATAGCCGCAGTTGACAAGAGCGTGGGAAAAATTCTTGATTACCTTAAAGAAACCGGTCTTGACAAAAACACGATAGTGATTTACACTTCTGACCAGGGATTTTACCTCGGCGAGCACGGATGGTTCGACAAACGCTTTATGTTTGAGGAGTCGTACCGGACGCCGCTGCTGGTAAGCTGGCCAGGCGTGACAGCCTCCGGATCGGTTGACAAACATATGGTTTCGAATCTCGATTTTGCAGAGACATTCCTTGATATTGCAGGGGTTAAGATTCCGGCCGATATGCAGGGAATGAGCATGGTACCTCTTCTTAAGGGAAAGAAATCAGTAAACTGGCGCACCGAACACTACTACCATTATTATGAATACCCGGCGGTGCACAGCGTAAAACGGCATTACGGGATAAGCACAGAAAGATATAAGCTGATTCATTACTACTACGACATTGATGAGTGGGAACTTTATGACAGGCAGAGCGACCCTCTGGAAATGAAAAATGTTTACAACGATCCGGCTTACTCCCGCATCAGAAAGGACCTGCACGAACGTCTTGACCGGATTAGAAAGAAATATGGCGACAGTGATGAACTGACAAAAAGCTTTCTCCCTAATTAACGGCACAGACCAGGGCGCTTTCAGGCGTCTCGTGAACCATTATGGATTTAATAAACCTCCCGGCTGACGCCTTTGCGTGACTGTTTATAACATGCCCTGAACAGAACCGGCACCCTGTTACCTTTAAATCCATATTCCGGCAGGCATCCAGGGCTTCTTCAGCAGATCCGAAGAAGCCGATGGGACTCTGCCTTTCATTACCTTCAAACGGGCACCCTTCCGCGTGCAGATAATAACTGTCCGGGCTCAGCAGCCTGGGAGTGATTGAGTACCTGCCTCCTTTCATATTTTTTGTATTTTGGTTTCTCAGAAACATTGTTAAAACTCCTTAATGGGATTGTATTTTTATTGTTTAATTGTATTAGGCCCGGATTTGTTACCCTGAGAAGTGAATTTTTTTATTCAGTTAATGGACTTACTGACTATGAGTAAAAGATGGTTTCTCCTGATATACCCCCTTCCCAGCCTTCCCCCATCTGGGGGAAGGAGCTTAAATTATAAAGGTCTGCTTATTCGGGTTAAATACTTGGGAGGTGTTATGCTCATAAGCTCCCGTGGAGGTCGGCCGGGTGCTGAAGAAAGGCAATGCAGTGAACTACACTGGAGACGACTGACAACAGGGTAATAATCAGTTGACAGGGGCAGGCAGAAAACAGAAGTTGTAAATTAAAATTATTCATTTTAGCATTTTTTTTTAAAAAAGAGGGTAACAATTTTCACCCTATTGCAATTAAACAGTGAAAATTTAATGTTTAACCACTTAAAAATAAAAAACCATGAAAACAAATTACACATCGAAAAACAGCATCAGCGAACTGATCGCAAACCTGAAGGAAAACGAAATCCTTAACGCCGGCCAGATGATCTCGGTAAGAGGAGGGGAAGGGGAAGATAATGGCAGTGAACCTATAATTATTATTCCTGAAGGGGTTAATTAGAGATATTTCACCTCATATTATTTCAAGCATTTCTGGTTCCAGGAATGCTTTTTGTTTTTAAATTGCACTCCTTAAGTGAATCACGACATAAGGGGAATTGAAAAAACCGTTGTATATAATTTTAATTTTTCTGGGTTTATCCTGCTCTTTTCTTATTTATGCACAGGATGATAAGGCAATTTCTCTGATGCGTGATTTTATTAAGAATTACTCTGCCGGAAACCTGGCCGAAGCGGAAAATAATCTCTTACAAGTTCTTGATTCAGAGGAAAAATTGCCCGAAGCATTCAAAGTTGCAGTTTATAACAATCTGGGAGTTATCTATACATTATCAGGTAAATATGATAATGCCCTGATTTTTCTCAATAAAGCTGAATTGTTAGAATCCTTAAATAAATCATACTCAAAAAGCCTTGGAGATATTTTCATAAACAAAGCAAATATTTTGGTAAGAAAGAAATTGTACTCACCTGCTTTTGAATACTTTGAGAAGGGCATTGATATATATAACAGCACGGGGGAAAAAGTTAAAGGTCTGGAAAACAGTATCGCGGTAGCATATCTGAATCTAGGAATCGCCTATATAGATGTTGGTGAAACGGATGAAGCTTTGAATATTCTTAAAAAAAGTATTGAAATCAGGCTCAAAATGAGGCTTCCTGGAGTTGCATTGGTTTATCAGAACCTTGCCAGAGCTTATGTAAAGGTTGGTGACAAACAAAAAGCCGAAAATTTCTTTATTAAAAGCATAGAGACTTTTATTATGGAATATGGAGAAGATTATTACCGGTTAACCGGAGTATATAATGATTACGGAGTTTTCCTTAAGGATGAAAAAAGATTTGATGCATCACTTGAAATGTTGCAAAATTCCTTAAGAATTTGTTTTAACAAATATGGGAAAAACCATACTTTAACCTCTCTTGCCTTCAAGCTTATCGGCGACAACTACCTTGCGAGGCAGTTGCCCGATTCGGCACTTGTATATTACCAGAAGTCACTTATGGCGATTGTCCCGGGCTTTAACAGCACAGATATAAACGACAACCCCTCCATTGATTCTTCACTCTTCGACATCCGCCTGCTCGACAACCTGAAAAGCAAGGCCCGCGCTCTCGGGATGCTTGCCCGGCAAAAGACTGACCGCAGTTCAAGGGTCTCCGTTCTGGAAGGTGGGGTTGAAACCATCAGCCTTGCACTGGAGCTCATTGAACGTATCCGCAAAGGCTATCCCGACGAGGAGAGCAGGCTTTACCTGGCTGAGAATGAAAAGGAAACATACGATTTTGCAATGGGTCTTTTATGTGATCTGTATACCCTCTCACCCGGCGAAAAGATAAAGCGGAGAATGTACGAAACGGCCGTAAGGGCAAAGTCGGCCGTGCTGAGAGATGAGCTTTCCGGCTACGAAATGCAGAAGGCTGCAGGTGTGCCGGATACGCTTATCGAGAAAGTCAGTTCCCTCACCGGTATGGCGGCCGCATACAATAACCTCATCCTCGAGGAGACACGGAAATCAAAACCCGATTCAGGGAAAATAAGATTCTGGAAAGATGAAATCTTCACAATGAACCGGGAAAAGGAGAAAATCATAGCAGCCATTGAACCGGGCTTCCCTCGATTCTCGGAACTCATGAGAAAAACGGAACCGTTGCCCGCGGAGACCATTCAGAAACGGCTCCGGAAGGATGAAACGGTTCTCGATTATTATCTTTCGTCTGACCGTGATGCCGCCGAACGGAAAATTTACATTTTCGTTCTTTCCTGCAAAGAGCTAGGTTTATATTACGCGCCTGCCGACAGCCTGTTGGAAAAGAATATAAAAACTATCAGCAATGCCTTTGCGGGCTTAGCAGATGGCCAGGCTGCCGGAACGGGATTCGGGGAAATAACCGGTTCTCTCTCATATCTTCATAATGTGCTCTTTCTTCCCGTAAGGGATAAGCTGAAAGGCAGAAAGGTCAAAATTATCCCGGACGGCGAAATTGCCCTGGTACCGTTCGAAGCGCTCATTAGCGCGCCTCCTGCATCGGGACAGCATAGCTTTGAAGGACTCAGCTGGCTTATCAATGAATACCTGTTTTCCTATGATTACTCTTCCTCACTGATTATGCCGAAAAGCAGGGGCCGGACAGGCATTAAAGTATATGCATTTGCTCCCGACTATTCTGCCTTTCCCGATATGTATGGCAGACCGGGAACGCTGGTAAAAGCTGAGGAGGAGATAAAATCAGTTTTCAGGTGGTTTGACGGGGTTGAGCATCAGGGAGCAGAAGCTACCAAAACCTCTTTCATCAGGGCCTGCGGTGAGCCGGGCATACTCCACCTTGCCATGCACCTTGCCCCCGGCGGTTCTGATTCAAGATACTCATATCTTATCTTCGACGGCAGGCAGGATTCCATTGACGGCGGGAAGCTTTATAATTACGAAATCAGCACGTTAAGGATAAAATCACCCGTGGTGGTGCTGAGCGCATGCAATTCAGGCGGCGGCACTCTTTCGCGGAGCGAGGGACTTATGAGCATTGCCCGCAGCTTCATCCTGGCAGGTGCATCATCGGTTATAAAAACCTCGTGGGAGATCAATGACGAAACAAGCGCTGAAATCATGTCGTCATTTTATAAATACCTTTCGGAGGGAAAGGCAAAAGATGAAGCGCTCCGGCTGGCAAAACTTGATTACCTTGGAGGACATCCTCCCGCTTATACAAACCCTTATTACTGGGCGGCTTACGAAGTGCTTGGCGATAACAGCCCGGTGGTAAGAAACAAAAATAACCGCCTCATTATTGCGGTTATCTCCCTTATATCAATGGCAATACTTATAATAATCTATTCAAGTCGGCGTAAAATCTTCTCTGCCTTTTCGCGATAGTAACCCGGCGACCCTGCCAGCGATCTGAAATATTTAACGGCTTTTTCTTTTTCCCCGCTCTTAAGGAATGTGAGTCCGAGGTACCATTCTGCCTCTTTTCCGAATCCGCTTCCGGTACCTGCAATCTCTTCAAGCAGACCGGCTGCGGTTACATAGTTGCCCTTTGCAAGATGGGTCAGCCCCATAAAGAACCTGGCCGGAACGGAAGAAGCGTCGCTGTTTAATGCTTCAGTGAAAGAAATCATTGCTCCGTCGTAGTCGCCGCTGCGGTATTTTTCCAGTCCTGAGGCATAACTGATGTTGAAGTTGTCTGCTGCGCTTCGTGTGGCAGGCGAAACGATGCTCATGGGTTCATAATATGATGCAAATATTTTGCCGGCGTCAGCGGGGCCGGTAAAGGATTTCAGAATGATAAGGAGGCCTGTTGCGGCGGCGGCAGGGATTGCCGCGATCCTGAAAATTCCTGCCAGTGATTTTTTCCTATGACTCCGGTATTCTGTTACGGGTTCAGATACCTTCTCATTTTCACCCAGGGAATCAGCGATAAAATTCCTTCTCTCCGTGGTTTTGCTGTCGTCAGCGTCCTGTTTTTCCTTCTTCTCATTCCATTCATTTACCCACCTGGCGGCAGCAGAATCAACGCCCTTATTATTTATCTCCCTTTTTATTTCTCTTATGGCCTGTTCAAGCATCTTCTCCTGTTCGGCCTGTTCAAAAGCACTGGTAATGAACATGGCATTCTCCCTGCTCCATGCCGGTTTGTTTTTGTATTCTTTTATGGCTTCATCGGCCAAAACCCCTGCAATGGCCAGACCGGGATCATTTCTCACTTCATCAAGATCATCAAGCGCGGTGAGGCAGATGCCTGTTTCTTCGAAAAGGTCCTGGTCGGCGCCTCCGGTAACTTCATTATCCTCAATCCAACCGTAACCGGTTGATTCAGGTTTCTCCATTTCATCTCCTTTGTCAATATGGTGTGAGTATGATTTCATAATCTCTTTTTGCCTTCAGTATTGTTTAACGTACAATATTCTGTACCATGCTTTTCGATTTCATGATTTTCAGATACTCCGGATGGTTTTTTACCTTCTCAGTCAGTTCCGCCTGCGCCTCGCATTTCTTCTTTCTTACATAATTATAAGTATAGCCAAGCTTTTCGGAGATCTCAGCGGGTGATTTATCGAGCCAGTAAAGCTTCAGGATCTTTTTGCTTACCTCATCGAGCGATTCGAATGCCTCTCTGAAGATAGCCTGGCACATCTCATTGTCAATCCTGTCGTCATGATCGGTTTCAGCATCTTCCTCTTCTCTTCTGAGAAAGTAATTCTTCGCTGATTTTTGTTTCATGACAGCCATTTTCCATAGGTTCTCGCAGATCGAATAAAGGAAAGTCTTGAACTTGCATGTAAGTGCGAACTCACGGTTATCAATCTTTTCAAGTATGATCATCAGTCCTTCCTGGAACAGGTCGCGTGCATCCTCCGGTGAGCCGCCCATCTGGGTCACCATAAGCCTGATCATCGGAAGGTACCTGTCCGACAGATACTTCACCACGTAACCCTGACGGTTACGAAGGCATTCAATTATTTCACTGTCGGTGTACTCTTTCACAATGATGAGGTTTTTTATCTCCTCGCAGGAAAATGGATTTCAAATATATGAAATTTTTTTTTTGAAAAAATCAAAATTTTTTTCAAAAACAGGGTAACAATTTACAGGCAATCCATATTAAACAATAAAAACAGAATAAAATTAAATTCTGATTTAATGGTACAGAATAGTATTGTTTACCGGCCGTCCCGGGAGGAAGGCAGGTAAGTAATATGTCTATATGAAACAGAACAGATGTCGGAAAATTTGAAATTATTCTTTATGGATGCACCTGAACTGACGGGATACAGTGAGTTTAACGGGGATTACTCCGGCTTCGGCATGAACAGTCTGCCGGGCAATTATAATGAGATAGTCATCAGAAACGCAGGGGGGGTACCTTACCGTTTATTATGCAACAGCGGATCGGATGATGCTTATTTTTCAGGTGCAGGGGAGGAGATTAATAACCTTTTCGGTACTGCTCCAGGGACATTCACGGAAAAGGGTTACAGGGCGATGATTGAAAAGTTTGTTCCGCTTGAAGAGGGAATCCCCGGAGATGCTGTTGAAGCCCGAAGGAAACTGCTGTCGGGTGAAATAAAGAATTACAGGGCCGAAGTGCAAATAACCACCTCCGCAGGTGAAAAAAAGAGAATTTATGAGGCAGCTGTACCGGTTGCGGATCCTGCGACAGGAGTTGTCATTGGCGTTTCAGGGATATTCTTTGATGCCGGAAAGTGGTCCGTAACAAAGAGTGTTCCTTCACCGGCCGGAAACTCTGAGAAAGAGGCATATCCTCTCAAAATGGCTTTTCTACGGAACTTCTCCCATGAAATACGAACCCCTCTTAACGCAGTAATAGGATTCAGCACACTTCTCGGCGAACATTTCAGGGACGACGGAACGGCAAAGGAGTATATCGATATGCTCATGACCAGCGCCGACAGGCTGCTTGATACACTGGACAAGGTTGTGGAGGCATCACTCCTTCAGTCGGGAAATGTGGCAGTAAAAAGTGAGGAGGTGAACGTCGCCGGGATAACCGGAAGCATCTACCGGAAATTTAAGCCGCAGGCTGAAAAAAAGGGTCTGGGACTGACCCTGCGCCCGCCGTCAGACAAAGATGACTTAATTATAGTAACTGACCGGCAGAAGATATCGCAGGTGTTGCATCACCTGCTGGAGAATGCGATCAAGTTTACGGCCGGGGGAGAGGTTGAATTCGGGTACACCATGTCGGACCGGATGGTTGATTTTTTTGTCCGCGATACCGGTATAGGCATACCGCAGGAGCTCAGGGAAAAGGTGTTTGATGTTTTCTTCCAGGCCGACGCGGGTCCGACCAGGCTCTACGGGGGCACCGGGCTGGGGCTTTCCATCTCGAAGGCCTATGTTGAGATGCTGGGCGGGAGGTTATGGTTCACCTCCGGGAACGGAGACGGAACAACATTCCGGTTTACTGTTCCGGACGGACGGTAGCAGGCCACCTTAAAGGGTCTGTCAGATGCCGGAGGGAGGCTGGTGTGAGCAGGCGGATAAGTTGATCAGGCATACATAAAAATATTTGCAGATGGACCGGAGAAATATTTTTTATATTGTGGCGGCGGCAGTGTTGCTGTTGCTTCTTTTGCTTCTTCTTACCTGCCGGCACAGGGGTGTCTGCAGTTCGTTCGACAGTGGGGATGAAGGATGGAGTGTTACGGGAGATGTGCAGAACGCATCGGCAAAGCCCGGCTATCTTGAAAAAGATGGCAATCCGGGAGGATGTTTATCGGCGACTGATCAGGCTGCGGGAGGAGTCTGGTACTGGAGCGCGCCGGAGAAATTTCTCGGAAAGAAGAAATGGTTAACGGGCGGGGAGCTGAGTTATGATCTGAAGCAGTCGGAGACTGACAGCCAGTTTGATGAAGCCGACGTAATACTTGAAGGCAGAGGACTGAGCCTGGTATATGTATTCAACAGGCGGCCGGGCAGGGGGTGGACAAGCTTTTCCGTTGTGATCGGGCCGGGGGAGGGTTGGAGGAAGAATGACATTAACGGCGCCCCGGCCGGGGAGGGGGATTTCAGGAAGGTACTGTCGGACCTGTCGGGACTGAAGATCAGGGGCGAGTACCGCACCGGCCCCGACAAAGGAGAGATTGATAACGTTTGCATGGTGAAGAGATAGGGGTATGGATTGGTTTAAGTAAATGACGAGAAAATGATGGATAGGAGTAAGGAATATAATTAATAAATGAAGTTATAGTCCATTTGTTGTCTTTCCTAATATAGATTAACATGACTGTACTTATTGATTATTTTAATCTTTCTAATAATCTAAAAGAGAAACCTCTGCAAGAATTATTTGGACTTTTTTTAAATTCAGTCCCAGTTAGTCTTTTTGAGATCGATCGAAATATTTCTTTCAGATTATATGGCGGCTGGTTTGAACAAAACAAAATTACTAGAAAAGCTCAAGAACTTGCCATTGAAATAGAAAAAGCTTTCCCTTCCGTTTATTATAAAAAAGACTCTCAGAATAAATACATAATTAATTGTGAATTAGCATATAGTCTTATATGTGTGCCTAATTACCATTTATTCTATACATATCGAACGAGGGGGGTTTATTATGGTCTTAAAGTCAAATCATCAAAAGAAATTGGATGTACTGAGATTGATTGTCCTTATGATCTCTTACAATCACTATTAAAAAGTAATAAATGTCCGAAATGCGACCGTCCAAATGCTCAATCAAATTTCTTTAGAAATGAACAAAAGCTCATTGACAGCATGATTGCATCTGACTTAATCTTCCTTTCATTACAAGGATTAATAATTCTACTAATCTCATCGGATGATGATATTTATCCTGCTGTCCTCACTGGGTTAAATCTTGGGGGTTTAATAATCCATTTTGAAGCAAAGAAAAATCAAAAAGAATTTGACTATAGAAGTATCTTAGCGTCACATAAAAATTATTTTTATTTCATCCTAAACAACGAAACAGATGAACCTAATAGAATTTAAATCTATACTTGCAGCTTTTGCTGACAATCCTTCAGATGTTCAATTTGAAAGAAATAATTTCTTGGCCTCAATACGAGGTGAGGATATAATAGGAAAGGTAAAGGATAAGGATGATTCCTTGTTAATAGAGGAAAATGGAATACAGCAACCGGTTAGAGATTGGGTAGCATATAGATTAGCCGATATGCAAACTCTTGCAAAAAGGATCATTGAGAATCTTCCATCTGAACATGGATTCGTAGATCCAACAGGTTATATAATGTTAGATGAGACGACAGATGAAGAAAAAGAAGTAACTTCAATAACTTCAAATCTGTTTAAATCACTTGAAGATCCATTAGTTGGCACTACTAAAATAATCTATCTCACATCAGATGCAGGCGAGGGTAAAACGACCATTATTAATCATTTAGCATTAGAACAAGCCAAAAAATATACCCAATCAAAATCAAAATGGTTACTGATTCCAATTCCACTTTCCGGGAGACCATTTTTAAGATTTGACGATATTGTTGTCGCTTCTTTAGTTAATAGACTGAGGTTTAGATCCTTTTATTATGAGTCTTTTATTGAATTAATTAAACACAGATTTATTATTCCAGCGTTTGATGGATTTGAAGAAATGTTCATGGTAGGTTCTACAAGCGAAGCATTATCTGCTACTGGTAATATGGTATCTAACTTAAGATCTGCAGGCACCTTGTTATTTGCAACACGTAAAGCCTTCTTTGAAAACAAAGGATTTTCAGGTCAAGCTAAATTATTTGACTCCATTAACTCAGGCTCAATCGTATTTTCAAAAGTTACAATTTCACGATGGAATAGGGACAAGTTTATAGAATATGCATCAAAAAAGAACATCGATGATCCTGAGAACGTATATAATTTATCTCTAAGCAAACTTAAAAATCCAGAGCACCCTATTCTGACTAGGCCAATCTTAGTAAACCGGCTCATAACAGTTTTATTAGAATCGTCTGATAAAAAACAATTCATTGACAAATTATCAAGTTCAACAAACTATTTCCCTAGTTTTGTACACTCTATTATCGAGAGAGAAGCCACAACAAAATGGATTGATACATCTGGTGAGCCTTATCAACCACTTATATCAGTTGATGAACATTACAATCTGCTTGCGTTAATCGCTGAAGAAATGTGGCTTAACAGTGTAGATGAAATATCAGAATCATTACTTGAGTTTATTATTGACCTATTTAATGAGGATAAAAAGTTACTTCCAAAAATTGGTGATCAGATAAAAGAGAGAATTAAACAACATGCTTTAATAATATTCTCACAATTTGAAAATAAATTATATAGATTTGATCATGAAGAATTTAAAAATTTCTTCATAGGGATCTCACTTTATAATAAAACAACTACTAATGATTATCAGGCATTTATATCTATCCTAAAACGAGGTAAAATTCCAGAATTAGCATTTGAGGTTCTGACGTCAAAACTATCAAGAAATAGTGATTCAATTACTAGACTTTTGGCCAATCTCAATGATTTTGCATTAAAAGAATCTATCGTATCATTTATTAAAGAAAATCTGGCTAGTTTAGGAATTAGGTTGATTAATAATATTGTACTTTCTGAAAAAGTAACATTTTCAGAATATTTCTTTCCACATTCGAGCCTAGAAGATAAATCAATAAATAATATATTATTTTCAAAATGTTATTTTCAAGAAACATCATTACTTAATACGAATATTAAAAATTGTCTTTTTGAAAATTGCACATTCGAACAAATAAATGTTGATAAATCAAAACTGAAGATTGATTCAGTAATGTTTAATGCAAACCAGATTTATTGTATCTATGACCTAACGGAGGAATTCAGCATTTACGCACCTAATCAAATTATTAGGTATTTAGCCTCATGTGGTATTCAAATCGATGAATTTAAGGCTTCAGATGGAATAGAAGAACATTATGATGAGAACATTCAATTGATTGAAAAAGTACTCAGGAAGTTTATGAGATCTACACAATTAAATGAAAACATCATAAAGTTAAAACTTGGTGGAAAGTATGATTATTTCAACAAAGAGATTTTGCCAGATCTTCTAAAATACGGACTGTTTAAAGAAGTTGAATACATTGGAAGTGGTTCTCAAAGACGTTTTAAATTAGGTGTAAAATTCAACGAAATTGATCAGTTACTTAAAAGATGCTGCAACAATTACAATGATTTCATAAATTACTTTAAATCAAAATCAGGTAATTGATTCCTAAACAAAAGGCACGTTCTATAACACGGACAATGCTATGGGTAAGTTGTTTGTCACACTTTTTGCTTTTGCTCCTGCACTCAAGACAAATTCGTAATGGCCGTTGCACATAGACACGCGCATCTGCCCGCAATTAAAACTTCTGCATCTTGACAAATTTCTGACTCCGAGACAAATTGTACCCCGACACTGCGCCAGTGCCCGCCAATAGCTTTGTGACCGGGGATAAGTTCGCGGCTCCGATCAATCTTGTACCGCGACACGCGTAATACTCAATAAAAATTGTACCATGACGGCAAAAAGTGCGCCATACCCTCCTTGCACCGTGATAGCTTTGTGGCTAAAGTACCAGGACCCTGCCCGGTGCTTGCGTCGGGTAACACAACCTCCCCATATTGCCGGGCCGTCAGACTGTCTAAAAACCTCCCCTTTTTGTTGATAATTATCAGGGTTTTTTCTTTTTGGAAGTCAGCGGTTTTTGTACCTTAAGTTCATGAAATTCATACAGGGAAATAACCGAAACCAGATATCTCTTTTCCCTGTATCACTCTTTCAGAGTATTGACCCCGATAATGAAGTGCGGATAATTGACCTTTTCATCGAAAGCCTTCCTTTAAAAGATTATGGATTCAGAATGGACTTTGCCGAAAACGGCTCTCCTGCTTACCATCCATCCGGTCTGCTTAGACTCCTTTTGTCCATAAATCGTCTGAAGGAGTATCTGAGGGTACTTTTAGCCTTGTTTTTGACTTTCCGCGAATTCATGGGAAGAAAAATAAGCCCGCCAGAGAGACTCTTTCCCGGGGAAACAATTTATCATAACAAAATTCTAACCGTGCTTATACCCCTTTATTTCGGTTCAAAAAGATCCGGCAGAAAAGGTTATCAGACAGACTGCCGTTAGGTTTCAGGCTGTGGCTTCGAGTAACAATCAACCATAAAAATATGTTATCTTTGTAAAAAAAAAAAGTGTACCATGACAGTTTCAGACCTAAAACTCAAAATATTCAGACAAATCGATTCTCTCGAAAAGAACCGGCTTGAGGAATTCTATGGATTATTGCTGAATTATATTAATGGTAAGAAAGACATATCTGACTGGGGCAAGCTTACTCTAGCTCAAAAGCAGGGACTAATGGATGCAATAGATCAATTGGATTCAGGCAAAGGAATTTCTCACAATGATGTTATAGATAAACTTCGTAAAAAATATAATGCCTAAGAGAATCAAATGGTCACCTCTTGCAGAAAGTGACTTTTCCAATATTCTGAATTACCTTGATCAAAACTGGGAGAAAAAAGTTGCTGCTAATTTTATTGATCTGACTGACAGTATTATTTATCAAATTTCCATAAACCCAAAACAATTTCCATTTATCTATAAAAAAAAAGGGATTCGTAAATGTGTCCTGACCAAACACAATACTCTCTTCTACCGGGATAAGCGATCAACTGTAGAGATCTTAAGAATTTATGATACACGACAGGATCCGAACACCTTGAGCTTTTAAACGGGTCCGAAAACCTAACACAGACGGTAGGGTCAATAAGCTTGTCACGCCTGCCTGACTGCCGCAGGCATGCAGGGTTTTTGCTAAGTAACCCTTCGGTCTGATGCATATTGTTTAAGTTTTTTTGGCAGAATATTTTTAAAGCCGAAAACATTTCAGATGAAAAAACAGGAAAGGCTTCAAAGAGAGGGAGAGATGCTGTCGCTATGGCGGACAAGTATGCCCATTGCCGGCACACAGACAGCCGTTGCCGCGGCTGAACCTGAATGGACCCCCGGTGAAGCCGCGTAAATAGTTCAGTTCCACATATCAACCCGAAACCCGGAACGCGGAACGCTTAACAACCTTCGCCCTCCGCCTGTTGCGACCATGCGACTGTGCGACTATGTAACTTTGCGACCATGCGGCTTTCTATACCTTTTTTCGCCCCGTCGCCCCTTTACGCCGTCGCAAAGTCACTCCGCCGATAAGGCGGGATGCTTAACAGCAGACAGGAATTTACCGGAATGTCAGAAAAAAAACCTTTCCCCGGGGGTCAATTGTCCGGAACAGGGAGGCAATTAATTTCGGAATATACACTGCCTATACTCCTTATGTCCATGAATTGTCTGAAGGAGATTGCAGATAAACAAATTTTTAACCGCTAAGGACGCGAAGATGTTCACGTAAAAAAGATAATCTTGTTATAATACCATCCTCTGCCTCCCGCCATTTGCTCTTCGCCCTTCGCAAATCAAACAACCCTTCCCGGAATCGTGAAGAAAAACTCACTCCCTTTTCCTTCCTCACTCTCAACCCAGATTCTCCCTCCATGCTTTTCCACAAACTCCCTGCACAACAGCAGCCCAAGCCCGGAACTCGGTTCACCTTCAGTGCCCGGACGGTTAACCTTTGAACTCATGGTGAAAAGGTTGCCGATTATCTCAGATGGAATGCCAATGCCCGTATCCTTAACGCCGATTTTCAGGAAATTCTCTCCTGCATCTTCGGCCGAAATGGTTATTGTTCCCCCGGGCGTGAACTTGACGGCATTTGAAACAAGGTTCCGGATAACCGTCTCCAGCATGTGAATGTCGGCTTCAGCTTCAGCACTCAGGGGAATGTTTATTTTAATGGAAATCTCTTTCCTGGCTGCCGAAGCTTCGATCGGCGCAACAGCATTTCTTACCAGCGAGCCAAGATTAAGTTTTTGAGGTTCAAATTTCAATATACCCCTCTGCAGTCGCGACCATTGAAGCAGATTCTCAAGCAAAGCAAAAAGTCTTGAGGCATCCTTGTTCATCTCTCCCGAAATCTCCCTTATTTCTTCTCCCGACATGTTCGGCAGTTCATCGGTCAGCAGCTTCGTAGCTTCCATAAATGCACCGAGGGGTCCCCTAAGGTCATGTGCAATAATTGAGAAGAATTTGTCTTTCTCGGCATTCAAAGCCTGCAGTTTCTCATTCTTCTGCTTTATCTCATCCTCCGACATTTTTCTCTCAATCGCAAAGGCAATCTGGCTTCCGATGGACGTGAGAAAATTTATGTCATCCTCTGAATACACATTCTCTTTTTCGTAATGCTGGAGCACAAGCACACCAATAGTCCGCGAAGGAAGGTTGAGAGGTATCCCTATCCATGATAATGAGTTAGTACCTATCTGCTCTATTATACCTTTATCGGTAAGGTCATTCAGTTTAGCACTGGTAAGAAGCAGAGGTTCGTTTGTTCTGAATACAAATGAGGTACAGCTTTTCTCCATTGACAATAAACCCGGATTCTCGTCATGTTTGTCAACAAAATACGGAAAACTGAACAATCCTGTCTCAGGGTCGTTGATAGCAATAAAACAATTATCGGCATAAACTATTTCCCTGAGTGATGCATGTATCAGTTTTAAGAGTTCATCGAGGTTTGCTGTTGTTGCTATTCCTTTGATTATATTATTTAATGCTCTTGATTTTGCCTCTTTCTTCTTGATATCTGTTATATCCCTGCTGATTCCGACAATCCCGGTAATTTTTCCCGTGGAATCGCGGAGGGGAACCTTGGTGATAAGGTTCCACCTTCTTTCACCGTCCTGCATTATCCTTGGTTCCTCATGATTGACAAGCGGAATGCCTGTTCTCATTATTTCCTGTTCATCCCTGTAAAACTGTTCCGCAAGTTCCGGAGGTTGAAAATCAAAATCGGACCTGCCTATCACTTCAGAAATGTCCTTTTTCCCCATTCTCTCTATCAGAGCCTTATTGCATATAACAAATTTGCTGTTACGGTCTTTGATATAAACCCTGTCGGGCAGGTTGTCAATCAGTGTATGAAGCAGGTTTTTTTCCTGTTCAAGCTCCTTTTCGATATTGACCAGATGGGATATGTCGCGGGTCACATTCAGAATATGGGCTTCACCATTTATATCAATAATTATGGCCGACATAAGACCTGTTATAATAGTCCCGTCTTTTTTCCTGAAGAGTGCTTCAAAATTCTCCACCTTTCCCTTCTCCTTCAATTCGTTCACAAGTTCAGTTCTCCTTGCCGGATCTGCCCATATCTCGATTTCCAGCGATGTTTTGCCTGTAACATCTTCCGGTGTAAATCCGGTAATTTGTGTAAAACCCTGATTGACCATTATATACATCCCATCCGATAACCTGTTGATATTTACCGAATCGGGACTTGTCATAAATGCTCTCCTGAACAATTCATCACCCTGCCATGTTTCGGAGACATTTCCGGGAAATGAACGTAACTCCCTTTCATATTTTTCTTTCAGGGTATTATAAGCTTCGCTGATTTTTTCAAGTCTCTTTTCGAGCTCTTCTTTTGATTGTTCTTCCTCTCCGAAAATCATATCAAAAGCTTTTGAAGGTCAAATTTAATATGGAAGAATTGATTTTTTCATTTTATAAGACAGAATTTCCGATATTTATCGTGTTTCACTTATATATTTAAGGTAGTCTTCCATGCTGTTCAGATTATAATACCATTCAACAGCCTCAAACTCAACATATACGGTATTAACCTTTTCCGTAAGGTCTGAAATTTTTCTTTTGCCTTCATTGAGCATCTCAAGAGCCTTTTTTTCAACACTGCGGTGATAAAGGGCAAGCAGTGGTTCATACCTCCCGTCTTTTCTTACCGGCATAACAATATCTGCACCGGGGGATGCTTCAAAAAGTTTTGAGATAAAGAGGCCGTCTATTTCAGGTATATCGCATGCGGTTATGAAGTTCATATCGTTCGATGATTCATTAAGGCCGGAACAGATACCCATCAGCGGGCCATATCCGGGCCGGATGTCGGGAACAACCTTTAATCCAAGGAAAGAATATTTCTCAATTTCACCTGAACCAATTATCACTTCCGGGAACATTTCTTTGAGTTGCAGGGCAATATACTGAATCATCGGTAATCCTCTGATAACCAGCATGCTCTTATCTTCTTCCCCAAATCTCGTGCTCTTTCCGCCTGCGAGGATTATTGCTGTTGCATCACTGAACCACAACTGTTCCATGGCTTTCCTGAATTTTTGCTTTCCGGTTCAACGGCACGCAATTTAATTAATTCTTACTTCCGGCCATCAGTTTCATTCAGTGAGAATGATATACATCTGCCTGAGATATATGTGAGGCAGAAGATGATCATTTCCTGAGGATCTTTATGTAAATAAGATATGATGGTAATAAAAACAGCAAAATGTTAAAAAAGATTAATTAAAGACAGAGATAATATTTTGTTAATATATTCACGAAACAAAGATTCAACCAACCATGAAAAGTAAATCCCGTTTTATCATTCTTCTTGTTCTGGCCCTTATTCTTCCTGCTGCAATAATTGCGGTAGTTTTAATGTCCGGGGCCCGGCAGGATTCTGGTCTGTCACGGCCGGAAGGACCTTGTGATATTTATGCAGCTGCAGGTAACCCATGCGTGGCGGCACACAGCAGTACACGTGCTCTCTACGCAGGTTATAATGGTCCCTTATATCAGGTGATGCGTCAGTCGGACGGAAAAACTCTTGATATTGGAGTTGTACAACCGAAAGGGGACGACCCGGGCGGATATGCCGACGCTGACGCTCAGGATAAGTTCTGTGCAGATACTTACTGCTGGATAACAATTCTTTATGATCAGTCAGGTAAAGGAAACCATCTTGTTCAGGCTCCCCGTGGAGGGTTTAGCGGACCATCAATGGGTGGATTCAATAACCTTCCGGTTGCCGATATGGCTCCTGTAACCCTGATGGGCCATAAGGTATATGGTGTTTTTATTGAGCCCGGGATGGGTCTGAGGTGGAACGATGCAAAAGGAACCGCAGTGGACGATCTGGCAGAGGGACAGTACTGGGTTATCTCAGGTCATCATTATAACTCAGGCTGTTGTTTCGATTATGGTAATGCCGAGACCGACAGCCGTGACGACGGTGACGGTACCATGGAAACAACATATTTCGGCAACGCTAATGCATGGTACTACGGACAGGCGCCGGGTCCGTGGATTATGACCGACCAGGAAAACAACCTTGTGGGTTGCGTCAACGAGTCGCCAAACGATAAGTATTGCCCCGATCTGCCCAGCATCAGCTGGCGTTTTGTGACAGCAACTGCCGACGGAGAACCGGGTCACTGGAGATCAATGGGAGGGGATGCACAAAACGGAGATCTGATGGTGATGTACGACGGATCAAGAATAAAAAACGACAGGAGCAGCTATGACCCGATGCGTAAACAGGGGGCCATTCTGCTGGGTAACGGAGGCGATAACAGCGTCGGTTCCCAGGGAACTTTTTATGAAGGTGCAATGACTGCAGCCGGTACTTTTCCGACAAAAGAAACAAACCAGAAAATTCAGGCCAACATCGTGGCTGCCCGATACGATGTTCAAAGACTGAGTCTGGCCCCGGCAAATGCCACAGATACACCTCCGGGACTTCAGACATTCTCGCCTAAGTCCTCACAAAATACCACACTTACATTTACCAATACAACCGGTGCCCCGGTTAATAATCTGACATTGAGTCTTACAGTGCCAAAAGGCTGGAAATCAGTGCTGCTGAACTCAAAGGAAACCTCAAAGGCCTTCTCTGATCCCATTGAGCCGGGTGCAACTGTAGCCGCTACCTTCACGGTAACATCAGGTCCCGACGCCTTTAACGGTGACCTTGTCGGTAAAGCTGCATGGACAAACATGAATAATAATAAAACCTTCTCCGAAATTGCAATCGAAAAGGTACGTAATGTTAATCCCGTTAAGATCAATGAGTTCAGGATATCTTCAGGATCTCCTGATAATACAACCGATTCTTTTATAGAATTATACAACGCAGGCGACAGGGAAGTTGATATATCAAACTGGACTCTCACACAGCATCAGACCCAGTTACCTGTCTTCTCATCCATAAAGATACCCGCAGGCACAAAACTTGCTCCTCATGGATTCTACCTGCTCGGTCTGGCAAACTCAGGTCTGGCTGTTCCTGCAAAGAAGGGTGAGTCGGTTATCTACGTAAGGAGCACTACGGGGATGTCGGCTGGCGACGTAATTGAGATAGGAGAGGGTGCAACGATGGAAAGGAGAACAATAGTCAGTGTAGGCACTCCGGCAGGTACTGTGATACCTCAGGGTACCGGCCAGTTTGGAGGCGGACGCGGTGCTGAACCAGGCGCTCCTACCACAGTCTGGCAGCCTCTGCCGGAAGGACCGGTAATAACCATACCAAAAGGATATAACAGCATTCCGGTGACAAGTGTGTCCGGTTTTAAGGCCGGAGAGAAAATGGCTATAGGCTATGGCGCAAAATATCCTGTCACAGGTCTTACTGTTGAGAAATATGAAGTGGTAACGGTTACCGAAGTTGGTAAACCAGGTACGCAGGCATGGCTTTCAATGGACGCCAAAGCCGGCGAGACCAATATAAAAGTCTCATCCGTTGCCAATATTTCGGTCGGAGACAAAATAAGACTCGATATAGAAAGCCCCGGTCACGGGATAGAATGGGTTACTGTCACAAAGGTTGGAACACAGTCTGTACGAAGCACTTTCAATGGTCCGCTGCGGCCGGGTGAAGACCCGGGAACAGGGCTGGACCTCGCAGAGCCTTTGAAATATAACCATTCATCAAATATGCCTTTCAGCGTGTGGGGCACCGGAATAAAATTTGAACCGGCCTCTGCTTTCGATCACTCCAGCAACGAACCTGTACTGCCACTTGGTACCGGAATAACCCTCGATCAGCCTCTGCAGAAGGATCATGAAATAAATTCTGTTGTACGTGATCCGAAGGTTACAACCTCAGGATATCAGGGTAATCCCATGCCTGACCAGTGGTTTGGCGGGCCGGCTCTTTCAACAAGGGGAGGCAGTATGCTCCTCCGTGATGCTGCCGGCAATGTCGTTGACGGACTTAATTACGGATTAATGGTAGATCCATGGCTGGCTGAAGGCTACCAGGCAGCATCAGGTGCAGGAAAGAGTGGTTGCTTTGTTCCTACACCTGTTTCAAACAGGGGAGGATTCAGGCCTCAGGGACAGACACAGCCGGCCGCACAGCCCGATCTCAGCGCAGGCCGCTCTACCGATGGCAATGACAGCGACTTCAATTGCCGCGATTTTGTGGTACAGGGAACAACAAGCCTTATTACTGCAGTGGAAGCAGGCGCTGACAATGTAAAAGTTTCGGGTGTGGCAGACTTTGTAAATGGTCAGAAGGTTATTGTTGGTACAGGCGAGGATAGCGAGACTGCCGTAGTGGCAATTGTAGGTACAGCAGGCGCTACAACTTCAGGTCATGCGGTTGTCAAAGGCGCCAGAGATATACCTGTTACAAACGCTTCAGGATTTGTTGCAGGTCAGAGCATAGTTATCGATGACGGGAAAAACCGTGAGATGGCTGTTGTAGCTTCCGTCACTGTTGTGAGGAGGCCAAGAGGCGGACCGGCCGGAACACCGGTACCGAATACTCCATCGGATACCATTACTTTAACAACACCGCTGACCAAATCCCATGCTGCAGGCGTGCAGGTATCAGGCACAGGCCTTACCTTCGCAACCCCTCTGAAAAAGGCTCATCCGGCCGGCACCCAGATAGCAGGCAACATACCAACTCCAGGTGCACCCAACCAATACACAAGAAAACTTTAATGAATCCGGAATCAGAATAAATCAGGAATCTGATTTGCAACTCCGCGGCAATTCAACAGGATAAAAGCCGCGGAGTTTTACTGTATAAAAAGCAACAAAACTGAAAGGCTGCAGATAAAAAATAAGATATGAGAAATTCCTGGCCATGGTGGCGATTGATAATGACCGGATTAAATATTCTTGCCCTGGTTATGAGTCTTATTCTGACCTGGCACCAGATTATGGGTGGAACGATGGCAGGATGCGGCAGCGGAAGCCCATGCGAGCAGGTAATCAGCAGCCGCTGGGCGCTGGTGGCGGGAATAATACCCTCAAGCGGACTTGCCATCGGGGTCTATCTGGCGCTGCTGGTCGCAGGTTTTTTTTCCTTACCCGGCAATGAATATTCAATACGCCGTCTCGCATGGAGTATCATGCTAATACTGGCCGGAGCTGTAGCAGGAAGCGCAATATGGCTTACAATTGTCCAGAAATGGATTATAGGAGCCTTCTGCCCGTATTGCATGACAACACATATCTCGGGATTTCTGCTGGCTGTATTTATAATCTGGCAGGCTTCAAAGGCCGGAAAAGAAGGACATGATGATAAACACCCTTCTGACAGGTCAGATGCTCTCCGGGAACAAGTGACCGGTTCAGGACGTATGTTCCGACCTTATGCCATTTCAGTTTTGGTACTTTCGGGCATGGTTCTTTCAGGTATCCTCCCGTTAAGCCAGTCAGGATATAAACCTCCTGCCGTATACAATTCCCGCGAGTCACAGGATATTATTCCGGTCTTGGATTATCATAAGTCACCGGTAATAGGATCACCTGATGCACCTGAGAAAGTAATCATCATGTTTGATTACCAGTGTTCCCATTGCCAGCAGCTCCATTTTATGCTGGATATGGTCATTGACAGATTTGAAGGGAAACTCGCTTTTGCGTTATGTCCGGTCCCTCTTGACCCCGCCTGCAATCGATTTGTTCCTGAGGGATCCGTGGCTTTCAGAAACTCCTGTGAACTGGCAAGGATCGGTCTTGCTGTCTGGCGCGCCGACCCTGTTGCCTTCAAGGCTTTCCAGGATTACATGTTTACTTTTGAGTCGGGCGACAGATGGCGGCCACGCAGTCCGGCGGATGCAATGGCAAAAGCTGTTGAACTGACCGGCCGTCAGAAATTCGATACAGCCTGGACTGATCCATGGTTAGATGAGTATTTACAAACATGCGTCAGTATTTTTGGCAGCACACTGAAAGATGGAAGGGGAGGTATTCCGAAAATGCTCTACGGTACCCGGTGGGTGATATCCGATGCCATGAATGCCGGTGAACTGGAGATGATACTCAGGGGAAGTCTGGGCTTATCTCTGCAATAAACCATTTTCTTTTAATTACATGTAATTGAGTATATCAGTATGAGATCGCGGTCTTAATGACCGTGAAGCATCATCATTTGTCCGCAACAGTTTTTATATTTCTTTCCGCTTCCACAGGGGCACGGGTCATTCCTTCCGGGAGCCGGTCTCTTAATAACCTGATTTTCCCTGTTTCTTATCCATTGCATCACATTTGCAGGAGCTCTTTTATTCTTAAGCTCCTCAGCCATAAAATCCATATAGGGTGTAACATGACTGTAAAACATTTTAAATCCTTCACACAGGTGGTTCAGTCCCGGTTCACCATCTTCGGAGATGGCAATACGGTGCTTTGGGCATTCACCATGGCAGGCAAAAAGGTATTCACACCTGAGACACCGACGTGGAAGGGTGGTTCGTTTTTTCAGTCCGAAATCAAACTGACCCTGTGACCTTGCTAACTCTTTAAGCGGTTGTTCAAGAATGTTTCCCAGAAAATATTCAGGATAAACAAAGTGATCGCATGAATATACATCTCCGTTATGTTCCATCACAAGAGCATCGCCGCATGTATCGGCATATACACAAACTCCCGGCATCTCTCCGACCCAGTTTGCAAGCGTTGAATCAAAAATCTGGATATAATATCTGGCTACATCATTACGGACCCATTCATCGAAAACTGTAATGAGAAACTTTCCGTAATCTCTTCCGTTTACTGACCATCTGGCCAGATGAGCCTGAGCTTCATAATCATTTGAAACAAGTTTAAGCATGGTCTCCGATGGATCCTCTGCAATTCGTTCCACAACCGGAAGAAACTGCATAAATACGCTGCCAATGCTTTTCAGAAACCTGTATGTTTCGGATGCGAAGTGAACATTATAGCTGTTTACGACACTGAGGGTATTGAACTCCACCATGTGTTTCTGAAGCAGTTCAATACCTTTTATAACCTTCCTGAAGGTAGGAGCACCCGTTGATGTTTTCCTGAAATAATCGTGATTATGTTCTGTACCATCTATTGAGATTCCTACCAGTATATTATTGTCTTTAAAGAATTTACACCATTCATCATTCAATAGGGTGCCGTTTGTCTGGAAGGAGTTTTCGATCCTTTTTCCGTTTGCATATTTTTTCTGGTATTCAATTGCCTTCCTGAAAAAATCGATTCCCAAAAGAGCAGGTTCTCCACCCTGCCAGGTAAATGTAACAACAGGCACTTCATTTGCCCCGATATACTGTTTTGTGAATTCTTCCAGAATTTTGTCCGGCATTTTTAACCCGGCGCTGCCGGCGTATAGTTTCTTCTTTTCCAGATAATAACAATAGGTGCAATTAAGGTTGCACAGAGATCCTGCAGGTTTAAGCATTACGTTGAATGCAGCAGGACGCCTTAATTTCAGAGCGTCTGTAAAAAGAAGCGATGGTCTTGATTTACTTACGGGCATGTACAAAATTAACATTATGGGATTAAAATGCTCTGGATTCTGTTACATTTATTGTAAACTTAATTTATATTTATACAATAATAAAAAATACCCTCTGTCATGAAAAGAAGAAAGTTCATAGGTATGTCGGCCATAGGGACAGCCGCATTGGCTTCATCTTTCTATCTGCCCGGGTCGCCGGAGAACAGGAAGATAAAGGTTGGTCTTATAGGCGCCGGATGGTACGGAATGGTAGTTACAAATTCTGCCCTGAAAACCGGTGACGTTGAAATGGTTGGTGTCTGTGATGTTGATTCAGAACATCTGAAGCAGAGCGCTGACGAAATAGAAAAACAGCAGGGATTCAGACCGAAGACTTTCAAACACTATCAGGAACTTTTGGACATGAAAGGTCTTGATGCTGTGATTATAGGAACCATGCCCCACTGGCATGCACTTCAGTTCATTGATGCCTGCAGAAAAGGATTGAGCATATATTGTGAAAAACCTCTTTCCTATGACGTAACGGAAGGTATAGCGATGGTCAATGCATGGAAAAAGGCCGGAAATATCGTACAGGTTGGCTTCCAGCGCAGACAAAGCCAGGCATATGCAAAGGCAAAGGAACTTATCGAGGGAGGCACAATAGGAGAAGTGAGGCAGATTGTAGCACAGATCCACTATGATCCCGGACCACAGGATACAACAATTCAGCCGCCCCCTGCGTCGCTTGACTGGGAAGAGTGGTGCGGCCCGGCTCCGAAACTGGAATACAGACCAAATATAGGGCATAAGGCATGGAGACTTGAGAAAGAATACGGCAACGGTCATCTGGTTGACTGGGGGATTCATCACATTGACACAATAAGAAAAATAATGGGAGAGGAGATGCCCGAAGAATTCTATACCACAGGGGGTATTTTTGTCCTGAAAGGCAAAATCACCACACCTGATACACTTACGGCACACATGAAGTTCGGAAAGGCTCCCGTAGTATGGCAGCATCGTCTCTACGGCACCGGGGATGTGTCCAGGGAGTTCAATAACGGTATTTTCTTCCACGGAGAAAAAGGAAGCCTGTTTACCGATGATAACAGGGTAGTAATCTTCCCGGCAGGTCGAGATGCCAAACGTGAAGATATATCACTGCGTTCCCCCGCGATGCAGGATGACCATGTCAAAAACTTCATCGACGCGGTAAGAACTGAGAACAGGGATATGATAAGATGCAATCCTGAGGATGCTTTCATGTCAACTGCTTCAGTACAACTCGCAATGATTTCCTATAACACCGGCACCGTTGTGAAATGGGACCAGGTAAAAAGAATAATAGTAAATAACCCTGAAGCATCAATACTGCTCAGGAGAGACTACAGGGGTAAATACATCCATCCCTGATAAAAAATTTTCGTTCCGGTATATTTTAATAATAACTTCAGATATATATTTATTTTTCCCTGATTTTAAATGAAATATGACAGGTATTTATCCATGCCATAACTGGTGCATAAATCCCTGAACTCTCTGAGCAGGTCGGCACTGAAGGGTACTCCTTTATCCTTTCTTTCGAGCCAGTGATAATATTCTTTTTCGCCTGCCGTATAGATTCTCTCTGCACCGGGCATTTTTTTTGAATTTCTTAACTCTCTCAGAATATTTCCCGTAGTTTTTTTGAAATCTGCAGGGTCTGTAAATGCTGATACATCTATTGCTATAAAGAAGTGGCCCAGGGAGTATGGAACTTTCTTACCATCCCTGAAACCGAGCAGCATTTTGAGGTAGGAGCCCTGCTGCAGTGCAGAAGAGAGTATTTCAACGACGGTGGAATATCCGTAACCTTTGTAACCTGCAGTCTCTTCGCCTATTCCGCCCAGCGGGGTAAGGGCTGCCCTGCCGGCAATAAGATCCGATACTGCAGCCTTTGCATCTGTTTTGGTTCCTCCTGTATCGTCAATCACCCATCCTGCTGGCATCTCCTTGTCTTCACGTGCATAAAGCTCTATCTTTCCCCTCTGTGTTACAGAAGTTGCACAGTCGAGGAGAAAGGGAAAATCTTCGTCGGTAGGGATACCAAAAGTAAGAGGATTTGTTCCGAGCATATTCTCTACACCAAAGGTTGGCGCAGTTGAGGGTCTTGCATTTGTACCGGTTATGCCAATCATATTCTGCTTTACAGCCATAAGAGAATAATACCCGGCAATTCCGTAATGTGTTGAATTTCTGACTGCAACCATGCCCATCCCGTATTTTTTTGCCTTTTCGATTGCAAGCTCCATTGCCCTGTATCCGATAACCTGACCCATACCATGGTTTCCATCTGCTACTGCGGTGGTAGGGCCTTCTCTCACAATCTCGAAATTGGTGACCGGATTCTGAATACCCTCCTTTAACCTGTCGAGATAAATAAGCTTCAGCCTGTTTACACCGTGGGAATCAATTCCGAATTTATCTGCCTGGAGCAAAACGTCCGTTGCTATTGCCGCATCATCCGCAGGAACACCGGATCTGATAAAAATTTCTCGGACAAACTGTTCAAGAATGTCAAAACTTACATATTTGTAATTCATATTATTAGATTAGTTTATATTAACATTTAATCTAGCTTTTGTTTTTCAGTATGCCTGACTTCCGGAGTCTGTTAAAATTACCTCCATTTCACTTACCTATGCAGAAATTTCTGAAAATATTTCCAAGAATCTCATCTGAGGTAATCTCGCCGGTTATTTCTCCAAGGTAGTATATAGCCTGCCTTACATCCACAGCCAGGAGATCTCCTGATATCCCTTCCTTCAATCCTTCTTCAACCTGTTCCAGACTCTTGCTTACATTGGTCAGGGCTTCATAATGCCTTATATTTGTGATTATTACATCACCTGAGTTTAACCTTTGCTTTTCAACGCTTCTGGCCAGTTCCGCCTTCAGGACTTCAAGCCCGGTTTTCTCTTTTGCAGATATAAAAACCAGTGACTCGTTATCATTGAGTTTTATCTTTCCTCTCAGATTTTCCCTGTCAAGATCAGGCGTCAGGTCAGTTTTGTTAAGTGCAATAATGATTTTTTTCCTTTTATTTCCGGTAATATCCCTGAGACCCGAAATTCTTTCATTTATTGTCACAGGATCTTCTGTTGTTTCCTCTGTCAGTATGATTACCTCCGCCTGATTGATTTTTTCCCGGGTCTTTTTTATTCCCAGCAGTTCAATCCTGTCAGAGGTTGTTCTAAGTCCTGCCGTGTCAATAAACCTGTATCTTATTCCATCGATAATTATTGTATCCTCAATGGCATCTCTTGTTGTTCCGGGAATATCTGAAACAATGGCTCTATCTTCCATCAGAATGGCATTAAGCAGTGTAGATTTTCCGGAATTTGGTTTTCCTGTGATAACTACCGGAATACCGTTTTTTATGGCGTTGCCTGTAATGAAGGAAGATGCAAGGGAATCCGTTATTGACCTGATTTTATGAACGAGAGCCAGGAGCTCCTGTCTGTCTGCGAACTCAACATCCTCTTCTCCGAAATCGAGTTCAAGTTCGATAAGGGAAGCAAACTGAAGAAGTTCATTTCTAAGTTGTCTGATGTTTTCAGAAAAACCTCCTTTAAGCTGGTTTACAGCTAAACGGTGGGCCGCTTCGGAGGAGCTTGCCACAAGGTCTGCAACTGCTTCTGCCTGCGAAAGGTCCATTTTACCGTTCATAAAGGCCCGCATTGTGAATTCTCCGGGCCTGGCAGGTGCGGCGCCGTTTCTGATCAGAAGTTCAAGTAATTTACTTACGATATATTCCGATCCATGACATGATATCTCAACAGAGTCTTCGCCGGTATAGGAGTGGGGTGCCCTGAATATTGTCAGAAGAACTTCGTCAATGACCTTTCCGCCGTCTTTTATTTCTCCGAACACAACTCTGTTGCCCGGCAGATCAGTGAGTTTTATTTTCTCCGAGGCCGGTATAAATATTTTACTGCATATACTTATGCTTCTGCTGCCGCTTACCCGGATTACGGTTAATGCGCCACCTCCCGGTGATGCCTGGGCGCAGATCGTTTCGTTTTTTCTTATCACCTCCCGGGGTTTAAGGAACAAAAATAATAACTTCCGGGTTAGATCAAATCTGAAACGGATTAAAACATCTTTATTTTACTGTTCCAGTGATTGAAGGCTGAAAAGAGAATCTTCAACCGGAGTATTCATGGAGATATTTGTAAACTTTATCACTGAACTTCTTCCGTTCAGCAAGTTGGATGATTTCATTTCACTTATTATGTATTTTCCGTTATCTCCTTGTTTGAGATCCATTACTTCAATGGTTTTAAACATATTGCCGTTACGGTCGAAGAATTCCATTTTCTTTACCCTGTATCCGTCAATTGTGAAATAGCTGACTTTACGGCTGAATCCGTATTCTGAGATTTTATCAGGATTTACAGGAATACTCTCAATGATCCACTGGTTGTTCTGTCCCGATCCTTCAAGGTGACGGCTTTTAAAATCTGACAGGGCAGGTGAGCTCATATCGTAATTTGAGAATTCAGAATTCATAAAATTCCTTCCCTGCTCGGTTGCTGCAATTCTCCTGGTTTTTTTGAGTGCCGGAAGGTAGATCCACATCTCATCAGAGGATGTTTTATAGTCGGTGATCAGCATTCCGGTGCCTCTTACATCGGCCGGTTCGAGGAACTTGATTAGTCTTTTCTCCGTACCATCAGGATAACTCTTTGATGCCATTGAAATAACCCTGCTTCTTACGGAACCGTTCTTTTCGGTTATTGTAAGATTCAGTGTGGCCTTAAACGATCCGAGGAGTGTCATCTCCCGGCTTTTTTCCAGGATTATATCTGCATCAGGCAGCTGGCCCGATACTTTTACCGTCAGCAGAAAAAGTAGCAGAATCAGATACTTTATTTTCATATATATCAGTTTTTTGATTATAATCTTTCACCCGGACAAATGAAGGATTGAATTTTAATATTAATGCAGGGATGGTAAGAAGAGCACCCGCCAGGCAGGAAGCGATTGAAATCACAACCAGGTATCCGAAGAACCTGATTGATGTAAAACCGGAAAAGATCAATGCGGAGAATCCGGCCATTACCGTAAGTGCATTGGTCATAATACTCTGTCCGATTGATGTCAGTGCGGCACGGGTTGCTGATTTAATATTATTCTCCTCAGCAAGCTCAATTCTGAGCCTCCATATATATTGTATTGTGAAATCGACACCAACTCCGATCATAACCGATGAAAGAAGTGCGGTAGCCGGGTCAATTGCAATACCGGTAAAACCCATGAACCCGAAAAGAATTATAATAGATGCTGCAAGAGGAACAGAGCCGGTCAGACCACCTTTAAATGACCGGAATACCAGAGAAAGCAGAAGAAAGACAGCGACAAGGGCGAAAACGAGTGAGAAAACCTGACCTTTAACCAGCGATCCCGTAAAGTCGGACATGATGACAGCATAACCTCCCGTTGTAACCCTGGCCGGAATATCCTTTGCTGATTCCTTTATTATGCCTTTAATTCTTTCTATAACTTCATGTTCAGGAACAGAAAGCCTGATAAGTATATTAGCTTTATCATTTTCCGGATTCAGCAGCTGTTTAAAATCCTCGCTGTCTCCGCTCATGTAATACAGTTCAAACAGTTGTGCTATTGCTTCCCTTGAATCGGGGATTGAGTTGTATCCATCTTCCTCTCTTGTATATACAGCTTTGGTCATTTCTCTCACTGCGGCAGAAATGGAAAAAACTTTTCCTGCACCCTTTTCTGCTTCAATCCTGGTTGTAAGCCTGTCGATACCTTTCATTACCTGCGGGTCTTTTATATCGCCCGTAATCATTACTGAAATCGTCTGTGAACCCCCGAAATTCGTATTGATAATCTCAGATGCCTTTCTCAGTGGATGATTCTCAGGGAAGAAGTGTTCCTGGTTGGTATCTGTTCGGATCCTTAAAATACCGGCCATGAATATCAGAATTATTGCTCCTGTAGCAATAAGTATTTTGCCTGGATGGGTGGTAATAATATCTGATATTCTTACCCAGAAACTTTCAGGAAAAATGCCGGCCGTTTTAGTAATCTTTGTTGCATTATCCCGGCTGTTACTGACTGAAAGCATGGCAGGTACCATGAAAAGGCTGAGAAGAAGTGCAATAGCCACGCCGGTAGACGCAAGTATTCCAACCTGCCGGGCAGGAATTATGGAGTGAATTACCAGTCCGAGAAGTCCCGCAATGGTCGTAAGCCCGCTGTATAAAATAGGCGTCTTAAGCAATTTCAGTAGTTCTGCAATTGTTGACTGAGCCGATCCGTTGTTTTTTCTGTTTATTCTGTCATAAAGGCTGGCAAGGTAGATTCCGTAATTATTTGCCACAGCTATCAATATTACCGGTATAAGAAGGCTGATAATCGAGATCTTCCATCCCAGCAAAGGTATAAGCCCTATACTAATGCCTGTTGCAAGTGCCACTACAGTGAACGGGGTAAGAACATTCTTCCACGAACCCAGTGATATCCTCAGAACCATCAGCATGATAAACAGAGCTGCGGGGACTATTATAAAAGCATCCTTCCGTACATCTTTCATTATGTAACGTCTGACTGCAGGAAGGCCGCCAATGGAGAATTTATGCTCATTTCCCGACGCAGCTATCACGGAATCTATTCCTTCCAGAATTTTATTCTCCGTTGTTTTTTCCGAAAGGGTAAGTGTAATTACAGATGTTTTCAGATCGGGAGAAAAGACTGCGCTGGCAGCGTAACTGTTCTCAAGTATCTTTTTTTTCAGGTCATCTGTTTCTGCATCGTTAGCCGGTATCTCTTCCACAAGCCTTTCAGCTGCCATCATTCCGTCCTCACTTTTTATCGTCCTTATGTTAAAGGGGGATATTACTGAAGATATACCATTAAGTTCTTTAAGCCCGGCTTCTGTTTTTCTGAGTATTTCGAGTCCTTCACTTGTCAGTCCCGATGAGTCAGAATATAATACAAGCATCATATCCTGAAATCCAAAAACCTCTTCAATTGAGTCGGTCGACATAACTGAAGGCATATTGCCAGGTATATAATTTCTCATATCAGGATCTGTCCGTGCCGAAGGGATAAGCAAAATGAAAAATAAACCTCCTGTAAAGCACATGGAAATAATCAGCCATCTGTATTTTATTATCAGTCTGCTCATATCAGAAATTAATTTTCAGACCCATGTAAATACTTTCCATAAAATCGTTGATTATTCTGTACAGAGAGCCCTTTCTTCCTGAATAAATTTCAGCTCCTGCAGTAATTGTGAATCCATCTGAAGGTTTAAACCGGATTTCCGGAATCAGCAATAAATCGTCAGAAGTCAGGTTGTACATTGCAAACATTGACGGAATAAATCTGCCCCATACCATCTCACGTTCAATTCTCAGACCTAATGAATGATATACTTCATGCATCTGATAATTACAGAGCCTGTTGAAAGCTTCGGTTTGCAGCCTGAGGTACTCTGCAAGGTCAAAACCAGGTTGTTGCAGGAGCAGCGCAAGTTGTTCATAATCGGGTTCGCTGCCAATTAGCGGTTGAACCGATAGTGCCCTGAAACCCGGAATGTATTTTCCCGAATACTCAAAATTGAATTTCCAGTCTCCGGGATTATAGTCGCTTCCTGCAACCCATCTTACTTCCTCAAGCGGTACGTATTCAGCCTCACCGGCAACATGGTACGGGTTACTCCATGATGCTTCGCCCCTTATTCCAAAAGCGCCGGCTGTTGTTTCAATATCGGCAGAAACACATCTGATTTTGTAAGGTGATATTTTAAGTTTCATACTTACAGAGGGTATCAGCCCCGACATATCTATAGATGCCGAATTGAGTTTAATTCCGGGCATAGGATCATAGCCGTCTAACCATGTTAATCCCATGTCAATACCTTTGGGATGAATTTTCGCCCTGATACCGTAACCGGTATGCTTTTCTCTAGTCATAAGAGAATTCAATTGTTCTATTTCCACACCCTGAGGCAGAGGAACCGGATCGATAATCAGCGTGGAAGGTCTGTAAAAAGGAATGAGGACGGCCTCCAGATCGAAAAAAGAGCCTGAGCGCCATGTTAATGAGGCAATTATATTGCCAAGATCGGCATCCTCCCTGTCAGGAGATCTTGTTATATAGTCGACGGGATTAATCTTTGAATTGAGATTTGTAAAGTCCGCAGTACCCCATTTAATTATCTTCTGACCGGCTGACAGCCTTAATGCCGGTGAAATGTTATAATCGATAAATGCTTCCCGGATCACCAGAGGGTTTATTACCTCATTGAATTGTGCACCGTATGTGAATCTCATATCCGAGAAACCCCTGATTTTACCTGAGATATTTTTGTCAAGAATTATTCCGGCAACAGCATTAAATGTTGAAAAAAGCGGCTTTTCTTCATATCTCTTCAGGTCATAAAAAGTGTTGGTTTTGATAAACCCGCCCGCAAATGGAGTCTTGTCCCCTTCAGAATGATCCTGTCCATGCATTTTCAGGGACATGCATATTATAAGTGGAATAAGAATAACAAATACTTTCATTGCACTGTCATGATTTTGCCAGGGAAGCAAAATAAGACAGAAGCATGAAGCATTTCGTTCAAGCCGTCCTGCTTTAACCTGTAAGGGAGAATTTATGCGTTCATACCGGCGGGTTTGAACTATTTCTGTGATCCCGGACCTGTTGTTAATTTCTCCCTGTATTCGCTTGGAGTGCAGCCTGTTGCTGTCTTAAAGAATGAGTTAAATGTGCCTTTGGAGTTGAATCCTGCCTCAAAGGCGATTGCCAGCAGGGTATAATTGTTGAATTTAGGGTCGGAGAGCATCCTGATTACTTCTTTTACCCGGTACTCGTTAACAAAGGTAAAGAAATTTCTGCCGTGATATTCATTCAGAACCTGCGTGATATAATGTCGCGGAATGCCTGTCAATGCTGACAGATCGTGTATCCCGAGATCATTGTTGAGATAGGGTTTTTCATTTTCCATGCAGTTTATCAGAATGGACAGATATTCCCGGGCTTGTTCTTCTCTGAGACCGCTTCTCTGGTATTTGACCTGTTCCTTTATACCATTAGGCTTTTCATTAATCTCCTGTCCGAATATATCCGGTTGTCTTATACCGTAAAAACTGAATGCAAAAGAAAATACCGCTATGAAAAAAAAGATTACAAAATACGGATCAAAGGGGATATAATTTCCGATCATGTTCAGTCCCCCCAGTATAAACAAGATGACATAGGCCAGGTAAAAGCTGACAGACACAATCTTAAGCCAGTTCAGTGTAATAACCCCTGAAGTATATGAAACCATGTTTTTCAGGTTCTGCTGATGCTTTCTTATCTCATTGAAAGAAAGTGCACTGTAAATGGTAATTGAAAGGAAGAAACTGATCCCGTAAACTATTCTCAACGACAGGAATCTGTCTGTATCAAAAAAGTTCCTGAGGTCCCTTACCAGAGGGACTGAACGGAATACAACAGAAACAACAAAGAATGTTACAAAAGGAATAAAATGGAGCAGATTTAACCAGTTAAATTTCTTTTCAGGGTCGGTCATAAACCTGACATAGAGGTAAAGAAGGGGACCATAGGTAAATGTGATGAACTGGAATGAATACATTTCCAGAACCTTACTGTTCAGAAGGGCAAAAATCATCTCTGTACATATCAGAAAAAGCCATGCAGCCAGCAACCTGTTTGCAGTAGTAACGGGCTTCTTTGTTGCTATCAGCAACCCTGCAAAAAAAGACTGACTTATGCCGATATACAGAAGAGGTTCAATATATTCAATCATTCCGCCGCATTTACTTGTAAATATAACCAAAAGCATGCGATTTTTATTGTATTTTTGATACCTCCTGAGAGGTGACGATATAGTTATGACGTTTTAATTCAATTATAAATTATTTTTTATGAGCATTTTGCTAAATAAGGATTCAAGGGTAATTATTCAGGGATTTACAGGAGCTGAAGGTACATTTCATGCCGGACAGATGATAGAATACGGTACCAGGGTAGTGGGAGGCGTTACACCGGGTAAGGGTGGACAAACCCATCTTGGTCTGCCCGTTTTCAATACCGTTAAGGAGGCCGTGATTGCAACAGGTGCAGAATTATCTGTGATTTTTGTTCCTCACGGCTTCGCAGCCGATGCAATAATGGAGGCTGCCGATGCAGGAATTAATCTTATTATTGCCATTACGGAGGGAATTCCGGTAAGTGATATGGTAAAAGCAAAGGCATATATCAGCAGATACAAATGCAGACTTATCGGACCGAATTGTCCGGGAGTGATCACTCCCGGAGAAGCCAAAGCAGGCATTATGCCCGGATTCATTCACCGAAAGGGGAGTGTGGGAATAGTCTCCAGATCAGGTACCCTCACATATGAGGCGGTAGACCAGATAACAAAGCTCGGCCTCGGGCAATCAACCTGTGTGGGAATAGGAGGGGATCCTGTGGTCGGAACCTCAATACTTGAAATTGTAAGGCTTATGATGGAAGACAATGAAACAGAAGCAATAGTGATAATAGGTGAAATAGGAGGCAACATGGAAACAGAGGCTGCAGAATGGGTAAAGAAAAACGGAACCAAACCGGTAATTGGTTTTATTGCCGGCCGTACAGCCCCTAAGGGCAGAAGAATGGGACATGCAGGGGCAATAATAGGGGGAAAGGCAGATACAGCAGCTGCCAAGATGGAAATAATGAAAGAATGCGGAATATATGTTGTCGAATCACCGGCTGAAATTGGTAATACTGTGCTGAAAGCAATGCAAAAATCATAAAATTTCAGGAAAATATCATTTAAACTTATATTTGCGAACAATTAAATCAGGTAATTATGAAACTACTGGAAGGAAAGACAGCGGTTATTACAGGAGCATCAAGAGGGATAGGCAAGGAGATTGCCCTGCTTTTTGCCAGGGAGGGAGCCGATATCGCAGTTACTAACATAGCTGATGATGAAGAGTTCAGATCTGCTGTTGATGAGATCAAAACTACAGGAGTCAGGGTAAAGGGCTATGCCTTTAATGTGGCCGGTTTTGCTGATGCCCAGAAATACACGGAAGAAATTGTCAAGGACTTCGGCAAGATCGATGTCCTTGTAAATAATGCGGGTATAACACGGGACACCCTGCTTATGAGAATGACGGAGGAACAATGGGACCTTGTGCTTCAGGTTAATCTGAAATCGGTCTTTAACCTTACAAAAGCTGTACTGATGCCAATGATAAGGCAAAAAGGAGGTTCCATCATCAATATGAGTTCGGTGGTAGGAGTATCAGGCAATGCCGGACAGAGCAATTACTCTGCCTCCAAGGCTGGAATAATCGGCTTTACAAAAAGTGTTGCAAAGGAAGTAGGTTCAAGAAATATCAGGTGTAATGCACTGGCTCCGGGTTTTATTATTACTGAAATGACAGACAAATTGCCTGAGGAGGTGAAGAAGGAATGGATTGAAAAAATCCCGCTTAAAAGAGGAGGGACTCCTGCAGATGTTGCATCGGCAGCTCTTTTCCTGGCATCAGACCTTTCTTCCTATATATCAGGCCAGGTAATAAATATTTGCGGGGGAATGCTTACGTAATTAAAAAAATTATTATATTTGCTACATCGCAGGGCGCCTATCCTTTTAGCACGAGGAAATGCAGCGAGACATATTTATTCCACACTATCATTTTAAAATGGCGCCCTGCTTTTTTTATCTCACTATTTTTTTATTTGTCACCGTTAAAATGTTTGATCTTGTATATATACTCATCATTATAATACCTGTTGCAGGTTATCTTACTGAAAGATACCTCAACTACCTTAACATGAAAATGTGGTCACCCGAGGTCCCGGAGAAACTTAAAGATATAATAGACAATACCAGATACCGTAACAGCCAGTTATATCATAAAGACAATGAGAGGCTATCATTATTCTCATCAACATTTAACCTTTCCGTAATACTGATTATGATTCTGGCAGGCGGATTTGCCTTTATCGATAATTCTCTCAGGAATATCAATAACCACCCTGTGGTTTTATCACTCGTTTTCTTCGGAATCATCGGTTTAGCATCAGATATTCTTAATATTCCCTTTGCATGGTACGATAATTTTGTAATTGAAAAGAAATACGGCTTTAACAGAATGACGATCCGGACATTCATAACAGATCATTTAAAATCGTGGATGCTTGCTGTTGTGATTGGTGCTCCGGTACTGGCACTGATAACCTGGTTCTATTACAGGACAGGTAAATCATTCTGGGTATATGCATGGGGACTGATAACCCTCTTTACCGTTTTCATAAACTTCTTTTATTCAACACTAATAGTTCCTCTCTTTAACAAACAGAAGCCACTGGAGGATGGAACACTGAGGAGCAAAATAGAAGAGTTTGCCATGAAAACAGGTTTTCGCCTGAAAGACATCTATGTAATTGACGGCTCGAAAAGAAGCACAAAAGCTAACGCCTATTTCTCCGGATTCGGATCAAAAAAGAGAATAGTGCTCTACGACACACTTATTAAGGAACTTGAAGAAGACGAGATTGTAGCGGTGCTTGCACATGAAACAGGTCATTTTAAAAAGAGACATATCCTTCAGAGCATGGGATCTTCTGTATTAGTTACCGGAATCATGTTGTTTCTTTTTTCCCTGGTAGTAGACAATCCCCGTCTGTCGCAGGCTCTGGGAGCAGATTCCTCCAGTTTTCACATGGGTCTTATTGTTTTCGGAATTCTGTACAGTCCCGTTTCTCTTCTGATTGGAATTCTGGGAAACCATATATCAAGAAAAAATGAATTTGCAGCTGACAGATTTGCAAAGATGCATGGTTATGCCTTATACCTTGCATCTGCGCTTAAAAAATTATCTGTCAGTAATTTGTCAAATATGGTCCCACACCCGGCATATGTATTTTTTTATTATTCCCATCCGCCTCTTCTGGAGCGCCTCAGGTACCTTGAGGAGAGTAATGGTACAAATTGCCGGAATTAAATCAATTTATATATTTGCAACGTTTTTGCCTCCTTAGCTCAGTGGCAGAGCAGCTCACTCGTAATGAGCAGGTCGCGGGTTCAACTCCCGTGGGAGGCTCCATGAACAGAAAGAGAGGCTTACCTGCAGTCGGCCTCTCTTTTCTTTTGAGCGGGAAACGGGGGTCGAACCCGCGACCCTCAGCTTGGGAAGCTGATGCTCTACCACTGAGCTACTCCCGCATCAATGATTTATCTGCAAAAATATAAAATTCTTTAATTCAAAAGAAATTTACAGCCTTTATAAATCACTGTCCGGCAATCATTGTAACATCCTCAAGATTCCATTCCTGGTAAAACTCAGCAAGAAACTCCTCCATATACCTGTGCCTTCTGCAAGCAAGCTTCCTTGCCGTTTCGGTGTTCATCATATCTTTAAGTTTAAGCAGCTTATCGTAAAAGTGCTTTATGGTTGAAGCCTGCAGACCTTCAGGATCATGCAGAGGAGTCCCCCTGAATCCTCCGTAATTAAACGTACGCGCAATACCGATTGCCCCAATGGCATCAAGACGGTCAGCATCCTGTACTATCCTGTATTCGTCAGGTATATCTGTTCCGGAATAACCGGTACTGAATGATATATTCCTGATAATAAAAATTATCTTCCCTGTTTCTTCCTCACTGAAACCCAGCCTGCCCAGCAGTTCTGTAATTTTTTCCGGAAGCTCCTCTGATTTGTCACTGCCAATAAACTTCCTGTCATCAATCTCATGAAGCAGGGCTGCTGCTTCTGTAATTACAGGGTCACCTTTTCCTTCAGCTTTATGGATAAAAATGGCTGCCTGCCTCACCCTGTCAATATGCCACCAGTCGTGGCCGGTGTCAAATCCCGCAAGATTTTCTTTCACAAAATCTTCAATATCCCTCATGATATCTTCCTTTTTCATTTTATCTCCGTAATTTTGCCCGTTGAACTTACAAAATATATTTTTGTAATCATATTTTTCAGGATGAAAGCAGAGATTATTACCATTGGTGATGAATTGCTGATAGGGCAGACTGTCAACACCAATGCCGCATGGTTAGGTGCAGAACTCAGCAGGCTGGGGTTTGATATAGTCCGGTCAACGGCTATTCATGACAGGCGGGAAGATATTCTCAGGATACTTTCAGATGTAAACGGGAGAGCTGAACTGGTGATGATCACAGGCGGGCTGGGCCCTACAAGTGATGATATAACAAAACAGACCCTGTGTGAATTCTTTGATACAACCCTTGTTACAAACCAGGAAGTATTGGGGATGATAGAACTGATGCTACAGAGGCGCAATATGCAGCTCAATGAGAACAACAGGAAGCAGGCCGATGTGCCTGCATCATGCAGGGTCCTGTTCAACGCAACCGGCACCGCCCCCGGCATGTGGTTTGAAAAAGAGGGGACAATCTTCATCTCTTTGCCCGGTGTACCCCTTGAAATGAAATATATTATGACTGAACATGTACTGCCCGAACTGAAAAAAAGATTCAGATCAGATATAATAATTCACAAAAATCTGATGACTTACGGGACATGGGAAGCCAGACTTGCCGAGTTGCTTACCGATTTCGAGGCTCAGTTGCCTACCCATATCAAACTTGCATACCTGCCATCGTTTGGTGTTATCAAGCTAAGACTGACTGGATCAGGGAATGACTATGAAAGATTGTCGGAAGATATTGATTTCCAGGTCAGGAAACTGTACAATGTGATACCGCAGTATATTTACGGCGAGGATGAAGTATCGATTGAGGAAGCAGTAGGCAGATTACTTAAGGAGAGAAATTTAAAAGTATGTACTGCCGAAAGCTGCACCGGGGGAAGAATATCACAGATGATTACCAGCGTCCCCGGTAGTTCTGCCTATTTTTCAGGTTCTGTTGTGGCTTATGACAACAGTGTGAAGATGAATCTGCTGGGCGTGAGAAAATCTACGCTGGAAAGTTTCGGGGCAGTGAGCAGGGAAACCGCTGAAGAGATGGCTTCAGGTGCCCTGAGTCTCTTCGGTTGTGATTTTGCAATTGCTGTTACCGGCATATCAGGTCCTGACGGGGGAACACCAGAAAAACCGGTCGGTACTGTATGGATTTCCATTGCTTCGGCAGAAAAAATCACTTCCGGAAAACATCAGTTCATTAACGACAGAAATATAAATATCAGAAGATTTGCTATTGAAGCCCTTAATATGCTGCGGCTGAGAATACTCGGTGACTGATTAAATATCTGACCGGCACTGATAAAAAAATTCAGAAATACTTGTACAATTAAATAAAAATCACGTAATTTGCGCTTCGATTTTCAGAAGAGTTTTTTAAGTAAAAAGATTAGAAATGGCACGTATTTGTCAGGTTACAGGTAAAAAAGCTTTAAGGGGAAATAACGTTTCTCACTCCAAAAGGAGAACAAAACGCAAGTTCTACCCGAACCTGTTCGATAAGAAATTCTTCCTGCCGGAAGAAAACAGATGGATAAAACTCAGAGTATCTGCAGCAGGAATGAGGCTTATCGACAAGAAGGGTATCACCGAGGCTCTTAAGGATGCCCGGTTAAATGTTCTTAAAGGTTAACTTAATTCTGAAGTAAGATGGGAAAGAAAGCTAAGGAAAACAGACAGCAGGTTATTCTTGAATGTACAGAACACAAGGAGAGCGGATTACCGGGAACATCGAGGTATATTACCACGAAAAACCGTAAGAACACACCTGACCGTCTCGAAAGAAGGAAATATAATCCTATACTGAAAAAATATACTGTTCACAGGGAAATTAAATAGCATAAACCATGGCAAAGAAAGTTGTTGCAACATTGAAGACCGGTGTGGGCAAGTCCTTCACAAAGTGCATAAAAATGGTCAGATCAGACAAGACCGGATCATATATATTTAAGGAAGGAGTTGTACATAACGATCATATAAAGGATTTCTTCAGCAAGAAATAACCTGTGTATGTTAATGAATTACAAAAAGCTTTCTTCCTGTGAAGAGGGCTTTTTTTATTGTTTGTAAAATATACGATCAAGATGATGAAACCTGAATTAAACGGGCCGGCTGGCAGCGATGAGCTTAAAAAAGGTCTCGAGAAAACCAGGTTTAACTTTTTCTCTAAAATAACAAGACTGATTGCAGGCAAATCTTCCATCGACGATGATGTACTCGATGAACTGGAAGAGATTCTCGTTTCATCAGACGTCGGGGTGGAAACAACTGTAAAAATAATCCGCAGGCTTCAGGAACGTGTTGCAAGGGAAAGATATATGAACAGTTCCGAGTTGCAGAGACTCCTCAGGGAAGAAATGGCTTCCCTTCTTGCGGAAAACAAAAGCCTGCCCGTTCCGGATTTCTCTTCACCTCTCCCTGCAAAACCGTGGGTTATACTTATCGTTGGCGTCAACGGTACAGGTAAAACAACCACTATAGGTAAACTTGCATGGCATTATAAACAGGCCGGTAAAAAGGTATTACTTGGCGCAGCCGATACCTTCAGGGCTGCTGCAATTGATCAGCTTAAGATATGGTCCGAAAGGGCAGGGGTGCCTGTTATCCGGCAGCAGATGGGTTCCGATCCTGCATCGGTGGCTTATGATACACTTAAATCTGCTTTAGCCTCCGGCACAGATATCGTTCTGATTGATACCGCAGGCAGACTCCATAACAAAATCAACCTTATGAATGAGCTTGCCAAGATCAGAAGAGTACTGGAGAGACTTATGCCCGACGCTCCGCATGAGGTCCTTCTGGTACTTGATGGATCCACCGGGCAGAATGCATATGAACAGGCTAAACAATTTACATCTTCCACCGGTATAACTGCTCTTGCAGTAACAAAACTCGACGGAACAGCCAAAGGAGGTGTGGTGATCGGTATCTCCGACCAGCTGAAAATCCCGGTTAAATATATCGGAACCGGGGAGAAAATAGAAGATCTCAGAATCTTTGACAGGCTTGAATTCGTAAATTCCCTTTTCGACTGAGAAATTAGACCACCGTTATCAGGGATGAAGAAAAAAAGGGTAAACGTTATAACCCTGGGTTGTTCCAAAAACACTGTTGACTCGGAAAAACTCCTGAGACAGCTTCAGGCAGGCGGATATGAGATATTTTATGATGCCGGAGAATCAGCAGCCGATACAGTAATTATAAATACATGTGGTTTTATTAATGATGCACGGGAAGAGAGTATTGAAATGATTCTCAGGTTCGCTGCGGCAAAAAGGAAGGGACATATCAGGAATCTTATTGTAACAGGCTGCCTGTCACAAATTTATATGGATTCCCTCAAATCTGAGATCCCCGAAGCAGATGCGTGGTTCGGTGTGGAGAACCTTGCAGGGATCCTGAAACAGACAGGATGCCATCTGAAAGAAAACCTTTATCCCGGAAGAATAATTACGGGGCCCGGACACTATGCCTACCTTAAGGTTTCTGAAGGCTGCGACCGGCTTTGTGCTTTCTGCAGAATACCCGAAATAAGGGGCAGTCATCTCTCATTAAAAAATGAAGACCTGGTCACTGAAGCTGTGAATCTTGAAAAACAGGGAGTAAAGGAACTGATTCTTGTTGCCCAGGACCTGAACTATTATGGTGTTGACCTTTATGGAAGGAGAATGTTGCCTGACCTGATTGAAAAAATTACCGCATCAACCGGTTTTGAATGGATAAGGCTGCAGTATCTGTATCCGTCAGGTTTAACAGACAGACTACTTGAGACAATTCGTGAAAACAGAAATATATGCAGGTATATTGATATACCTCTGCAGCATATCTCCGACAGAATGCTTAAGAGGATGAAAAGGGGATATACCGGGCTTTCTGCCAGGAAACTTCTTGAAAAAATAAGAAGGGTATTACCCGAGGCTGCAATAAGAACCACATTGATAACGGGGTTCCCCGGTGAGAGCGAGAAGGATCACCGTGAACTGGTTGAGTTTATCCAAGGCTTTGAGTTCGACAGGCTTGGTGTTTTCAGGTATTCACATGAAGAGAAGACATTTGCCGGAATTAAATATATTGATGATGTGCCGGCAAAAACTAAAGAGATCAGGGCTGAAGAAATTATGGAGGTTCAGCAGAATATTTCACTGAAAAAGAATCTGGCTAAAACCGGAAAGATAATGAGAGTTCTGATTGACGGAAAGGAAGGAAAATACTTTACAGGAAGGAGTGAAGCCGACAGCCCTGAGGTTGATCAGGAAGTATTGATCAGCAGCAGATTTAATATTATGCCGGGAAGTTTTTACCCTGTATATATAACAGAAGCTACGGAGTTCGACCTCTTTGGTGAACCCGTTTCACAGAAAGAAAAGCAGGACCCTTTTGGTTAATTTTCTCAGTCAGGATCTGTTGAAGCGGAGACTTTTTTATTTCTTATTACAATCCTGATCTCATTTTTAGCCTTGTTCAGGCCAACGCTGACATAGTCGCCTTCCTCCGGTTTAGCCTTAATCATGACTTCAGCCATCGGATCCTCAAGGTATTTCTGAATAGCTCTTTTAAGCGGCCTTGCGCCAAAGTTGGAGTCGAATCCTTTTTCGGCAATGAAGTCTTTGGCAGCGTCCGAAATTTTAAGCTCATAACCCAGCGCCTTGACCCTTTCGTAGAGACCTTTGAGTTCAATATCAATTATCTTATCTATATCTTTCTTCTCCAACGGGTTGAATATGACAATATCGTCAATCCTGTTAAGGAATTCTGGGGCAAATGTTTTCTGAAGGGCTTTTTGCAGAATGCTTTTGGTCTGTTCATCCCTTGAAGCCCTCTTTGCAGCAGTGTCAAATCCTATTCCGTGTCCGAATTCAGATATCTGCCTGGTTCCGATGTTGGAAGTGAGGATAACTATAGTATTACGGAAATCCACGCGCCGGCCCAGGCTGTCGGTCAGCTGACCTTCGTCAAGAACCTGCAGCAGTATATGGAATACATCCGGGTGAGCTTTTTCAATCTCATCGAGGAGTACAACAGAATATGGTCTGCGGCGTACTTTCTCAGTCAGCTGGCCTCCTTCCTCATATCCCACATATCCCGGAGGAGCACCTACCAGTCTCGACACGGAGAATTTCTCCATGTATTCGCTCATATCTACCCTCACCAGGTTTTCTGTTGAATCGAAAAGGAACTTTGCAAGCACTTTTGCAAGCTGAGTCTTTCCTACACCGGTGGGGCCCAGAAATATAAAAGTACCTATGGGTTTATTAGGATCTTTCAGTCCTGCCCGGTTTCTCTGTATTGCTTTAACAACCTTGGAAATTGCCTCATCCTGTCCTATGATACTGCCGCGGAGTTCATCGGCCATTTTCAGCAGCCTTGTACCTTCTGTCTGGGCGATTCTCTGAACCGGCACACCGGTCATCATGGCAACCACCTCAGCCACTTTGTCAGCATCCACAATCTCCCTGTTAAGAGAGAGTTCCTTTTCCCATTTTCTTTTTTCCTGTTCGATCAGTTCCTGAAGATCTTTTTCCTTATCCCTGAAACTTGCAGCTTTCTCAAAGTTCTGATTCTTTACAGCGGCCGTTTTTTCCCTTTTTGTCTCTTCCAGCTGATTTTCAAGCTCCAGTATTCTTTCAGGGACAACAATATTTGAGATATGTACCCGTGAACCTGCTTCGTCGAGAGCATCGATGGCTTTATCCGGAAGATGGCGGTCCGATATATAACGGTTTGTCAGTTTTACACATGCCTCGATGGCTTCATCGGTATATGTAACGTTGTGATGTTCTTCATATCTTTCCTTAATATTATGAAGAATATTGATCGTTTCTTCGATTGAAGTCGGTTCAACAAGCACTTTCTGGAATCTTCTTTCCAGAGCCCCGTCTTTTTCGATATGCTGGCGGTATTCATCAAGAGTCGTAGCTCCGATGCATTGTATTTCTCCTCTTGCCAGCGCCGGTTTAAGCATGTTTGCGGCATCCAGAGATCCTGTTGCCCCTCCGGCGCCTACAATGGTATGAATTTCATCAATAAAGAGGATGATGTTGTCATTTTTTGCCAGTTCATTCAGGATAGCTTTCATTCTCTCTTCGAACTGACCGCGGTATTTTGTACCTGCGACGATAGAGGCAAGATCGAGTGTGACAACTCTCTTATTGAAGAGTACCCTGGAAACATTTTTCTTGACAATCCTGAGGGCCAGTCCTTCTGCAATCGCGGATTTGCCAACACCTGGTTCACCGATCAGAACAGGGTTATTTTTCTTTCTGCGCGAGAGAATCTGGGCGAGTCTTTCAATTTCCTTTTCTCTTCCCACAATGGGGTCGAGGCGTCCTTCCTCTGCAGCCTTTGTGAGATCGATGCCGAAATTATCGAGCACAGGGGTTTCTGATGAAGGTTTGGAGGAAGCAGGCCCTGCCTGACCCTTTCCTGAGGTACCGAATCCGGTTCCTTCATCATCCTCATCCCTGGGAAAATCGGCTCTGGCCGAAGGAACATCGTTTTCAATTGAACGTTTGACAGAGAAATAATCGACGTCCATTTCTGCCAGAAAACGGGTTACCAGGGATGCTTCATCCTTAAGTATTGCAAGAAGCAGATGTTCAGATTCTATTGTAGTGCTCTTCAGCGCTTTTGCTTCAAGATATACAAGCCTCAGAATCCGCTCTGTACTTTTAAGAAGAGGCATCACGGCACCTTCAGCTATGTGACCCGGATTCTCCACTTTAATGCTTTTTTCAATGGAGCCCTTCAGCATAAGGAGGTCAACGCCAGAGTTAATAAGAATATCAACCGCCAGCCCTTCGCCATCCCTCAGTATTCCAAGAAAAAGGTGCTCGGGGCTTATATGCGTATTACCAAGCCTTATTGCCTCCTCTTTGCTGTATGTTAGAATATCCTTTACTTTCTGTGAGAATTGTGAATCCATAATTTTGTTCTCAAAAAATTGTTTTTAAATATGACACTATGTCATGAAAAATACCTTATACAATAACCATTGCCCACCTTTCAAAATTAGTTCAATGATGAAATATGTATGTCAAACATCGTGCCCAATTATGAACAGGTATTGTTAAAAAATCAACATCTGCAGGTCACAAAAATACTTAAATATTCACTATTTTCGTAGTTTAATTTATCCGGCCATCCGGGATATCGTAATTAACTTATTAATAATAGATTATTGTGGAAAGGGAAAGGATATTAAAGGTAAACATAGAAGAGGAGATGAAATCGGCCTACATCGATTATTCGATGTCGGTAATTGTTTCGAGGGCACTACCGGATGTAAGAGACGGTCTTAAACCTGTCCACCGGAGGGTCCTTTACGGAATGTGGGAACTGGGAGTCCTTTCGAACAGACCATTCAAGAAATCGGCCAGGATAGTAGGGGAGGTGCTTGGTAAGTATCATCCCCACGGAGACTCTTCAGTGTATGAGGCAATGGTAAGGATGGCGCAGGAGTGGTCGCTGAGGTACCCTCTGATAGACGGTCAGGGAAATTTCGGATCAATAGACGGCGACAGCCCGGCTGCAATGAGGTATACAGAGGCCAGACTCAGAAAGATAGCCGAGGAGACACTGGCCGACATAGAAAAAAATACTGTTGAATTCCAGCTTAACTTCGATGACTCACTCCAGGAACCTGTGGTGCTTCCTTCAAGAATACCAAACCTTCTTATTAACGGCGCCTCAGGTATTGCTGTCGGAATGGCTACAAATATGCCACCTCATAACCTGTCGGAAATAGTGGACGCTATTGTGGCATTTATAGATAACCGGAACATTACTGTCAATGAACTGCTTAAGTACGTAAAAGGACCCGATTTCCCCACAGGTGGTATTATTTACGGAGAACAGGGAATTAAGGACGCCTACGAAACAGGAAGGGGCAGAATTGTCGTAAGGGCCCGTACCGAAATAGAACATACCCACTCCGGCCGTGAGTGTATTGTCGTAACAGAAATCCCCTACATGGTTAATAAGGCCGAAATGATCAGGAAAATTGCCGACCTGATTAATGACCATAAAATCGAAGGTATTTCATATATAAATGATGAATCGGACCGTAACGGGATGAGAGTTGTGATAATCCTGAAAAAGGATGCCACTGCCAACGTGGTATTGAATAACTTATATAAATACAGTCAGTTACAGACAACATACAATGTAAATAATATCGCCCTGGTCAAAGGCAGGCCTAAAACCCTAAATCTTAAGGATCTGATAGACAACTATGTTAAGCACAGGCATGATATCATTTTAAGACGGACCCGCTACGAACTTGATCAGGCAGAGAAAAGGGCACATATTCTTGAAGGCCTTATCATTGCAAGCGACAATATTGACGAGGTTATTGCTATTATCAAAGGTTCTTCCAGTCCTGACGAGGCCAGGGATAAACTTATGGACCGTTTCAGTTTATCGGAGATTCAGTCAAGGGCTATTGTCGATATGAGACTCAGGCAGCTTACCGGACTGGAACAGGACAAACTAAGAGAGGAGTATCAGGATCTGCTCAGACAAATAGAATACCTTAAAACGGTACTGGACAGTGTTGAACTGCAGATGAAGATAATAAAGGATGAACTGCTTGAAATAAAACAAAAATACGGCGACAGCAGAAGAACCGAAATAATTCCCAATGCTGAGGAATTTGACCCTGAAGACTTTTATGCCGACGAGGAAATGGTAATTACAATCTCCCACATGGGATATATAAAAAGGACACCTCTCACTGAATTCAGACGCCAGAACAGGGGAGGCACGGGCTCAAGGGGAGGCTCGACCAGGGATGAAGATTTTATTGAGCATCTGTACATAGCCACAATGCATAATACAATGCTTTTCTTTACAGCCAAAGGAAGATGCTACTGGCTGAAGGTCTATAATATTCCTGAAGGCACAAGAAGTTCAAAGGGAAGAGCTATCCAGAATCTTATAAGCATCGAACCGGACGACAGGGTTAAAGCCTTTATCAATGTAAAGAATCTTGACGACAATGAATATATAACCAATAACTTCATTGTACTCTGCACCGCAAAAGGGATTATAAAAAAGACCTCACTGGAAGCCTACTCACGTCCAAGGTCGACCGGAGTAAATGCCATAACAGTGAGGGAAGGTGATGAACTTATCGAAGCAAGGCTTACTAATGGCAAACATGAGATAATGCTGGCAGTGAAATCGGGAAGAGCAATACGTTTTCCTGAATCAGCGGTGAGACCAATGGGAAGAACAGCTTCCGGAGTTATCGGGATTAAACTCGCTTCGGAAAAAGATGTCGTTATCGGAATGCTGACCATTGAAGAAATGCAGAGGGACGTCCTCGTGGTCTCTGAAAAAGGAAACGGAAAAAGAACAGGGATTGACAGTTACAGAATAACAAACAGGGGTGGAAAAGGAGTCAAGACTATCAATATAACAGGAAAGACAGGTGAACTGGTAGCGCTGAAAGATGTAACAGATAATCATGACCTTATGATTATCACCCAGGCAGGTAATATTCTGAGGATTCCGGTTTCAGGTATCAGGCTCATGGGAAGAGCTACACAGGGTGTCAGACTGATAAATCTTAAGCAGAATGATTCAATAGCATCCGTGGCCTGTGTTGAAGTAAATGAAGAAGATGAAACCGTGGCTGATGAAAAATATGCTGAAGAAAATAATGAAAATCGGGACGAAATTGGCAAAGAATTTGAAGATTAATCCGTAATGTTATAAATTTGGCAAAAATTTCACGTTAAAAAATTAATCATGAAAAAGTTTCTTTCAATAATTGTAGCAATATCAATTAGTTGGGGCTTATTCGCCCAGATGGGTAAAGTAACGAGTGCATTGAGTTTCATTGACCAGGGTATGCTTGATAAGGCAAAGGAAGCACTGGATCAGGCACTTGTTAATGAGAAATCGAAAGATAACCCGAAGACATGGGTGGCAAAAGGTAAACTCGCACAGGAATCTTTCAGGGCTGAAAATCCGAAATTCAGGTCTTTTTACAAGGATCCGCTTCAGGAAGCACTTGAAGCTTACGAAAAAGCACTCGAACTGGATAAAAAAGGAGCCACAGAAAAACAGCTGAAACTCTCCAATACTTATGTTCTTCTTGGAAATGATTTTATCACCCAGGGTGTACAGAGATTTGAAGCTCAGGATTTTGCAGGTGCCCTTAAATCATTTGAGAGTAATATTAAACTCGCATCGAGCGATCTGTATATAGGAGTAGCCGATACCGGAATATTTTTTAATGCCGGACTGGCAGCCTATAACGGGAAGCTTTACGAAAAAGCCATTCAATATTTCCAGAAATGCGCCGATCTGAAATATGAAGGAGTGACCCCATATTTCCTTATTTACAACTCATACAAGGAGTTAAAAGACCTGGATAAAGCTGAGGCAACATTAAGAAAGGTCTTTGAGGTATATCCTGACAATCAGGATGTTATACTCAATCTTATAGACTTTTACATGTCGAATGACAAGCTGAATGAGGCTTTCTCGTACCTTAATATGGCTAAGAGCAAAGATCCGAATAACTATACATTATTCTGGGCTGAGGGTGTGCTTTATATGAGACAGGAAAAATATGATGACGCCATCGCCAGCCTGAAAAAATCAATTGAACTGAAATCGGACGAATACAATACACAGTTCAACCTCGGAGTCTGCTACTATAACAAGGCTGTAGCCATGTTCCAGAAGGCTAATGAGATAATGGACGTGCCAAAATATAATGCTGCTATTAGTGAGGCAAATAATGTATTTATACAGGCCATACCATATTTTGAAACTGCCGCTGTGCTTAAAAAAGACGATCCTGATTCACTGAGAAATCTTAAAGAACTCTATTTCAGATTAAGAACAGTTAATCCTGAGTTCCAGGCAAAATACGACATAGTGGTGAAGAAGCTTGAGAGTATGTAAACCATATACTGAAATTTCAGAAACGCGGTTCAGAGAGACCGCGTTTTTTTTTGATCGAAAATGGGGCAGGGTAAAACATGAAATTTAAAAATATCGCATTCGAAACAATAAAATATTCTACTTAACATAATATTAATTATAGGAAAATATCTGATTTCACACGGCTTTAAGGTTTTAACATTGTTGATTTGCCGGGGCCCGCTGGCAGACTTCTTCTCTGGTTATACTATAGGCCGGTCCAGGATTCATATGTTCATTATTCACAGACCCTTTTCCGGCAAATGGAAATTTGATTTATTTTGTTTCGGAAAATAATATACTGATATGATTAAAATTGATCCTTCAACTTTTCAGTTCCTTAAAAAGCTGTCAATTAATAATAACAGAGAATGGTTTTCAGAACATAAAGATTTATATACCAGGGTAAAAACCAATTTTGAGAGTTTTGTACAGGAACTGATAAACAACCTGTCGGAATATGACAGGACTTTACATGGAATTGAAGCACGCTCCTGTATTTTCAGGATTAACAGGGATACCAGGTTTTCGGATGATAAATCGCCCTATAAAACTAATCTCGGGGCGCTTATAATTAAAGGCGGAAGAAAGAATATCCACCGGTTTGCCGGCTATTATATACACGTTGAACCGGGAGAATCACTTACTGCCGGCGGAGCCTATATTCCTCCATCTGAATGGCTTACGGCAATCAGAGAAAAGATAATTGATAATCCGGCAGAATTCCTGCAGATAACTGAAAACCGCGAATTTACCAGGAAATTCGGTGGCATCGAAGGCGATAAGCTTAAACGTGTACCAAAGGGATTTAACCCCGATCATCCTTTTGCTGAACTGATAAAGTACAAAAGTTATCTTGTCTCCAGAAGCTATACCGACAGGGATGTAATCTCACAGGATTTCTTTGAGTCTGTTCTTGAGGATTTCCTGGCAATAAAACCGCTTAACGATTTTCTTAACTCATGTTATTAATAGTAATTATAGAGTTTAGCGGAGGATTATACGACACATGCCCTGACCGTAACCTCAGTTCATGTGTTTTACAGAATAATATAAAAGAAAACTGCAACAAAATGTGATACACTCCCTCCTATTACCATCAGGTGCCAGAGAAGATGATGGTATCTGAATCTAAATACCCTGAAAAACAATAATCCGCATGTGTAGAATAATCCTCCGATTACAATCCATAAATATCCCATAAAGGGTATGACTTTTAACACCGGTCCTGTAATCAACACCACAAGCCATCCCATCAGAGTATAAATTATAATATCGGTAAGCGGTACACCGTCTTCAAACCGCGAACTCCTTATTAAAAGTCTTACTATTCCCGTCAGTGCCAGACCCCACTCCAGGCCGAACACCACCCAGCCCAAAGGGCCCCTCAGTGCCACAAGAGCAAGAGGTGTATAGGTGCCGGCTATAAGTAAAAATATTGCGGCCTGGTCTATTACAAAGAAACGGTCTTTGAAGCGTCCTTCAGGCAGCCAGTGAGCAATTGTGGAGGAAAGGTAAAGCAGTATAAGTGTGGCGCCGAACAGCGAACTGCTAACAATTTTCCAGACATCATTCCTGAGAGAAGAAAACACTACCATTAAAGAAAGTCCGGCAATTGATAAAAGCACACCGGCCAGATGTGACAAGGCATTTGCCATATCTTCATTATCACTGAATCTTTTTGATTTTGCTGACGCTGTCATAATATCCTTTCCCTGAATCTTTTAGAATTTTTTAAATAATTATTCGACAAATATAACAAGATTCAGTAAAATAATTAATTGAAGCAACAGGTTTAATAAAAATTAATATATTTCGAATATAAATCAATACAGTGAATATGAAAAGAAAATTGCTATCCGCATTAACAGTTCTCCTTACCGGGTTTTCTCTGATGGCCCAGGGCGTGAAGCTGGAGGTCGGGATGAAAGCTCCCGACTGGGTATTTACCGATGCCGACAAAAAGGAATTTACCATGAATTCATGGGCAGGCAAAGTTCTTCAGGTAAATTATGTTGATCCTGACGAACAGGATCTTAATGAACCATTTAACGAGGCAATCGACAAAGCAGTTGATGTTGATAAAAGAATCAGCAAGGATTATTTCAAGGGTTTCGGAATAGTTGACTGCAAATCGACCTGGAAGCCTAACAGTCTTATACGCATTATTGCCGGTAACAAGGCAAAGAAGTATGATACCACAATCCTGTTTGATTATGACGGCAAGCTTCAGAATCTGTGGGGTCTGCCCAAAGACAGTTACAGTGTGGTTATCCTTGACAAGAACAGGGTTTGCAGGGCTATTTACAAAGGTAAAATTCCCGACAATGAGATAGAAAAAACAATCCAGCTCATTATTGCGCTGACAAAAGAATAAGCAGCAGTAACCTGACTGTTGCCGTCAGGCTATCCGCAGGATGCCCGCACATTCCTGCGGATTTCTATTTTTCTTCCCGGATGTCAGTTATTTCTGTTCCAAGTCGGGCTTTGAGGCGCTGAAGGTCATGTTTCATTACGGCCACAGTCTGGAGCAACTGTTTTTCAGGTACCACCGGGTCGGGAAGTTCATTGCTGATATAATTCACAAACTTCCATATCTCCTTCACATCGTTTATATGAACCTCGTACGGTTCATAAAGAGGGTTAAGAGAATACAGTACAAGCTTTCCGTTATCCCTGATATGGTTTTCAACTACCTTAAACACAATTCCGTCGTCGAGGGTAAACACAATATAGGCATTTCCGCTGACAATGTTATTCCAGTCCTGCAGAAATTCTCCTGTAACCCAGGATCCGTCGGGAATCGGTAACATTGAATCGCCCTTCAACTGGAAAGTTCTGTATTTCCTGTTTTCTGAAAGAAAAGGAAGCCAGAATACCGGCAGTTCGCTGATATATTCCGGGTCAGCGTATCCGGTTGCATATCCGGCCTTGGCTTTCTCATTAACCAGTTCTATATTCTCCCTGTTGCTGCTGTTGACAGTGGTTGCAAGTACCCTCAGGTTGCTGCCTCTGATATAGGCATCATAACCACGCTCGAGTTCGCCTATCTGGCTCTCCGACAGTTTTGAGATATCAACCCTGAGAAGCGTATCAATTGATACGTTGAAATAACCCGAAAAAGAGATAAGTGTCTCTATTCCCGGCTGTGCTATTCCGTTTTCATAGCCGCTCAGCGTTGAGCGCTTGAGATTGAGGGCAAAAGCCACATCATCCTGCGTTCGCCCCCTCCTTTTCCTTAAAATTTTTATGTTCTCTGCGAAATACATATCATAAAAATGATTATATTATAGTCATAAATTTGATTAAAAACTAATCAAAGGTAAAACAGATTTTTTATATAAACAAATATTTTTCGTAAAAATGATCAGGGAATCAGGAGTTGACAGGTCTGTTCTTCATCTCGATCTCGACACTTTCTTTGTGTCTGTTGAACGGCTCAGGAACAGCAGATTATGCGGTAAGCCCGTTATTATCGGCAGCCTGTCGGACCGTGGTGTGGTGGCAAGCTGCAGCTATGAGGCAAGAAGATACGGAGTGAGTTCGGCAATGCCCATGAAGCTGGCACGTAACCTGTGTCCCGATGCAATAATTATACGTGGCGACATGGAATTATACAGCAATTATTCAAGGATGGTGACCGATATAATTGCTGAAAAGGCTCCCTTGTACGAAAAAGCTTCAATAGATGAGCACTATATTGATCTTACGGGCATGGACAGGTTTTTCGGGTGCAGCAGGTGGGCTCATGAACTCAGAAGTTATATTATCAGGGAAACAGGTCTCCCGGTTTCAATGGGACTCTCCGTAAACAAAACGGTGTCGAAGATTGCCGCAGGGGAAGCAAAACCCAACGGAGAGATTGAGGTTGAAAAGTCTGTGGTTCACCCTTTTCTCGATCCGCTGTCGATAAAAAAGATACCCATGATAGGTCAGAAAACATACCACCTGCTCAGGTCAATGGGAATATCAACAATACTGACGTTAAGAAACATCCCTCCGTTGATGCTTGAATCCCTGATGGGTAAAAACGGCATAGAAATATGGAAGAAGGCCAACGGCATCGACAACACTCCTGTAATAAGTTACTCCGAGAGCAAATCAATAAGCACCGAGCACACCTTTGAAAAAGATACCACGGATGTACACCGTCTTAATCAGATACTTGCCGGGATGGTTGAAAATACAGCCTATGAAATGAGAAAACAGGAAAAGCTGGCATCATGCATAACAGTTAAGATACGCTATTCAAATTATGATACACACACCCTGCAGAAACGTATTCCTTATACATCATTCGACCATGTGCTTACTGATGCAGCAAAGGAGCTTTTTACCAGGCTGTACCAGCGCAGGATGCTTATAAGACTCATAGGTGTGCGCCTGAGCGGCCTTGTTAATGGTGTTCAGCAGCTTGACATGTTCGACGATACCCCCGAAAAAATAAATCTATACCTGGCCATAGACAGAATGAGAAAGCGTTTCGGACGCCATGCGGTGCAGAGAGCCGCCGGAGTTATGACAATGCAGGAAAAGGAGGAAAAAGCCCTCAGAAGGCTCAGAGATGCCGAAAATGAGCACAAAATGATGGAAGAAAGACTTAAAAGATACCGGTACTGACATGTTTCTCAACTGCCATTCATATTACAGCCTGCGCTACGGAACAATGAGCGTTGAACAACTTGTGGAAAAAGCCTCTGAATATGGTGCAGAAGCACTGGTATTAACCGACATAAACAATTCCACAGGTATGTTCGGGTTTGCCGGAGAATGCTTGAAAAAAAACATAAAACCGGTTGCAGGAATTGAGTTCAGAAAATACAATGAACTGCTATATATCGGCATTGCCCGGAATAATGAAGGATTCAGGGAACTAAATGAATTTCTTTCGGAACACAACGCAAAAGGTACAGAGATTGACTTCCCTGCCCCGCTCTTCTCACACGCCTATGTAATATACCCGTTCGAAAAATACCCTGAACGACCACTGGCAGAAAACGAATTCATCGGCGTAAAACCCTCCGAGGCAGGAAAACTGATCAACCTCCCTCCTGCTCTGGTAAACAGGAAAATGGTTGTCCTGAATACCGTAACATTTGCCGAAGGGGATGATTTCTTTATTCACCGTAACCTCAGGGCAATCGACAATAATATACTGCTGAGCCATCTTAAACCATGGCAGTGCGCAAAAGAAGATGAATACTTCAGAACCGTTGACGAGATTAACAACAGATTCAGGTTGTTTCCCGGGATAACCCGTAACACGCAAAAACTTATTGATGACTGCGGATTTTCATTTGATACCGCAGGCAGCAAAAACAGGAAGGTATTCTCCGCCAGCAGGTACGACGACAGGCTTCTGCTCGAAAAACTTGCATGGGACGGCATGCTTTACAGGTACGGTAAAAATAACGAAGAGGCTAAAAGAAGAATCAGCCATGAACTGGAAATAATTGATAAACTTGGTTTCTCTGCATACTTCCTTATCACATGGGATATTATCCGCTACTCAATGTCGAGAGGATTTTATCATGTCGGACGTGGCAGCGGAGCAAATTCCATCGTTGCTTACTGCCTTAAAATAACGAATGTTGACCCTATTGATCTCAACCTTTACTTTGAGAGATTTATCAACCCTAAAAGAAGCAGTCCGCCCGATTTCGATATCGATTATTCATGGAAGGAGCGTGATGAGGTACTTGACTATATATTCAGAAGGTACGGACTTAAACATACCGCACTTCTCGGAACCATGAGCACTTTCAGGGGTAAATCGGTAGTGAGGGAACTCGGAAAGGTGCATGGACTGCCAAAGGACGAAATAGATGCACTGATCGAAAACCCGTCGGCATCCCTTAACCGGAACAGTATTACAGATACCATCTTTTCAGTCGGACAGAAAATTGTTGATTTTCCCAATCTGCGAAGTATTCATGCCGGCGGAGTTCTTATATCGGATGAACTCATGACATGCTATACAGCACTCGATATGCCTCCCAAGGGCTTCCCTACTACCCAGTGGGATATGTATACCGCTGAGGAAATTGGTTTTGAGAAACTCGACATACTGAGCCAGAGAGGCATCGGGCATATACGCGACTCTGTTGAACTGATACAGCGTAACAGGGGACAAAAGATTGATATTCACGATGTAGGCCGTTTCAAAGAAGATCCTGCCGTAAAAAAATACCTGCGCAGCGGTGAAACAAAAGGCTGCTTTTATATCGAGAGCCCTTCGATGCGGGGATTGCTGAAAAAACTCAAATGCAGCGATTACAAAACCCTTGTGGCAGCCAGCTCAGTCATAAGACCCGGAGTGGCACGGTCGGGCATGATGAAAGAATATATTTACCGTTTTCATAACCCGGGTAAGTTTGCCTACCTGCACCCTGTTATGAAGGAACAACTCGAAGAGACCTACGGTGTAATGGTTTACCAGGAAGATGTGATAAAGGTGTGTCACCATTTTGCCGGCCTCGATCTTGCCGATGCCGATACACTGAGAAGGGCAATGAGCGGTAAACACAGGTCGAGGGAGGAAATGCAGCGTATCACCGACAGATTCTTTTCAAACTGCCGTGAGAGAGGATACAGTGAGGAACTGACCCGGGAGGTATGGCGTCAGATTGAATCGTTTGCCGGGTACTCGTTTTCAAAGGCCCACTCAGCCTCATACGCTGTCGAGAGCCTTCAGAGCCTGTTCCTGAAGGCACACTTTCCTCTCGAATTTATGGTTGCGGTAATCAATAATTTCGGCGGCTTCTACCGTACATGGGTTTATATTCATGAGGCCAAAAGATACGGAGCTTCCGTCAGATTGCCGTGTGTAAATAAAAGCACTTATCTGACCACTATTTATGACAAGGATATTTACCTCGGCTTCATTCATATCATGAACCTTGAAGAGAAGCTGGCACGACGAATAGAAGAAGAGAGAAATGCCGCAGGACCCTATAGCGACCTTAGCGATTTTGTCAACAGGGTTAATCCCGGACTGGAACAGGCTATTCTTCTTGTCAGGGCCGGTGCCTTCAGGTTCACCGGTAAGGATAAACCCCTGCTCCTGTGGGAAGCTCATCTTCTTATTAACAAAAGAAAACCTGAACCTTCCCGACCCCTCTTTTTATCACAAACAGGTGAAATGAAAATGCCCGACCTGGATCACAATAATCTCATTGATGCCTATGATGAAGCCGAATTGCTGGGATTTCCCGTAACTTTATCATGGTTCGATATGCTCGAAACCTCTTTCAGAGGCCAGATTATGGCTTCGGAACTATCACGGTATGCCGGAAGCAGGGTTAGAATGGTAGGACATCTGGTTACAATCAAATACATTATGACAGTAAAGAAAGAGATGATGAATTTCGGGTGTTTCATTGATGCAGAAGGGGGATTCTTTGATACAACACATTTTCCCCAGTCACTTAAGTCATATCCTTTCAGGGGAAGCGGAACATATCTTATTCTGGGGAAAGTTGTGGAAGAGTTTGGTTACCCTTCAGTTGAGGTGGAGAAAATGGCAAAACTGCCTGTAAAAAAAGATCCCAGGTATTGATGGTTTCAGCCTGGTCTATCCTGATTTATCAGAATCCAGCCTGATCACTTTAAGAACTCCTTTTATAGCCGCAATCTTTTTTATAATTACCTGTAATACATCATTGTTAGGAACCATTATCTGAAGTAATCCCTCAAACATGCCATCATTCATATTATAGTTGAAACTTCTGAGGGTAATCTTGTATTCCGTGATTATATCTGCAATTCTGTTAACTATACCTATTTCCTCAATACCTGTTATTTTTACCAAAGCTTTGAAGGAAGGAATATTTTTTGCCTGGGTCCATTTTGCGGCCACCATTCTGTAGGGGTATCGTGCGGTCAGAAACTGCGCATTCGGGCAGGATGTCCTGTGAACCTTGATTCCTTCTGAAATTGTGACAAATCCGAATATCCTGTCACCGAAAACAGGATTACAGCATTTTGCCAGCCGGTAATCGAGCCCTTCAACTTTTTCATCTATAATAAGATAGTCGGTATATTCCGGTTCAAAACGTCTGACCTGAGATTGAATTTCCGGCGACTGTTCCGTATCTTCTTTTTGTTCATTGTCAGTAAGGATACTCTTTATTTCAAGAAGGTCTGTTTTACCGGTGGCAATATTGTAATAAATATCCTGTGCTGTCCTGCTCTGATAATGCGACTGCAGAATTTTCATTACCGAATCTGAGAATGGAATTTTCCAGTTTTTCAGTCTTCTCAGAAGAATCTCCCTTCCCTCAGCAGCAGCCCTTACTTTCTCTTCGTTAAGTACCTGTTTGATTTTTGCCTTTGCTTTTGAAGTAACAACAATTGAAAGCCAGTCGTGATTAGGTTTCTGGTTCCTTGAGGTCAGCACTGAAACCTGGTCGCCGTTTTGAAGTATATGTCTGATGGTTACGTTTTTACCATTAACCTTTGCTCCAACACAGGTACACCCGATGTCTGAATGAATATCAAAAGCAAAATCAAGGACGGTTGAGCCGGCCGGCAATTGTCTGAGATCGCCTTTGGGTGTAAAGACAAATACTTCGTCGGAATAGAGGTCTGATCTTACCTGATCAATAAATGCTTCATCTTTTTCTGATGATTCCAGTATATCCCTCATTTTCAGGAGCCACTGATCCAGGGCCGAGTCACCCCTGTCACCTTTATATTTGAAGTGTGCAGCCAGTCCCTTTTCCGCTATTTCATCCATCCGTTTTGTGCGGATCTGCACTTCAACCCATTTTCCTCTGGGCCCCATAACGGTTGTGTGAAGAGATTCATATCCGTTCGAACGTGGTACAGAGATCCAGTCACGCAGCCTGCCCGGATTCGGTTGATAAAGGTCTGTTATAAGTGAATATACTTTCCAGCAGTCAGATTTTTCGTTTTCGGGGCTGGTTTCGATTATTATTCTCACAGCAAAGATATCATACACCTCTTCAAAATCGACCCCCTGTTTTCTCATTTTTGAGAGTATTGAATGAATTGATTTTGTGCGACTTTTAATAGTGAATTTAAAGCCATGCTTTACCAGTTCTTCCTTAACAGGAGCAGAGAAGTCCCTGATCAGTCTGTTACGTGAGGAAGCCGTATTTTTCAATTTACGGCTGATTATTTCATACTGATCGGGTTCCAGGATTTTAAGGGAAAGATCTTCCAGTTCGGATTTTATATTGTAAAGTCCGAGCCTGTGAGCAAGCGGAGCAAAGAGAAAGTAAGTTTCAGAGGCAAGCGAAAGTCTCTCTCTTTCAGGTATATTGTCTGAGTTTCTCATCAGATCGAGACGCTCAGACAGTTTTATGAGTATTACCCTTGCATCATCTGCAAGACTCAGGATAAGCTTGCGGAAGCCTTCTGCCTGGTATGGTGACCTGCCGGGTTCTATTACATTGATCTTCGCAAGTCCCTCAACTATTTTTATTGTGCCTTTACCCAGCTTTTCTTCAATAACGGATTTTTGTTTTTTTACCGCATCCCAGACGTTGAATATCAGCGCTGCTGTTACAGATGATGTACCGAGTCCCATTTCCCTTGCAGTAATTCGAGCCACATTAAAAGCATGACCGACAACAGGCAATCCTCCAATGGTTCTCCCTTCCCTGCAATTTCCTGTAAGTATCTCAGTGGCATACCTTATTCTGGCAAAATCTTCCCGTGGGATTATCCCTCTGCAGGCCTGAAGAAGCGCCCTGTAACTAACATATATTTCTCTGGAAATCATTGAAATTATCCGGCAAAAACTTTCAAATAAAGATATAAAAAAGGAGGCGTTATTTACCCCTCCTTATTTAACATTATATGCTTCAGGGAACCCCTGGATTATTTTAAAGTTTTATTATTTACAGTTAACACTGGTGTGTGAATATGTTTGCTGAAAACCTCCCTCAGTATATTCTGCAATTACCGGTTAGCGGAAGGATATACCGATACCGGCAGAGAAAACATTGTATTGCGAGCGGGTGTAATCGGCATGAATCGTAAGAACTGCAAGTTTAACCCTTAATCCGAGGTTCATTCTTATCCCTGAGAAGTTCTTGATATCGATTGATGGTATGTCGGTACCACCCTTCAATACTCCCGAATCGTTATAATCGGCATATGGTGCGGGCCCGGTTACGAGTACCGGTGTCGGATAATTGCCTTCAAGAACGACCTTCGTCTGGGTTTTGCTATATCCCAGGCCGCCATAAACAGTCAGAACCGGAATGCTTACAGATCCAATAACTCCGATATTAAGGGCATTAACCGTAGCTGACATTTTCTGGTCATTGAAATCTGTCAGCGGATCATAAGTTGTATAATGCCATATATATGCCTGGTCGGGTTGGAGGCTGACCGGAATGTTTCCCTGCAGTTTTGTGTAGCCACCGAAAACAGAAACATCGACAGGAAGTATTTTATTCCCGGGGATATATTGCATTATACTGTGCATGACTCCGACCCCCCATAAGCCTACATCGGCATCTTTAATATTTAATCTGGGCATATATCTCACTTTCAACTCGGTGCCAAGGGGCAATCCGATGCCTATCTGTGCAGTCGGAACCGGGATATATCTCCATCCTGTTCCCGGAGGCAGGTTAAACTGGGCAAGGGTGATACCGCTGACAGTTTTTGTCATTTGGGGACCAGGTGAATCGGGACCGGATATTGTTGAAGCTGTCCCTGATCCGGAAAGTGTTGTGAGGCCGAGAGATCCGACATCATAAGTACCAGCCGATTCGGGCACCATACCTATATTGAACGCTGCCGTAATATCAAAACCGCCCAGTTTATGTGGTTTGGCTGTATTGTACCAGCTGCCGTTAAGCCCGGCACCGAAAGCATTTGCCCATGGTGAGATATATGCCTGTATTATTTTTATTCCGTCGGCCGCTCCGGCTCTCAGAAAATCGACATTATCTACCTGACCGGATGCTAATGGCCCTGTAAGCAGCAATATTGCCGCTATCTTAAGTTTTTTACATGAAATAGATTTATTCATAATGGTTCAATTTAGGTTTTCTCTGATATAACAAATATAATGATGAAAGAGTTGCTTCGAAGTATCAGGTAAAATTATTAACAACTATTTAAGGATGCTGTTTGGTTCTCTGGCAAACTCCCTGTAATAGCCCCAGTCTACCAGGCCAGGCATCAGCCGTTTAAGCATTAAAGTAAGTTTGCCCTCTAACGACAATATTTTGTTTCTTCTTCTTCTTTTGATACTTTTGATAATCTGCATAGCAACATATTCCGGGGAATCCATCTTCTCTTCCCTGCGCGGAGAATCACCCTGCTCTGTTCCGTTGGCCAGAAGGGCATGTTTGCGGATTTCGGATGCCGTAAATGCGGGCGAAAAAATCAATACATGAAGATTTTTCTTTCTGTTTTCAATACGGATACATTCAAGAAGACCCTGTACGGCAAATTTCGAAGCAGAATATCCCGATCTGCCTGGTAGCCCCTGAAATCCTGCCACAGATGAGACCCCGACGAGAGATCCCTTACTTTCAATAAGATAAGGTAATGCATATTTTGAACAATAGACTGTTCCCCAGAAGTTTACTTCCATCAGTTTTTTCAGAACTCCCAGGTCAACTTCACTGAAAAGAGCCTTCATTGAGATACCTGCATTGTTGATCAGAATGTCGAGCCGGCCGAATGTCTTTACGGTTGTTTCTATAAGCCTTTTGCAATCTTCTTCCTTACTTACGTCAGTGGCAATTGCCAATACATTTTTTCCTTCAGATTTAAGTGTATCAGCCAATTCATTAAGTTTATCGGCCGATCTGGAAGCAATTACCGTTATCGCTCCCATTTCTGAGAATTTAACAGCCAGCGCCTTCCCTATCCCTGAAGATGCGCCTGTTATTACAGCAACTTTATCCTTGAAGAAATCAGACATCTTTCATTTTTGAAAAGCATAAAAGTAATAAAACGGGAATTAAATGCATCAGAAAATTAAATTGTTTCAAATAAAACATGAAGTACTTTTGATTATGAATAAATTTATTCTACATTTGCACTCGCAAAAAAAAAGGCGATCCAGTAGCTCAGCAGGTAGAGCACATCCCTTTTAAGGATGGGGTCCTGGGTTCGAATCCCAGCTGGATCACAAATTTCTTAAACGAGAAATTCCTGCATATACTGCGGTTTTTTTTATCAGGATTCATTTGTTTATAAGATAGATTGCGCAGGGGTCCTGGGTTCCCTGCCCGCCTGACTGCGTCAGCAGTCAGACAGGTCTGCCCGACCGGCTACGCATGCAGCAGGTGCAGAATCGTGGTCTCAATACAACACCGAAGGATATATCTCTGAAGATGATAAATTTCCCCTATGAAGGCTTAACACAGACCCGCATAAACTATCCTTCTCACCAAAGCCCCATGAGTATAGGGAAAAACAGATAAGAATCCTTAAGAATACCAGTTCTATTTGGAGAGTACCGGTATTTGCCGGTTTATCGATTCTTCCAGAGAAATTAAAGTTTCAGTCCTGGTAATTCCGGGAATAGTCTGAATTTTCTCTGTCAGAATGGTTTTCAGGTGTTCGTTGTCTCTTGTATAGACTTTTGTAAACAGAGAATAGTTTCCTGTGGTATAATGGCATTCTATAATTTCAGGAATCTCCCTGAATTTTTTTATTACTTCCTTGTATTTTCCGGGATGGTCGAGAAAAATACCAATATATGCACAAGTCCTGAAGCCAACCATAACCGGGTCAACTTTAAATTCAGAACCTTTAATAACTCCGATTCTGATCAGACGCTGAACTCTCTGATGTATTGCAGCACCTGATACACCACATTCCCTTGCAACTTCAAGATAGGGAATCCTTGCATTTTTGGTAATAATATCAAGGATTTTTCTGTCGAGATTGTCTATTTGTAATGTTTCGGTCATAACCGGCAGGTTTAATTAGTAGTTAGGTTAATAAATTTAAAATAAACTGGCTGAAATATATAAATTTATTATTACAAAGCAAAATCCGCGGTTAAATTGTTGAAAAATATAATAACAGAAAAAGAGTAACAGTCTATATAGTTATTAATCATTGTATTAAAAATCAATGTATCATGAATTAATGCATCCGATAATTTCAGAATAGTCTCTTACGCCTTTATTTTCGAGGAATTCTTTAATTCCTGACAATACTTTTATGGGAGATTCAGGGTCAATAAATATTGCAGTTCCGATCTGAACAGCTGCAGCGCCTGCCATAATGAATTCCAGAGCGTCTTTAGCAGAAGCTATACCGCCGATACCTATTACCGGTATTTTAACTGAACGTGCGGCCTGCCAGACCATACGAAGGGCCACCGGTTTGATTGCAGGGCCTGAAAGGCCACCGGTGAAACCCGGCAGGACAGCTTTTCCTGTGTTAACATCGACGGCCATCCCCAGGAGGGTATTGATGAGGGAAACGGAATCTGCCCCTTCATCCTCTGCAATTCTTGCAAATTCCTCAATTGATGTAACATTCGGGGATAATTTAACGATCAGAATCTTTGAATAAGCCTTTCTGACTTCTCTTATTACTTCCCGTGCAGATGCCGGATTTGTTCCAAAAAGCATACCTCCCGCTTTAACATTCGGGCATGAGATGTTAAGTTCCAAAGCGGGTATTTTGTCCAGTTTGCCTATCCTTTCTGCAAGAGAAACGTAATCATCTATGGTGTTGCCGTTAATATTGACAATAACATTGGTATTGAATTTGGAAATCCTTGGGTAAATATATTTTTCGAAGTAGTCTATACCTTTATTCTGAAGTCCCACCGAATTTAACATACCCGATGAAGTTTCAGCCATTCTGGGGTAAGGGTTACCCTCCCTGGGTTCAAGGGTTGTACCTTTGACTACTATTCCGCCAAGGTCATCAGGATTTATAAAATCTTCAAGTTCAGAACCATAGCCACATGTTCCGGAAGCTGTCAGGACAGGATTCCTGAAACTGAGAGATCCTATTTTAAAACTGAGGTTTACCATTTAAGATCTTTTGAATTAAAAACCGGACCATCAGTACACGTACAAACATTTCCACTGGTGGTATTCACCACACAGCAAAGGCAGACACCAATTCCGCAGGCCATCATATTTTCAAGAGAAACTTCACATTCTGTTCCGGATGATTCAGCCAATTTGGCGACAGCTTTCATCATTGGTTCAGGACCGCAGCAATAAATTTTATCATAATCCAGGTGATTTTTAAGAACAGGATGATCGGTAACCAGGCCCTTTTCGCCTTCAGAGCCATCTTCCGTAATAAGAAATACTCTTCCGTACCTGCGGTATTCATCAGCTTCCATTATACTTTGCCTGTCCCTGAAACCAATAAGGATGTCGGGACGGGTACCGCTGATATTCATATATTTTCCCAGAAAAAGCAAAGGTGCAATTCCACAGCCTCCGCCGACCAGCAGAACCTTTTCTGACGGAGCGGGCATACTGAAACTGTTTCCGAGAGGGTAAATAAGGTTTACAAACCCGTTTTCCTTCATCATACCAAGAGTACGGGTTCCCTCTCCGAGAATACGGATAAGAAATTTCAGCCTGTTGGCTGAATAATCAACATCGTGAAAGGAAAAAGGTCTTCTGAGAAACGTATTTTTGCTCTGATCTATTCTTACCTGGGCAAACTGTCCCGGCCTTATTTCAGGCAGTGGTCTGGTCCCTTCCAGTTCAAGTATAAAATGTAAATCATTTAAATACTTAATGTTAACTACTCTGAAATCTTCAGATCTTTTTACCATTTACATTAATGCATATAGTGCAAAGATAGTTAATGACATTGGCAAAAAAAATTATAAGCTGCTTCTGGGAAAGAATTCGGAAAAGCTTCCGTCTTCATAGAACCAAATGATTCTTTTTAAGCCTGACTTAGATGAAGTTGCAGACCTGAATGAGGATTCATCGTTTTGTTCGACAGCGGGGCTTGAGTCATTGTCGGGAGATACCCTGTTACCTGTTTGCACCATTGTGACCTCTTTACCGGAACTATCTGATTTGTCATCATAATCTGATGAGTTAAACAATGAAGGTTCTGCAGGCTGATTGAACATATTTCCCCTTCCGAATAGCAACCATTCGTAGGAAATAAAAGGATACCTGGTAAGCATTTTTATCACAAAATCAAGACTTGGCTTGTTCCTGCCTGATATTATATGTGAAATACTGGAAGGTTTTACTCCTATTTCCTCAGCAAACTGGGAAGAAGTTTTATTCTGGCTGTTCAGAAACTCAAGTATTCTTTCTTTCATTTTAATATCTGCTGATTTACAAATGTAATAATTAATTGATTTACATGTGTAAATTTTTGTATTTTACAAATGTAATATTTATTATCTGCCTTACATAAGACATAAAGTGTGATATAAAACACAATATATTAATATTCAATGCTATAAGATATTAATTATATTTAAACCCAAAATTAAAATTAGGTATCATATTTAACTGATTATCAGTTATATGATTCTATTATCTAAAAATATTTCGTCTTCAATAACAGATTCTCATTGATATTATTTCGTATTCTGTCAATAGTGTACGGATAGAATCAGGTTGATTCCTGCCTTCGTTCGCAATGTCGTGGCTTTTGGCGAAGGGATACATTAAGGCGGGCAGTGCCGGTAACTTTCACTATTTTCCATTCTTTGCACCATTATTCATTCGGAATAACGGTGCAAACCGGTGCGTATTAGGAATCCTATAATTCAGGTATTGTAATATAATGGGACAAACATTTTCTATTTCTTACCTGTCATTAATTGTACTGTCCTCTTTCAGTTCACATTATTATCAGGGCAATAGTAATATCTTATTTAGATGTTGGTTGTAAAGCACAGATATATAATACTATATGAATATCATCATTTAATTATGACTATTTTTAACAAATGTAAACCGAGTAATATATCAGGACGTGTTACAAATGTAAATAACATACTAAAAACAGTTGTTTATAATTGTAAATTCAGATAAATTACAACCGTAAACATCTTTCTTATTCAGAATTACATTATACAAAACAAGGATTCTGCAGGTTTTGTCAATTAATTTTTTTTTCTTTAAAAAAAAATCCTTTTATGAACAAATACAAAATAACTCTCCCGCTTCACTACCAGATTCTGATTGCTCTTATTGCAGGCGGATTGTTCGGATTCTGGTTTCCTTCGTTAACGCTATATACCAACTGGGCCGGAGATCTGTTCCTGAGGGCGCTGAATATGATAATAGTTCCTCTTGTACTGTTTTCTATATCATCAGGGGTGGCCAGTGTCGGAGGAAGTTCAAACCTTGGACGCCTGGGTGTTAAAACTTTGGGTTTTTATATTATTTCAACTCTAATTGCCATTATAACCGGATTCTTTTTTGTTTCTGTTGTTAAACCTGGTGTTGGTGCTGAACTAGGTTTAACCTTAAACGTTGAGAATATATCTGCAGCTTCGGACAGTTTTGGCCAGACTCTTATAAATGTAATACCCGCCAATATCTTTGAAGCACTGGCTCAGGGTCAGATGCTTGCAATTATATTTTTTGCAATTCTTTTCGGATTCTTTCTGACCCGTATAAATGAAAAATCAGGAGCATTACTGAAGGATATTATTCAGTCTGTTCTGGATGTTATTATGAAAATAACCCTTTTTATTATCAAATTCACTCCTGCCGGGATTTTCAGCATTACGGCAAAGGTGATATCCCAGCAGGTTCAGGCCGGTAATGATATCGGTGAAGTAATCAGCAGACTGGGGTTATATTTTCTGACTGTCCTGGGCGGACTTATGTTTCATGCTTTTATAACTCTGCCTCTGTTGGTTAAGTTTCTGGGAAGAGCCAGGCCTTTCAGGCATTTTAGGAACATGCTGACCCCATTGCTCACTGCCTTTTCAACATCATCATCAGGTGCAACTCTTCCGCTTACCATGGAGGCAGTACAGGATAAAGACGGGGTATCAACCAAAATATCAAGTTTTACCCTGCCACTGGGTGCCACTATCAATATGAACGGAACAGCACTTTACGAATGTGTTGCAGTAATGTTTATTGCGCAGGCCTACGGAGTTGATCTGACTATAACCCAGCAGCTTGTGGTGATTTTTACAGCTCTCCTGGCAGCAATAGGTTCTGCCGGGATACCGATGGCAGGCTTAATTATGATGGCTGTCGTTTTGAAAGCTGTCGGGCTGCCACTTGAAGGTATCGGCTTGGTGCTTGCTGTCGACAGGATACTTGATATGTTCCGCACGGCAGTGAATGTGTACGGAGATACCTGTGCTGCAGTAATTATTGCAAAGTCGGAAGGAGAAGAACTCCGTGTGTAATCAGATGGCCGTTGTCAGAATATAAAGCTGAACCTTATTTCAGGGTTGCTGTAAAGAGGATAGCCTGAATCATACAGTGCCCACAAAACCATAAAGTTGACTGATGACCGTCGGCCTACCTGCTGGCTAAGGCCAAGTCCTGCCAGAGGGGTGTTTATATAGAAGCGGCGGGGAATCGGATCAGCAGTGGGAACCTTCCAGAAGTCGGTTTCCAGAGACAATAACTCATCCTCGATGTGAAAAAAGATACCGGAATGTACTCCCAGAGGAATATATTTGTCAATATCCCTCAAAAGGACAAGCTGTGTATAAGCACGCAGGCCCAGAATATCCGTACTGCTTCCCATGAACTTATAAAATCTGTAACTCGGCCCGGCGGCTATTGCCACACGCGGAAGAATCCACAGACCCGCAACTGGTGAAAGTTCTATGTCGGTAAATGATCCTATCTGCAATGCGAAGCTCCCTCCGAAAAATATTCTTTCTGCCAGCGGAGGGGGTTCTTCTCTCCCGCTCCTCTCCTTCTGAGCAATTACTGTCAGGGTTGCTGAAAAAAATACAACTGCAATTAGAATTGTTCTGGCATTGATAATATTTTTTATGATCTTTTCTGACATAGCAACAAAATGTATCTTTGAAAAATAATCAATACAAAATAAACAAAAAAAAGCATCTTTCCCGAAAACTTTTATTAAAATGAACATACTTATCACAGGAGGAACAAAAGGTATAGGTCTGGCAACGGCTGTCTCACTGTCAGAATCAAAAGATAATCGCCTGCTGATTATCGGAAGGGACCGGAAAGCGTTGGATATGGCAGCAGGCAAGGCAGAATCGGGAAATATAATCCCGCTTTGTTTTGATCTTTCGGATCTTGAAAAAAGCGAAGGGATATTGTTTAAAATGGTTTCGGAAATATTTACGGGGCTGGATGTTCTGATAAATAATGCGGGGATGTTAATTACGGGTGATTTTGAAAAGATTTCCCTGGATGATGCCAGGTTAATGACAGAAATCAATTTTATGGTGCCTGCCATCCTGATCCGGGAACTTCTTCCGCTTATGCACGAGGGTTCGCATATTGTCAATATTTCAAGCATGGGAGGATTCCAGGGTGCTCAGAAATTCCGTGGACTTTCATTCTACAGTTCATCCAAGGCTGCACTGGCTTGTCTTACCGAATGTCTGGCTGTTGAGCTTAAGGATCGAGGTATTTCTGTAAACTGCCTGGCTCCCGGCAGTGTGGATACTGATATGTTCAGAAAGGCTTTTCCCGGTTACCAGGCAAACATTGACCCGGAAGCTATCGGGAATTTTATTTCCTGGTTTGCACTGAACGGAAACAGATTCTTTAACGGAAAGATTTTGCCGTTATCCACATCTTCACCCTGAAGAAACCGGGTATTTCAGTTATAGTCCCTTATCTCAATCCGGCCGGTAAGTGCAAGAAACGTATTATATGCCAGGGCTTTCATTTCATCCTCGCCCGGATAGACTGCAACTTCGGCAATAAATTTTGTTCTTGATTTTATCTTCTCAATGAAATTAATCTGGTGTGCCAGTCCTCCTGTAAGAATAATGGCATCAACATCTCCGGAAAGGACAGCGGACATAGCTGCAATCTCCTTTGCAACCTGGTATGCAGCTGCATCGGTAATAAGTGCTGCTTTATCATCCCCCTCTTCTGCTCTACGGCTGATCTCCATAAAGTCATTTGTTCCGAGATAAGCCATCATGCCTCCCCGGCCAACAAGCATAGCCTTAACTTCTGCGGCGGTGTACAATCCGCTGAAACAAAGTTCCACAAGCTGATTTGAAGGAAGACCTCCTGATCTCTCTGGTGAGAATGGTCCGTCACCTCCAAGGGCATTATTTACATCTATCACTCTCCCTTTATAGTGTGCCCCGACACTTATGCCTCCTCCCATGTGTGCGACTATCAGGTTCAGATCCTCATATTTTTTCCCATTCTCTGAGGCATATATCCTGGCGACTGCCTTCTGGTTCAGTGCATGAAATATTGATAGCCTGGGGATTAAGGGATGTCCTGAAATTCTGGCGACAGGTTGTAATTCGTCCACCACCACAGGGTCAACAATAAACGCAGGAATTCCCGGAATCTCAGAAGCAATATCATCAGCTATAAGTGCTCCCAGGTTGCTTGCGTGTTCTCCCATTGGACTGTTTCTGAGATCATTTTTCATTTTATCATTCACCCTGTAGAGACCCGATTCAATAGGTTTGACCAGTCCTCCCCTTCCCACAACAGCCGCAACTGACTGAAGATCTATTTTATTCTTTTCCAGTTCATTCATTATCATATTTTTACGGAAATGAAACTGGTCAGTTATCCTTGTAAAGTCTTTAAGGTCTTCAGCAGAGTGCCTAATGGTTTTTTCAAAGATATTCTCCATGCCGTTATAAACCGCAAGTTTTGTGGAGGTAGAACCTGGATTAATAACAATAATGAGAGTTTTTTTCATTTCCGTCAACTTTGCGGTTGATTATTGCCGGTTTCAGCCATCATGCAGGCCAGAGCCATGCAGTAATATTTTGAAAGGAGGCTTTCGTTTCTCGACATAAGGACAACAGGTTTGAAAGTACCTCTTATTAATCCTGCCAGTTCAGCTCCTGCAAATAACATAAGTCCTTTGTAAAACGGATTGCATGATTCAATTGAAGGGAATAATAGTATATCCGCATCTCCTTCAAGTACAGTTTTGACTCCCTTTATGCCAGGACTCTCCGGGTCGCAGGCAAGGAATATATCAACCGGCCCGTCTATAATACAATCCGGCAATTGTCCCCTTTCAGCCATCTTGCATATGGCAGCGTAATCGAGAGAACTTTCAAAGTGGCGGCTAACTTTTTCGGTTGCGCCAATGAGTGCAATTCTGGGCCTTTTTATCCCAAATCGCCCGGCCATATCTATTGCATATCTGATCATGGCGATTTTCTGTTCCAGGTCAGGGAAAGGTATCACAGCCGGGTCGGTAATAAATAGAAGTTTTCTGTACGCCGGAATATCCAGTGCGCAGACATAAGAGAGTATTGCACCCGGCTCCATCAGACCTGATTCCTTATCCATAACTGCTTTAAGGAACCTGTCGGTGCTGACCAGGCCTTTCATAACGATATCAGTCTCTCCCGACCTTGCCATTTCGACAGCTCTGCGGCAGGCTTCGTAATCACCGGCAGATTCGGTTATATTCAACCCCTTATAATCAATTTCCAGGTTTTCACAGACCTTTATGATTTCCTGTTTCCTGCCCAGCATGACAGGTTCAAGAAAACCTTCATTTGCGGCTCTCAGGACGGCTCCGATGCTGTTGGGATCCTGTGCCCACGCAATTGCAATCCTGTACCGCCTGCCGGATGATCTGATATAATCGGCCAGATGGTTAAGTCGTGTTATCATTTATTTATTTTTTACTTGCTGCAGAAGCAAGGAGAATGCTGTCATATTTGGCCTGTTCGGAGTCGGATCTGGATGTAAGTACAATCGGGGCGGCGGCCCCCAGTATCACAGATGCGACTTTGGCCTTTGCAAAAAACACAAGAGATTTGTAAAGTACATTTCCCACTTCAATGTCGGGCATAAGCAGCAGATCGGTATCTCCTGCCACTTCGCTCTTTATTCCTTTATGTTTTGCACTTTCAATACTAACAGCATTATCGAATGCAAGAGGACCGTCAATTATACAGCCTTTTATCTGATCGCGCTGATTCATTTTGGAAAGCAGGGCTGCATCGAGAGTAGCTTCCATGCTTTCATTAACCATTTCAACTGCGCCCAGGACGGCAACTTTCGGATTTGTGATTCCGAGTTTATGCATACAGCTGATTGAATTATTGATAATTGCAATTTTTTCCTGCAGGTTTGGCGCAATGTTCATAGCAACATCAGTAACCGCGATAAGCTTATGATATGTTTCAACCTCAAAGAGTGCAAAATGGGACAAAAGCTTACCGGTTCTGAGTCCCCATTCCTTGTTAAGAACACATTTAAGCAGGGTTGAGGTACCGACTTTACCTTTCATAAGGATTTCTGCTTCTCTCCGGCTTACCATCTTTACAGCCAATTCGACAGAAGCTTCAATACCCGGTTCATGTATAATACTCAGACCGGTGATGTCATATCCGTTTTCATGTGCAATCTGCTTTATTCCTTCAGTGTCACCTATCAGGACAGGTGTTATCACGCCGTCGGAAGCAGCCTTAATTACAGCTCCGAGAGAATCCTGATCATGTGCCGGTGCCAGAACCAGTTTCTTTACCGGTTCATTAGCCACAATATTTTTAAGATCCTCAAGCTTTTTTAACATAAGTTTTTATTTCGATGACTCAATTATACTCTTTGTATCAGAGGCGATTACAAATTCTTCATCTGTTGTTACGACCATAATTGTGACTTTCGATTCGGGTTTGGAAATGATTATATCCCGTCCCTTGACATTATGGTTAATATCCTGGTCGAATACTATGCCGAGGGATTCGAGATCTGAACATATGAGTTTACGCATATTGAAATCATTCTCTCCTATTCCTCCGGTAAAGATAAGAACATCGAGGCCGTTCATGGCTGCGGTATAGGCTCCGATGTATTTTTTCACCCGGTATGCAAACATTTTAAGGGCAAGGATAGCCCGCGGATTACCTTCGGCTGATGCCTGTTCAAGGTCTCTCATATCTGATGAGATTCCGGATATACCTGCAACGCCGCTCTGTTTATTGATGAGGTTGTTTATGCCTGCCAGGTTGAGATGTTCCTTATCGGCCAGATACAGCAATACTCCCGCGTCTATATCTCCGGTACGGGTACCCATTATTAGTCCGTCAACAGGAGTGAAACCCATGGAGGTATCGACTGAGATGCCGTTTTTAACAGCTGCCATTGAGGATCCGTTACCCAGGTGGCAGGTGATCATTTTCAGGTCTTTTATATCTTTACCAAGCAGATTTGCAGCCTTGTGGGCAACAAATTTATGGCTTGTTCCGTGATAACCATATTTTCTGATTCTGTATTTCTCATAATATTCATAAGGTATAGCATAGATAAATGCATGATCCGGCATTGTCTGGTGAAAAGAGGTATCAAAAACTGCCACCTGTGGTACTCCGGGGATAAGTTTTTCAACTGAGAGGATGCCTTTAAGATTGGCAGGGTTATGAAGCGGAGCAAGTTCGCAATATAATTCGATGGCCTTCTTTACATTTTCATCTATAAGGACGCTTTTCTGGAATTTCTCTCCCCCCTGCACTACCCTGTGGCCTACTGCGGTTATTTCACTGACACTTTTAATAACCCCGTGCTCAGGGTTTGTAAGTGCATCGATAACCATATTAATACCTACCGTGTGGTCCGGAATGTCAGTTACGACTTTGTAGGGTTCTTTACCGGTCGGTTTATGAGTCAGTATTCCGTCACTAAGGCCTATTCTTTCGAGAAGGCCTTTTGCCAGCATATTACTGCCGTTTGAGAAGTTAAATACCTGATATTTTATAGATGAACTGCCGCAATTTAGAACAAGTATTATCATTTTCAGAATAGGATTTCAGAAATTATTAATCAGAATTATTTTTTCAGGCCACCAGCCTGGTTTGCTGTTATAGCTATCATACTTACAATGTCACTTACAGAGCATCCTCTGGAGAGATCGTTAATTGGTGCTGCCATACCCTGGAGGATTGGTCCTATTGCTTCGGCGTGGGCGAGTCTTTGTGTTAGTTTGTATGCAATGTTGCCGCAGTTAAGATCGGGGAAAATCAGCACGTTGGCTTTTCCGGCGATAAGGCTTCCCGGTGCCTTCTTCTGTCCTATTGATTCAATCAGTGCGGCATCAGCCTGCAACTCTCCCTCGATCATCAGGTCGGGGGCCATTTCTTTTGCAATTCTTGTTGCATTGACAACTTTATCTACAAGAGGATGAGATGCACTTCCTTTAGTCGAAAAGCTCAGCATGGCAATTTTTGGTTCAAATCCGCATATTGCCCTTGCTGTATGAGCAGTTGCCACAGCAATTTCCGCAAGTTCCTTTTCTGTCGGATCAGGGTGTACTGCGCCATCAGCGTAAATAATTATTCCGTTTTCGCCGAAGCTTTTATCGGGTAATATCATTATAAAGGCACCTGAGACAACAGAAATACCGGGAGCTGTTTTTACATAATGGAATGCCGGTCTGAGAACATCTCCGGTTGCATGGTCAGCACCTGAGACTTCACCATCAGCATCCCCGTTTTTAATCATAAGTACTCCAAGATACAAAGGATCCTCAATAAGTCTTCCCGCTTCTTCATGCGTCATCCCCTTGTGTTTCCTCAGTTCAACCATCATATTTATATAATGTTCTTTCTTCGGATGAGACAGAGGGTTTATAATTTCAGCCTTTGTAAGATTCTCAAGGGAGTACTTTTCAGCCTTTTCCATTATGTCATCCGGATTTCCCAGAAGTATAATCCTGGCGAGACCTTCCGAAATACTTATGTCTGCAGCTTTAAGAGTCCGTTCTTCATAACCCTCCGGTAAAACAATTCTTTTCTGCAGTTTTCTTGCATTAGTTTTGATAATATCCAATAATTCCATTGTTAATCAATTATTTATATAAATATTTTTTTTCTAAAAGTACAAAAAAAATATTCTATAAAACAATTTAAAAGGTCATCATTAGCTAAACCTTTTTGATTTTTTAACAATTGATAAAAATTATTAGAATCATTCTCTATTTCATAAAATCATTTTTTATTTTAGCGGCCTTAAGGTTAAAAAAATAAAGAATTGACTCGGGAAATTTTTTACAGAATTGAGAAATTAAAAGATAAACTGTCGGGTGAATTGAGTTATGACCCTGTAACAAGGGTTATTTATTCAACTGATGCTTCTGTTTACAAAGAGAAGCCTCTGTGTGTTGTCTGGCCAAAAAACAAAGAGGATATAAAGGAAGTATTGAAATTTGCCGCGACTGAAAAAGTCGGAGTGATACCAAGAGCCGGAGGCACATCACTCGCAGGCCAGGTGGTTGGTAACGGGATTATTCTGGACCTCTCCAGATACATGAACAGAATAATTGATATTGACACTGAAAAGAAAACTGCAAGAGTTGAGCCCGGAGTCATCCTTGACCACCTTAATCTCGTTCTGAAGAAATATGGTCTCTTTTTCGGTCCTGAAACATCAACTGCCAACAGGTGCAATATAGGAGGCATGCTGGGAAATAATGCCTGCGGGCTCCACTCCCTTGTATACGGTTCAACACGTGACCATACCATTGAGGTAAAAGCAATTCTTTCAGATGCCAGCGAGGTGGTTTTCGGGCCTGTTGACAAGGCCACATTTGACCTGAAATGCAGACAGGAAACACTTGAAGGTCAGATATACAGGAATATCAGGGATATACTTGGTGACAGTTATAACAGGGAGCAAATACTTAATGAATATCCCGACAGGCAGGTGAAAAGAAGAAATACCGGATATGCCATTGATCTTTTGCTTGACAGCGACATATTTAACAGGGAATCAGAAAGGAAATTCAATTTCTGCAACCTGCTTGCGGGATCGGAGGGTACGCTTGCAATAGCAACAGAGATATGTCTTAATCTTGTTCCCCTGCCTCCTTCTTTCAAAGCACTTGTCTGTGTCCATCTGAGGGAACGCAATGAAGCCTTTTCGGCGAATCTGATAGCCCTAAGGCATAATCCTTCAGCTGTTGAAATGATGGATAACAGGATTCTTGAACTCACCAGGGATAATATAGGACAAAACAGGAACAGATTCTTCATTAAAGGTGATCCGGGTGCAATTTTAATTGTTGAGTTCGTACGCGACAGTCAGGCAAAGCTGGAGGAGGCTGCGGAGCAGATGATTTCGGACATGAAAAATGCAGGGTATGGTTATCATTTTCCTGTTGTTACCGGCAAAGATATTCCGAGGGTTTGGGATTTGCGTAAAGCAGGCCTGGGGGTACTTTCAAACATGAAGGGTGACGCAAAACCTGTGTCACTTGTGGAGGATACTGCAGTTAATGTCGAACTGCTTCCCTCCTACATGAAGGAATTTGAAGAGATTATGGGCAGGTATGGAAAGGATTGTGTATACCATGCCCATATCGGAACAGGTGAGCTTCACCTGCGACCCGTTCTGAATCTGAAAGATCCCGGAGATGTAGTGATGTTCAGATCTATTGGCGTCGATACGGCACATCTTGTTAAAAAATACAGGGGTTCGATGAGTGGTGAGCATGGTGACGGAAGGCTGCGCGGTGAATTTATACCGATAATACTGGGAGAACATAATTATAAACTGATTGAACAGATTAAACATTGCTGGGATCCTTTGAATATAATGAACCCGGGAAAAATAACATTTACCCGGCCCATGAACAGCAGCCTGAGATATATCCCCGGGAAAGTAACACCTGATCCCGAAACTTATTACGATTTCTCTTCAACAGGAGGTATCGTGAGGGCTGCAGAGAACTGTAACGGCTCTGCCGATTGCAGAAAAAAAGCATTGTCGGGAGGCATTATGTGCCCAAGTTATATGGCAACAGAGGATGAGAAGAATTCAACAAGGGCCAGGGCGAACATCATAAGGGAATATTTCTGGCAGGAAGGTGCTGATCCGTGGGATCACAAGGAAATAATTGATATTCTTGATCTTTGCCTTTCATGCAAGGGGTGTAAATCGGAATGCCCCTCAAATGTGGATATTGCAAAAATAAAATCGGAATATCTTCAGCACTGGTACGACAAACACGGGGTTCCGCTGCGGAGCCTGTTTGTTGCATACATGCCGTATATAAGTAAAGCCGGTGCTCTTTTCCCTTCCGTTTTTAATTACATAGCACGCAATGAACTGATTTCAGGGCTGATAAAAAAAAGTATAAAGTTTGCGGTACAGAGACCGATACCTTTATTATACCGTACCACGCTTAAAAAATGGCTTAAAAGAAACCTCGCAGCTGTTAATCCCTCTGACCCTGTAGCAACGGTATATCTTTTTATTGATGAATTTACTGATCTTAATGATACTGAAGTGGGGATAAAAGCAGTACTCTTGCTCACCTCATTGAATTACAGGGTTGAATATGTAAATAACAAGCCCAGTGCGCGTACATTTATATCGAAAGGACTCTTAAGGAGAGCCAGAAAGCTGATAGATTACAATATAAAAATCTACAGAGACATCATAAGTGAACAAACGGTATTGACCGGTATTGAGCCATCCGCGATACTTGGTTTCAGGGATGAGTTTACGGAACTGGCAAGTCCGGATCTCAGGGATGATGCCCGAAAGATTTCAAGGCACTGTTACCTTTTTGATGAATTTATAATCAATGAATTCAAGGCAGGCAGAATAAGGAGAGAGCTATTTACTGATGCATCCCGGGAAATTCTTGTCCATACGCATTGCCAGCAGAAGTCGGTTGCCTCGTCAGCATCACTGACAGAGAGTCTTTCCATTCCTGTTAATTACAAGGTAAGTGAGATACCATCAGGATGTTGTGGTATGGCAGGATCATTTGGTTATGAAAAGGAACATTATGAATTGTCGAACAGGATAGGCGAACTTGTTCTGTTTCCTGCGGTGCGTGAAAGTTCAGAAAAAACAATTATCGTTGCGCCCGGAACAAGTTGCAGGCATCATATCGGGGATGGTACAGGTAAAAAAGCATTACATCCCGCTGTTGTTCTGTATGATGCTTTGTTGAAAAAGCCTGATATGTAAACTCAGAGATCAGTCGGGCAGCGTAATAAACAGGAGTATAGGAAAAAAAAGGAGGCACTGCCTCCTTTTTTTGATTTTCTGATTTTCTGCAGATCCGATTATTATTTTTTCTTAATCTCCTGATAGTAGTCGTTAAAAATACCTTTTACCAGAGGCCTGTAATAGAGCCATAAGAATCTTCTTGTGTCGGCTTCAGAGGATGAGTATGAAATACCCTTTTTACCTGCTATGCCTTTAAGCCTGGCCGTCCACCAGCTGACGTTATTGGCCGCAAAATCACCGCAAAAGTAATAGGTGTGCCTGTTCTCGGAATTGTTGATAACAGCCGGAAATTCATTAACCAAATTAAAATCATCAAGCAGGGAGTCACCTTCTGAGGTTGTTTCAATTTTGTATTTTGAAATTACAAGATTCTCTTTAGGATCAATAATATCAAACCATCCTCCGAAACCAACTCTGTCGGCCATGCCGTACTTTTCGACATATTTCGGATCTGTTAGAATTAAAGGCATCGGGTTTTTAAGATGTGTGCCCTCCTCGAGCACGATGATGTTACCCATCCCTTTCAGAAGAACTATACCGGCTTTTTTGAAGGTCCATGGTTTAAGGTATTGTTTTCTGTACATTGCAGTCATCCAGATCGGGAAATCCTTATTTTCCTTGGCTGCTGTATCGAGGGAACTGAAGTATTTACCTGTCCAGCCGTCGAATTCAATGCCAAGTCGTCCCTTTACCTTGAATCTGTCGAGATCTGCAGTGGGGTAATCAAATGTGTTGTATTCGAGTATGCACAATTTGTTACGTAACTGCATTTCCACGAGATATAGGTAATCTGTATTGTTAAGTCCGCCATAAAGTTTTCTAGAGCGCCGGCTTTTTGACATACCTCTGTACCACTCGTTCTGATATACCCCGTAAGTATCTGTATAATATAATGCATCGACAGAATCTGCCATGTTCATTATATCTACCAGTTGCAGGTTTTTCTGTTTCCATCCTTTTTCACGCAGGGGCCTGGTTGGATAGAAACCATAGTAATCGTTTCTGTATGAATAACTTCCGCCTTTACTTTTTACAATCCTGTCGTTGGTTAGAATCCACATCAGGGATTTGTGATTGATTTTGTCCATTGACGGAACGGTCTTATCCAGAACGATAATATCCATCTTCTTTTTCTCCTGGAAAGCCCATCTGAAGAAACTAATAGCCGGAAAGATTAATATCAGTACCAGGATGACTGCTGTAATTATCAGAGGTTTTTTCATAACTGAAATTCTATTTGAATATACTCAAATACTGGGTTCCTGTTTTCTTATGATACTCTTTGCCGAATTATAATAATTCAACTGTTAAAAGTATTAATTTATTTTTTAAAGAAAAAAAAATTCAACCATTTTAGTAAAAATTTCTCAACAAACGGTTTAATATCCGCAGGCCGAGTTGTTTCCTCTGGGATCAGCGCCTGAATAAATCAATTCGTCTCTGTTGATAATTAATGCATTAACCCTACCCAGTGAACCTCTCCTTTTAATAATATGTCCCAGACTCTCCAGTTTCAGTCTGGTTTCATTCCCGAACAGTTCCGGTTCAAATTCGGTGTAGTCGGGCAGCCATTGATTATGGAATCTCCCGGCCTCAACAGCATGCCTTATATCCATTTCAAAATCAAGCACATTAATTATTACCTGGAATACTGATGTAGGAATAGTTGATCCTCCCGGTGAGCCCAGGACCATAAAGAGAGAGTCGTTTCTGGTAATTATTGCCGGCGTCATTGAGCTCAGCATTCTTTTTCCCGGTTGTATCGAATTTGCATCTCCTCCCACCAGGCCATACATATTAGGGAAACCCGGCTTTGAAGAAAAATCGTCCATTTCATTATTGAGCAGGAATCCTGCTCCTTCCACTACTATAGAACTTCCGAAACTACCGTTAAGTGTAGTTGTGGCTGCAACCGCATTACCCCATCTGTCCACAACTGAATAATGGGTTGTTTCTTCATTCTCAATCATTAAGGGGTTGCCGTGGCTTATCTGACCGGATGGGGTAGCTTTGCCGGGACTGAAATCTGACATCCTCAGCCTCAGATAGCTTTTGTTCAGAAGTTGTTTTACCGGGACATTAACAAAACCCGGATCTCCTACAAATTCGGCCCTGTCGGCAAATACCCTTTTTTCGGCTTCAATAATAAGATGAATAGTTTCGGGCGATTGAAATCCCCACTCTTTCAGCGGGTAATTTTCCATTATACCGAGCAGTTGAAGCAATATGATCCCGCCGGCTGATGGTGGCGGGATGGTAATAATTTCATAGTCTCTGTATCTTCCCGTAAGAGGCTTTCTCCAGACAGGAGAGTATTCTTCAAGGTCTTCATGAGAAATGAGCCCGTTACCTCGTTGCATTTCTTTGATTATCAGGTTGGCAGTCCTGCCGGAATAAAATCCTTCAGTTCCTTTGTTTTTTATTCTTTTCAGGGTCTTTGCCAGAACAGGCTGCCGGAGTATGTCGCCCTCTTTCCAGAGGCTGTCCTTCACGAAAGCGGTTTTGACCCGGTTTCTTTCGATGAATCTGTTCCTGTTATTGTTAAGTGAATTTGCCTGGTATTGGTTTATACGGAATCCCTTTTCGGCAAGTTCAATTGCCGGTTCAATCACTTTCTTAAAAGGCAGTTTTCCATATTTCCGGTGTGCTTCAATAATACCTGCGACCGTGCCTGGCACCCCGCTTGCCATGTGGGTCCCGGTACTTAAGCCTTGTACTAATTCACCTTTCTCATTCAGGTACATATCCCTTGAAGCTTTTGCAGGGGCTTTTTCCCTGTAGTCTATTACATCCGTTGTTCCGTCGGCCAGCCTTATCAGCATAAAACCTCCACCGCCAATATTACCGGCTTCGGGATAACATACTGCCAGTGAAAACTCTGCAGCTGCGGCAGCATCTACGGCATTACCGCCTGAGAGAAGCATTTTTACACCGGCTGCTGAACTTTCGTTGTGGGCTGATACAACCATACCATTGGGGACAGATATATATCTGCCGGTCTCAATTTTATATAGTTGCCCATTACGGCAGGAAAGAGTGACTGAAATAAAAAGAAAAAACCAGGATATGTGTTTAAGGTTCATATTACTGACTCAGTTGTTAGACTTATATTGTTAAATAATGGTTGCAATCGTTAAATTTAAAATAATAATCCGGATAATACAGGAAGGCAGTACGGTTTTTAGTAAATTTGGGCAAAATTGTTTAATGTTAACCGCCAATCAGCCGCTGGCAGAAAGAATGAGACCATCTTGCCTTGATGATTTCGTCGGGCAGGCTCATCTTGTTGGCCAGGGTGCTGTACTGAAGAGGGTCATAGATACCGGAAATCTCCCATCCCTCATTTTATGGGGGCCTCCCGGAACAGGAAAAACAACTCTTGCTCAACTTATTGCATCCAGACTTGATAGACCTTTTTTCAGACTCAGTGCTGTTCACTCCGGTGTTAAAGATGTTAGGGAGACCATTGAAAAAGCCGGAAAACAACAGTTTTTATCCAGACCAAATCCGGTACTGTTCATAGATGAAATCCACAGGTTCAGCAAATCACAGCAGGATAGTCTGCTTGGCGCAGTTGAACAGGGAATAATAACTCTTATCGGCGCTACCACTGAAAATCCCTCATTTGAGGTTATTTCACCACTTCTTTCCCGTTGCCAGGTTTACATTCTGCACCCTCTTTCTGAGGAGGATCTCCTTAAACTGATAGATAAAGCCCTTAAAAAAGATATCCACATTTCACGTTATAAGGTTAATGTCCTGGAAACTGAGGCTTTGCTCAGGATCTCCGGTGGCGATGCAAGAAAACTTTTTAATGCCCTGGAACTTGTGATAGCATCATTATCCGAGAATGATGAAAATCAGGAAATTACTATTACGAATAAAAAAGTAATTACCTCTGTTCAGAAGAACCTCGCATTATATGACAAAGGAGGGGAACAGCATTATGACATTATTTCGGCATTTATCAAATCCATAAGGGGCAGTGATCCGAATGCGGCAGTATACTGGCTTGCACGGATGGTGGAAGGCGGTGAAGATCCGCTTTTCATAGCCAGAAGGATGGTAATTCTTGCTGCAGAGGATATCGGGATAGCGAATCCGAATGCACTGCTGATGGCTCAGACCTGTTTCGAGGCTGTAAATGTGATAGGATGGCCGGAGTCAAGAATAATACTTTCCGAAGCTGCTATTTACCTGGCCACATCTCCCAAAAGCAACTCTTCATATACGGCAATAGAAGAGGCTATAGAAAAAGTGAAAGAGACCGGAGACCTGCCGGTTCCCCTCCACCTCCGAAATGCCCCCACCAGGCTGATGAAAGATATCGGCTACGCTAAAGGATACAGGTATGCCCATGATTTTGAAGGAAATTTCATAAGAGACAACTTTCTCCCTGATGAAATAAAAGGATATTCATTCTACGAACCCGGAAAAAATCAAAGGGAAAATGAAATCAGAAAAAGATTGTCTGAAATGTGGAAAGGAATCTATAATTATGAACGGACAGATTCTGAATAAACTGAATATTTGTAATTTTGAACTATGGTTGATATAAAGAATATACCGGGACTGAAATTCAATGACAGTGGCAATTTTCTTTTGATTGCAGGACCATGTGTCGTTGAAAGCAGGGAATTGGTCGAGGCAACTGCTGAGAGACTCTGTGAGATATCCCAGAGGTATGCCATTCCCTTTGTGTTTAAATCATCCTACAGGAAAGCCAACAGGTCAAAAGCTGACTCCTTCACAGGGATAGGCGATATCAGAGCACTTGAAATCTTAAAAGAAGTAAGGGAAAAATATTCGGTTCCTGTTATAACCGATATTCATAATCCTGATGAGGCTGCAATGGCTGCCGGATATGTGGATATCCTGCAGATACCTGCATTTCTCTGCAGGCAGACAGATTTACTTGTAGCCGCCGCTAAAACCGGGAAATGGATAAATATAAAAAAAGGGCAGTTTGTTTCAGGCAGATCAATGAGATTTGCTGCAGGTAAGGTAAGGGAAGCCGGAAACGATAAAATAATGCTCACTGAAAGGGGAAACATGTTCGGATACCAGGATCTTGTTGTTGATTTCAGGAATATCCCTGAAATGAAAAGTATTGGTGTTCCCGTAATTATGGATATTACCCACTCGCTTCAGCAGCCCAACCAGGACTCAGGAGTGAGCGGGGGTAATCCTGAAATGATAGAAACAATAGGAAAAGCTGCCATTGCTGCAGGGGCTGACGGCATATTTATTGAAACCCATCCCGATCCTGCCAGGGCACTTTCCGACGGGGCCAATATGCTCCGGCTCTCTGAAATGGAGTCGTTAATCATTAAACTGAAAACAATTTACAGAACAATACAATCCCTGATTTAAATTTATACAATAATCTTATGAGAAAATTATTTATTTCTGTATTGATAGTTTCATTTGCAGCAGTATCTGCTTATCCGCAGACTCTTGATGAAATTGTTAAAATGTCGTCAAAGGCACTTAAGGAAGAAAGCTATGACAACATAAAAACTGTGAAATTAACGGCAAAACTGAACCAGATGGGGATGGCTATGACAATGACAACATACTTTAAATCGCCCGATCTGTCCAGAATTGTACTGTCAGTCAGCGGACAGGAGATAGTTCAGTTATACGACGGAAAAAAAGGTTACATTATTAATCCCATGGCCGGAAATGAACCGCAGGAACTGCCTCCCGACCAGGTGGCAAACCTTAAAAACAACAGTTCACTTAAGAGTCCGATATCAGGTTATCACAAAGAGAAAAAGCTTTCACTGGAAGGCACCGAAAATGTGAACGGTAAGCCTGCCTTTAAGTTAAAGGCAACAGACGGGGGCAATACAATATTGTATTTTATTGACAAGGAATCATGGCTGCCGGTAAAAATGACAACCACCACAGGTGGAATGGCTGTTGATACGTATCAGGAATGGGCAGATATTAAAGGAATTATGCTGCCAAAGACTACCAGAACAGTTGCAGGTAATACTGAAATAGTCATCAATATTGAGAATGTTGAAATAAATATTCCGCTTGATGATTCTTTGTTCAGGATATAAAAAAAGGGGGCTGTCCCCCTTTTTTTAATGCAGCCGGCCTGTAAGCCGGATTCTGTAAAGATTCATTTTTCTTCACGAGAAAGCTGAATCTCCTTCCATCATTTATCTTGTTCCGTCATTGCTGACGGAATCATACGACCCACCCCCCGGCATCGGACGAGCAGCCCTCAAACGCCGGTATACATGGTCTTTCAACCCATAAGGTGCACGGCTTCCTGTGTCACCACAGGAACCGGTGAGCTCTTACCTCACCTTTTCACCCTTATCCCGCAAACTCCGGGACGGTTATTTTCTGTTGCACTTCTATACCCTCACGGATATCTTCCTGTTAGGAAGTATGGTGCTCTGTGTTGCCCGGACTTTCCTTTCCGCCGTCGGGCGGAACGATGGAACGGCCTGCTGCAGGCGCAAAGTTAACATAATTTCCGGTGATCTGAAAGTATTCAGTATCCGGTATCTGGTTTTAATTCATCTATAGAATTCCAATAAAAGCCCGACCGGGTGAAATGCTTCAATAAAAAACATATTTTTGCCCCGATTTAACAATTATCCGGCCTGTAAATAAATTCTCTTTATGAATAGTGCGTATTTATCCCGGTTAAATATTGATGATTACGATTATGCTTTACCCCGCGAAAGAATAGCACTTTACCCGGTTGAAAAAAGAGATGAGTCAAAGCTGCTTATATATATAAAAGGTATAATTGAGGAATCGGTTTTTAAAAACATCACGGATTATATCCCGGAAGGGAGTCTGATTATTTTTAATAATTCAAAGGTAATTAATGCACGTCTTATATTTAAAAAGGAGTCAGGGGCAGTAATTGAAGTACTCTGCCTTGAGCCATTTTCTCCGGCCGGTTATTCAGCTTCCCTCTCTTCATACTCCGGAGTGGAATGGAAATGTATGATCGGGAATCTAAGCAAGTGGAAGTCGGGAGTAATAGTCTCAGAATTTAATTATAAAGGCAGGAAAGTCGTTCTGAACGCTGAAAAAACAAGAAAAGAGAATAGTAAAGGCACATGGATTATAAGGTTCAACTGGGATTTGGAGTCTCTTACTTTCGGAGAGGTAATCAGGTATGCAGGGCATGTTCCCCTCCCTCCCTATATTGAAAGGAATGATGAACCTGCAGATGTTCTGAGATATCAGACAATTTATTCGAAAGCTGAAGGATCAGTTGCCGCACCAACTGCAGGATTACATTTTACCCCTGATACTATGGCAGGGATGGAGAAAAAAAATATTAAAACAGCAGAGATTACTCTTCATGTGGGGGCCGGTACGTTTCTGCCTGTAAAGAGTAATAATATTCTTGACCATGAAATGCATCCCGAGTGGTTCATGATAGATTACGAAGCAATTCAGAGTCTTCTGAATCATTCCGGTCCGGTAATAGCTGTAGGCACTACTTCTCTTAGGGCAGTTGAGAGCCTTTATCTTGCAGGGGTAAGAATAATGAAGGATGCAGGTTTATCTGAGGGTTCATTTATTGAAACCGGGCAGTGGGAAGGATATAATATGAAGGATAGGCCTCCTTCCCGGGAAGTTTTTGAATACGTGGCCATACATATGAAAAAAACAGGGATTCAGGAATTATGGTGTTCAACAAGGTTAATGATTGTACCGGGTTTCAGTTTTCAGGTGGCTGATATCCTGGTTACAAATTTTCATCTTCCCCGCAGCACACTTCTGATGCTTGTAGCGGCGTGGACGGGTAATGACTGGAAAATAATATATGATTACGCACTATCCCACGATTTCAGGTTTCTCAGCTACGGTGATTCATCCCTGCTGTTCAGAAACAACAAGCATTAATGGTACCTTGTGAATTTTTCTATTTGATATTAAATTGTTTTTTTATTACTTGCCACCAAAATAACCCGGAATGAAAGAAAGAAAGCTAATGAATCAGATAAGTGCTGTTTTTGGCATTTTTATGACAGTTTTCTATATTGGTGTAGGGTTATACCTCATTTTGGCAAAAAACTTATACATGCTTGATCCTTTTCTGAAGAATATTGTAGGATTTACTTTTTTGTTTTACAGTCTTTACAGGGGATACAGGGCATATATAACCATAAGAAATGCATTCTTTACCAGGGGGAATGATGAACAAGACATGTAGTTTTAAGCTGGTTTCCACAGGCTGTAAGGAAAATAATGTTGGCATATTCTTTGCAGTTTTATGTTGAGAAACTTAAATTTAAAAGCTTTTAACTATGAATATAGTAATAAAATTGAAAATCATTACGAAGATAATCAGACGTTTCTTATATTTGCAGGTTGTAAACGTTAAAATGAAGATGCTGTTAACATACCGGGCAGCTTTGAAACCAGTAGCAGTGAGACTTCTGCTGTTTATTGCAGCATTTATTCTTCTGATCTCATGTAACCAGAAGGGACGGTCGGGTTTTCCCACCGATACGCCAACCAGCGGCAACATTAAGATACTTGCTGATGAATCATTTAAACCTCTCATTGATGCGGAGGTAGCTGTATTTATGGGTCTGTATTCAAATGCTGTCATTGAACCGGTCTACAAACCTGAAGTAGATGTGGTAAATGATTTCATGAATGACTCAGCACGGGTAATGGTTACTTCAAGAAAACTGACCGATGAACAGATTAAGTATCTGAGGGATACCCTTATCGTTGCCCGAACCCAGATTTTCGCCTATGATGCCATAGCTCTGGTTTTAAATAAGTCAAATCCTGATTCATTATTTTCCCTTGAGGAAGTTAAGGGAATCTTTACAGGAAAAATTACCAGTTGGAAGCAAATCAACAAAAAGTCACCTCTTGACAATATCAGAGTTATTTTCGACAGTCCCAAATCGGGCAATATCAGGTACTTCAGGGAAAAGTTTGACTACTTTGATCCTCTGCCGTCTAATATATACGCCCTTAATTCCAATCCTGAGGTAATTGAATTTGTTGAGAATAACAAGGATGCCATCGGTATAGTAAGTGTTAACTGGATCAGTGATGCGGATGATTCGCTCAGCAACAGCTTTCTGGGCAGAATAAAAGTAGCAGCCATATCCCAGCCTTATCTTGAGGAAAATTCCTACTACGGTCCGCAACAGGGGTTTATTTATGATAAATCATATGCGTTTACCAGGGAGGTTTATATGATTAAAAGAGAAAGTCACACAGGCCTTGGTTCAGGTTTTATCAACTGGGCAACTGCCGAACAGGGACAGAGGATTGTTCTTAAATCGGGTCTGGTACCTGCAACCATGCCCATCAGACTGGTTCAGATAAAAAAATAGAATATTCAAATATTAAATTATTATTCAGATATTTGCAAAATTAATTAACCAACCGACAAAATTAAAAGATGAACACTAAAAGATCAGCTATGAAAATCAGGATTGAGAAAAAGGGATTACTGTTTTTGACATTAGCCGGCATATTTCTGTCAGTCAGCTTCAGCAGGCTGCATGGTCAGGATTTGAATACTGCCATAAGTCATACCCGCAGTGAAGCCTATGATAAGGCAGAAGAAGTTTACAAACAGCTGATTCAGAAAGAACCTGCGAATGCAAAATACTATTTCTACTATGGGGAGAACTGGCTCCTTGATTTCTTTTCTGATACAATTTCCAACTCACTTCAGGCCTATACAAGGGAGGCAAAGGCTCTGTTCGAAAAAGGTGTAAATGCAAATCCCAATGAACCATTGAACTATGTCGGCCTCGCCAGGGTCGCATTCTACCTGGGAGACAACAAGACTGCAGATGAAATGAGGGCAAAGGCAAAAAGTCTGCTTCTTCCCTACAAGAACATAAAGAAAATGCAGCCGCCGGCAAAAGATTATGCATTCACACTTGCAAAACTTGCCGAATCGTACATCAGTGTGAACTTTACGGTTGATACTGCCAAGGCTCTGCCGCTTATACGCGAGGCTCTGAAGATCGATTACAAGAACAAAGATATATACCTTATTGCCGGCGACATCTACAACATTGTTATTGACGGATCGAACGCCATTAAAAATTATAATCTCGCACAGGATTATGATCCCACATCTCCTACTGCCAATATGAAAATCGGCAGTATATACGTCAGGGCCAAGAATCTAAGTGCAGCTATTCCCTATTTTGAGAAAGCAATTGAACTTAACCAGAATTATGCCCCTGCATACAGGGAACTCGGATCACTATATTCCATGGCCAGAAGATATGAACAGGCCAAGCAGTACTACGAAAAGTATCTGGAACTGACAAAGGGAAACATTCCGGCTAAGATAAGTTATGTCCGTTCGTTGTATTATGCCGGTGAATATGATGAAGTGATCAAGGTCATAGATGAAATTTTTGCTGTTGACAGATCAAAGGCTTACCTGAACCGTCTTGCCGGTTATTCAGCATTTGAAAAGAAGGATGCTGATTACGATAAGGCTCTTAAATACATGGAAACCCTCTTTGAAACGGTTTCTCCGGAACTGATTATTAAGAGGGACTATACTTACCTGGCAAAGATTTTATTAAAAAAGAATCAGGATTATCCTAACCTTGTAAGGGAGAGGGACAGAATTACCGAGCAACTCGACAGGGAGAGGCTCAGATTCAACAGTGTAAATGCAGCTGAGAAGGCAAAACTAAAACCCGTACTGGACACTCTCAATGCTCAGCTTGCCCGCTATAACAAAAGAGTTGCCCAGGCTGAAAAGGATATTGACAGAGCATTCGGGGAATATAATAAGGCTCTGACTAATTTCGATCCTGAAGATGTGAATCTCATTAATGAGATTGCATTGGCATATTACAATTTCAGGAGGTACGACAGCGCTGCACGGATGTGGGCAAAACTTATTGCTCTCGGAAGGAATGACATAAACGATTATATGCAGGTAGGCAGGGCCTTCTATGTAGGGGGCAACTACAAATCCGCCGATTCAATCTTTAACCTGCTAATCCAGAAGAACCAGGATTATCTTCCTGCCCACATATATCTGGCACGTACTGCATCAAAGATGGAACCTGATGCCAAGGTAGGCCTTGCAAAGACCAAGTTTGAGAAGATTATCCAGATAGCATCTGCCGACTCACTTAAAAATGAATCAGATATGCTGGAAGCATTCGGTTATCTGGCATATCATTACCTGCAGAATGAGAATTATGGCAAAGCAAGGGAATATTTTACCCGTATGATTGAACTTAACCCGAAGAATAATGAAAGTAAGGTCAGAGGATATAATGGTATCGGGCAGATTGACGTGCGAATGGCTGCAAATGAAAAGACGGTAGAAGGAAAGCTTCCTTTCCTGGCAAGGGCTCAGGAGGATTTTAAGAAGGCGTTGGCTATTGATCCTTCGAATGAAACTGCCAGGGCATCCCTTAAATATGCGCAGGATTATGAAGCTGCCGTCAGGAAGGGAATAAACCCGAACGAACAGAAGGGTGTTGTCAGAAATCAGGCAGGTCAACCGGTTGCCAATGCATCTGTCAAGGTTAAAGACACTGCTGCTGAGACATATACAAACACCAACGGAGAGTTTAAGTTTGAGATACCACAGGCATCGGAAGCTTTGATTATATCAGCCCCCGGCTATCAGTCAAAAGAAATTCCGGTTGTAAGGCCTCTGAAACCCCTTACAGTTATACTTGAAAAATAATGAATCTTTAAGAATATTTAACAAACAGTAAACTACAGCAAAACAGGATAAAGAAAACAGGATAGTATTTTTTTAAAGTGTTTAATAAACATTTAATAAATCAGGTTTGGATATATTTAATTATAAATTATATTTGCACACGATAATATTAAACCTTATTGAATTATAAATTCTTAACCTAAACAAACAGACATAAAATGAGTAAACAAGGAAGTTCTTTTAAGGATGTGTTGCAGGGCGTTTTTGCAACCAGTGCTATTCTGATAGCCTTTTTAGTATCCCTTTATCTGTTCAAATATGTAATGGGAGATCCTGTAAACTTTGAAGGCGGAAATCCAAAAGGTCATCCTCTTCAGGGAAATTATCTTGGAATTATCTACAAGGGAGGGTTCATAGTACCTCTTCTTATGACGTGCGTTATGGTGGTAATTATTATGGCTCTCGAGAGGTTCTTCACCCTTGCAAGGGCAAAAGGTAAAGGCCGTCTTAACGTTTTTGTCCGTAAACTTCAGATTCTTCTTGCCGAAGACAAGATCGAGGAAGCTATTGAGGCTTGCGACAAGCAGAAAGGATCCCTGGCGAATGTTATGAAGGCAGGTCTTATCCGTTACCGTGAGCTGCAGAAGGACACAACACTCATGAGAGATCAGAAGATTCTCTCAATTCAGAAAGCATTTGAAGAGGCAACGGCTCTTGAGTTGCCGATGCTTGGAAGAAACATGGTGTTTTTTGCCACTCTGGCTCCCGGTACAGTGCTTATAGGTCTTATCGGTACAGTGCTTGGTATGATCCGCGCATTTGCCGCTCTGGCACAGTCAGGTGCCCCTGATGCTCTTGCTCTTGCAACAGGTATTTCGGAAGCCCTTATCAATACCGCATTCGGTATTTCTGGTTCGGTGCTTTCACTTTTTGCATATAACTTCTTCTCAAACAAAGTTGACAATTTCACCTTTAAAATTGATGAAGCAGGCTTCAGCCTGACACAGACCTTTGCAGCATCGCTGAAGAGCTAGGATAGGGAAGTCTTTTGGTTAAACAAATAAAAATGTAAAAAGATGCCAAAGATCAAACTACCATCCAAGACACCCTTTATCGACATGACGCCGATGGTTGACCTGTTCTCCCTGTTGCTGGTATTCTTCATACTTACAGCAACGTTCAGGCAGCAGGAACCGGCTCCTGTTGATACGCCATACTCAATATCAGAGAAACCTACGCCCGATTTCAACAATATGACGATCGTTTTTTCGAACGACAATCGTATATTTTTCAATGTTGATAACGGGCCTGATACATTACTGAAGTACCGGAACAAAATCCTTGCTGAGATGGGGAAAGCCTATAATATTGAGTTTACAGAACAGGAACTCAGAGCATTTGAAAAGCTTGGAAATTCCATCGGGGTTCCCATTGAGAACATGAAAGCATTTCTCAACACATCCGATACCAAGGAAAGGGAAGAACTTCAGACAGGAATTCCGATAGACTCGCTTAACAATCAACTTGCCAACTGGGTGCTGTATACAAGACAGATTAATCCGAATGTGGTAGCCAGTATTAAGGGTGACTCAAAAACAGAATTTCCTGTTGTCAGAAAGGTTCTTGACATTCTTCAGGACAAAAATGTAAACAGGTTTAATCTGGTTACGAATCTAAAATCAGTGAAAGTAGAAGAAGAACAAACACAGCAGTAATATGGCAGATGTAGGTGGTTCAGAAGCCCCGAAAAAAGGCGGTAAGAAAACAATTAAAAGAAAAGTCGTACGTATTGACATGACGCCGATGGTCGACCTGATGTGTCTGCTTATCACGTTTTTCATGCTCACAACAGCTTTCAGTAAACCAAAAATAATGGAGATAGTCCTGCCTGAAAAAATTAAAAAGGACAAGGACAAAGTCGAACCTCCGAAGATTGCTAAGAGCCGTACGTTGAATGTTATACTTGGTCCCGAAAACAAGGTACTGTATTACACCGGAATGGTTGAGGATCCAAAAAATCCTCCCCCGCTTCAGGTTACCGATTTCAGTGCTACCGGGATCCGCATGGTTCTTCTTGAGAAGAACAGGGCACTGTTCAGAAAGATAGATCAGTTCAGAAATGATGTAATATCAGGCAAAATCAACATTAAGCAGGACTCAGTGGAGTCGGCAATCAGGAAGCTGAAAAGTGATGACGACACCGGTCCTATTGTTCTTATAAAAGCTTATAAGAAAGCCAACTATGGTAATTTTGTTGATATCCTGGACGAAATGTCTATCATCGGAATAGCCCGTTATACGTTTGTCGACATCAGCTGGATTGAAGAGCAGATGGTTGAAAAAACCCTCGGCATAACTCCTGAACCAGCAGCTAAAAAATAACAGTAAAATTCAGGATTATGGCAAAGGAAAAGATTACAGCTCCGAATTTCGATGAAATCGTATTCGAGAACAGGAATAAGGAATACGGGGCCTACAGCCTGAGAAAAAAATATAACAGGCATCTGATAATCGGGATGATAACAGGTATTATCGTAACCGGTACTGCAATTGTAGGTCCGTATATAAATGCAAAGGCATTGGAGAATCAGAAAAAACGGGCAGAAAGACAGGTTGAGCTCAAAATGGAGAACCTTGATCAGCCCGAGAATCTTGTTGAACCCCCTCCTCCTCCCCCTCCTCCTCCACAGGAAACCATTGAGCAGGTGAAATATGTTGCTCCGGTTGTTGTGGATTCTGTCAAACCTGAAGAAGTCAAACAACTCATGACTGCCGACGAAGCCAGGGTTGAGGTGAAGGATGAAGATGTGAGCGCAGTTACCGTGGTTGCGGAGGTACAGGAAGAGGTTAAAGAGGAAGAGGCTCCTACAGAAGTCTTTGTTGTGGTAGAGGAAATGCCCTCTTTCCCCGGAGGCGAAAAGGCTCTCATGGAATTTATATATGCAAATATTCAGTACCCTGAGATTGCCAAGGAAAACAATATCCAGGGAAGGGTAATTTTAAGATTCTGCGTAACCTACAAGGGTGCTGTCGACCAGGTTCAGGTTCTGAAAGGAGTCGATCCTTCACTTGACCAGGAAGCCATAAGGGTAATTAAAATGCTTCCGACCTGGAAACCCGGTAAACAGGGAGGAAAACCTGTTAACGTATGGTACAGCGTTCCCGTAACGTTCCAGTTGAAATAATAAGTGGAAATTTCATAGAAAAGGGGCTGTTACAGCCCCTTTTTATTTTACTGATATCTTTTCATCTCCTTCTTAAGAATACCGATAAAATCATCAATATCCCGGGGCTCAGTGTCCCAGCTGGTCATAAGACGGTATTCCGATTTTTCTTCATTCCAGGGATAGAAATAGCAATACTTCTGCATAATCTTTGCTACCTGATCAGGCATAATTACAAAAACACCGTTTGACTGTACTTTCTGTGTAACCGAAATACCCGAGATATCCTTTATTTTGCCGTAAAGTAATGCGGCCATCGCATTTGAATGTTCAGCCAGTCTCTTCCACAGGTCGTCTTTCAGATATGCAAGGTACTGGGCTGAGATATATCGCATTTTGGATGCAAGCTGCATTCCCTGCTTCCTGATGTATTTAAAATCACCTGCCAGTCCCGGCCTCAGAAAACAGACAGCCTCACCGAACATCATTCCGTTCTTTGTGCCGCCAAATGAGAGGATATCAACTCCGGCATCGGTTGTGAACTCCCTGAAACCGAGTCCCATGTGAACCGCTGCATTGGCAATCCTGGCACCATCCATATGAAGATACATACCGTTATCATGCGCATATTCAGCCAGTTCTGTGATTTCATTTACGGAGTAAACGGTCCCCATTTCTGTCGACTGGGTTATACTTATGACTTTTGGCTGCGAATGGTGTTCAAATCCGAAACCATGCATGTGTTTTGCGAGCAACCCGGGTTTAAGTTTGCCGTCGGGTGTATCGACTGTAAGCACCTTACAACCGGCAAATTTTTCGGGTGCCCCACATTCATCCTGTTCAATATGGGCTGTAAAGGCTGTTATAACTGAATTCCATGGTCTTGTAACTGCAGTGATTCCTAACACATTAGCTGCAGTGCCATTATAAACGAAAAAGATCTCTGTTTCAGACCCCAGATGTTCCTTCAGGAGATTTACTGCCCTCTCTGTATATTCATCTGAACCGTAACCAAGGGTATGTCCGTGGTTCACCTTAATCAGTTCCTCCATTATCAGCGGATGAACTCCTGAGTTATTGTCACTGGCAAAACCTCTGTTGGCAGACTTCAAATGCATTATTATATATAAATTAATTATCCTGATTAATACATTATAATCTGCATAATACCGGCTTATTATAAATTCCTGACTATTAACCTTTCTTTTTCCTGAATGCAAGGAACAGCATAAAAAGGCCGAACACAAGCATTACAAGTCCCATTATAAGATTAATGTTTAAACCGAGAGATTTGCGGTATATTTCAGAAGAACCTGTTGCCATGCCATAAACTGAGATAATCAGTCCGAGCAATGTGAACATAAAACCTATTGGATACCTGATGTCTAACATATGTTTTCCTCCTACCAGAATAAAATACTTAGTACAATAAAGATTATCCCTACAATTAATGCCATTCCGGCCGGGCGTTTATACCATGGAGCATTTTCCGTAACTGTCCTCGGTGTGAGTGAGTAAACAAGCCCCCTTAGATCATCATCCGACTTTGTCGGTTTTGTAAGGAATGAAAGTATGACGGTTACAACAGTACTTGCAGAGAAAGCAAATATAGCCGTCCAGAAGTTCTGAGCCATCTCAACCGGGTAAACATGGACTGTTCCGAGCCATCCTCCCTTTACCAGGGTTGTAGCTCCCTCGGGTAATGTAAGTCCGTGATGAAGAAGAGCAATTATCAACCCGGTAAGAAGACCTGTAAATGCGGCGTGTCCAGTTGTTCTCTTCCAGAACATACCCAGGAATATAACGGCGAAAAGAGGAGCATTAATCATTGAAAAGATTGTTTGCAGAAAATCCATGATATTTCCGAATTTACTGGCAATGTATGCAGCTCCTATGCTGACCAGAATTCCGCATATAGTTGCAATACGTCCGACCAGAAGATAATGTTTCCCGTCAGCTTCCTCGTTACCTGTTGCCGGGCGGATATAGCTCTGATAAATATCGTATGTCCATACTGTATTAAATGCGGAGACATTACCTGCCATTCCCGACATAAAAGAGGCGAGCAGGGCTGTTATCCCGAGACCAAGGACTCCGGTGGGAAGATATTGTTTCAGCAGCATAATAATCGTATAGTCATAAACAGGATTACCTGCCGCATCCTTCGGCAGTTCAAAGCCTTTTGAAGGATCGTTCAGCAGAACAAGGGAGATTATACCAGGGATTATGATAAGGGCAGGGATAAACATTTTTGGTAAAGCTCCGATAAGTGGTACCTTTCGTGCCGCAGAATGCGATTCAGCGGCGAATGCCCTCTGTACAATAAGGAAATTAGTACACCAGTACCCGAATGAAAGCACAAAACCGAGACCGAATAATATTCCGAACCATTCCACTCCCATCGGATTTGAAGAAGCCTGCCCGGTATACTTCCAGGTGGTAAGCCATGTGTCGGGAGCATAGCCTTTTGCTTCAGTAATAGAAACAAGGCTTTCCTTCAGCCCGGACCAGCCACCAACATCATTAAGGCTCAGAAAAACAAGCGGAAGCAGCCCCAGAACTATTATAAAGAACTGGAGAACTTCGTTGTATATTGCCGATGAAAGCCCTCCCAGGTAGGTATAAATAAGCACTATCAGTGCCGAAATCCAGAGGCTCAGGTTAAAATCCCATCCTAAAACTTTTTCCATCAGTATTGCAAGTGCATACATGGATATACCCGATGCCAGCACTGTCATGAAGGTAAACATAACGGCATTTAAACCCCTGGTTTTCTCATCGTACCTTAGCTTAAGGTATTCCGGAACAGATCTGGCCTTTGAACCATAATAGAAAGGCATCATAAACAGAGACAGAAAGATCATAGCCGGTATGGCACCGATAAGATAAAAATGGGTTGTCATCATTCCGTACTTAAGTCCTGAACCGGTCATGCCCATCACCTCAAGAGCTCCGAGATTTGTCGAAATGAAGGCAAGTCCGGCCACCCATGCCGGCATCGAACGGCCTGCTTCAAGAAATGCGTTTGCATTCTTCATAAAACGTCTCAGTATCCATCCGATACCCAGAACAAATACAAAATAGATTACCATAATCAGATAATCTATAAATCCCATTTCAATTTTCATTTTCTACACTTTAAAGTTTCAGGTTATCTATTAAAATTTTTTAATTAATATTAATGCAGGTAAAAATACATTTTATCAATTAATTTAGCTTTTATTTTGCTTTGTTTTTGCTGAAATATTGAAAGTCTGCAAGTGAAAAACAGATATTTTATTAAACTGACATACAGGGGCACTGTTTATCATGGCTGGCAGAAACAGCCTGGAAGCCTTTCTGTCCAGGAAGTTGTTGAGGAGGCACTCTCGGTTATTCTCAGAGAAACATTGCCTCTTACCGGAGCAGGAAGGACCGATACAGGGGTTCATTCTACATGTTATTATGCCCATTTTGATTCAACACACCGCGATCTTGACACCCAGAAAAACCTGGTTAAAAGATTAAACAGATTCCTGCCCCGGGACATTGCCATTTCAGAAATAAAGAAAGTTAAACAGGAAGCGCATGCCAGGTTCAGTGCTCTTTCGAGGACATACAGATATTACATTATTACCCGAAAAGATCCTTTCAGAACCGATTTTGCATGGCTTATTGATTACACTCCGGAAATAGGACTTATGAATGAGGCTTGCACTATTCTGAAGGAATACAATGATTTTACAAGTTTTGCCAGGCTTCATTCCAACGCTAAAACCAATCTTTGCAGGATTTATGAGGCATACTGCAGCAGTGAGGAAGATTCAGAAATAATATTTACGATTACTGCCGACAGGTTTTTACGGAATATGGTAAGGGCGATAGCAGGAACACTGGTCGATGTCGGCAGAGGGAAAACAAGCCCGGAAGAGTTCAGAAGAATCATTGAAGGCAGAAACCGCGGTATGGCAGGCAAATCAGCGCCTGCGTGCGGATTATTTCTAACGGATATCAGATATCCCGAAGAGATCTTTATTTAATAAGTGGGGTCATTCCAGATTTCCCACGATTTATCTGCCTGGAGCTTAAGCATTTCAAGGCCGTTGACGGTTATACATCCTGCTTTTCTTCCTTCCCGGAGGAAGAGAGTTTCAGGCGGGTTATAAATAAGGTCGAACAATATATGATGTTTTGAAAGTGCCTTATATGGAATAGATGGTTTCTGATCAGTTTCAGGATACATCCCCAAGGGTGTGGTGTTAATTATCAGCAGATGTGAAGCGATAATCTCCTCATTAAGATCAGAGTATCTGACGGTGTTTTTTCCGTCCGATCTGGAAACATAAATAAAATCTATGTTCAGCTGGCGCAGAACGCAGGTAACGGCAGCAGAACTGCCGCCTGTACCAAGCACAAGTGCCCTCCTGACATTTTCCGAAATATAGTTTTTCAGCGATTCCCTGAACCCGTATATGTCTGTATTATAGCCTTTAAGAATGACATTACCGTTTTGCCGGATTATTTTAATAACATTGACGGCGCCTGCCTCGTCTGCCTCTTTATCTATATAGTCTAGATATCTGATAATAACCTTTTTATATGGAATTGTCACATTAAGACCATACAGGAAAGGTGAATTTTTTATTAGTCCCGGAAATTCGTCGATAGTTGAAATCGGATAATTTTCATAGGTTGTATCTCTGATCCCTTCCCTGAGGAATTTATCCTTAAAATAGGATTCGGAGAAAGAATGCCCCAGAGGATATCCTATCAGTCCGTAATTTTTCATGCTATTCCGGCATGTTTTCTGTGCAGGGGCAAATCATTTTACCAGGTTCTCAGGAAGGAACTGGAAAAATGTGTCTCCCCTTAGCCCGACACGGAGGGATTCAAGGGGTATTATTTCCTCGGGCGGGATGTTTCCGAGGTTGACATTTGGTCCGAAATGTTTTATAAACCATGCCTGTTGCGATTTCATGGGGGCCTCCCATATCACATTATCAATTCTGACGCGGGATGATATAGCATCGACAACCGGAGTGTTAATGGAGCCATCGTCGTTAAATATTCCGATAGTGCCCGATTCTCTGGCTTCAGCAATTACCTTTACCGATCCAGCTTCAAGCTCCGATTTCATCATGTCGACCCACTGATCAGGGGAATAAACCACATCTTTCTTTTTGGATCCTACTTCAGAAATAACGGTTACAAACCCTGACAGCTTATTTATATATTCAAGCTTCTGTTTGTGGTCAATATCGTAAGAGCCGTCAGAGATTTCAACCATGGTAAGTCCGAGGTTCTTAATCAGTTCGACGAACCGGTCGAACATTTTCCTTACGATAAAAGCCTCGAATAAGGTTCCTCCGAGATATGGTATTACACCCGATTCCCTGTAAACTTTAATTTTTTTCTCTACATCAGGGGTCAGCAGGGAGGTTCCGAAGCCAAGTTTTACAAAATCGGTATAATGGCTTCCGACCGACATAAAATCTTCTGCCTGTCTTACGCTGAGACCTTTATCCATAACCATTGTCAGTCCCTTCTGGCGAGGCTTGACCGGTCTCTCAGGCATGTAAGGTAGGGTTATGTTCATCATATCAGGGTAAGTTATTTCAGGTTATATTTTCCGAGCAGTTTTCTGAATGCTTTTTTCATGGCAAATTCACCAAAAAGTCCGGAAAATGAATAATAAGCTTCAGGATCAAGTTCAAGTGCCTTTCTGAGGTAGAACTGGGCCTCTCTTGAATTTGCCGAATGGTAGCAGGTAGCTGCGAGAAGGTAATCTATACCGGGGAAATCACCTATTATCTTTCGGACTTTTTTAAGGATAGTTACAGTCCTGGATGCTATATTACCTTCAAGTATAATGGACCCGAGTTCGAGCCAGGCTTCGTTGATATAGGGATCAAGTTTTAAAGATTCCCTGAGGCATCTTACGGCCTGTTTTTTATCCCCCTTACGGCTCAGGACTTTGCCAGTCAGCAGCCATATCTCCGGGTTCTCCGGGTCTGTTTCCGAGGCTTTTCTGAGGTATTTAAGACTTTTATCGAAGTTCCCCTCATCAAACTCTGTAATACCTAATCCTATCCATGCGTCGGTAAATTCGGGTGCAAGTTCTATTGCCTCGTAAAAGTATTTCCTGGCTAGTTTGAATCTGGATGTTTTTTCGTAACATTCGGCGAGGTAGGTCATTGCCTCATAACTCTCCGGCTCATTTGTAAGATATTCGAGGTAAGCATGGGAAGCCTCGTCATAACGTTCCATACCTGACAGGACAATGCCTTTGTTAAAGAGAGCGAAATCGTTCTCAGGATTAATTGCCAGTGCATATTCGTAGGCATCAAGTGCCTCATGGAAACGTTCCAGCCTGCTATATACCATTCCAAGGTTGAACCAGGCATTATCTGCAAAAGGTTCCGCATCGAGATACCGTCGATAGTATTTTATGCTGTTTTCGAAGTCATGGACCTTTTCGAATGCAAAGGCGATATCATACAGATGAGGTGCATAATGTGGTTCGAGTTCAATAAGCCTTTCAAGAAGAGGTATAACCTGGTCGAAATAATTAAGGCTCTGCAGAACGGAAGTTATTGAATAAAGGATATTTTCTGTATCATCGGAGTCTTTGGTCAACGCAGCATCAAACATTTTCATGGCTCCGGCGATATCTCCCATCATTCCGAGAGCTGTACCCTTGGCGATAAATATTTCATGATTGCCCGGTTCGATATTTTCAAGTCTTTTAAGAATCTTCAGGGCTTCGACGGTTTTACCGCGGTCGATAAGCACTTTTGCATTTCTGAGCTGTATGGGCACTGAATTAGGATGCTGGCGGCTGGCAATAGATGCCGCTTCAAGAGCCTTTGTCTGATTGTTCCTTTCAAGATAATAATCAATAATAGTTTCAAATTCGATTACGTCGAAGAAATAATTCTCATTGTTTCTCTTCATTCGTTCGAACCGCTGAACAACCCTGCTTATCTCCTCCTCCTGGGAGTATCTGTATTTTTCCTCTTCCATCTTTTTAAAGGAACATGGCAAAATTAAAACATTTTTCACCGGAATACATCATAGCCCGGAAGATTTATAAACAATTATTTTATTTTACAAACATTTAATAATAAGCCATATCCGGCAATTTTTCCGTAAGGAAGAAATTTTTTTGCAGTTCAACGCAACCGGAAGATACAAAATTTCATCTATTGAATTGTAGAAACCCTCATACCCAATATACCCTAAATTAACCTAAATTCTACCTTTGAAGAGCCGGGCCAAAAGCCCGGTTTTTCATATTAATAATAACTATATTTGTATTGAACCAAAGAAACATATGAATATGAACAGAATAAGCTGCAGTTATTGGTTAATAGTCCCGGTTACAACTGTCATGTTTTTCGCTCAAAGCTGCAGGAAAGATCACAGTCCGATTAAATATCCCAAAGGTATCTTTCCCGACTCGGTATATGCTCTGAGTAATTTAAATTCAGCCTTTGATGATTATAATATGAATCTTTATATTCTGGGCAACACCTTACCTGTCATATTCTCAAGTAACAGTAACAGCTCGGGCGGACAGTTTGATCTTGTACAGGGCACAATTACTTTTAGTTTTGATCAGACCAACGGTAAGTTCTCTCTCTCATCGGAGCTGACGAATGATATTTATTTCGGTACAATTATCAGTAAGGCGAGTACACCGGGAAATGATTTCGGACCATACAGCTTTTTCAGTTCAAACGACGGATACGAATATCTCATTTACGCATCAGAAACGCAAGAGAGCGGACTTGACCTGTTTTTTGTAAAAAACCTGCCCAGATTTCAGAATAATACGCCCTCAGTTACCGGGCCCTCACCTGTTAAAATAATAAATTCATCATATAATGATGCCTATCTGACTTTTGACATGAACGGGGATTCGATATATTTCTGTTCTGACAGGCCGGGGAATTTTGATATATATTGTTTATACCGTAATCCGAATATCACAACAGATCTTTTTCTCGGCGGGAATTACCAGACTGCAACTGTTGTAGACAGTATTAACACGGACTATAACGAGAAGACGCCGTTTATTCTGAGGAATGTTATGGTATTTTCATCTGACCGCCCCGGTGGTCTGGGAGGGTATGACATTTATTACTCGGTTTTCAGAAACGGTAAATGGAGTTCGCCGGTTAACATGGGTCCGCCGGTCAATTCAAGCTCTAATGAATATCGTCCGGTTTTGGGGTATCACAGTGATTTTACCAATCAGATGCTTATATTTTCATCTGACCGACCGGGAGGAAAGGGACGGTATGATCTATATTTTACAGGGTTTTCGGTAACAAAATAGAGAACCCCGTCACCGTTTCAGGGTTTCTTTCATTTTTACGGCCAAAAGAGTATTTCTCAGGAGAGAGACCCGGGTCATGGGTCCTACTCCTCCGGGTACAGGGGTAATATAGGAGCATTTTGGTGCTACATTCACGAAATCGACATCTCCTGCAAGCTTCCATTCTTTTTCACCTGAAGGATCTTTTATTCTGGTTGTTCCGACATCAATGACTACGGCTCCCTCCCTGACCATAGAAGCCTTGATAAAACCTGGAGACCCAAGTGCTGCAATAATTATATCGGACTGTGATATCAGCGTTTCAAGATTCTTAGTCCGGCTGTGGGCAAGTGTTACTGTTGCATCAATACCTTTCTGTGAAAGAAGGATGCTCACAGGCCTTCCCACTATATTACTTCTGCCTATCACAATGCAGTTTTTACCGCTGGTTTCTATATTATATCTCCTTATTAATTCAACTATTCCGTATGGGGTTGCAGGGAGGAAACCGGGAATCCCAAGAACCATTTTACCTATATTAACCGGATGAAAACCGTCTGCATCTTTCTGCGGATCAATAGCCTCAATCACAGCACTTTCTGAAAGATGGCCGGGAAGAGGCAGCTGGACTATAAAGCCGTCGACATCATTATCATTATTAAGTTCTGAGATTTTTCCGATGAGAGTTTTTTCAGAAATTCCGGAATCAAACCGGATAAGGGAGGATTTGAAACCAACCTCTGTGCAATCTTTAATTTTGTTTGCCACATAGGTTTCACTGGCGCCGTCATTTCCGACAAGAAGAGCTGCCAGATGAGGAATTTTAAGGCCCTCATCTTTTCTCTTCTTAACCTCCAGGGCTATTTCTTTTCTGATCTCTGCTGCGGTTTTTTTCCCGTCAATGAGTATATACATGGCTGTAATATTTATCGTCTTCCCGGGATACGTATCGGATTACTGCCTCTGGAGACTGTTTTCATCATTCTTTTCATTTCATCGAACTGTCTGAGGAGTTTATTTACGTCAGGTACTGTAGTACCGCTTCCTTCGGCAATTCTTTTCCTCCTGCTGCCGTTTATTATTGCAGGATTATTACGTTCGGCAGGGGTCATACTCTGGATAATGGCTTCAATGTTCTTAAATGCATTATCGTCTATATCAATATCTTTCATGGCTTTTCCGACACCCGGAACCATTGACAGCAGATCTTTTACGTTTCCCATCTTCTTAATCTGCTGTATCTGGGCGAAGAAGTCATTGAAATCAAACTGGTCTTTGGCAAGTTTCTTCTGAAGTTTTCTTGCCTCTTCCACGTTATATTGTTCCTGGGCTTTTTCAACAAGAGTGACAATATCACCCATGCCAAGTATCCTGTCGGCCATTCTTGCCGGATAGAAGACATCAATGGCATCCATTTTTTCTCCGGTACTGACGAATTTAACCGGTTTATTGACTTCTGCTTTTATTGAAAGGGCAGCTCCTCCCCTTGTGTCTCCGTCGAGTTTTGTCAGGACAATTCCGCTGAAATCAAGACGTGCATTGAATTCTCTTGCAGTATTTACGGCATCCTGTCCGGTCATGGAATCCACCACGAAAAGGATTTCGCCGGGGTTTACGTTTTTTTTGATCTCGGATATTTCCGTCATCATTTCTTCATCGATTGCGAGTCGCCCGGCAGAGTCGATAATAACAGTATCATAACCGGTTTTTCTTGCTTCTCTCACAGAATTTTGTGCAATGGTAACAGGGTTTTCACCCTCAATGCCGGTAAAGACGGGAACTTCAATCTGACTGCCTATTATTTTAAGCTGCTCAATGGCAGCCGGCCTGTAGATATCGCATGCGGCCAGCAGGGGTTTTCTGTTATGTCTTGTCTTAAGCCAGAGGGCAAGTTTTCCGCTGAAGGTTGTTTTCCCCGATCCCTGAAGTCCGGATATCAGTATAACTGCAGGATTACCTTTTAAACTGATATCCGTTTTGTCGGATCCCATCAGTTCAACCAGTTCGTCGTGAACGATTTTTATCATCAGTTGCGACGGGTTAATGGCAGTAAGCACTTTCTGTCCCAACGCTTTCTGTTTAACGGTATCTGTAAACTGCCTGGCAAGCCTGAAATTGACATCGGCATCCAGAAGTGCCCGTCTTACATCCTTAAGCGTTTCTGCTACATTTATTTCCGTAATTCTGCCCTGTCCTTTAAGGATTTTAAAGGATCTTTCCAGCCGTTCTGTAAGATTTTCAAACATAATTTTTCAGAAATATATATCTACATACGTTCAGGCATCTCAATACCGAGCAGCCACATGGCTGCATTAAGAACAACAGATATCTTCTCGGATAAAAGAAGTCTGAAATTTCTTGTTATAAGATCTTTCTCACCCAATATTGAAAAATCATGGTAATACTGGTTGAATTCTTTTGAGAGATCATAACAATAATTTGCTATTAATGAAGGATTCAGAGCTTCGGAAGATTCGGTCACAACCGGTGCGAATTTCCTTAGCAGCTTTATAAGTTCAACCTCCTTCGCACCCGGAATGGCTGAATCCAGCAATGAAGGATCGGCTTTTATATCGAGATCCTTTGCTTTACGAAGAACGGACATTATTCTTGCGTATGTATATTGAATAAATGGTCCGGTATTACCGTTAAAATCTATTGATTCTGCCGGGTTGAATGTCATATTCTTTTTAGGATCCACTTTAAGGATGAAATATTTAAGTGCGCCCAGCCCGATTTTCCTGAATATTTCATCTTTGTCTTCGTCAGGTATTGCTTCCAGTTTACCTAATTCCGCAGAAAGCTGGCGGGCAGTTGTTATCATTTCATCTATAAGATCGTCTGCATCCACTACGGTACCTTCCCTTGATTTCATCTTTCCTTCCGGAAGTTCCACCATGCCATAAGAGAAGTGGATAAGACCGTTCCACCATTTGAAGCCCATTTTCTTAAGGATGGCTTTCAATACCTGAAAATGGTAATTTTGCTCATTGCCAACTACATAGAGGCATTTATTGAAATGAAAATCATTTTGCCTGGCAATTGCAGTTCCGATATCCTGTGTAATATAAACTGCCGTTCCGTCAGATCTCAGCAGGACTTTCTGATCGAGGCCTTCGTCTTCAAGGTTGGCCCACACTGATCCGTCCTCTTTTCGGTACAGTATATTTTTTTCCAGTGCATTAAGAACCTGTTCTTTACCGTCTTTCCATGTTTCTGATTCATAATATATTTTATCAAAGTCGACACCCAGAAGCCGGTAAGTTTCATCGAACCCTTCATAGACCCATGAGTTCATCATCTTCCAGATCCGGACAACTTCCTCATCACCAGCCTCCCATTTTACAAGCATTTCCCTTGCTTCAACCATCAGGGGAGCCGATAGTCTGGCTGTCTCCTCATCGTATCCCTTCTTTACAAGTTCCTCTATTTCTTTCTTATATGCCGATTCAAACAGTACATAGTATTTACCCACAAGGTGATCACCCTTAATGCCGGAAGATGATGGGGTCTCCCCGTTTCCGAATTTTATCCAGGCCAGCATCGATTTGCAGATATGTATACCCCTGTCGTTAACGATATTGGTCTTAATAACCTTATGGCCACATGATGAAAGTATGCGGTAAATGGAATATCCAAGAAGATTATTCCTGATATGACCCAGATGCAAAGGCTTGTTGGTATTGGGAGAAGAGTATTCGACAAGAATTATTTCGGGAACCCTGACCCTGCAGTTTGCGTACAGATCATCAGAGTTATAAAATCCGGAAAACAGTTTTGTCCACCATTCAGCACCGATTGATATATTGAGAAAACCCTTAATAACGTTATACCCGGAGACTTCCGGAACCGACTCACTCAGGTATTTTCCTATATCATCGGCAGTCTTTTCAGGAGTGTTCTTCGAGAACCTCATTACGGGGAAGACAACAAAAGTAAAATCACCTGTAAACTCCTTCCTGGTTTCCTGTATCTGAATCTGATCTTCATTGATCTTACCATTGTAGAGCACATTTACAGCTTCAGCAATTTTCTTCCTCAGAACATTTTCCATAGAGGTTTCTTAAATTCAGCGGCAAATATAATATTTTAAAGCAAAAGCAGTCAGCAGAAGATAATTCACGTTTTATTCTCATGTTGACCTGTTTAACCAGGTGTTTATACAAACAGATGAAAATATTTGACAATTGCATCTTAGAATTTGATGAAGGTATTACAATTAAAATAAAATTAGGTTAATTTTGGTTCATGATTCATACAGCTTAACCTGCTTTAAATCATGAAAGACCTAAAGAATATTTATATTGAAGCTACCTCAAAAACTCCCGAGGTTGATTTTGATTCGCTTACCGGTAATCTTATTCTTTCAGGAAGGTCGATACCCGAAAATGCCACAGAATTATACGATCCGCTCTATAAATGGATCAATCAATATACCGCCGATCCATGTCAGGTTACAAATCTCCGCCTGAATCTCGAATATTTTAATACAGCATCTTCAATCTGGATTGCAAAAATAGTAAAAACCCTCAGCAGAATGGATAAACCTGACAATCTGCTGTACATTCATCTCTATTTCAATATTGAGGAGTTTGATAACATGGAAACAGAGGATATTAAAGATGCAATCAGTCCGGTAGTTGACATAATAAGTGATGCCACTGTAAGTATAGTCGTGAAAATTTATGGTACAGACGACAATGGCGAGATTATTAAAGAATCAATGGTTCTGATCTGAGATTTCTTTTATTTTTTCCGGCTTAATTTCCCGTTTTTTAGAGTAATTTTATGTCATAATTCATTTACAGGATTATGCGTTTTGTTTTTTTAATATTTTTATCACTGGTGATGTCTAACGATATATTTTCCCAGAGCAGGCAGGCCGACAGGGAACCTTATGCAGCTGGGAGGTTCTATTCTGCCAATGCTGAAGCCCTCAGAAATGATCTTAAGGAGTTATTCGCAGGCGCATCAAAGACAGCTCTGCCGGGTCAGGTGGTAAGAGCCGTTATTGTACCGCATGCAGGGTACGTTTTCTCAGGTAAAACTGCGGCCTCAGCATATTTAACCATTCCCCCCGACAGAAAATTCAGGAACATCTTTCTAATCGGATCAAGTCATGTAATGGCATTCGATGGTGCATCGCTTTACTACAGGGGTGATTTTACAACTCCCCTGGGAAAAATGAAGGTAAATACAGCCCTGGCGGAGACTCTCAGAAAAGAGAACCAGGTTTTGAGATTTCCCGACAATGCTCACATACAGGAACACAGCCTGGAGGTACAGGTACCCTTTATACAGTATTACTTCAAGGAACCACAGCAGATTGTTCCTCTGATTATCGGTACAAACAACAAAAACACAATAAAGACAATAGCAGATGCACTGAAACCTTATTTCACAGATGAAAATCTTTTTATTATCAGCAGTGATTTTTCACATTATCCCCCCTATAAGGAAGCAACGGAAGTCGATAACATTACCGCCAATGCAATATTATCCAAGGATCCGGAGAAATTTCTCAGGACTATTGCATCCAATTCATCAAAAGGAATTGAGAATCTTGCCACCAGCATGTGCGGCTGGACATCCGGTTTAATGCTTTTATACCTGGTAAACAATAATCCTTCTCTTGAGTTCAGGAAGATATATTACTGCAACTCCGGTGATTCACGCTACGGAGATAAGGATGAAGTGGTTGGCTATCATTCAATTGTCCTGACTGAAAAGGCCAATCCCAATGCGGTCATGAAAGAAAATAATTCAGAAACGGTATTTACATCTGAGGAGAAAAAGCAATTATTCAGTATTGCCAGAAATTCTATATCTCTGATGCTCAACGAAAAGCGGAGACAGGTACTTAATCCGGCAGAGATTCTTCCCGGACTAAAAAAGAATATGGGAGCTTTTGTTACATTGAGACTTAACGGTAAATTAAGAGGATGTATCGGTCGGTTTGTTTCAGATGATCCGCTTTATGAAGTTGTAAACCAGATGGCAATTGCTTCTGCCTTCGACGACACGCGCTTCATGCCCCTTACAAAAGAAGAATTTAAGAGTGTTGAGATAGAGATTTCGGTTATCGGCCCTCTTAAACGTATTCATGATATCAATGAAATAGTATTAGGTAAACACGGCATATATATCAAAAAAGACTTCAGGTCAGGGACCATGCTACCTCAGGTTGCTGCCGAAAACAAATGGAGCGTTGAGGAATTCCTTGGCTATACTTCGAGGGAAAAAGCCGGGTTGGGATGGGACGGCTGGAAAAATGCTGAATTGTTCGTCTATGAAACGGTAGTACTTGAAGAAAAATAACAGAAAACAGCATGTACCATGTAGCCGGAACAGGTATAGCAATCATAACCTTATATCTGATTTTCTTACTGTTTCAGAAAATCAGGATGATCTCTTCCAATGACAACAGAAAAATATGGAACCTGATTCTGGCTATCACATTCATTATTACCGGAGCAGCAGGTATAGTTCTTGCAATCAGGATTAATTACAAGCTGAAAGGTGATTTTTTCGACCAGCTGCTGAGGTGGCATGTTGAGACCGGGATAGCATTCTCATTCACCGGGATAATACATTTTATAAGACACCTGCCCTATTTCAGGAACCTCTTCAGGGGTTTAAATACAGATATTAATACAGAGCCGGAAATTAAAGAGACAGACAGTTCATTACCGATCGGACTCAACCTGTTCTTTCTTGGTTTTGTGAGTACCTCTGTCCAGTTGCTGCTTCTTCGTGAAATAATCAATATTACAGGAGGTTATGAACTGATTGCCGGAACATATTTTGCTGCCTGGCTTATCACTTCAGCATCCGGCTCATTCCTTGCCGGAAGGACAGGAAAGGTTTCATTAAGAAGTCTGAATATCGCCATTGCCGCAACCCCGGTACTTTCAGTAATCCTTTTAATAATATCCGGCAGGGTTTTCCTGCATCCCGGAGAAACTCCATCCTTTCTCAGAAGTATCCTGCTGACTGTAATCATCCTTCTTCCGGTATGTGTTGTATCAGGCTTTTCATTTATTAGATTGCTTGATCTGGCGCATGAAAAGGGTTTTTACAGCAGCGGCAAATCTTTCTCAATTGAAACTGCCGGTGGTATCTTGTCAGGCCTTTTAATAACATTCCTTTCCTCAGGTATTATTGATTCATACCAGATGTTGTTTACGGTTCTGCTGCTGTTTGTTATTTTCATATCTGTTTCCACCCTTCCTGCAGAGACATGGATTAAACCATTGCTGATATTTTTCCTGACGGTTCTTATTATGCTGACAATCTGGTTTTCCCCTTCCGTATTAATACGGCAAATAACCATGCCCGGGATTAAAGTGACAGGGAGCAAGGATTCTCCATATGGTAATATAACTACGGGAGAATACCGTGGAGAGCACTTTGTATATTATAATAACAGGCTTGTACGCTGGTCGTATGATGAAACGGAACGTGAAGAGAGTGTTCATTACACATTGCTGCAACACAGTAATCCTGAGCGGATACTGATTATTTCAGGTGACATATCATCACTGTATAATGAAGTGATGAAATATTCTCCTGAAAATATAGTATTTGTTGAACGGGATCCTGAACTGCTCAGGAGTGTGAGAAATGAAATGGCTGAAAAAAGCAATATCAGAATAATTGAGGATGATGCATTCAGATATATGCGAAATACGCAGGACAAATTTGATGTAATCATGATGAACCTGCCTCCTCCCTCTTCGCTTCAGCTTAACAGATACTATACCGAAGAATTCATCAGGCTTGTCAGGTCGCGGCTCGACTCTCCGGGAGTATTCTGTTGTTCACCTGGAGTCTTTGAGAACTACTTCAATGAGCAGTCGGCAAATCTTTACTCAATAGTTTTCAATACTATCCGTAAGGTATTCAGAAATGTAATCCCCATAGGCGGAAACAGGCTATATCTGATTGCTTCCGACGGCAATCTGCAAACCAGTATTTGTTCCCTGTATAAAAAAAGAGGAATAGAGAATCTGTATGTTAACTGCAATTATCTTGATGATGAACTTATTCAGATGAAATCATCTGAGATAGAAAATATTCTCAACAGGGAAACAAAGATAAATTCACTCAGCAATCCGCTGGCAACATATTTCTATCAGACTTACAATCTGACCAGGACTCCGGGCAAGACAATGCCTGCCCTGCTGCTTCTTGCAATATTATTTATAATACCTTCTGTCTCAGTTCCGGCCAGAAATCTTTCCATGTATGCAGCAGCATTTTCACTGGCAGGTTTTGAGATATATGTCCTTTTATCAATCCAGTCTGTTATCGGCAACATTTATCATCTTACCGGGCTTGTCCTTTCAACGGTTATGGCAGGGCTGGCTACCGGTTCCGGAATCAAATTCAAAATGAAACAAGACATAAGTGTCAGTTTCTTTCTGTTCGTCATGTTTTTATTTTATGTTTTTGTTTATTTCATAAATAGTTATCTGCCTTCTGTTAAATACGGAACAATTTACACAGGGTTTATTTTACTTCTTTGTTTCATACCTTCATTTCTTACAGGATGTATATTCAGGCTGATGTCGGAAGAGCGAAATCAGAAATCGTCTGTTGCAGGTGTATATGCCTCAGACCTCACAGGGTCGGCACTGGGTTTTATCGCCGTTTCTGCACTTTTATTGCCGCTGGCGGGTAGCGGAATAACAATTCTGACTTTTGCAGGAATTACTCTTACTGCATTTATATTTGCATTATTGAGAAGCAGGCATTGAATAATTAACAGGGACTGATGGTTCAGTAAGATAAAGTAAAAATATGAATAAGAGAGAGTTTATCAGGAAATGTATACTGGCTTCTTCGGGTTGTCTGATGATGCAGAACCACATTCTGGCTGGCAGTAACGGGTCTGAACAGAAAGAAACCGGACTTAGGGAGGCAATGTTTCAGGAGGAGACACCAAGGGGAATAATGTGCAGGATATGTCCTAATGAGTGTATCCTGAAAGAGGGTGAACTGAGTCAGTGCCGTAACCGTAAGGTAATTAAATCAAAGCTCAGAACTCTTGCTTACGGTAATCCCTGTTCTGTGAACATTGATCCTGTTGAAAAGAAACCCCTGTACCATTTCTATCCCGGCACAAGGGCATATTCCATTGCAACTGCCGGATGTAACCTGGCATGCCTGAACTGTCAGAACTGGTCGATATCCCAGACCTCGCCTGACAAAACAAGGAACTATAGTTTATCGCCCGAAAAGGTAGTTGAGGAGAGCCTCAGGACGAAAAGCAAATCGATAGCCTACACCTATTCAGAGCCGGTAACATTTTATGAATATGCTTATGACACTGCCAGGCTGGCGAGAACGGCCGGAATAAAGAATATCTTTAAATCAAACGGTTATATAAACCGTGAACCTCTTGAAAAGATCTGCAGCTATCTCGATGCAGCAAATATAGATCTGAAATCTTTTAACGACAGTACATATCTCAGGCTGTCGGGAGGAAAACTCCAACCTGTGCTGGAGTCCCTTAAAGTATACAGGGATAACGGAGTATGGCTCGAAATAACATGCCTTATAGTTCCATCATGGACCGATAAATATGATGAAATAAAGGCCATGTGCAACTGGCTGGTCAAAAACGGGTTCTCACAGAATCCTTTACATTTCAGCAGATTTTATCCTGTATACAGGCTCGAACAACTCCCTCCCACCCCCCTTGAAACCCTTAATACAGCTGCCAGGATTGCTGCGGAAGAAGGAATGAAATACATTTATATAGGAAATGTACCTGGAAATGAAATGGCAGATACCAGATGCCCGTCATGCGGTTCAGTTGTCATAAAAAGAACCGGTTACAGCATTGATTTCAACAAAATAAAGGATGGAAACTGTTCATTCTGCAATAAACCCGTTGCAGGTATCTGGCTGTAAATATTACTTTAACGGGAAGACATGAATATAAACGAGGCAAGAAAGAGAGCTGAGACACTACGTCAGAAGATAAATGAATATAATGAACTTTATTATGTTCATAACCAGCCTGTTATTTCTGACTTTGAATATGATCTCCTGGTTCATGAGCTTGAGACTCTCGAAAAAAAGTTTCCTGAACTGGCTACAGCCGACTCTCCCACAAGGAAAGTAGGCAGCGATCACACAAAGGAATTTGTTCAGGTAACTCATAAATACCCGATGCTATCACTCAGCAACACCTACTCAGATGAAGAACTTAATGATTTTGACAGGCGTATTACAGAAGCGGCCGGCAAAAAGGTACAGTATGTATGTGAACCTAAATTTGACGGTGCCTCTATAAGCATTACATACCGTAACGGAAGGTTGATAAGGGCACTCACCAGAGGTGATGGGGTGGCAGGGGATGATGTTACCCGTAATATCCTTACCATTAAAAGCATACCCAGGATTTTAAAAGGTAATGATTATCCTCGGGAGTTTGTTATCAGGGGTGAAATACTTATGTCGAGAAACGTATTTGATGAACTTAACCGCGAGCGTGCACTGGCAGGTTTGCAGATATTCGCAAATCCGAGAAATGCAGCCTCCGGGACACTAAAATTACTCGACAGTGGGATTGTGGCCTCCCGCAGACTGGATTGCTTTCTGTATTACCTGCTTGGCGATAATTTACCTTTCGATAATCATTATGACAACATTACAAGGGCGAGGGACTGGGGATTTCAGGTAAGCCGTCATATCGCATTATGCAATGGTATCAACGAAGTAAAATCATATTTATCTTACTGGGAAACAGAAAGAAAGAAACTGGAATTCGATACCGACGGAGTGGTGGTGAAAGTTAACTCCCTCGATATTCAGAGCAGACTTGGAAATACAGCTAAATCGCCCCGGTGGGCAATAGCATATAAATACAAGGCAGAGCAGGCAATAACAAAATTATTATCGGTTGATTTTCAGGTGGGCAGAACAGGTTCAGTCACTCCGGTTGCAAATCTTGAACCGGTACCCCTTGGAGGAACCATTGTTAAAAGAGCCTCACTCCATAATGCCGACCAGATTCTGTTGCTTGACCTGCATTACAATGATATGGTATATGTGGAAAAGGGAGGTGAAATAATTCCCAAGATTGTTGGTGTGAACAGTGAAATGAGGGAACCGGGAAGCAGTCCGGTAATATTTATACCAAAATGTCCCGAATGCGGAACCGAACTTATCAGGCCCGAAAATGAAGCAAACCATTACTGTCCCAATTATATGCACTGTCCTCCCCAGATAAAAGGCAGAATAGAACATTTTATATCCCGTAAAGCCATGAATATAGAGGGTCTGGGGGAAGAAACCATTGATCTTCTCTATAACAGGGGGCTTGTAAAAAATATAGCTGACATTTATGATCTCAGAAGAGAGGATCTTTCAGGGTTGGAAAGAATGGGGGAAAAATCTGTAAACAATCTTCTTACAAGTATAGAAAATTCGAAAAAAACACCTTTTCCTAAAGTGCTGTTTGCATTGGGCATAAGGCATGTCGGGGAGTCTGTTGCAAAAACAATTGCCGGGCATTTTTCCGACATAGACCTTCTTATGTCGGCCGGTCATGAAGAACTGACAGCTATCAATGAAATAGGGCCTAAAATAGCGGCAAGCATTATTGCATATATGAAGGATAAAGAGAATATTGAAATTATCGGAAGATTAAAGAAACATGGAATCCGGCTTTCCATGGAGAAAGAGACCACCCTGGCTCCCGGAGGCAGACTTAACGGACTTTCGATAGTAATATCCGGTGTTTTCAGACACCATACCCGTGAAGAATATAAGGAGATCATAGAGAAAAACGGAGGCAGAAATATGTCGGCTGTAACTCCGGGAACTTCTTTTATATTAGCCGGCGAAAATATAGGACCTGCAAAAAAAGCTAAAGCTGAGAGCCTTGGGATAAGGCTTGTAAGTGAAGAAGAGTTTCTCGGGATGATCGGATAAAAACAGTGTGATAAATATCAGGAAAAACTGTTAGGTTTGCATTATGGAATTATTCAGGGAAACGAGGCTCGGACATGGAAGATTCCTGCTCAGAAAGAAGGCAGGTTCTTTAGTCAGGAAAAGATTCAGGGGAAGCCTGAAGAATGCAAAATCTATAGGGATTGTATGGGATGCATCAGATATTTCCGGGTTTAATTTTCTCAGCAACTTTCAGCAACGAATGCAGGAAAGAAATATAGAAACAAAAATTCTGGCTTATTATCCCGGTAAGGTCCTTCCCGACAGGCTGACAGCCATCAGATATCTGACATGCATTAAAAGGGATGATCTTAATTTTTTTTATATCCCGGTATCAAATGAAAGTGAGAATTTCATAAGAACAAATTTTGACGTGCTTATTGAAATCAATTTTAATTACTGTTTCCCGGTAGAATATATAACAACATTATCCATAGCAGGTCTGAAAACAGGTCTTTATGATGAAAAAAGAAACAACAACCCTTATGATCTGATGATTGATACCGGAAAACCTGTCCGGCTTGATGAATACCTTGAAAACATTATCCAATACCTTGAGATAATAAATAACAATTCAGAATAACGTTTCTTAAGATGAAAAAATTCAGAGGCACCGGCGTTGCAATAATAACGCCCTTTAAAAATGACTCGAGCATAGATTTCGCATCTATGGAGAAAGTTATTAATCACATCATTTCAGGCGGAGCCGATTATATAGTTCTTATGGGGACTACAGGGGAATCGCCTACCCTGACAAAAGATGAAAAGAAAGCTCTTATTTCTTTCACTGCTGACACAATCGGCAGAAGGGTTCCGCTTGTTGTCGGAATCGGGGGGAACAATACACAGGAAATAATTAACCAGATAAAATCAACAGACTTAAAACCGGCGGCTGCAATATTATCTGTTGCACCTTATTATAATAAGCCTACGCAGCGGGGCTTACATGAACATTTCAAGGCAGTGGCATCCTGCAGTCCGGTTCCAGTTATAATGTATAATATTCCGGGGCGCACAGGGTGTAACATCTCGGCAGATACTTGTCTGCAGCTGGCTCATGAATTTGACAATATAATCGGAGTTAAGGAGGCTTCGGGGAACTTCGAGCAGATAGCCAGAATAATCAGGGGGAAACCTGATGGTTTTCATGTGATATCGGGAGATGATCTGTTCACCCTGCCGCTTATTGCAGCAGGTGGTTCGGGAGTAATTTCGGTTGTTGCAAATGCATATCCGGAAGAGTGGAGCGGGATGGTGAATCTTTGTCTGCGGCAGAACTTTAAAGCAGCCAGGGAAATAATGTTCAGATTTCTCGAAATACTTGATCTTCTGTTTGTTGAAGGTAATCCTTCAGGAATAAAAGCGGTATTAAGTATAATGGGACTATGTCAGAATAATCTGAGGTTACCTCTCGTACCTGTCAGCAGTCACACATTCACAAGGTTCAGGAAAGCGATGGAAGAGCTCAGTTAAGCATTATCGCACTATCAGACAGCAGGGGTTGCTGACGGACCTGCAGAATCGAATTTCCCATGACATTGCTTGTATTTTTTACCGCTTCCGCAGGGACACGGGTCGTTTCTGCCTACTTTCTTTTCAACTCTCACCGGTTCTGTCTTGCGCGGACCACCCTGTTGGCCGCCTGTGCTGCTGTATTGTGAGAAGTCGCTTTTTGATTCTCTCAGTCTGCTTGTATCAACATGCCTTCTTCTCTCAGCTTCCCTTACCTGTTCGGAATCCTGGACAGGGATAAACCCTTTAAGAAGAGTGCTTACGATGTCTTTGTTGATCTTGTGAATCATTGATTTAAAGAGTTCGTAAGATTCAAACTTATATATCAGCAGCGGATCTTTCTGTTCGTAGGTCGCGTTCTGAACAGATTGTTTCAGATCATCCATCTCCCTCAGATGTTCTTTCCATGCTTCATCAATGGTAGCCAGCACAACGGTTTTTTCGTAAGCCCGTACAATCTCTTTTCCCCTTGTATCAGCCGTCAGTTTGAGATTTGCTATTACCTGGAATACCTTTACACCGTCTGAGACAGGAACAACAACATTTTCATACACATGAGACATCCTGTCATATACATCTTTAAGAACAGGATAAGCCTGTGCAGCTATTGCCTCCTCCTTTCTTTTATAGACATCAAGCAGTTTCTTATAAACGGTATCAGTAAGTTCAGAGGGATTCATCTGCAGGAACTGTTCCCTCGACACGGGGGAATCCATTGAGAATGAACGTATAAGGTCGAACTCGAACTCTTCGTGGTTACCCTGGCTCTGATAATATTCCACAAGGCTGGCGGTAACGTCGTACATCATATTTGCGATATCGACCGAAAGTCTTTCACCAAGCAGTGCATGACGCCGTCTTTTATATATTACCTCACGCTGGGAGTTCATCACATCGTCATATTCCAGCAGTCTCTTTCTTATCCCGAAGTTATTCTCCTCTACTTTTTTCTGGGCTCTTTCGATTGATTTGGTAATCATAGGATGCTGGATCATCTCTCCATCCTTAAGACCGAGGCGGTCCATAATTCCGGCAATTCTTTCTGATCCAAAAAGTCTCATAAGTTCGTCTTCGAGAGAAACGAAGAACTGCGATGAACCGGGGTCTCCCTGTCTTCCTGAACGTCCTCTCAGCTGACGGTCTACTCTTCTCGATTCGTGCCGTTCCGATCCGATAATTGCAAGACCTCCGGCCTTTCTGGTTTCGGGGGTAAGTTTTATATCTGTTCCCCTTCCAGCCATGTTGGTAGCGATGGTTATAGTACCTGTCTTTCCTGCTTCAGCAACAATTTCAGCTTCACGCTGGTGAAGTTTTGCATTCAGCACATTATGTTTCAGTCCTTTCATCTTCAGCATTCTGCTGAGGAGTTCAGATATTTCCACCGAGGTTGTACCTACCAGTACCGGCCGTCCCTGCCTGTTGAGATTGTAAATCTCATCAATAATGGCGTTATATTTTTCTCTTTTGGTTTTATAAACAATATCTTCCCTGTCATCCCTTATACATGGCACATTTGTGGGGATAACCACTACATCAAGTTTGTATATATCCCAGAATTCTCCGGCTTCAGTTTCAGCTGTACCAGTCATACCTGCCAGTTTATGGTACATTCTGAAGTAATTCTGAAGTGTTATGGTTGCATAGGTTTGTGTTGCGGCTTCGACTTTCACATTTTCCTTGGCCTCGATAGCCTGGTGAAGTCCGTCTGAATACCTTCTTCCTTCGAGTATTCGTCCGGTCTGTTCGTCAACTATCTTCACCTTATTATCGAGTACAACATATTCAACGTCTTTTTCGAAAAGGGTATAAGCCTTTAAGAGCTGGGACATTGTGTGGACTCTTTCAGATTTGACAGAGTAGTCCTGAAGGATTTCATCTTTTGCCTTTATTTTTTCTCTTTCGGAGAGACCTGCTTTTTCAAGTTCTGCCAGTTTTGAACCCACGTCGGGCAGGATAAAAAAGCTGGCATCCTCCACAGATGTGGATATGAGATCAATGCCTTTCTCTGTGAGTTCAATGCTGTGTGCTTTTTCATCGATTACAAAGTAAAGTTCCTCTGTCACCTTAGGCATCTCCTTGCTGTTATTCTGCATGTAGAAGTTCTCGGTCTTGATAAGAAGTGATTTGTTTCCTTCCTCGCTGAGGAACTTGATCAGAGCATTGTTTTTTGGTAGTCCTTTATAGGCTCTCAGCAGCAGTAATCCTCCCTGTTCAGTATTACCTTCGGCAATCAGTTTCTTTGCATCGGCGAGAATCTGGGTAACGAGTTTTTTCTGGGCATTTACAAGCTTTTCTACTTTAGGTTTAAAAAAATCAAACTGCTGGTTATCAGCCTGGGACGTAGGACCTGAAATAATCAATGGTGTACGTGCATCATCTATAAGTACTGAATCTACCTCATCAACTATTGCATAGTGATGTTTCCGCTGAACAAGGTCTTCAGCATTAACAGCCATGTTATCACGGAGGTAATCGAAACCAAACTCATTGTTTGTGCCATAGGTTATGTCTGCCAGATAAGCTTTTCGCCTTTCGGGTGAGTTAGGCTGGTGTTTGTCGATACAGTCGACCGAAAGGCCATGAAATTCAAATACCGGGCCCATCCATTCGGAATCGCGTTTCGACAGGTAGTCATTTACAGTTACTATATGCACGCCCCTTCCTGCCATGGCATTAAGAAATACAGGGAGTGTAGCAACCAGTGTTTTACCCTCGCCGGTTGCCATTTCGGCAATTTTACCTTTATGCAGGGCTACGCCGCCGAAGAGCTGGACGTCAAAATGAACCATATCCCATGTAATCTCATTTCCGCCTGCCATCCATTTGTTACTCCAGACTGCTTTATCTCCCTTGATTTTTACAGATGGTCTTTTTGCTGCAAGGTCCCTGTCATACTGTTTTGCAGTGACCTCCAGTTCGCTGTTTTCCTTAAAACGTCTCGCAGTATCCTTAACAATTGCAAAAGCAAGGGGCAGATAGGTGTCGAGGACACTTTCAAGCTTTTTCTCAAGCTGTTTATCAAGCTTATCTATTTCGTTGTAGAGTTCCTCTTTAAGGTAAACATCTTCTTCAGCCTCAGCTTTTGCCCTGAGGGCGGCAATCTCTTCTTCGTCTTTTTTTATGTCCTCATGAATAGCGGCTCTCAGTTCTTCAGATTTCTGCCGGAGCTGGTCATTGGACAGGTTTTTCAATAATTCATATTCCCTGTGAATTTTTTCAACAAAAGGTGTAATCTCTTTGATGTCTCTTTCATATTTATTACCAAGGAAGAGTCCAAGTATTTTTGTAATTATGCTCATGTCGCGAAATACAGATTTTCGGATTATCCGGCAAAATTAGATTATTTTATTTATTTAACCACAAAATAATAAGGAGAAGACTTAGGAAGGATTCTGACTTATTATCAGTATTTTAATCCACTTTAACATATTTTATGGTTGAAATATTACTGCCGTTTCTGAGATATATTAAATAGATGCCGGCAGGTTGATCAGATATATCCAATACAAAACCATTTAAGCCGTCAGATACGGAGGATTTAATTTCGGTGCCGGATATTGAACGTATTGAGCAGATTATATCTCCCATTGCTTTATCCTGTTCCGGAGCAAAATAGATAATACCATTGCCGGGATTGGGATAGATTAACAATGAATTCATTTTTAAAGGAGCTATTGAGGTTGTTATGCTTTTTATATTAAGGTCGTCTATTGCCCATCCCCATCCGTTGGCATAAGGATCTGAAAACAGTCTGAAACGGATCAGCAGAGTATCGCCATTTGAGAATTTTGGCGATGTAATGGATGTAAACTGTCTTCCCTGAAACATTGATTGTTTTCCTGAGTATGTTGAATTCATGCCTGAAATTGCACTGTTGTATGCGTTCAGGAATGCCGGAAAGATTCTGCTGTCGTATCCGTCGATCAGAGGGAACCAGTTATTACCGAAATCGGTTGATCCTTCAATAATTACATAATCATAAAAATCTTCCGATCCGAAAACAGAACCGGTTTCTCCGGGTTCCACCAGAACGATTTCATTATATCTTATAGTCACTCCTGAGTTGTCAACCAGGAAGGGCACCTTAAGCACCGATGTATATTCAACTGAATCAAAATCCTTTTCAGGGCTCTCGTAAGGGTGACGGGTATGTAATGCGGGACCTGCGAAACCAGGAGGGGTGATTATGTCAAATCCCCGGTTAATGAATCTGCCGGACGCATCAGAGAAATCAGTACTGAACGAAACCGAAGGCTCAAATACCCGTTCTACAGGAATATTGAAATAACCGTTTTCAGGAATTGTTTTTGTGTTTCCGGCCCGGGACTTGTCGATTGCGGTAATCCTGTAGCTTATCGTATCTCCTTCCTGCAATCCGAAAGATGAAAAATCAATATCTGCATAAAAACTCTCCTCTTCCTTTTTCCGCATCCCGGCGAACATTATACTGCCCTCATTCAACCTGTATTCCAGAAAAACAGTATCTATACCTATGTTGTCTGCAGCATCCGCCGTAATACCGAGGTAAGGAGAAATGCTGAAGATCATTTCACGGGGAGTGTGTATTACCACAGGTTTAACTGTATCTGTACCTATATAGATACTGACAGATGCTGAATCGGAAGCAGAGGGAAAACGGAATGTGCGGTTAAAACAATCTTTTACAAAGAATGAATATCTGAATACCGTATTGTATTCCGGCACCGGAATATTTGCAAAAAAAGTATCATCTTCCGCGTCCCTATTCAGGTAAAGAGTATCCTGGCCTGTCTGATTTCCAAAACTATACACAACACCTGCACTGTCAGAATTGAAGGTAGTATCAGATACTATTAAAGTCTTAAGGTCAACATATTCCAGGGAGTCTTCGGTATCAGACAATTTATTATGAATGAATACTGTGTTTATCCAGCCTATTTCCCCCATGAGGGCGCGGGCAAGTTTTCCCGGTGAATGAATTGCCTCTCCCCTGTCGATATACGGAGTCATCAGTGCATCGGCAGAAGGAGTAAGAGCTTCATCGAAATGGGCAATACTTGAACCACTGCTCCATACTGACGGTGCAAAAAGTTTTATCCCGTTCCCGTTATTAAGGGCACTTACTACCGGACCGTTGAAGAATACATTATTACCTGTAAGTTCAGATTTTAGTCTGCCTGACGGATTCGGGAAAATAAGTGTATCGGCAAGTTTTATGTTGTTTTTGTTTACCACAAATTTATCATATATGACAGGGATACCGTAAAACCCATAAGTGCCAACTGAATCAACCACTGTATAACTGTCGAAGAAACCGAGTCCGTGGATAAGTTCATGAAGTACAACAGTTACGAGGTCGTACATGGATGATGGTGTATCTCCGGATGTACCTGTATACCATGAGGCAAGGCTGTTTATTGAGATTTCAACATCCGGTTCTGTGGCACCGTTATAGCTTTTGCCTGCAATTTTTTCTGCCAGAGGTGCTGCATAATAGGCCCGGGGATCAAACGCGTTTATTGCTGATCCCCTTATAAAGTAAGTTGCTGAGGCCTGTGCCAGGACACCCGGATCAGATAACTGTTTAAATTCTGCTTTAATATTTATGGTAGTATTGGAAGGAAGCAGGGATGACAAAATATCCACGGCGTACTGGAATGCGTTTTTTGCAAGGGAGTTAAAACCTTTGTAAACCACCGTAATGGTTGCGCCGCCCTCTTTCCTGTAAAATTCTTCAGGAGGGGGAATATATATATTCTTTACTCCTTTTCCGGCATAGCAAACAGTTCTGAGACTTGTTTTTGTTATAATATCCTGTCCGGAAACAGGAGTAAAATATACCTGAAGGAGGTATACCAGTATAAAGAGGCAACTTTTCTTCAATTCAGAATATTACTATTCAGCAGCCTTTCCCGCCGGTTGGCGAAGAGTTATTACATCCCGGTCAAAAATATAAAGGCTTTCCGTACCGACAAGTTTCAGTTTATCTATAATGGTTCTGACAGAAGCCTCCTCTTCAACCTGCTCGGTAAGGAACCATTGCAGGAAATTATTTGTATTGAAATCCTTCTCTTCAATGGTGGCTTCAACTATTTCATTGATGCTTGCAGTGATGAACCGTTCATGTTTCAGAACATCATCAAACAATTTCTGTACATTTTTATATTCAACGGGAGGTTGTTTAAATGCCGGGATTACGGCACATCCTCCTCTTTCATTTATATATTTTATGAATTTAAGGAAATGAACCCTTTCCTCCTCCGCCTGGGCATATAACCAGGATGCAATACCAGGATATCCTTTATTTTCAGCCCATACAGCCATGGCAAGATAAAGATTGGAGGAATATCCTTCTCTTTCTACCTGTCTGTTGCAAAGATCTTCAATTCTTTTGTTCATATCAGTAAAATTTAAATATGGTAATTTATTCAATTAACGCAGAATTAACGGCATTGTTCACTTCTGATAAGTTCTTCTGTTTTTTCAATCAGGGCTTTCAGGGAAAATGGTTTTGTAAATATTTCATCTGCTCCGAGTGTTTTAGCCAGACTAAGGTAATTCCCCGGACCAGCCTTTCCACCGCCTGAAATTGCAATAATCTTCAGATCGGGTTTACTCTCCTTTAGCTTCATTATAACTTTCAGGCCATCCTCATCGGGCATGAGAATATCTGTAATTACCAGGCTGACAAGGGATGATTTGAATCTTGCCATTGCCTCATGTCCGTTGCCTGCTTCAATAATTGTGAATTTACGCCTGGAAAAAGCCTCTCTGAGCATTTCCCTCATGTCTGAATCATCTTCAACAATCATTATACCAGCCATAGAAGAAAAAATTATACCAGTTGTATTGCAGTAATAATTTCGCGAAGCGATACCGGTTTAAACAATACATGCTTTGCGATGCCCGAAGTTAATAATTTTTCTCCTGAAATATCATATCCGTTTTCAGCAATAAAGATTACAGGGGCAATAAGATTTTTATCGGCGAGAAAACTGTAAAAATCAGGTTGATTAAACACACCTTCCTCGCAGGCGTAAATAATGATATTGTAATTCTCCGGACTCTCGTTACCGGGAATGAATAATTTATGGGTTCCGGTCAGATGGTCAACATGATATCCTGCTTTCGAAAGAGCTCCTGCCAGAATTCTGGATTCATGACTGTTACCTGACACAAACATAATTTTACCCGACATAACGGGGCTAATATCTGCAACATCTGCTGATTCTGTCAGGGCAGGAATGAAAACAGAAAATTGTGAGCCTTCGCCTTTTACGGATTTTACTGCAAGTTCACCTCCTAATTCATTTACAATACCATACACAACAGAAAGTCCCAGACCTGTACCTTTTCCGAATTCTTTAGTGGTAAAATATGGTTCAAATATTCTGCTCATAACCGAATCATCCATTCCGATTCCGGTATCTTCAATTCTGATCAGTGCGTACTGATCGCAGGCATTGTCCTTTGCAGTTTCGTTTCTGAAAGAGTTTCCGTCAGCCAGCTCAAGAGTTACGGTAAGAGTTCCTCCGGTCTTTTCCATAGCCTGCACAGCATTTGTAATCAGATTAAGGAAAACCCTGAAAAGCTGTGTGGGATCGGCAGAAACCATTACATCGTCGCTGATTATTTTTTCTCTCATGGTCATGCCGGTCTTAATAAGTGATGAAGTAACATTCACTACCTCCTCGAGTATATCATTTACCCTTACAGGAATTCTTTTCTGTTCAATCTGCCGGCTGAAAGTAAGAAGCTGGTTTGTCAGTTCCCTTGCCCTTGTACCTGCTTTCAGAATCCTTCCCGTGATTTCTGTTGCATTTATATTATCCTTAAATTCATCGCTCAGGATTTCGGTATATCCGAGAATTGATCCGAGAAGGTTATTAAAATCATGCGCAATACCTCCTGCCAGGGATCCGATTGTTTCGAGTTTCTTTGCCTGCATAAGCCGGCTTTCGAGCATCACTTCTCTCGATACATCTTCAAATGTGAAATCAAACCATTGATTTGAAGGATCATCATAATCAGTTACTGCATAGCCGTTTATTCTGCATTTTATTTCGTTGTTATCGCAGGTGACCAGCGAGACCCTTCTGAAAGTACTTGTCTCTCCTTTGCGGATTTGCATAAGATGAATTTCGGAAAGAGATTTGTCCTGATATAAATCACGGATATTGATACCGGAGAGGTGATCCGGATTTTTACAACGGATCATTTTCAAAAAATTATCGTTGAAACGGACTATTGTACCATCAGGTCTGCACCTCAGTAATCCGACCGGAACAGTCATTTCGAGCCTCCTGAAATCTTCTTCTTTTCGTAATGCTTCCCTGACTGATATTTTCAGTTCTGTAATATCGAAGCTTTCAGCCAGAACTTTAATTATCTCACCAGAATCGTTTTTCAGAGGATAAAATGTAACCTCAAAGTACCTGACATCTGAAGAACCTGCATTAAAACCTGCCTGATACCTGACTGTCTGACCGGAAAAGCATCTTTCAATTTTTTCAGAGATTACATTGCGGAATGTCTCTTCTCCCCATATTTCCGACAAGTGTTTTCCTGCTATATCTTTTTCGGTTATTTTCAGGTACCTGCTGAACACGGGATTGACTGACACATACCTGTAATCCCGGCTGATAATGCTAAGCATAGCCCTTGATTCCCGGTAAAGATATTCCAGAAGATATTTATCGGTATTGTCCCGAATTATTCCTGACCTACTTCGATGAAATAAAAACTTCGTCATTCGAAATCCAGGTTAAATGTTTTCCGCAACTCCTTAATAATCGGGTATCTTGATGAAAGGAAATTATACTTCTGCTCATCGGAATATATTATGCCTTCTGCATCGGAATTATCGACAACAATATCCAGGGTAAAAGAGGCCTTGCCGAATATTTCCTCGAGCAATGAAACAATTTTCATCTTATAGTTAGTTATAAAAAGGTCTTTTTGAGTAATATTATTAAGATGAAGAGTTACAACATTGTCGCTGTGGACTTCAGGAGTGATTGATTTAAACATTCCTGATATTCTCGGTCCCTCATCCCTGAATTTTTCGCAGACCGACTTCCATGCCTTTCCGAATTCAGCGCTGCTGAAACCGGATATGCCAGGATTGTAATTACCTGGGGATTTATCCGATTCCGTTATTATACCATGTTCAGATTCAGGGTTATCTGCATTATGGTTATTCAGAAGGTCTTTTATAGAGACAGATCTCTTCTCTTCTTCATCAGATTTTGAAGCAGATATCTCCTTTACAGAAGGTTCTTTTGATTTCTCTGACGTCTTTGGAGCCGGAATAATTTTACCTTTAACTTCTGATACAGGGAGGGTTTTTCCGGGTTTCAGTTCAGGCTTTTTTTTTTCTTCAATTTCCCTGTCAGCGCTGTACAACCTGCACAGTTTTATCAGAGCGATTTCAACATGCAGGCGCTGGTTACGGCTTGTTTTATAGCCTGTATCGCAGGCACTTCCGGTTTCCAGGGCCTGGTAAATGAATTCCCTGGAACATTTGCGGGCTTGTTTTACGTAGTTCTCTCTTACCGTGGGAGCTGTATCGAGAAGGCTAACCGTTGCCTCGTCCATACTTACAAGGAGATTTCTGAGGTGACTGTTCAGTCCGGAAATAAAGTTATAACCGTCGAATCCTCTTGCTATTACATCATTGAATATCAGAAGTACCCTGGATATATCTCCTGCGAGGGCCGCATCCACGGTTCTGAAATAATACTCATAATCCAGAACATTAAGGTTTTCAATCACTTTATCATATGTGATCTCTCTTCCGCTGAAACTTACGATCTGGTCAAAAATTGAGAGAGCATCTCTCATGGCACCGTCGGCTTTCTGGGCAATTATGTGAAGTGCATGATCGTCTGCTTTAACCGATTCATTATCTGCCACATATCTGAGTCTGGCAACCATATCCTCTATTCTTATTCTCTGGAAGTCGAATATCTGGCAGCGTGAGAGGATGGTTGGTATTATCTTATGTTTTTCGGTGGTTGCAAGAATAAATATTGCGTGGAGAGGTGGTTCTTCAAGGGTTTTCAGAAAAGCATTGAATGCGGCTGAGGAGAGCATATGAACCTCGTCGATAATATATATACTGTATTTACCAACCTGAGGAGGTATTCTAACCTGGTCTGTCAGCAGCCTTATATCCTCAACCCTGTTATTAGATGCCGCATCAAGTTCATGTATATTAAACGATCTGAGGGTATTGAAAGAAACACAGGATTCACATTTATCGCATGCCTCACCATTTTCTGTAATACTCAGGCAATTTATTGTTTTTGCAAAGATTCTGGCGCAGGTAGTCTTCCCTACTCCCCTGGGTCCGCAGAAAAGGTAAGAGTGGGCAACCTGCTTGTTTCTGATAGCATTTTTAAGCGTGCTTACCACGGAAGCCTGTCCGACTACCATATCAAAAGTGGCAGGTCGGTATTTCCGTGCTGAAACAATGAAGTTATCCATTAATTTTCCTCCGTACGGTTCATTAATTCCGAATTTACCGATAACAAAGATAAATAAAACGAGTCCTTAATTGAATTGTGTTGAAAAATTATTGAAAAAGGAATAAATTGGTGATGCTGCAAATTTTTACACTAATCTCTTTTTGTAAATTCCAAAAATATAGTACCTTTGCGAGCCAATTAATAATTAATTAATCAAAGACTGTTTATGTTGAATCATTACGAAACCGTTTTCATTGCAACTCCCGTTTTATCTGAGAATCAGATGAAGGAAGCGGTACAGAAGTACAAAAAGATCATTACCGAAAATGGTGGTGAGCTTGTACATGAGGAAAACTGGGGTCTTAAAAAGCTTGCATACCCGATCAAAAAGAAATCCACAGGATTTTATTATCTGGTTGAGTTTAAGGGACCCGGCGAGATTGTTGAGAAGCTTGAGCTTCAGTACAGACGAGATGAAAGAATTATCAGGTATCTCACGTTCAGGATGGATAAGTACGCTGTTGAATATGCCATTAAGAAAAGGAAGCAGAAAGAAGCAGAAAAAGTAATGGAGGAATAAGAGATGGCACAGAATGAATCAGAAATCAGATATTTGACGCCGCCGAGTGTTGAAATCAAGAAGAAAAAATATTGCAGGTTTAAAAAGAACAGGATTAAGTATATTGACTACAAAGATCCTGAGTTCCTGAAGAAATTCCTTAATGAACAGGGTAAGATTCTGCCACGCAGGCTTACAGGAACTTCACTGAAGTACCAGCGGAAAGTGGCACAGGCCATTAAAAGAGCAAGACATCTGGCATTATTACCTTACGTTACTGATCTTTTAAAATAAGGAGGATTTCATGGAAATTATTTTATTGCAGGATATACCCAAACTGGGTCATAAGGATGATATAGTAAAGGTTAAAGAGGGGTATGGCCGTAACTATCTTATACCTAAGGGTATGGCAGTGATGGCTACTGCCTCCGCAAAAAAAGTTCATGCCGAAAACCTGAAGCAGAGGGCGTTCAAGGAGGAAAAAATAAAGCAGGAAGCTCTCGAACTTGCAGGAAAATTAAACGGCATTAAACTTGCTATCGGAGCCAAAACAAGCAGTACAGGGAAAATATTCGGTTCGGTCAATACTATCCAGATAGCTGAGTCTCTTAACGAAAAAGGTTTCAACATTGACCGCAAGAATATATCAATTCCCGAAGATCAGATAAAGGAGGTCGGCACATACAAAGCAGTTATCAAGCTGCACCGTGAGGTCAAGGCTGAGATAGAATTTGAAGTATTTGCTGAATAGCACAGGCAGGAGAGGTAAAATTTACCTGACTGCCACAGCCTCTATCTCGATAAGTGCTCCCATCGGCAGGTCTTTGACAGCATATGCTGCCCTTGCAGGCTGATCTGAGGGAAAAAATTCCATATATATTTTATTCATTATCTGGTAATGGGCAATGTCTGTCATCAGGACAGTACATTTGACTACATTTTCCTTATTGTATCCTGCTGCTTCTATAACTCTTACAAGATTTTTCAGTACCTGACGGGTTTGTTCTTCTATATCCCCTTCGATCAGTTTGCCGGTTTCGGGGTCAACGGCAATCTGGCCCGAAACGAACAGAAGATTTCCTGCCTCAACTGCAGGGCTGTAAGGTCTTGATGCAGGGGTATTACCCAGTGTTACAACCCTCTTACCCGAAGGTTTATCTCCTGAATTATCTGCGCATGACAGAGCAGCGACAATAAGGAGAGAAAAAAGGGAAAAAACAGATCTTTTCATTGCTTTTCAGTTGTTTTCAGGTTACCAGTTGGTCTTATTGTAAACAAAAAAGTCATTTCATTGCAATTGTTTCAATTTCTATGAGAGCCCCCATCGGAATATCTTTCACTGCATAAGCTGACCTGGCCGGCTGATTGGTACTATAGAACCTGGAGTAGACCTCATTCATAGCCCTGAAATCGGAAATATCCTTCAGAAAACAAGTTGACTTGACCACGTCTCCGAATGTATATCCGGCAGCCTTAAGTATAGCCCCTATATTATTAAGCACCTGTTCGGTCTGTTCTGAAATTCCTCCGCTGATCAGTTTCCCTGTGGCAGGGTCAAGAGGAATCTGTCCCGAAATATAAAGGGTACCGTTTACCTCTACAGCCTGACTGTAGGGTCCGACTGCTGCGGGAGCCTCTTTGGTTGAAATAATCTTTTTCATGTCCTTGTCAGTTTAATTATGGTTATCGTTTAAAAATTCTGATCACGAAAATCCTTTCTTCGTTCATACTTAAGATCAGCAAGAACTGAAGCTTTGACTTTTAATGTAAAATACCAGCTCTTCATGGTTCCGACCGGGATCCAGTTAAAGCTCATGTCCCAGCAATGAAGATCCCTGTATATTCCGACAGAAGTCATGGTAATCTGTTTCTGGTTAAAATCAAAACCGGTAGTATATGTGATCCTTGTTTTTCTGGTAACAGACACATCTCCCTGAAGTGCCAGTGTCTGGGAAAGCAACCCGGTACTTACTGTTTTGGTATAATTGAGATTATACGACAGCCTCATATTCCAGGGCATATCAAACCTGTTATATCCGAATTCGTCCTTCAGCATCTGATTACTGCCTGGCAATGCATTTATCTCATCATTTACCTGGTCATCTTCATTGCTTATTGTTCTTCCCTGTCCTGCCGGCATTTCAGCAGACTGGCCTTTCTTATTTTTTCCGGTCAGCAGCTTATAGACATCCAGGTCGAAGCTCATATTTAATCCTGTAAGTCGCAGCAGTTTTCCGGTCTGACTGACATAGAACTTATTGATCATCCTGCCGTTACTGTCGTAACCGTATAAAGAAAATGAGCCTCCGGCGGCCACGCTGATATTATCGAGCAACATGGTTCTGAAACTGGTTGTAACGGGGGCCCACCTGAGACTGTCAGCAAATATGTTATATGAAGTTGAAGCACTGAGGTTTTCTATAATTTTTACTTTGGATGGCTTCCCTGTTGTATCGTTTTTATGGTAGACTTTGGCTTCCACAATATTGTTTACGCTGAAGTTTAGTCCTCCGCTTCTTGACCCCAGGGATGGTGTGCCGAAAATATTACCCTCGAAGATTGAATATCTGTGGCTGATACCTGCGGTATCGGTATATTCCCTGTACATGTTGGTTGTAAGTCCCTTGATGACAGGTATATAGCTGAATGAAACTGAAGGTCTCATTACATGTCTTATTGCTTCGACCCTCGATCCGGGTTTAAACTGGAACAGTCCGTACAACTGCGGGCTTATACCAGTGCTTATGGATGTGTTCACCGATTGTCCGTAAAATAAGCCTCTCAGTGTATCTGTTATAACCACCGGTCTGGTTTTATTCAGTTCGGGATCAAAGTAATCTGTGACCAGTCGTTTATTATATTTCTGGGAATACAATACAGCAGAATATGAAAGCTGTGGTGATATAGTGAAGCCCGGCATTTTTTTAAAAGGCCGGAGTTGAATGCTCACAGGGGCTTCGTGTTTAAACCCGTTTCTCATATTTTTGAATACTTCACCGGTAAAAAGAAGACTGTCTCTTATATTCTGTACCTGATTATCGATTGATGCTGAATACTGGAACTGAAGATCCTCGTACCAGCGTGAAGGGCCTATCCTGTTTTTGTTTTTCAGAGGATATATTCTTGACATTGAGAACTGAGCCCTGGGCAGATTAAGGCTTACGGTCTTATTACGTACATTCTGACTGTGGTTAAGACTTGTGGAAAAATTGAAAGGAGTACCATCCCATGTTTTTGAATAGCTTATACTCGACTGTCGGGTTGTATTAACATGCTCGGCAGGAATATAACTGTTCTGCCTGTCGAATGAACTCGAGCTCATGTTAACGCTTGCAGAAAACCTTGATCCCGGACTTGCCTTGGGATCCTGATTATAACTCCAGTCAATCCTGTAGTTTTTTGATCTTGAGTAATCATCCAGTCCTTTGTGGCCGCTTATATTGTTTGCGAAACTGAGAGAAATTCTTCCGGAATATTTATACCTTTTAATATATGTAGATGCAGCATTCAGCATCCATGTTCCGTTTGTGTAAATAGTTCCGGTAAGTGAAAGGTCGAAATTATCGTCTATTGCGAAATAATATCCGCCGTCACGCAGGGAGTACCCAAGTTCATATGTCTGGCCCACTTTTGGCATAATTATTCCCGAGGAAGCGGTGTTTTTCCGGTACAACGGGAAGTATCCGAATGGTATTACCAGGGGGAGCGGTATTCCTTCCAGTACAAGATATGCCGGGCCGGTTACAATCTTTTTCCCTGGCACTACCTTAGCTTTATTGAAAGCAACATAAAAATGAGGGGGGTCGGCATCGCAGGTGGAATATGTGCTCATACCGATATTCAGGGAGCCGTCGTCGAGGCGTTTTGTGACTTCGCTTCTAAGATAACCCTCTTCCTGCTTTGTCATCAGGTTAAATACTCTTCCCTTCTTTGTTTTGAAATTATATTCGAGCGCTTCCGATTCGAACGATTCCTCACCCTGTTTGAATACGGGCTGTCCTGATATTTTACCTGTTGAATCGGGTCTTCCGGATGCATAAACAACCCCTGTTTCAGTATTAAGCACTATCGAGTCGGCCTTCAGTACTATGTCACCGTAGGTAACCTCAGCTCCATCCACAAGATAAACCTTTTTATTTAACAGGTCGGTGCGTCTGTAACCTTTTGCGGTGTGTGTTATTGTTTTATCAACAGCATCAGGTGAAATTTTCAACTGCCTGACAATAGTATCAGCAACACTATTATTCTTAATAAATAACAGAGTATCAGGCATATTAAGTTCTTCTTGTCCATACAGACTGTATGAGGTCAGAAGTACTGTTAACACTACCGTGAACCTTTTCACGTTTAATTTATACAAGTTAAAATTCTATTTTTGCCTGTTGCCGGATAAAAGCCGTCAGCAAAACTAAAACATTTAATCAACAATTTATGATACCCCGCATTAAAAACGGATTACGGGACAAAGGTATTATAAGCACTGCGGGATTAATATTAATTATTTTCATATTTATTATAACGGGTGGATTCATACCCGATAAACCCGAGAAGGATTCATGGATTATTGTTCTTGATCCCGGTCATGGAGGCCGTGACCCGGGTGCTGTAGGATCGTTCAGTTATGAAAAAAATATAAACCTGGCTGTTGCCCTCAAAACGGGTGAACTTATTGAGAACAATATAAGAAACGCAAAGGTGATTTATACCCGCAAGACTGATGTTTTCATGGACCTTGCCGACAGGGCAAATCTTGCAAATAAGAATAAAGCCGATCTGTTCATATCAATTCACACCAACTCCCACCCTCTTAAAAGCACCTACGGGGCCGAGACCTATGTCATGGGTGTTCATAAGAATCAGGAGAACCTTGAGGTAGCAATGAAGGAAAATGAAGTTATTCTGCTTGAAAAGGATTACACCACCAAATACGAAGGTTTCGATCCCAAATCTCCCGAGTCGTATATTATTTTCACGCTTATGCAGTCGGCATTTTTTGAACAGAGTACTGATCTTGCATCAAAGATACAGAAACAGTTCAGTACTCAGGTCAGGAGATATGACAGGGGTGTAAAGCAGGCCGGTTTCTGGGTATTGTATATGACAACCATGCCCAGTGTCCTGACAGAACTAGGTTTCATTTCAAATGCAAGTGAGGAGAAATTTCTTAATTCGAAGTCAGGACAGGATTTACTGGCCGCTGCACTTTATACATCGGTCCGCGACTATATAAATGAAGTTGACAAAAAAACCGGAATATCTGCGGTAAGGATTGATGAAAAGACAGACAACAGGGAACCGGAAAAGAGTACATCCGCCGGAACCGGTCAGATAGTTTTTATGGTACAGGTTATATCCTCTTCGAAAAAGTTACAGGTCAATCCTAAAAACTTCAAAAACCTGGATGACATAACAGAAATATATTACGGGAACCGTTACCGTTATGCTTCAGGAAAATTTACCGGTTATCAGGAGGCTCTTGAGCACAGGAAAAAAATAGAGTTGATCTTCCCTGACGCTTTTGTAATAGCCGTTAAAGAAAACAAAATACTACCTTTGCAGGAAGCTATTAATGAAACAAAAAACAAATAAATACTCCGGAATGGGAATAAAAATCAGAAATGAAGTCAAGGTTGGTGCTGTTGCCCTGGTTACAATTCTTGCCTTTATATACCTGTTCAATTATCTTAAGGGCAAGGATCTGTTCACATCCACTGCCAGATATTACGCCATATATAAAGACATAGGCGGACTTACCGAATCCAATCCTGTTGAGATCAGTGGTTTAAAAGCCGGGGTGGTTCAATCACTGCATCTGATAAATGACGGTTCAGGCAGGATATGTGTCGAATTATCAATCTCAAAAGATTACAAGCTTCCGGTAGGCAGTGTTGCAGAGATTACTCCGGCCTCACTTATAGCCGGCATGAAAATAAGGATATTGTTCGGAGAGGGACCGGGTTTTTATTCGAACAATGACACCATACCCGGCAGACTTTCAGAAACACTGTTTGAACTTATTGAAAATGAATTCCTCCCGGTAAAAGATAAAATCTCAAACCTTATTGAGGTACTTGATTCCACAATCACAGGCATCAACCAGATACTAACACCTCAGTTTACAAATGACCTCAGGGGAAGCATGGCAAACCTGCACAGTACAACTGAAAGTGTTTCGGATATTCTTGGCTCAGGTGAAAAGGACCTTAAAAAGATAATTTCAGACCTCTCTGCATTCACATCAACAATATCCTCCAATTCAGGCAAAATTGATACGGCAATAGGTAATTTCAAGACTATAACTGATTCACTGGCTGCGGCCGACATATACGGGGCTGTATCAGGCCTGAAAATGAGCCTTATTGAAACAAAGATGCTTCTCGAAAATATCAATAAGGGAAAAGGAAGTGCAGGTCAGTTTATTACCAACGATTCACTTTACCGGAATCTTACTGCAAGTCTTGAGAGTCTTGACATGCTTTTGAAAGACCTTAAAGAGAACCCAAAAAAATATGTACATTTTTCTGTATTTGGCAGAAAATAGTTACATAATTTTTCCGGGATTGTAACAATAAGATTACAAAATCATTACAATCATGACAGATACCCTGTCAAAATTGTATAAGTTTTTTTTGTGTCACGTTCTTTTTTTTACTATATTTTGTAATGAGTTGTAATACATTCTGAAATGAAGGTTGTTAATTATATTTAACTGATATACAATATATTACAACAGCATAAAAAATTTTTCAACATAACTTACTGAACACTAAATCCATATAATTTTTTTATAGAAATCAAGCAAAAAAAATTTTTTTTTCGATTTTTTTTTTGCAAATATTGCTATCTGAATGAACCAAAAAAAAGGCCTAAAACTGTAACAAAAAAAATATGAATAAATCTCACACTGAAGTCTGGAAAAATTGTCTCAAGATCATCAGGGATATTATTCCGTCGGTCAGTTATAAAACATGGTTTGAACCAATTGTACCTCTTAAACTTGAAAACAATGTGCTGACTATTCAGGTTCCAAGCCCGTTTTTTTACGAGTACCTTGAGGAGCAATACATTGACATCCTCAGAAAGACTATCAGAAGAGAGATAGGTGCTGATGCGAAGCTTGAGTATAACGTCATAATGGAGAATGCTTCATATGCCGACGGCAAACCCTACACGGTAAAATATCCCTCACGCAACAAGACAGACCTCAACAACAAACCCGTGCAGGTACCATTTGAACTTACCCAGCATTCGATCAAAAACCCTTTTGTAATACCGGGCATTAAGAAGATACATTTTGATCCGAAGCTTAATCCTGACTATAACTTCAATAATTTTGTTGAAGGTGAATGTAACAGGCTGGCAAGGTCGGCAGGACTGGCTGTCGGGACCAACCCCGGAGGTACGGCTTTCAATCCAATGATGATTTACGGTGATTCCGGTCTGGGAAAAACCCATCTTGCCCAGGCAATCGGAATCCTGGTCAAGGAAAGATACCCTGAAAAGATAGTACTGTATGTCAATGCCAATAAATTTCAGACCCAGTTTACAGAATCGATAAGGAATAACAACCGGAATGATTTCCTTCATTTCTACCAGATGGTTGACGTACTGATACTGGATGATGTTCATGAATTCGGAGGAAAAGAAAAGACACAGGATGCCTTTTTTCATATCTTCAATCATCTTCACCAGTCAGGAAAACAGCTTATTCTTACCTGCGATAAACCTCCGGTTGAACTGCAGGGGATGGAACAGAGGCTTCTTTCACGTTTTAAATGGGGTCTTATTGCCGATCTGCAAAGACCCGACTACGAAACCCGTCTGGCAATATTAAAGAAAAAAGCCTATAATGACGGAATTGAACTCCCGGAGGAAATACTGGAATACCTGGCCGAAAACATCTCAAACAATATAAGGGAACTTGAAGCTGCGCTGATATCACTCTACGCGCAGTCAACCCTTAACCGGAAAGAGATTACCGTGGAGCTGGCCAGAAAGATGGTTGAAAAACTTGTCAGCTCAACAAGGAAAGAGCTGACAATTGAATTTATCCAGAAGGTCGTCTGTGATTATTACAAGATACCCGTTGAACTTATGCAGGGAAAAACAAGGAAAAGGGAAATTGTTCAGGCCAGGCAGGTATCGATGTATTTCTCAAAAAATCTTACAAAAGCCTCTCTTGCAAGTATAGGTTCGAGAATTGGCGGTAAGGATCATGCCACGGTTTTGCATGCATGTAAAACGGTTAATAACCTTATTGACACCGATAAACATTTCAGAAACCAGATTTTTGAGATTGAGAAAAAACTTAAAGTATGAGAAATATTGTTGAAAAAATGCTTGAATCATTCTATGGCAGGTACGGAGACAGGAACAGCAAACCTGTCCTTTTTTTTTCCCCCGGAAGGGTAAATCTTATCGGGGAACATACAGATTACAATGGAGGATATGTTTTTCCTTGTGCACTTAACTTCGGCACATACCTGATGATAAGAAAAAATTCTGACGGTAAATTAAGATTCAGCACACTGAATTTTCCTGAAGAGCAGACAGTCTCACTAAAGAAGGAAATAAAACGGTTTGAAAACAGTTGGGTTAACTATCCTCTGGGAGTAATAAATGAGTTTCTTAAACTCGGAGTATCAATACCCGGTTCCGATCTTCTGTTTTACGGAGACGTACCTAACGGCGCAGGTCTGTCATCATCAGCTTCCATTGAAATGGTTACCGCTTATGCTTTTAACCAACTTACAGGAAACGGATTGACCCTGCTTGATCTTGTAAAGCTCTCGCAGAGAGCCGAAAATATCTTTGTTGGAATGAATTGCGGAATAATGGATCAGTTTGCATCCGGTTTCGGCAAAAAAGACCATGTAATATTTCTTAACTGTGATACCCTTGAATACGAAAATGTTCCTTTAATACTTAACGGGTACTCCCTGATAATAACCAATACAAACAAGCGAAGGGGGCTTACTGATTCCAAATACAATGAAAGACGGGCTGAATGCGACAAGGCTGTAGAATACCTGAGAGCATACAGAAATGTAAGAAATCTGAGCGAGATTGGCACGGATGAATTATCAGTTCTGGGGAAATATATTCCCGAAGAAATAATCAGGAAGAGAGCAAGGCATGTAATAACCGAAAACGGAAGGGTTCTTGAAGCAGTTAAAGTCTTAAAAGAATCGAATCTCGCCAGGTTTGGTGAGCTTATGAATCAGTCACACGACTCTTTGCGGGAGGATTATGAAGTAACCGGTATTGAGCTTGATACTCTGGTATATGAGGGGAGAAAGATAAAAGGAGTGCTTGGGACAAGAATGACAGGGGCAGGTTTCGGAGGATGCACCGTTTCCATTGTTCAGAATGAAAATATCGATGAGTTTATAGAGAGGATCTCGGAAGTCTATTCTGCGAAAACAGGACTTAAAGCTGACTTTTACATACCATCTGTCGGCAACGGATCGGGCAGTATTGAATTATAAAACAGTTACCTCCCCTGTCGAAATGATGCCGGGGCGATATCTTTTACACATCTGAATCCAACTGTTGCGCTTCTGTCAAATCCGGGTGAAACCAGCAACATAATCTGTGTATTGTTCAGAGGCTGAGGACCTCCTTTGATATACCACCAGCTTGAATCAGGATTATAATAGCTACCTCCCCTGATAATGCTGAAATAATAATTTCCGTTGCTGTAAATATCACTGGTCATCTGCCAGATATTTCCGACCAGGTCGATAACACCGTAAGGACTTGCACCTTTGGAAAAAGCATCTACCGGGGTTGGCCTGCTGAATGAATTATTACACCATGTACCGCGAAACTCATTACCCCATGGCCACTTCCTGCCGTCCGTACCCTGGGCGGCCAGTTGCCATTCCGCTTCGGAAGGCAGTCTCTTACCTGCCCAGTCGGCATATGCTTTCATATCTTCCAGACTAAGATAAACAACCGGATATTTCTCCTGTCCTGCTTTATAAATCCCTCCCTCCCAGTGCTTCAGAAAGTTAGTAGTATCAGCAGGAATATAACCCGATGCCAGCAGAAACTCATAATACTGCAGGTTGGTTACAGGATACCTGTCGATTAAAAAACTGTCAACATCAACTGTTACAGGAACATCCACAGAAGGATATGGTATAAAATCTTCCGATGTCGTAAGGGTATAGGTAATTTTCGCACCCGGTACAAGGACCATATCAGACGGAATCGAAGAGGCTTCCTTTGTTCTTTTTATTTTGCTCACCGGCCAGGGTTTTCCAGCCCTGACAGTCAAAACATTTTCATCCTTCAGTAATTCACCGTTCAAACATTGCAAGACGACTTTTCCTTCAAAGTTTCCTGCGAGCCTGAAAATATCTAATACTGTATCGGTCCTGAACATGACATCAAAACGTTTCTGATTTGAGTAAGACGGGTTACCGATCCATATTACCACCTTTGTATTTTCAGGTTTTGATATGAAGAGAGAGTCGCCTCTGACCGAAGACTGCAGGACTTTGTCGAACATGGCTATACAGTCAACAGATCCTTCAAGGCGGGTATCTTTGTATTCGCGGGGCCAGCCGTCTGCTTTCACCGGGATTCTGATTAAGTTGCCTACGGGACTGATTTCATATTCTTCATGATGCCAGAGAGATACAATTCTTTTCCCGGGTCTTTCAGGCAGTTCTATGAGTTCGCCCCGGAATCCCTCGGGTTTCATATTTAAAACAGTATATATTTCCTTACCTGGGGTTTTCCATCTGTTAACATGAATTTTTTCTGCTTTAACATGCAGCAGCGGCAGCCAGTCGTTGTCGAGGAAGGCGTCGTTATTCTGGCGCAGAATAAAAGTTGTCTTCGCCAGAAAGTCCAGATCTTCACTGTAGCCTTCTCCCCTGCCCCCCGGACGAAAAAGGTTTAGTTCAGTACCGTAACCGTTGAAAAAGGCAACAGCAATTTCGCGGTGGTTCCGGTCTTCACCCACATCGCATACCCTGAAAATTGAGAAGTCGGGTTTTATGAGCTTGTTAAGATTAAGCTCGGGACTTAAGAAGATTGCATTGTGTACCCTTCCCGATATTATACCGGGCATATCGCGGGTAACGGCCATTCCTTCCGAGAACATTATTACACCTTTTCTTACGGAATCTGCTGCAGCCTGCAGTTCATAGCTTGAACTGCCCCTGGTATCAAGAACCACACCGTCTGCCTCGGTTTCCTTTATCAGTTCAGCCATTCCTCTGAGATGATCTTCCTTCCGGGTACTGTTATCCCACGGGTTGTAGGAGATAAAAAGCCTTGTATTATACTGCCGTGCCATCCTTGCAAAGGCCCTTAACTGCCAGGTGCTGCCAGGTAAATTCCTGTACATATCCCACTGGTTACGCTGGTCGAGACCCAGTCTGGGCCAGGTAGGCCATATACCAAACACGTCAATATGGCCGAAACGCCTGTTCCAGTCAACAAGTTCAGTCGCAAAATTGTATTTCCCTGTAAATCTGTCGTAGAAATCCCTGTCCCATACCATCTGAAGAACAATGATATAGCTGTTCTTTATCCATTGCAGATCGGGCCTTTCATAAAGAGTATTGTCAAACTTTTCAAGATCGAACAGATATTTATCCCTGAAAATAAGCTTCAATCCGTTCTGCCATTCACCTGTATAAAGGTCGGCATATATAGTGTACCTGACATTTGCTCCCGGCGGCAGCAAAGTCTCATATCTCTTTTTCTGTCCCCCTTCTGTCTGTTGCCGGCGGGCAAGCGCACAGAGTGATATATTTCCTGCAGGGATGGAGGAATATCCGAGTTCCCATGCATTATCGGGGAGTATAACCCTCAGCGGGGGATATCCCGGTCTGAAAAGGAACGCACGGGCAAGATTCCATGGACCTGAACCTGTTATATATACGGAATTATTCTTCGTCCCGAAAGGAACCACATTCGACAGAACAACCGTATCATTACCCCTGTTGGTAAAAAGAACTTCTGTTTTCAGGCTGCCTGACACCTGAATGAGCGGAGAGGCTTTTATTTCAATATTTCCTGCAGTTCCGCTGATATATCCATTAAGTCCGGCTGCATCTTTAACTTCCAGAGTGGATAGAAGATTACCGTTCAACTCAAAACTTAACAAAGGTATAACGGACTGGAAATCATATCTTGTACTGTCGGTGAAAGTCGCTGATCCGACAGTGATACCGTTTGAGGCAAGAATGGACAGACCTGAAAGCTTCTGTGCATTAGAATTAAATGTCAGGCAGATTAAAATGAAAGATGCAAGCGTTTTTAATCCTTTTACATTTGATAACAGAAAAGCCCTTTTCATAGTTTTTGCCGGAATTTTTAACATTACTGAAGATGTTTTATCAATGGGTATGATTCTCGCCAGGCTAAAATTAAAAACAAATAAGGTAACCTTTTCAGAATTTCTTACGTTTAATAAAATAAATACTAATTTTAAGACAAAATACTAAAATCGGGCACATCATATGAGGGCTCTTAAAACAAGAAGTGTTTTTATAATAATGCTGACTCTTCTGATTGTGGCAATTCAGGGATGTGCATCAACCAGGAAGAATCCCTGGGCTGAAAAGAGGAAGAAGGCATCACATGTAAACACCACACAGCTCGGCCGGAACAGGTATTATTTTTCGGTTAATTACCAGAAGAAGCTTCAGAGAAGTCTTAAGAAATAATAAAGGGATTATTCTTCGAGAGTTATCTTCAGTGTGTCGTATGCCAGCTCTACTCCGTGTGGCAATTCTTTCATGATTTCAGAGTAAAGCCCCATCTGATGGCTGATATGAGTAAGGAATGCATGTCTTGGTGATATTTCCTTTATCAGGTTTATGGATTCATAAAGGCTGAAATGTGATATATGTCTTTCTCTTCTGAGCGCATTTATTACAAGCCATTTAACCCCGAAGAGTTTTTCCTTTGTTTCATCCGGAACAAGATTGGCATCGGTTATATATGCAAAATTGCCTATTCTGTATCCCAGCACGGGAAGCTTAAGATGGAAAACCCGTAAAGGAATGATTTCGAGCTCTTTAATTCTGAAGGGTTCCAGGGTTACTGGGTTGAGCCTCATTTCGGGTATACCGGGGTATTTCTGTTCGCGGAAGACATAAGAATATTCTTTCTTTACTTCATCAAGTACCCTGCTTTCGGCAAAAATATCGATCGCATCGCTGGTTTTATAATTGAAAGCCCTTACATCATCCATCCCGCTTATATGATCCCTGTGTTCGTGGGTCAGCACTATGGCATCGACATGTGTTACATTCTCTCTCAGCATCTGTTGCCGGAAATCGGGTCCTGCGTCAAACACAATAACGGTATTGCCCGTTTCAACCATAAGAGATGTCCGGAGTCTGTTATCCCGCGGATCCTCTGATCTGCATACTTTGCAGCCGCAGGCTATAACAGGCACTCCCTGAGATGTTCCGGTTCCGAGAAAAGTAATTTTCAATTTTGCAAAACTGGTTAACAAACCTATACTAAAAATACAAATCTGGCAAATCCGGCTGAAAATAAATTCCCGGGGATTATTTTTTTCTTTATACCTTTAAAAAGTGAAAGGAAAATTATTTCTTATACCGCTTCCGGTCGGCGGTGCCGATTACAGGGATGTGATTCCTGAGAATGTTATTAAAATAACACTGGGATTAAGGCATTTTCTTGCAGAGGATATCAGAAGCGCCAGAAGATATCTTCGTTCATTAAGCAAAGAGTTTCCTGTTGACTCAAGCACAATTTACAGGATATCCGACAAAGATGATGATGAACTCCTGTCCCGCTGTCTGCAGCCTGCCATAGATGGATATGATACCGGCCTTCTCAGTGAAGCAGGCATGCCATGTATTCTTGATCCGGGTGAAAAGATTGTGCTGAAAGCCCACACTCTCGGCATAAAAGTCGTTCCGCTTACAGGACCTTCATCAGTTATTATGGCACTTGCAGCATCAGGACTTAACGGTGAATCTTTCAGGGTCCACGGATATCTGCCTGTTAATGCTGCTGACCTTAAAAGAAAAATCTCCGAGATTGAAAACCGTTCGTTGTCGGGAGAGGCACAGGTATTTATTGAAACGCCGTTCAGGAACCAGAGATTATCGGGTTTTCTGCTTGAAACATGCAGGCCCGGTACTTTGCTTTGTATAGCTGCCGATATCACGATGGACTCTGAAGAGATTATTACCAGGACTATCAGGGAATGGAAAAAGAATCCTCCGGAAATTAACAAGCGGCAGGTTATATATATTTTACAGGCCGGAAAAGTATAATCCTGTTAAAGCCATTATAAACCTAAAAACAAGCAAAATGTACAGAAGAATTTTTTTTACAGGGATTTTTTGTTTCTTTCTTTATACTCTTTACGCGCAGAAGGTGGATATGAATCTTTTTCATGGCATTAAACCGCGTAATATAGGACCTGCAGGGATGAGCGGAAGGGTAACGGCGATTGCGACCGACCCGCGTAATTATGATATATTATATATAGGTACCGCATCGGGAGGATTATGGAAAAGCATGAATGCCGGTACTACTTTCACTCCTGTTTTTGACAATGAGAATGTTGCCTCAATCGGTGCGCTGGCGGTTGATCCCCTCAGACCTGATATCGTATGGGCAGGTACAGGAGAAGGTAATCCCAGAAACAGTGTGACAGGCGGTTACGGGATTTACAAAAGTCTTGACGGAGGGAAGACATGGAAACTAATGGGTCTGAAGGAAACCAGGCACATACACAGAATAGTAATTAATCCTGTAAACAGCGATATAGTTTATGCCGGAGCACTTGGTTCACCATGGGGACCGGGAAATGACAGGGGACTCTACAGAACAACCAACGGAGGAGAGACATGGGAAAAGATTTTATTTACCTGCGAAACATGCGGAGTCGCTGATCTTGTTATAGATCCTCAAAACCCCGATAAACTGCTGGCAGGGATGTGGAACCATCAGAGATGGCCTTGGTTTTTCAATTCAGGAGGACCGGGTTCAGGAATCTATATGACACTCGACGGAGGAAGAAATTTTACCAGACTAACGGATGGACTGCCGCAGGAAACCGGACGGACCGGCATTGCAATTGCCCGCAGCCGGCCCGACTACATTTATGCCTATGTGGAATCAAAACCAAGTGCGATTTACCGGTCAACTGATGGTGGTTTTACCTGGGAGAAAAGAGCCGAAAGAGGCATCGGTACCCGACCTTTTTATTATGCAGAGATTTATGTTGATCCGAAAAACGAAAACCGTGTCTACACACTCTTTTCAGGAATTAATATGAGTGAGGACGGTGGTCTCACTTTTCCGGTATCTGTAGCCGGGAATGTGCACCTCGACCATCATGCATGGTGGATCAATCCGGAAAATCCGTCACATATGATCGACGGTAACGACGGCGGAATGGCCATTACATATGATAGGGGAAAAAACTGGAGACATATCACTAACCTGCCCGTGGGACAGTTTTATCATGTAAATGTTGATATGGAGAGGCCTTACAGGGTATATGGCGGCATGCAGGACAACGGCTCATGGGCAGGTCCGGCTTATTCCTGGTATTCCGGAGGTCTGATAAATGAATTCTGGGATTTCCTCATAGGAGGCGATGGCTTTGATGCTATGCCTGTACCGGGAGACCCCAGATATTGTTATGCCCAGTCACAGGGCGGTGCATTGAGATTGATTGACATTCTTACCGGGTATACAAAAAATATCAGGCCAACAGCTGCCCAGGGGGAAAGACTAAGATTTAACTGGAATGCAGCTCTCGCTCAGGACCCTTTCGACAATAATACAATCTATTTTGGCAGCCAGTTTATTCACAAAAGCACAGACAGGGGTGATTCATGGGAAAAGATTTCTCCAGACCTGACTACAAATGATCCTGAAAAACAGAATCAGTCGAGAAGCGGCGGCCTGACACCGGATGTCACAGGGGCCGAAAATCATTGTACCATTATCACAATATCTACGAGTAAAATATCCAAAGGATTGATCTGGGCCGGAACCGATGACGGAAACGTACAATATACCAACGATGGGGGGAAATCATGGATCAATGTTACCGAAAATATCAAGGGTGCCCCGAAGAAAGCCTGGATACCCCAGGTAACAGCTTCAGTACATAACCCTGCTGAAGCATTCGTTGTCCTTAATAATTACAGAATGGGTGATTATTCAGCTTACCTGTACCATACCAGTAACTACGGAAAAACATGGCAGAGGCTGATAGACGACAGCGATGTATGGGGTTATGTCATCTGTTTCGTGCAGGATATTGAGGAACCCCGACTTATGTTTGCAGGTACAGAGTATGGATTGTATGTAAGCTTTGACCGTGGGGAGAACTGGAACAGGTGGACATCAGGTTATCCTACCGTGTCAACCTATGATATGGTGATCCATCCAAGGGAGAATGACCTCATCATCGGCACATTCGGGAGATCCGTCTGGATAATTGACGATATAGCACCTCTCAGGGAGCTGGCAAAAAGCAACGTAAAATTATTAAGCCAGCCCCTCGTTTCATTTAATTCCCCTTCTTCAGTGATGGCATCAACAAAAAACCTTCCGGGTTATTATTACCACGGTGACGCAGAATATTTCGGCACCAACAGGCAGATTGCTTCAATGCTGACATATTATCTTGCCAATGATCCTGAAGAAAAAGTCAAAGTGGAGATTACGGATGAAAACAATAACGTGATCCGGAGCATGGAACTGGAAGGCAAAAAGGGATTTAACAGAGCCTACTGGAGGTTCGACATTAATCCACTGCCCTCTGCCGGTTCACTGCAAAGAACAAATCAGACTTCATCTGAGTCTTCTGACAGGCTTCAGCGACTTTCAGGTATTTCAGTCATTCCGGGTGAATATAAAATCAATATGTCGTATAAAAATTCTGTTTCAACCTCAAAGGCAGTTGCCGAGAGCGACCCCAGGAAAGAATTGCCAGATATAAGTGCCATGAAACAGAACCGTAAAAGAGGATATGAAATTGCAGAGAAGATCAACAGACTTAACACCGGTTATCAGAAGTTCTCGGAATGCGGACAGCTTATTGCGAAGGCTGATGAAATGATCGCCAAAAATCTTGCCTTCGCGAAAGAGGTCAGAGATTTTCATAATCCGTTCAGGACGAAATACCAGGAGGCTGAAAGGAAATTGTCGGGCCGTGATGATGGTTTATTTATGAAAATAAACAGGTACAGGATTCTTTTCACAACAGAAAGGGCATTAACAGAGGAGCAGGAAAAATCAATTGATGAGTCAAATGTCTCAATTGAACAGGCCTTCAGGATAATAGATGATTTTATTAACACTGACCTGCCTGAATATCAGAAACAGATTAGCAGCAGGATGATCCCTGCAGATCTGTTACTGAAATAATAAATACGGCTATCAGTTTTTTTTCACAGTAAGGAGGGTAATCTCCCAGAGCAGGGGTGTATAGCCGGGAATGACACCGGGGTAGCCGTTATGACCATACGCAAGGTTTGAGGGCGTAAGGAGAAGTGACTTGCCACCCTGTCTCATATATCTGAGTCCCTCATCTATACCTGCGATGATTGTTCCGGACCCGATTACATATTTCCACGGAACGCTGTCGGTGATATTTGTATCAAATACAACCTTATCGAGGAACATGCCTTTATAATAAAATGTAACAGAGTCACCTGTTACGGGAAATTCACCTGTTCCCTGGGTGATTTCCATGTAATAAAGGCCGCTGCTTTTGAGGACATAAGTTGTATCACCCAGTGATTCCAGAAAATCTTTTATCTGGCTTTCCTCCTGTTCTTTCCATGTTCCTATTTCTCCGCATCCTCCAGACAGGAACAAAAGAAAAAAACTCACCGCCGATATAACCAGTGTTTTCCGGATAAAAGACATAAAAGATATTTTTTATTTTTTCAATCCCGGACTGATGGAATCAATTTCAATATCCCACAGCAGAGGGGTATAGCCGGGTAAAATAATCCTGTAATAACCATACTGATCATAACCATAGAGTCCGACAGCACCGTAAGCAAGGTTGGACGGAGTAATGAACTTGGCAACTCCTCCGGTTTTCATGTATCTTACTCCCTCGTCCAGTCCGGTGATAATCGTTCTTGAACCTACGACGAATGAAAAGGGGGAACTCAGTCCCAGATTTGTATCAAACAATTCACCGGAAAGCAATTTAGCTTTATACCAGAACCAGACTGTATCTCCTGCCACAGGCGATTCTCCGGTTCCTTCCTCAATTGAAAGGAAGTAAAGCCCGCTTGGTTTTTTAATGTATACTGTATCTCCTATAGATCTGAGGTAATTCTCAATCAACTGCTCTTCTTCCCTTTCATACTTTCCGGAGATATCGCATGAACTGATGGTGATTGCAACCAGTACTGAAACAATTAAGATTATTTTCTTCATTTAATATATGGTATTTTGCCGGGATAACCGGACAACAAATATACTACAAAAATTATGCCTGTTATCTTAAAACATGAATATTATATACAATAACTGCCCTCGGAGGAATTTTGTTATCATCGCCGTGAAGACCCCAAGCAAGAAATGGCGGAAGGATGAAAAGTGCTTTTCCTCCCGGTTTCAGCATCCTTAACCCTTCATCCAGTCCGGGTTCAATTACTGTTCTTCCAAGTGTAATTTTTTTTGGCCCTGATATCTCTGAAGAATAGCAGACTGTGCCATCGAGCAGTGTGCATTCGTATTCAATGGTTATCTGGTCCTTATCTCTTAAGAAATCGCCCGTTCCCGGCTCCGAGATCATGTACCATAATCCTGAAGGGGTCTCCCGTGCAGAAAGGCTTTTTCTTTCTATATAGCTGATTATTCTTTCCCTGTCTTTCTCTACCAGGTAAGTATTTAAAGACATCATTTCATTTTTTCCCGGACGGCGGGCATAGGGAGGTTTTTGACTGTTTCTGCCGCACAAGGCAAACAGGAGAAAAAGCAATATGAGCGGTACAATGAAAATTGGTTTTTTTCGGAATTTATTCATCACAACCACGGAACTTTTTCAGGGATTTAATAAAATAGTTCACCGCATTTTCCAGTGAGTCGTAATAATCTCCTCCCGCTGCATTGTAGTGTCCTCCTCCTCCGAAAAACTTTTGTGCAAAGGAATTTACAGGGAATTCACCTTTAGATCTGAAGGAGAACTTTACATAATTTTTTTTCTCAATTATAAGAGTTGAGAAATCAATTTCTTTCAGTGAGAGAGGCATATTGACAAAACCTTCTGTATCTCCTTTATTATAACCATACATATCCAGCTCTTCCTTTGTAAGGACCATGTATGCTGCCTTGCAATCGGGCAATATCACCATTTTACGGTAAAGTGCGTAACCCATCAGTCTCAGCCTCGACTCTTCAAAGTTATTGAATACCTTATTGAATATCTTGTCCCTGTCGATTCCCCTGTCGAGTAACTCTGCCATTATTCTGAATGTGGTACCGGTAAAGTTACCATGTTCAAAGTTTCCCGTATCAGTGATGATACCCACGTATATTGCCTCTGAAAATCTCTCAGTATGGTATATGCCATCATTGATGAGGGAGACAATCTCATATACAATCTCGGATGTTGAACATTTCAACGGATCAGATATCAGCAGGTTCTGAAATGAACCTGAGTCGAGATGGTGGTCTATAATAATTTTCGGGATTCCTGTTTTCATCACTGACTCTTCGGCTTCACCCAGTCTGTTAGCCTGATTGAAGTCGAGCATGATAATCAGGTCTGAATTACTGATTATTTCATCGCAATGTTTCTTCTGTCTGGTATATATTAATATTTCATTCACTCCGTTCATCCACTTGATAAACTCCTGCAGATTATTCGGGGATATCATTTTAACCTGCTTTCCTCTGCTTTGAAGGAAATCTCCCAATGCTATCATTGAACCTACAGCATCCCCGTCGGGATTAACATGGCATATAAGCAGGATATTGTGTGCCTGCCCGAGTAAATGAATTAATTCTTTTTTATATTTGTCAGGAGCTAACACTTCATTTTTTAAGGTCTTAAAGATAAAAAATAAAATCAAGCCCGGGCAGTAAGAAATTATAAACAAGTAAACCAAATGGAAACCAATTTTACATTAGCCATTATAAAGCCGAATGCAGTAAGGACAGGCAAGACAGGGCCGATATTATCGATGATTAATGAGTCCGGTTTTGAAATCTCGGCAATGAAGATGGTCAGGCTGACAAGGAGCCAGGCGGAACGTTTTTATGCGGTTCACACCGGCAAACCGTTTTTTGAGACGCTTGTTGATTTTATGTCATCGGGACCCATAGTTGTTATGGTTCTCAGGAAAGAGAACGCTGTTGAACTTTTCCGTAATCTCATGGGCCCGACCGATCCGCAGAAAGCCAGCCCGGGAACCATACGTCACAGTTTCGGGGTATCGGTACAAATGAACGCCGTACACGGATCAGATTCCGTGGAGAATGCACACAGGGAGGCATCTTTTTTCTTCTCCGAAACAGAAAGATACCCCTGAAAAATGTTTGTCCGCTTTGTCCCCGTTCAAAACAATATAACTCCGGTTTTGTTTCTTCATTAGATTTTTCTCCTTTTTTTAATTTATCTTACTTAATGGTAGATTTTTCTGACAAAAAGATTCTTGAGAAATATTCCTCTGCTTATACTTTATCGGACATGGAGGTGTTCGTATTTCCTGAACTGCTGTATCCGCTGGTTATTGCAAATATTATGTCGCCTGCCATTTGGAAATGGCGGAATGATCCATGGTTTGACAGGATAGATGAAAAAAGCTTCAACTATAAGGCAAACCGGATAAAACAATATATTATACAGAATTATATATTTAATCTCGACCTCTCCACATGGGGTCTTACAACAAAACAAAAGGAGATCAGGCGCTTCAGCGATTTTATTAATATTGACATACTGAGGCAGTCCAATGCCCTTTTCGGGTATGAGGGTGAAAAATATTATTTTGATATTGACATAAGAAAACACTTCGGGCTCGATAAATTCGATTCCGATATCATTCCTTACTGGAAAACTGAGACTGTTGAAGCTATGGATGCTTTCAGATTTAAGCCGGGGTTTTCAACAGGAGCCGGCGAGTGTGTTTCCCTTTCAGCACTTTATGCAGCTGCGATGTTTATAATCGGAAATATAGAGCCTGAAAAGATATTTCTTATTGCCACCCCTCTTCATTCCCAGACATTCATTCATGAAAAAGAGGGGCTCCTTACAAATAACAGGAGGATCCTTACAAAAAACATGTGGTTTAACGGCACTTCTCTTTCGGCAAAAGCCAGAAGAGCTCTCGAAAATGAGAAAGTTACCATAGTATCCAATATCTCCGGGTATATCCACACAATATATGAAGATGCAACTATCAATAAAGAGGACTACGAATACTTTACATCGGGATTAAAAGAGTTTTTAAGATCAGAACTTACGATCCCTCTTTTTATAAACTTTCTGAGGTTCAAATCCAGATATAAATCTTTGTTTCAGTACAGGTGCGACTGTCAGACTGTGTCGCGCTATATTTCGCTGGAAAAAATGTTTGAATATGAACATTCAAGTAAATACAATGCCGGTCCCGAAACAAGAAAACTGCTTATTGATGAAATTGAAGGGGATGATTTTCATCTCAGTCCGCTTCCGGGTAAACTTCTTCTCAATGATTTCGAAACGGTTCTGGAAACAAAAAAAATCAGAACACTACCGGAAGTGGCCGGGGAATTTCTCAGAATTTCAGAAAACGGTCTCTCGGGTACAATTGCTGAGATGATGGAAGATCTTGAGAGGTTTCTGGTTACTGTGCCAAAGCTTCCGGAGAAAGGAAAGAAATTTTCAGTGACAGGCATTCAACCTTCAATAAAGCCCGGAATGACACGAGAAGAAATTATACATGAAGTAAATTCTTTATCCGGCGACTCGGAGCTTTGCCGGCTTGCACTTTACGTTTACAGGCAGATGGACCTTACATCATGGCTTCCATACGTCAAGGCAGCTATTGAAAGGAATCCGGTCAGTTTCAGTGATCTTGAAAATATGAACACCCGTGAAATATATAACCTGCTTCAGAAAATGCCCGGCCGGAGCATATACGACGGTAACCGTCTGGCAATGCCTGATGAGGTCTGGAATTTTGGTCGCGGCGATGGTCTTGAAAAAGCTTTTCTTCTTGCAGACAATATTCTTAATAATGACCATGATGCGGCAATAAACATTGAAACAGGCCGCGGAAAGACTATCCTTGAGTATTCAGGAGAAGTCTTTGAATTTGCAACAGAAAAAAAAGCAGAAAAACAAATTAAAATAAGAGGCAGCCTGTATGAGGTAAGCTAGAGCTATTTCAGAATTATTTCTTTAATAACTTCACTGCCGGATTCATTGTTTATTCTCTCCCTCAGAGCCTCTCTTATCATCATCAGTTCATTTTTTACAACTGACGATTTAAGATAAACTGTCAGAATACCGTCTTTAAGAGTAACTTTTGAGGTACGTGATGCGATGGCTTTTCCCGCTATCTTTTCCCACGAGTCAATTACGGATATTTCCCTGAGCCGGTGCCCTATCTTCATTTCGGATATATAGTCATTCAGGGCTTCAGCAAGAGATATGGTTTTGCTTCTTCTCATCATATATCGGATTTCAGTTCAGAGATTATTTCTATTTCACCATCCTTCCGAATTCTGAACATTTTGTGAACAATATCAAGTCGTGCGAGAATTCCCTTCATCCTCATTTCGTCGGTATCGGTTATAAAGATCTGGGCAAATCTGTGATTACCTGCAAGTTTAATTATTTTCTCCACCCGGTCGGAGTCAAATTTATCAAAAATATCATCAAGAAGAAGGATAGGTGTAAGACCCGATTTTCTTTTTATAAAATCGAATTTTGCCAGTTTCAGGGCAACAAGGAATGATTTCTGCTGACCCTGAGAACCGAATGAGCGGGCCGGATAACCGTTCATTTCAAATAAAAGGTCATCCTTATGAATTCCTGCTGTTGTATATTCAAGCACACGGTCCTTTTCTGAGCTGGTCCTCAGCAGGGTTTCATAGTCGGTACCTGAGAGTTGTGATTTATAAGTTAATTGAACCGTCTCACTGCCTGATGAAATGAAAGAATAATAATCATTAAAAACCGGAGTCAGTTCATCGACCAGTTTCATTCTTTCCCTGTGAATATACTCCCCGTATTTTATCAGTTGCACATCATATACACCGGTCAGTTCAGGGTCGAAATTACCTGCTTTTCCGTATGATTTAAGGAGACGGTTTCTCTGGAGAATTACTTTATTGTAATTTAATATTGAATCAAGATAAACAGGGTCGTACTGGCTTATAATTTTATTCATAAACTTTCTTCTCTCCTCACTGCCTTCCGTCACAAGGGCACCATCGGCCGGTGATATCATTACAACCGGATACCTGCCGACATGGTCAATAAGTCTGTCATACTCCTTGCCATTGCGTTTAAGTACCTTTTGCTTCTGCCTGTGAAAAGAGCATATAACCGGCGACTCGCTGTCATCTTCCGTGAATACCCCCTCAATGATAAAAAAGTCTTCTGAGTGATTGATGCATATACTGTCAATATTGCTGTAGTAACTCTTAGCCAGAGAGAGATAATGTATTGAATCAAGAATATTTGTTTTTCCTGAACCATTGCTTCCGACAAAACAGTTTATCCTTGGTGAGAATTCAAAATATGCGGAACTGTAATTTTTAAAGTTTGTGAGATTCAGTCTTTTAAGATACATTTTGTATTCTTTTTAACCCGAAATAATATTTTTCAAAGTTAACAAACGCATGATGTTTTTCAACCGGTGTCAATTATTTAAAATCTTCCCGTAAAGTGTACTGAATTAAAACATGTTACCGGATTGTCCTGATAATATTGTTTTACCTGAGTGGCTGTTTATATTTTCCGGATGGCCGGCACAACAGGTTTTCAGGCTCACTGATCAATGCTGTTTTTCTGCGTTTGTGATTTTTTAGTTCATGATGGTTTTAAAATATTTATAAAAGAGCTACATTTGCGGGACAAATTTTCAAGGTAACTATTTATGGCAAAGAAGGCAGCATCAGATAATCCGCAGGGGTTAAAGAATGTGGAAGAGACACTGACACGGACTGAACAATTTCTGGAAGAGAATTACAAACCGGTACTTATCTTTCTCGGAGTACTTGTTGTACTGGTAGGCTTGTTTTACCTTGGCAGAATGTATCTGGGAAAGAGAAATGCAGAGGCTCAGTCGCAGGTTTACCAGGCAGAGAGATGGCTAGAGATGGATTCTCTTAACCTTGCTCTCAATGGCGACGGCAACTATCTGGGATTTATCGAAATTGCCGATAATTATAAATTTACCAAAGCAGGTAATATGGCAAGGTACGGAGCCGGGATCTGCCTGCTTCACCTTGGCAGGTTTGAAGAGGCCCTGGAGTACCTTGAAAAATACTCGCCAAAAGACAAAATTATCGGATCTCTGGCGATCGGGGCGATGGGCGATGCACTGGTTGAGCTTGGAAGGCTCGACGAAGGAATAGAGAAATATCTGAAAGCGGCTGAGAAGGGCGCCAATCAGTTTAATACGCCTCTTTACCTGATGAAGGCTGCCCAGATATACGAAATACAGAAAAAATACGGCGAAGCACTTAAACTGTATGAGAGAATCAGGGACGAATATCCTGAGAGCACTGAAGGTCTGACCGCAGAAAAATATATCGCAAGAGTTAAGCTGCTCGGGAGCGGGCAATAGTGTGAAGCTTTAACCCAGGGATATCCGGGAGACCATTCAAAGACTCCCGTTAAATGAAGTTCAAAGAAATGGCGACCACAAATTTATCCCAATATAACCCGGCAAAAGTCCCGGATGCATCCGGATTCAGGTTCGCAATAGTTGTATCTGACTGGAACAGTGAAATTACTTTTGCACTTCTTGAAGGTTGCGTTGCAACCCTTAAGAAGCACGGGGTGTCGGAAGATGATATTATAATAAATCATGTGCCCGGCAGTTTCGAACTCACCCTGGGGGCACAGCTTATGGCCGAAAATGAGGATGTTGATGCAATAATATGCCTGGGATGCGTAATTCAGGGTGAGACTCCCCATTTTACCTATATATGCCAGGGTGTAACAATGGGAATAACACAGCTTAACATTGACTACAATATCCCTGTTATCTTTGGTGTACTTACCACAAATACTTTTGAGCAGGCAAAAGACCGGTCGGGCGGAAAGCACGGAAATAAAGGAGATGAAGCTGCTGTGACGGCAATTAAGATGGCGGATTATAAGAATGAAATTGAATCAGATCGGTAATAATTCTCAAAGTACAAAGAGCTTTTGTATGATATTTCTTTAAATCAAATATTTATAACAAGTTATTTTAAGTTACTGCAGAAAAAGTTTACCTGCCTGCCTGAATCGAAAAAAAAGTTACCTCTGTTATTGTTTTGAATATAGAAACAATTTCTGTAGATTTCGATATTGATTAATTTTGCCTTTCAGACATGAAAAAGAAAAGGGTGCCATTACGAGATGCTCTGTTAATGCTGGCAGGGTATGCCAGATCGAGAATTATGGAGCAGATCAGATCAGTAGCATTTATTATTATTTATTTAGTTGTCTTTCAGACTGTTATATTAAGCGTTCCTCTTGCAAATGCTGCAGCAACGGCAGGCGGCATTGCCCTGGTTGTTTTTGGTCTCGCATTTTTCCTGGAGGGCCTGGTACTTGGACTGATGCCGCTTGGTGAACGCGTTGGAGTTAAACTTCCTGCACGTGCCGGGATAATAGTCATATCCATATTCGGACTTATTCTTGGTTTTGGCGCTACCCTTGCCGAACCTGCAATCAGCGCCTTGCGTACAGCAGGTTCAACAGTAACGGCATGGGACTCTCCGCTACTTTTCATGATGCTTAACCGTTACACCGAGTGGCTGGTAATCTCCGTGGGTATCGGTGTAGGTATTGCAGTGGCACTCGGAATGTTCAGGTTTTATTACAACATTTCAATTAAACCTTTCATTCTTATAATTATCCCCGTTTTGCTTGTTATGACAATATTTTATTCACTTGATAATAATCTGAAAAAAATAATCGGCCTGGCATGGGATTGCGGAGCTGTAACAACAGGAGCAGTTACTGTTCCGCTTGTTCTTGCGCTTGGAATAGGGGTTTCAAGGGCAGCAAGTAAAGGGAAAGGATCAAGCGGCGGATTTGGTATTATTCTGCTTGCATCTGCCTTTCCTATCCTTGCTGTATTGGTACTGGGCTTTATATTGAATATCAAATCACCAGCTCCCGTAAACGAAGCCGACTTTTTTGCACCTGCCGGAAGAGAGAAAGCTCTGACGCTTTTCAACACTGAAGATGATTTGATGAAGCATGCATTTACTCATGGTTCCGAGGCAGGCAGGAAAGCTTTCTTCCAGGATGAAAATAAATATCATGAAGCAATTGTATCCCTTCAGGCCGATAGTGATATGAAACATCGTTTTATAGGCGATCTTTCACTTACTGACTGGATTTTAAACCGGGCTTCCGTATCCGAAAGAGAGCTTCTGAAAGATTCTGACCTTTCTGCCGGAAAAGCGACTGCCTCTTCTTCATTTACAAAAACTATCATAGATGAATCCAAAGCCGGTGCACGTGCTGTTCTTCCATTATCGTTTTTACTGCTGATCGTACTGCTTTTATTCCTGAAAGAGAGACTCAGATATAAAGATGAAGTGGCACTTGGAATCATCTTTTCACTGATCGGAATGACTCTCCTTACATCCGGAATAAGACTCGGACTTGCTTCTCTCGGCGGAGAGGTAGGAGCCCAGCTTCCCAGGGCTTTTGCCAGCGAGGAAAAATTTATCAACAGAATAGTTATTAACAATTTTGACAGGAATCTCCTCTATTCATCAATCTCTCCCGAAGGAACAACAAAGACTTTCTTTAACCTTCTTGACAAAGGCAGAATAGTTCCTGTCGAATATAAACCGGAGCGTTACGACGAGGCGACACATCAGTATGAACATATTATTACCCAGACCCCGTTGTTCGGAAGCAAACTTTCTGTTCTGGGTATAATTCTCGTATTACTTTTTGCCTTTGGCATGGGGTATGGAGCCACACTTGCCGAACCTGCGCTTAATGCCCTGGGATTAACAGTTGAAGGGCTTACGGTTGGTACAATCAAACGGGCACAGATTGTACAGATCGTATCAATAGGTGTTGGAACAGGTATTCTGCTTGGCCTATGCAGAATTCTTTTCGACATACCTCTTGTATGGCTTATCGTTCCTTCGTATGTTATACTTATTCCCTTAACCATAATGAGTGAAGAGGAATTCACTGCAATAGCATGGGACAGCGGCGGAGTCACAACAGGTCCGGTTACAGTACCCCTGGTTCTTGCAATGGGTCTAAGCATTGGTGGTGAACTTAATGTGGTTGATGGTTTTGGAGTGCTCGCTTTAGCTTCTGCATTTCCTATCATCACGGTATTATTATATGGCCTGATAGTCAGGGCAAAACAACGGAAGTCAATACTCACAAGTCAAACCGAAGAAACCAATGGATAGCGAAAAACCAACAAAAGAGAGGGTATTTTCTCCATCCAGGACAGTATGGAGAACACAAATGGCCAAGGGAATATACACACCACACCGTGTAAGCCTTATAACCTGCATTGTTAACCAGTTGCTCAGCGAAAGGGTATCAGATTTTTTAAGAAACCTGGGAGTGGTTGCATACATAGAAAACGGCAGGACTATCAGGCAGGTAATCAAACCATGGCCATTCGGGTTACCTGGTGATAATACCAGCCTCAGAAATTACCCGGCAGATATTTTTCGTTTTACCATTCCAAGGGAAAACTACAGAAAGGTTATCAGCTGTCTGATTGATGTTGCAGGGCTTCATATTCCGGGCAGAGGAACAGTCTTTTCCCAGGATCTCATGGAATTCAGTAACGAGCCGCCTTATATAAATCTTGACTTTCTTTCGCAATTTCAAAACGAAGATTATAATGATATTCTGCTGAATAAACTTTCTTATATAATCTGTGTGCTTTCCATACCCGGAAGCGGAGAATTTATGGCTAAAACCGCCCTCGACCTTGGAATATGCGTACCCCTGCTGACAATGGGCACCGGAAACGATATCAGGGACCAGCTGGGATTGATAAGAATTACAATCTCTCCCGAAAAAGAGATTGTGCATCTGGTAACCCCTGAACAGGATTCCGAAAGCATCATCAGGATTCTGGTTGAACAGGGTAAACTTGACCGGCCCGGCCGCGGTTTCATTTACCAGACACCCGTTACAGTCGGTTTGCTGGATACATACCTCAAAATAGGCAGCCAGAAATATGCTGCCAGCATGGAACAGATTATTGCTGCCATTGACCAGCTTAAATCAGGCACTTCCTGGAGAAAAAGACTCGATGCCGAAAGTCATGATAAAAATGTCGGAAAATCATTACTGCCCCAGGATAATTGTGAGATATCCATCATCTCCGATGAAGACAGGATTGACAAGCTGAGGGAAGCATGCCTGAAAGTGGGAGCAACGGGTGCTACAACTTCAAGAGTAACTCCGCAGGTAGCAGATCCTGAAAAAGAGATAACATCTACAATGATCCGCAGCGCCATCAGCGTACCCGCTTCAATAACCGATAACGTTGTGGATACATTGCTCGATGTAAGCACAATCAGAAATGAAAATACAGACAAGATATACGTTCTTGATTCGCCGGCGGCATACGTTCACTCATTATAATCCCGACTGATTATCCTAAGCCTCTCGCACAAAGCTTACTGTAGGGGCAATACCCGCAGATCTGTTTTTTGTCAGTCATGCTGAAATCTTCATTTCTGCTGAAGATGGTTTCAAGGGTTTGCCGCAGCAGCGGCACAAATATTTCCCTGATGGAAGAATAAACGGTAACAACTTCCGATGAATCCTTGCCGGGTTTAATCACCAGCCTTCCCGTGAAATCATCGCCTGATAGTTTGCGTACCGGATAAATCGCCGGAGTAACCTCGCCGCCGTTCCTGCCTGCAAATACCTCGCAGTAAATAAGAATCTGCAGCCACTCACCGCTCCTGCTTTTGTTTCTTTCATCAAAAAGCGACTCAACGGATTTAATCTCCATTGATATATCACCTGTCTTGTAATCAAGTATTCTGTAAACATTTTCATTCCTGTCTGTCCGGTCAATTATTCCGCCCAGCCTGATATTTCTTTTCTCTCCGCCAATGTTAATATCAAACAGGTTAAAAAGCTCCTCTTCCAGGGAGATTACCGTAAAGGGTGCCAGTTCAGCGTCTTTCTTTAAAATCTGCTTTACATAATAAGCAAGAACATTCATTATTATCTGTTCACTACCGGTGAGTTTAATATCCGAATCTGAATGAAACTGACCGATAATTGCACCCTTTACAGCATTTTCTATGTCGGCTGAGTTGTGCTGCATTTCACCGATCTTTTCCGGGGTAAGCTTTATATTTAAATAAGGGGTATATAGTTTTTGCATTATTACGTGCAGCAGACTTCCGAATACGGCTGGGTCAATACCGGCCGGAACCGCTTCAGGTTCTTCAATACCGCATACATACCTGTAATAAAATCTCATCCGGCAGGTTAACCAAGTATTTATTGCCCTTGGCGAAAGAGGCCGGAGATTCTCTCCTGTATAAGACATCTCCAGAATATTCTGATGAAGGTCAGTCCTTTCAATTACCTGAGAGATCGGATGTAGTACCGTAATTTCATATCCTGAATTATATAAAGCCGGGGGATTGTCAGTAAGGAAATTCAACTGCATAAGAAAACGGCTCATTTCACCTGTTCTCAGGCCTTCGGCATTTGAATTATAAACAAATACAACATTTTCAGCTCTGTGAAGCAACCGGTAGAAATAGTATGAAAAGACTGAATCCTGGTGCCGGATTACCGGCAGAGAAAATGCTTCACGCAGGTTGTGGGGGATATAGGAAAAACCCGCTGAACTTCTGGGCAGCACCCCTTCATTTACGGACAGAATTACCAGGTTTTTGAAATCGAGGGCTCTGGTTTCGAGAACACCCATTATCTGGATGCCTGAAAGCGGTTCCCCGGCAAAAGGTACTGAAATTCCGCGCAGAATCCTGTCGAAAAGTTTTACCCATGTAGTAAAAGCAACTGAAACTTCAGAATCCCCGACAATTCTTTCCAGCCGGTTAATGACCTGAATGGCCCTGAAAATAAACTCATTATGCAGGTTTATGCCTGCGGTTACACTCCTCCCCTCTCCGGTCGTAGAGCATAGGTTCTCAAGAATTTCTTTCAGCCACACGGGAAGGTCTGCTGAGCTCCCTGCTTTTTTAAATATTTTACAGAGATCGGGGCTTAAACAAAGTTCCGTTGAAGGTATACGGCGTCTGGAATCTGAAAGAAGGCTTTTTAAAAGTTCCCTGGTGTGATACCTGGTTTCATCAGAAAGAAAGCTATGCCTGATAAGACCGGTGACATCTGATATCTCAAAATAAGTTAAACCGTTTTCGCTTCCGGCATTTTTCTGAAGTGAAAGAAGCAGCTTCAGGAAACTGTAAACCGGGCTGAACTTCAACGGATAGCCCATGGTTATATTGACATCGACGGCCTCTTCAGGCATTGATGACAGCAGCGGAACAAGAAGGTTTTCATCTGCAAGAACGATGGCCGTGTGATGTGCATCCTCGCTGTTTATTTCACCAAAATCCCTTAAAATCTGCGGAACAAGTTTAACCTGGGCAATATCGGATGATGTTCTGATGATTTTTCTTTTCACCCTGCCGGAAGGGTCCGAAAGAAGGGTCCGGTAATTCCAGCCTTCCGGCATATCATTCCCAAACTCCCTGATATTGTTACGTATAAAATATCCGGCGGTATGATTTGAGCCATTACCTGCATACGACACATCATAATCCCAGTAGAACCGGGCTTTGCCGCTTCGCCGCAGGTAATCCATAAGAACCTTTTCGCATCTGTTAAGGGCATTAAACCCTGTAAAATGGAAGGTTTCCCACGGCATTACTGGCAGATTGCCTGCTTTGCATTTTTCAGCAACTTCCCTGTATATCATTCCCTCGTATGCAATTCCTTTTTCATTCAGGTTATTTTTGAATTTAACATAAAGCTCAGGAAGAACGCTCCATATCTTTATAAAGTCCTTTTTTTCGGCAGTTTCTTCTCCTGAATTGAAATTTACCCAGAACTCTTTAATTATTTCTATCTGTTCTTTTTCAAGCCCTCCGAACTCTTCATCAATTTTTTTCAGTTCCGACAGGTTTGAAAAAAGACGTTTTGCATCGGCAAGATATTTATCTATATCGTCAAAATCGTTAAGGAGCATCTCACCCCAGAAATAAAAACTGTCGAACGATTCGGCTTCTTTTACGATATCTCTCCAGGCTTTGTAAAGTTCAAAAACGAGAGTTTCGGTTTCCGCAATTTTAAGGTTGGAATAATGACCAAATAAGTCATTGATTGTTAATATTGCAGGCGACCATACAGGTTTTCCTGCCGTTGAAGAGAGATACTTCGTAAAGAAGAGACCTGCTCTTCTGTTCGGGAAAACGATACATTGTTTTTCCGGGGAGCCAGGATGGCTTCCCAGCAGATGTTCTGCAATATGTTGTAAAAAAGATTTCATATTAACCTCTCTTTTCTCTCCTTCTCTCCTTCCCTTCTTCCTTTTATCTTTTATCTTTTATCTTTAATCTTTTGTCTTTTATCTTTCCATATAACCTTCCCTGCCATGTATTTGATTCCTCCATACGTTTCTCAATTATTGAAATAATCTGGTCGGAGCGTTTGCTGCTCCAGTTTCTGATTGCCAGCATGCCGGGCGGGGCTTCACCGGTAAAACGTTCAACAACAATCCGGGGTGAAAGTCTTTCAAGAAATTCTATAAAAAAATCAACATATTCCTCAAACGAAAAGAGGTTAAACTCTTCAGGATGTTCATTGTATAACTTTTCCATCATTGTGCCTTTGATTATCTGCAACTGGTGGAATTTCACAGAATTAAGCGGCAGTTCAGAAATAACAGCGGCTTCATTAAGCATTTCAGTGCGGGTTTCTCCGGGCAGTCCGAAAATAAAATGGGCACCTGTATGAATACCTGCCGAGGCTGTCATCTCAATTGCCGCAATCGTGTCGGTAAAAGAGTGCCCCCTGTTTATTCTTTTCAGTGTTGTATCGTAGCATGATTCGGCTCCGTATTCAATGGCGACGTAATAATCATCAGCCAGAGACCTCAGAAACGTTATCTTTTCTTTATCAATGCAGTCGGGTCTGGTTCCTATTATAATTCCTTTAATACCAGGAAAAGAGAGAGCTTCGCCATAAATTTTTCTGAGCACATCAACCGGAGCATAAGAATTTGAATATGCCTGGAAATAAGCAAGATACCCTTTCGGGTTACGGTACCGTTTACTGAGAAATTTTATTCCCTCGCTGAGTTGGGCGGTAATGCTTTTTGAAGGGCTGCAGTAGGAAGGGTTAAAAGCATCGTTGCTGCAGAATGTGCAACCGCCGTAACTCTTTGATCCGTCGCGGTTCGGGCAGGTGAAGCCTGCATCAATGCTCACCTTCTGAAGTCTTCCGCCATACTCCTTCCTGAAAAATCCCGAATAGGAGTTAAACCTGCGGTTAGTGCGCCAGGGAAATAAGATCTCTGTTGTACCCTGTAAATTCATTACACTTTTATTACTTTGTTTTCGTCGACATACCACACAAAAGCTTCTACATGGTGATAACCCATATCAAGCAGCAGTTTACGGTAATTACCAACCTGTCTGATATATTCTTCCCTCTCTCCTCCGAACTTAAAATCAATCACAGTAGCTTTATCACCTGAAATAATTACCCTGTCGGGTCTTTTCTGAGTTCCGTCGGGTAAAAGGATATCTGTTTCGGTAATAACCCTTAGCCCCGGACTGAACCAACCTTTTATTTCAGGTTGTGATAATGCTCCGGCAATCTTTTTTTCAATTTCATCCTGTTCTGTAATGCTAATGCGACCGTCAAGCACCATTCTGCTTACAGCATCCTTAATATCGTCAAGTGTCATCACGGTAGCAAATATGTCATGCATAAGCCGTCCGTAATTAAGTTTTGTCTGCTGATGGTCGTCAGGTTTAAGGAACCAGTTTTCGCTGTGATATTTAAGTCGCAGACGGCTGATCCCGTCATTCACAAAATAGCATTCAGTCCTGATTTCCTGTTCTCCGCCGCGTGGTATCTCTTTCTCTGGTTTTTTCATCTCTCCTGCAATAAAGACCCCTGCTTCTTCATTATAAAACCCGTTAAGTAAGAGATATGGTTTTTCGTCGGGAGCTGAAATATTTTCCTTAAAAGCCTTTTCAAGCCACCCGGCCATTGAATCTTTTTCCCTTGCCTTATCACCCGGACAGAAACCGGTCAGGACCTCTTTAGCACGGGTAAAAGCCACATAAAGAAGATTGAGATTATCAATACACGCAAGAAATTTTTCATTCTGATAGTCAGTATTGAAAAATGAATGTTCAAGGGCCTTTTTATATTTCACAGGGAGGAGACCTATATTGCTGAAAGGTTCTGTACCGGGAGTTATCCACATCAACGGATTCTTTTTTCCATGGCCAAGGGGCCAGTCAATAAAAGGCAGAATAACGGCCTTAAATTCAAGACCTTTTGCTTTATGGATTGTCATTACCCTTATTGAATCCTGCTGATCAGACAGAGCGAGGGATCTTCCTGTTCCGTTGATATCCCACCAGTCGAGAAATGACCGGATATCGGTTGAATTGTTTACGGAAAACTCGAGGACGCAATCCTGGAAAGCATTAAGGAAAGCGGTATTTTCATCACGGAGGCCAAGGCTGAAGAAGCGTATTATATATTCAACTGCTTCAAAAACGGGCCGGCACTTCATGTTCTCAGTAAATTCTCTCCATCCTTCGGGCCATAATTCATCGCAGGCATTCTCTATATAAGTCAAATCTTTTTCAACAGGATTCCTTCCTGTGGCACAAAGCCAGTTTCTCAGCATAACTGCCAGACTTATCCTATCGCCGGGATTAACCATGAACCTAAGGAGGGAAATAATGAATCCTGCCGCAGGTGAAGAATTAATAAATAGTGAATCACCCGAAATAATACTGTAATTGTAACGTAAGCTTTTTTCCGGGGATACAGTTGCACGATAGGTTATTATTGAGTTTATGACATCAGAGCCTTCATCGTTCTTCCTCACAAGAATTCCGATGTCGCCGGCACTGTATCCGTTATCCTGAAGCTTTTCAATTAATGCAGGGATTCCTGCCAGAGCTCTCTCCCTGAAAGAACCGGCATCTTCTTCAGGAATAAATTCAATCCTGATAAATCCTCCCTCCTTTTCATTTCCGCACGATTGCCTGACGTCGGTGTAAAGGGACTCTGTTTTATAAATGATATCATCATTTTCATTCTCAGAATCAATCAGCCGTGGAAGTATTGAGAAGAGCGAATTATTAAATGCAATTATGTTCTTAAGACTGCGATAGTTTGAACTGAGGGTTTCGGATTTAAGGCGGTTTTCATCAAATTGGCGCTGAAGCTGATTTCCCAGAATTTTCCAGTCGCCGTTGCGCCACCGGTATATTGATTGTTTAACATCCCCTACCACAAGATTGTCATTGCCTCCGGCCATGCTGTTTTCAATAAGGGGAAGGAAATTATTCCATTGTATCACCGAGGTATCCTGGAACTCATCAATCATGAAATATTCGAATATATTGCCGGCTTTCTCATATATGAAGGGTGTCTGGCTGGTGCCTGTTATCCTGTGAAGAAAGTCACCTGCATCCGACAGCAGGAACCTGTTTTCGGATGTTGTGATTTTATGTAAGTTCAGGAGTATATCCGACAAAATGCCAAGTACATAAATATTCTCCGATATCAGGATTGCAGTATTTGCCCTTATGAAATTATCTCTGTAATATTTAAGAGCTTCAGTAAACAGTTCACAAAACCCGTCGGCAAAGGCAGCCTTCAGTTCGGGCGACGGACCTGTTTTCGCGGTCCACACCGGAGGATCGTCAAGCACCTTTAATACGGTATTCGCGGGTGGGGCCCATATTTCCTCGACTCCTTTCTCAATCTTTTTAAAGAATGACCCGACCCCTCCGCTTGTTCCTTTATAAAACATGGCGTCGTCAACATTATGCCTGTCAAGGATAGCCCGGCATCTCATCGCATAACCGGCCATATCCGAAGAGAAAACATCCCTGATACTTTTCAGTGTGACGACATAACTGTTAAGAAATTCCCGGTCGCGGAGTTTCTCCCTGTCGGTTGAAGAGATAAGCCGGAATTTTTCGTTAAATATTTCTCCGGCAAGACGGCTTATGTCGTTTCTGATATTCCAGTTTCTGCCTGTACCTGCCTTTTCAAGGGCAAAGTCGGTAAGCCAGTTTAGTAATGCTTTATCATTCAGTGAATCTTCCAGTGTAGCATCTATCGCTTTACTTAGTATTTCCTTATGCTCTATTTCAATCAGGTAACCGTGCTGAAGTCCTATTTCCCTGGTAAAGGCACGCAGTATCTTCTGAAAGAAGCTGTCAATTGTTCCGACGTGAAAAAACGAATAATCGTGAAGTATCGAATAAAGTAAATGCTTTGATTTTTCCTGTAATGCACCAAACGAAAGACCTGTATTCTTTTCCAGCCTACCGGCCATTGAGTTTCTTTTACCCTTTGAGAAATTGTAAAGTTCACTGATGATTTTATATTTCATTTCAGCGGCAGCCTTATTGGTAAAAGTAACTGCAAGAATTCTCCTGTAGGACTGGGGTGATGCAAAGAGTTTAGACAGGTAATTGGCGGTTAGTTCAAAGGTTTTTCCTGAACCCGCCGATGCGCTGTATTTTGTCAGAATACCTTTTCCCATAAGTATGTAAAGATATTGATTTTGCAAATTGTCTATCTTTGCCGCGATGAAAAAGAAGGTAATAGTCGGCTTATCAGGCGGGGTTGATTCGAGTGTTGCAGCGTGGATTCTTAAGGAGGAAAGCTATGATGTTGAGGCCCTCTTCATGAGAAACTGGCACGATACTACAGGACTTCTGCAGAGTGAGTGCCACTGGGAGGATGATGTGATGTTTGCAGAGATGGTGGCAAAAAAAATCGGCATCCCATTTCATTTTGCAGATCTGAGCGGGCCTTACAGAGAAAGGGTTGTTGATTATATGTTTTCGGAATATGCAAAAGGAAGAACGCCAAATCCTGACATCCTTTGCAACAGAGAAATAAAGTTTGACACATTTGCCGCAGAAGCTTTTAAACTTGGGGGTGATTATATTGCAACAGGACATTATTGCAGAAAAGAAGAGATTATCTCAGGCGGAAAGCATATCTTCAGGCTTCTGGCAGGGAAGGATGAAAACAAAGACCAGAGTTATTTTCTTTGTCAGCTAAGTCAGGAACAGATAGCACGAGCCATGTTTCCAGTTGGCGGCATGACCAAAGCCGAAGTGCGCGAAACGGCCGCGAAGCTGAAGTTGCCTACTGCCCACAGAAAAGATTCACAGGGTATATGTTTTGTGGGGAAAATACATCTGCCGACATTTCTCCAGCAGAAGCTTGAACCCCGAAAAGGAGAGATTATTGAGATACCGGCTGATGCCATTCCGGCAATGCAACATACAGGTATTCCGGACGAAAATATAAGTGATGAAGAGCTTGATCTTCTGGCATCACCACATTTTCTTGTTCCTTCGATGGGTAAGAAAGCCGGAATCCACAACGGTGCACATTTATTTACCATTGGACAGAGGAAAGGGCTTAATCTGGGAGGATACAGAGAACCTCTGTTTATTATAGGTCTGGATGCAGACAAAAATATTTTATATGTAGGCGAAGGGCAGTCACATCCCGGTCTTTACAGGAAAGGGCTTTGTGTAAAACATGACGAAGTCCACTGGGTAAGGCCGGACCTTGAGATGAATAAAGGTGAATACAGGGATTATCTGGTACGGATAAGATACCGGCAGCCTCTTCAAAAAGCCAGATTATACATGCGGGAAAAAGGTATATATATCGTTTTCAGCAAGTTGCAAAGAGGCATCACTCCCGGGCAGTTTGCGGCGTGGTATGACGGAGAGGAGGTTATAGGGTCGGGGGTGATTGGACAGTAAAGAAGGCAAAAGGAGGCTCAGGGCACAGGGCACAGGGCGAATTTGGGAATTTGAAAAATAATCCCTAAAAAGACAGCGTAGCGTAAAGACCCGCCTTCAGCAGGCTTACGGCGGGCGAAGCAGCGAAGCGTAAAGACAGCGTAGCGTCAGGACAGCCCGAAGGGCGTTAAGACCCGCCTTCAGCAAGCTTACGGCGGGCAAAGCAGCGAAGTTTAAACCTGTCAGCTTTCACCCAGACTACAAAAAGTAAAACAAGAGTGCAAGACTGGAATTACAGAATCCTGCTGAAATCAGGAACAAGAAAGAAACAGAGCTAAAATTAGCTCTTAATCAAATATATTTGTTTACCTTTATGTAAACTACTTTTATTTTGTTAATCTTAAATCCGAAAATATGACAATAGCTGAAAGAGATGAACTAACAGCAAAGACTATTGCAAGATTACGTTCAATAAACTCTCTGAAAGACCTGAAGTCTTCAAGGGAAGAAATTATGGATCTGATGGAAAGGTTTTTCCGTTCGGCATCTGAGGTGCTTAATACGTTTTTTGACAACATGTTTTCTTTAAGTCCTGCGGAACAGGAGGAGATTGCCGGGAGAGTCCAGGGCGATGATTTCCTGCTGAATCCTGATATGATGGCCGAGTTCGAAAGGCTGGAACAGCTTCCGGGAGCTGAGGAGTTCATGGCTAAGTTTAATACAGACATGCAGGAAAGGATGGAACCTTACCTGGAAGAATTCTCCGTACACCTCGGCAAGCTGATGGAGAATTTCATGGGAGGAATGATGAGTGGCCTGGCAGGTGCCATGGGCATATCTGACGATGCAGAAACCGTGTATGAAGAAGCAAGGCCCGCATATGATGAGTTTAATCCCGATACCCCACCTGAATTCTACTCCTTATATTCTGCTGCAAACCTTGGGGAATTCCTTGAAAATAAAGACAATTTTTATATGTATATCGACCAGGAAATCCTGCCTGAATACCTGGGATACCTGGAACAATATGCCTCTAATGATTTCAAGGAACTGTGGGAGAGTGATGTTGAAAGAATTGAGAAGATAAGACATATCATCAGTCGTTTTGAACCCGAGTTTGAGAAAGAGTTTGACAGGCTTGCTTCAAAACCCGGGGACAGGGATGAGGTTGAAAAGATAAGGAATGAGTTTTATTCCATGCTGCACCCCAGAATTGATGATATTAAAAAGTACCTAGCAGCAGCGGAAGGCTGTGTAGCTGAATATAACAGCGACGGCAGCAAGAAGTAACATGAAAATGCCGTTATTCCCGCCAGTCAACTTTTTTACCGGAATCCTCTCTACGGTCAATTACAATTTATCAGCGCACAGAAACCAATTAATCGGGATCAGTTTCAGGTTACCGGTTACTGATCAGTCAATGCCTAAATAATGTTGACCTTTTTGTTAATACTATTTTATTCCTTTATTATTATTCCGGGTTCAATCACCTGTTCCCTGAACTATTTGCCTGCAATTCCCTGACCATCTTTTCAAGCCTTTCAATCTGACTCTGCTGCTCCTGAATTGCTTTGATAAGAACGGGAACCAGGCCGGCATAATTAATTCCCATAATATCATTTTCGTCGTCGCCGGTATCAACAACCTCCGGAACGAGTGGCAGAACCTCCTGGGCAATAAGACCGATATGCTTTTTGCTGTCTGATTTGTCTCTCCATGTAAAAGAAACAGGATTCAGACCAAGAACTGTTTTTAATCCTTCCGGAAGAGTAAGAATGTTGTCTTTCATCCTTCTGTCTGATGTCTGAATGGTACCATTCGCTGCATAAACAGCGGTCCATCTTAATGAAGTGCTACCGCACCCAAAAGCATTATCAGTAGCCGGTCTGACATGTCCTGAAAGAACAGTTGACGGGATTCTTAAAGGCATCAGGGCACTTGTCCCCCTGTCATATGCCTGCACAGTACCCTCTCCTGAGTAAAAGAATATTTCGACAGCGCTTCCTGATCCTGTTCCAACAGCATTCCATCCTTTAGCCCTGATCATTCCTGAAGATTCTGTTAAACCATCTTTGCGTACTGAAAATGCATTTGATCTGACAGAGGTGGAGATACCGTTCCCGATTACAAACAAGGGGTCTGTATCAACCCAACTGCCTGTCGTTCCTTCAAGTACATTGTACCTTCCGGTTACAAAGGAGATGTATGCCTGTGCCGTTGTATTGTACCCTGTAGCCGTGGCATACACGCCTGTTGAGGTTGTATTATTGCCAAGTGCGACTGAATAACTTGCAGAAGCAGTATTGCTGTTTCCAAATGCTAATGAATAACTTGAGGAAGCAGTATTGCTGTTTCCAAAAACTAATGAATAACTTGCGGAAGCAGTATTACTGTTACCTATGGCAAAAGAATTTCCCCCCCCGGCCACATTACTGTTTCCAAAAGCGACTGAATAGTCTCCGTTTGCCAATCCGTTGGTGGAAGGAAGACTATATCCATAGTTACCATTCCCGATTGAAATGCTGTTATTTCCAAAAGCCCTGACTCCAAATCCAACAGCCAGAGATCTGTTACCTGTTGCTACGCTCCTGTATACTGTAAGTGGTACCGGACTATAACCCCCGATAGCTACTGATGCAAAACCTTCAGCTCTTGCATGTGATCCGACTGTGATTGAACTCTCACCGCTCGCATATCCCCTTAGAGCCATTGAATATTTTCCTCCCGCATAAGCATTTAACCCGATTGCCACAGATTGTTGCAATGCCTGAGCATAGCTGCCGATTGCAACCGAATAGTAATCCGCTGCAGTTGATTTATAACCCATAGCCAGTGAAAATTGTCCCTGTGCGCTTGTGCCGGATCCTATAGCAAAGGCTCCTTCTGCCGTTGAAGCTGTCTGAGCGCCCAGACCAAATGCGAACGAATAATTACCAAGTGCTTTGGTTACTGTACCCGTTGGTCCGAGTGAATCCCTGCCGACATATCCGAAAGCGAAGCTTCCTAATCCATGAGCCTCTGTAAACGCACCGAATGCATAGGAATCCTGGTTATATGCCTTGGCGCCGTCACCAAATGCAAAGGAATTTGTTTTATGGGCAAGTGAATTCTTCCCGATGGCAGTTGAGTAGCTGCCCCGTGCAACTGCAAGATAACCCAGCGCCTGTGAATACTGCCCTTTAGCTTTCGACTCGTAACCGCTGGCAAAAGAATTGGTTCCCACACTGTCGGGATGCTGGATCTTTACCCTTCCCGTCAGAAATGCATTCTTCACCGGGTACCACAATATCCTGTTCTCCGAAAGAATAATATCGGTTGTATTAGGCGATACATCAAAAAATGTTGCCTTACCTGCCTTGCTGGCATCAAAACTGCCGATGGCAAAACCGCCCTTTACGGCCTTTTTTGCTTCATCATCAATATATATCCTGACACTATCGCGGCTTACCCTCAGGTACTCCTGCTCCATGTTTTTCGATGCGTCAAAACTACCGATCGCAAATCCTCCCTTCTTTGCTGCCTTTCCGGTGGTGTGATCAAGATAGATCCGAACACTGTCGGGACTTATTAGCAGGTAATCGTTCGTCAGACCTTTGCCGGCGTCAAATCCTCCTATAGCAAAACCTCCCTTTACCCCTTTATTTAACGGGTTATCGTAAATATATGCCCTTATGCTGTCGGTGGAAACTACAAAAAGATCCCTCTCCCCTTTTGACCCGTCAAAACTGCCTATGGCAAATCCTCCTTTCTTACCTTTCACATCTCCGTCACTAACATATGCCCTCACCCCTTCATTATAAACCGCAAAAACAGTCCGGCCGTTCTTGTTCTTTACCTCAAAAAGTGGTTCCTCCATATTAGCGGTTTCACCGACCACTGTTAATTTCTTTACCGACCCGCTTATCCCGTCGGCCATCATTGAATATGGCACCGACCATAGTTTTGCCGAACCCAGTACTTTATAGGTTGTGGGGTTGGCAATCTTTGTCCCGATAAAAAGGTTTGCAGGCGACCAGTCTATGGCGCTGAAACTTCCGGCCGAGCCCTGTATCTTTGTTGCTGCAGGGCTGCCAAGGACAATGGTGAACATCCCCTGAGAGTTGGTTTTAACATTTGTATGTTCCTCTTCCCAGATATATACTCCGCCGGTACCTCCGTAAAAGCCGGTGGTGTCGCTAAGTATTGATAGTTTTACCTTGATCGTGGCATTTGCTATCGGGTTTCCGGTTACCCCGTCGCAGGCGATGGCCTGGTAGTTGAAGCCTTGAGGCACCTGTGCCTCAAGGCTGCTCAGGGCACAGAGCACAGAGCTCAGGGCAAGAATAGCTGAAAGAATAAACCTTGTTTTCATAATTGTGAGTTTTATGAGATTGTTGTAGTTATGTTGATTATCTTTTTGTTTGTCTCTTTATTTGCCCCCCTTAATCGCCGTTATCTGCCCCCCTGAATCCCCCCAAAATGGGGGGACTTAAGCTATCAATAGCCCCATGCCCCATGCTCCATGCCCCATGCTTCTTCTCCTCCCCATTTGGGGAGGCCGGGAGGGGCAATCTATCAGGCTAAGTGGCTCCGGAGATGGGGAGTTCAGAAGATCGGGGTCAGAAAGCCCGGGTTAAACAATAGGTTTAAAATAAGTTACATATGCAAATTATGAAAAAAATAAACGCAAGTCAAGTTTTTTTGACGAATGGCTTTGTTGTATAGATAAAGGGAGGTATTCCGGTTATTAAGGGTACTTAAACCGGGAGGGTGGTGACGGATGAGAAGCGAAGGGCGAAGAGCGAAGGGCGAAGAGCACAGGGCATGGGGCGAAGAGCGAAGAGCGAAGAGGAAGAATTTGATAATTTGAGAATTTGAAAATGAAACCTGTTAAAGACAGCGAAGCGTTAAGACAGCCCGAAGGGCGTAAAGACAGCGAAGCGTCAAGACAGCCCGCAGGGCGTAAAGACAGCGAAGCGTTAAGACAGCCCGCAGGGCGTAAAGACAGCGTAGCGTTAAGACAGCCCGAAGGGTTACGAAGTCACACCCAGTCTCACCGGGGGTTATTCATATTCAGCCGCTGCCGCGGCGTTAATCTGTGTCATCCCGCTTTCCTGCCATTATTCTATAAGCGACATCATTTTTTACTCTCATTGAAACCTTTCCTGTCTTCTCAAATGAAATGTTCTGTACCCAAATAAATTTTATTAACAGAAAAGAACAAACAATATACATCTGAACGAATGGATATGGAATGTCAGACAAAAGAATGTTTCCCTGAGGGATTAACTGTCCGGAACAGGAGGTCATTGATTTCGGAATCTACATACAGGTATAAAGTGATTTGGATTATATGTAAACAGAATCTTTGCTATTCCCGTTAAACATTTATTGATTTACTTTGGTAAGATACAAAGCGGAATCAGAAAATAAACTGAGATAAT